>Ga0247834_1000242_pt1 | contig 105569 bp, 111 predicted proteins | sample LaCruzMarch2015__8_FD_187118 | JGI IMG/M metagenome (GOLD analysis project Ga0247834, IMG submission 187118) | Freshwater microbial communities from meromictic Lake La Cruz, Castile-La Mancha, Spain - LaCruzMarch2015_12m | ecosystem: Environmental > Aquatic > Freshwater > Lake | place: Spain...
TGCTAATTTATTTGAAAGAATTAAACAACGAATGGAAGAAGAAAAAGTATTTGCCGATATTGGCATCGAACACTCTGGTGAAGTCGTTGATAGAGGTATGGAAAAAAAATATTGGATTTTATACGGTGGTAGAAAATCTATTGATAAAGAACCTTATTTATTGTCAAAAATTTATAATCATAAACAACAAATCGTTACTTTAGAACAAATTAAAAATGATATTAAAATTTATGACAACGACCAAGAATTAATTTCTCTTGACAAAAATATTAAAAGATTTATTCCTAGAATTTTAAGCATTGATTGTTTTAGAAGACCTATCTTAGATATTAAACCTGAAATTGAATTTGAATATAAATCTCGTTTACCTGTCGCTGAAAAAATTAAAAGATATAATAACGACACTCCTGTCCCTGAACTTTTAGAAGAAGCTAAAAAATTACTTGAAGTAATGAACGATAGTAGAGCCGACGATTATGAACCTTGGCTTGATGTTGGTATGGCTTTATATAATATTAGTGAAGGATGTCAAGAAGGGTTAGATTTATGGATTGAATTTAGTCAGAGAACAAGTCGTGATAATTTTGATGAACAAGTATGTATAAAAAATTGGAAAAGATTTACAAAGGGTAATTGGACTATTGGTTCTTTTAAATATTGGGCTAAATTAGATAATGTAGATGGATATGAAAATTTAATTAAAGATAAAAACAAAGGATTAATGAAAGAAGCATTAGAAGGTAATCATTATGACCTTGCTAAACAACTTCATTTAAAATTTGGTAATCAATTTGTATGTGCTAGTGTAAAAGATAATTTATGGTTTGAATTTAGAGGTCATCGTTGGGTTGAAATTGACTCTGGTAGCACTTTAAGATCTAAAATTGCATTGGAATTAGTTCCTCGTTACATTGAACTTGGAAAAGAATATAATGAAAAATACAGAGAGGCCGATGCTGGAGAAACTAAAGCTATTAATGATATTCAAATAAAGATTGGTAAATTAATTAGTAATCTTAAACATACTGGTTTCAAAGACCAAATTATGAAAGAATGTCGTCATTTATTTTTAGATGAAACATTTTTTAAGAAATTAAATAAAGACCTTACTTTACTTGGTTTTGAAAACGGTGTATTAGATCTTAAAAATATGGAGTTTAGAGATGGTAAACCTGAAGATTTTATTAGTATGTCTACTGGATATGATTTTAAGACTTTTAACGACGAAGACCCTGAAATTTATGATATTAAAATTTTCCTTACAAAAATTTTTCCAGATCCTGACCTTAGAACTTACTTTTTAAATTGGTGTGCTTCTATTTTAAGAGGTGGTAATACTGATAAAAGTTTTATTGTGATGACAGGTGAACAAGGTGATAATGGTAAATCTGTTACAATCGATTTATTAAAACATATGCTTGGTGATTACTTTGCTTCTATCCCTGTTTCTTATTTAACTCAAACAAGAAGTTCTTCTGGGTCTGCTTCTCCTGAACTTGCGAGATGTGCTGATGCAAGATTAGTTGTTGGTCAAGAACCTAGTAAAGATGCTAAAATGCAAAGTGATAAATTAAAAGAACTTACCGGTTCTGATAATACTTATATTAGAACTTTATATTCTAAAGGTGGTGATGTAAAGTTTAACTTCAAAATGGCATTAGTAACTAACAAACTTCCTCGTATGGATAGCGATGAACAAGCAGTATGGAATAGAGTTAGAGTTTTACCTTATGAATCGATTTTTCCAAAAGATAGGTCTAAGGTCCCTGATGATTTTAAAGAACAATTAAAGAAAAAAACATTTGAAAGAGATGATTTCTTGTTTGAAAAATTTGACTATATGAAACGTGCTTTAGTATGGGTTTGCTTTCAAACATTTATTCATCTTAAGAAAACAAGTAAAAAGACATTTGAACCTTATAAAGTTACTGAAGCAACCAGACTTTATAGACAGCGTAATGATTTTTTCTTACAATTTGTTAACGAAGAACTTAAAGAAGATAAATCTGGAGAACATAACGGTGTTACTTTATTAGAAGTTTATGCAAGATTTACAGAATGGTATAAAGATACTTTTGGTGTTAAGACTGCTCCTAATAAAAACGATTTGAAAGAAGATTTATATCGTCGTTGGGGTGTTCCTAAAGGTGGAAGATGGCGTTCATATAGATTTAGAGAAGAACAAGATGACATTGAAGAAGGTATTTCGTTAAGTTTAACTACAGAAGATATGACAGATGGCGACACAGAGACTGAACAAGAATATACTGAAGAAGACGAAGAGTAAAAAAGACAATGTGTCTTTTAAAGTTAAAACAATTTTTTATTTTAATTATTAAAATAAAAAGTTTATTGGTTAATTTCTTTTCTAATCCATTGTGAAATTCGTTGAACTTCACAAATATCAATATTTGTTTCAATTTCTCTATTTAAACAATAGTATAATAGTTTTTCAGTAGATAAATTTCCTACTTTAGTAGAACTATAAGGACAGCCTCCTAATCCACCAATACTTGAATGAAATGTGTTAATACCTCTTTTCATACATTCCTCAACTAATATTAAAGCACTATCTTTATTATCGTGAAAATGACCTGTTAATCTTTCAAAAGGTATATTATAACTAAAACATTCATCTAATAAATTAACTATCTTTCTTCTAGTACCAGCTCCAATAGTATCTGCTATATCTACTGTATCAACTCCTAAAGAAAGATAACGATGAATAATTTTAGCAACTTTTGTAGCAGGAATCTCTCCTTCAAATGGACATCCTAAAGAACAAGAAATACTTCCTCTGACTTTTAATCCGTCTAACTTGGCGTGTAATATAATATCTTCAAAACGATTAAAAGCTGTGTCTAAATTAGTATGAATATTAAGTTTATTAAAAGTATCACTTGCAGAAACAAATAAAACAATTTCATCTATATTTTTATTTCCAATTACACCTTCAATGTATTTTTTTTCATTTGGAACTAAAACACTATAATAAACATCTAAAGGTTTTTTTAAAGATTTACTTAATTCAATGCTATTCTTCATAGAAGGAATAACTTTATCATTTACAAAAGATCCAATTTCAATATTTTTTAATCCAGTTTTATTTAATCGTTCAATAAATTCTTTACGAGTTTCTAAAGATAATACTTTTTTTTCATTTTGTAATCCATCTCTAGGTCCTACTTCAATTATATTTACTTCAGTAGGAAATATAGTATTAGTAAAAGAAGTAAAATAATTTTTAGTAAATGGAATAGTTAAAGTGGAAAAACGTCTCATTTATATATTTTATAGTAATTCATTTTTTAAATTGTCTTTTAAATGTAATAAATAATCATCTGTAAAACTTTCTTTATTTAATACAATTGTTCCATCTATATGTCTTATAATAATATCAAAAGACTCTGCTCTTATTGTATTATTAGGATTACTATACCAAACCACTGGATTGTCGTCTATAATTCTTGTTGTTTCTTCTGTATATGAAGGATATTTTGATGTTATATAACCAATATATTTATGTTTCATATATAAATCAAGACAATTTTGATAATGAGGAAACGTCATTATAAAATCTAGTTTTCTATTTGGTTTATCTGCTAAAATAAGATTATTTATAACATAATAAGCATAATTGCTTTCAGCTGCAGTAAAAATACTAACATTATAATTTTCAAATAAAAAATCAAGAAATTCTTGTAAGTGAGGTCTAGGATAGATTATCATATCATCATTATCATGATATGTAATAAAATTTAATGGAATTTGTTCTTCTTTTGATATTTGTGTTCTTAAAATAGTGCATAATAAAGTGTTATCTAAATCTAATACGATGTTCTTCTTCATTTTATATATAAAGATTATTATAAAATGATTTTTTGTTTAAATTTACAAAATATGTTATCTTATAAGTTGCATAATGAATTCGTTTATTAAGCCTAAAAAATCTAAAAAAGTTGTTATTGAACAACAAATTAAGAATAAAAAACCAGAACAAGAAATTATAAGAAAAAAATCAACACTTGGTAAAAGACCAACTGTTACTGACCTTTTAATTCCTCGTCAAGTTTTTAAAAATGTAAATGTTATTGAAAAAAAAGTTGAAACTAAAGACTTGAATCACATTGAGTTTACATTTTTAAGTGATGAAGAAATTGTAGATGGTTCTGTTACAGAAATTACGGAGACTGTATTTGGTGGACCTAAAAGTTTATATGATATGAAAATGGGACCTGTTGCTACAAAAGATTTTTGTGCGACTTGTGAAGGTAATTGGGAAGAGTGTCCAGGGCATTTTGGTCATATTCCTTTAGTGATAAAGATACCGCATCCTATATTATATAAGAAAATATTAGATTATCTTAAAATTTTTTGTATGGATTGTAAAAAGTTGGTGGTTAGTGATAAGCGTTTAAAAATTATAGGAACTAATAAAATAAAACCTGAACAAAGATTTCAAAAAATTATTAAAGATGTAGCTGATAATATTGATTGTTGTATGCATTGTAATAGTAAACTTCCTATTTATACTTATCTTGATGATAAATATATTAAAGAAATAAATGATAAAAAACTTCCTGTAAATTATGATGAAATTTCTAATTTATTTTATAATATTAGAGAAAAGGATGTTGAAAAACTTGGATTAAATCCAAAACGAATTCATCCTTCGCATTATATTATTAGTAATTTATTAGTTGTTCCTACTTGTGTGCGTCCTCCAGTTTTTATGTCTAATGAAAGTCGTCCTCAGCATGATGATTTGACTTATAAATATATTGATATATTAAAAACAAATAAAAAGTTATTAGAAACTACAAATGAAAATAATATTTATAATCTTACTAATAATCTTGTTTTTCATATTAAAACATTATTTAATAATAATAAAGGTAAGGCAAGAGATTTGCAAGGTATTCGTCCTATTAAATGTATTAAAAAAAGAATAAGTCATAAGACTGGTTTAATTAGAAAACATATTCAAGGTAAACGTTCAAATTTTTGTGGTAGAACTGTCATTGGTCCTGAAGCAAATTGTATGGTTGATGAGATTATTCTTCCTCGTCAGTTTGCTGAAACTTTAACTTATCCTGTTACTGTAAATAATTTTAATAAAGAGAAATGTCAAGAGATGTTAGAAGATGGTAAAGTTATTTATATTTTTAGAGATAATAAAAAGATTATAGCAAGATATGCTTGTTGGACGGAAGGTTCTCAATGGAGATTTGGCGATTTTATATTAAGAGATAATAAAGAGTATGTGATTGATAATTTTATATCAAGAAATAAAACGCTTCCTCATAATAGTTTAAATGTTAAAGAAACGGATAAAATAAAAAGAATAAATTATATAGAGGATAGACCGGTGGTTACATATGAGCCTTTTATAATGCCAAAAAAGAAAGAATTTTTATTAAAAGATGGAGATATTATTGAGAGAAAAATACAAAATGGAGATTGGGTTGTATTAAATAGACAACCAACTTTATGGAAGGGCTCAATGCGTGCCAAGAAGGTAATTATTAGATCAGGCGAAACAATTCGATTTAATTTAGCCTCCACGGCAGCCTTTAACGCTGATTTTGATGAATAAATACTCTGTCAAAAACAGGGAGACTGAAAAGGTTGAAACTCCCTAGTTAAAACAAATTTAAAAAAATATATTCTATAATAAATAAACAAAAATGAACTCACTAAAAGATATTATTCTTGATGACGAAAAATTAAGATGGTGTGAAATTTATAAATTAACTTGTAAAGATACAAATATGTCATATATTGGTCAAGCTGTTTCTCATATTTTAAATCATAAAAGATATAGACCATATGGAATGACTAAAAGATTTAATTGTCATGTTTCTGAAGCCTTTAGTTCAAAACCAAACCAAAGTCTTTATTTAAATAATGCTATTAAAAAATATGGTAAAGAATCTTTTGAAATTATATTATTAGAAAACTGTTCAACAAATGATGCTCATATAAGAGAACAATATTACATTGAACATCATAATACAATGTTTCCAAATGGATATAATTTAATAAGCGGAGGGAGACAGTTTAATCATTCATTAGAAAATAAACAAAAAGTATCACAAGGAGTTAAAAAATATTACGATAAAAAGCGTCAAGAAAAAGTGAAAAAAATAACAAAAATAGAAGATAATATCGAATTACATCCATTACGACGAGATAATAATCAATATGGATGGTATATAAAAATAGATAAGATTAAATTCGATTTTGGTGGTGTTCATATATCGTTAGAAGAAAGTAAACAATTATGTTTAGAATTTATAGAAAATACAAGAAAATTTGTTTTGGCAAAACACCTTGTTGCGGGAAACCCCTTAGAGCTCTAACTACTACTCTTATTTTGAAAATTATAAGAGGAACTCGGTTAATAACCGAACCCAATAGTAATAATGTTAGAGATTGGGCAATCCGCAGTATTACTACCTAATATCGCTAAGGTAAGATTATGGTAGGTACTCAGAGACTGAACGGGTGTTGGTCGTCTATAATAGTTTAACCAACTTATGATGGCTTAAGATACAGTCCGACCTTTTACGAAAGTATAAGGAATCATCGGGAGATGAAATGAACATTTGGGTTCCCCAAAGCGAATTAACAAAAGCCGAGTGCGCTACTATTTTATCAACTTCTGCCAACTTTTTAAGCACACAAGACTCCAAACCTCTTATTGGTCTTAAACAAGATGGTATGACTGGTGGTTATTTGTTAACCTACGGTCAACAACCTATCGATAAAGCTATCTTTATGGAAATTTTAACAACTGAATATTTTGAACTTTTTAATATCTTTGAAAAATTTGATCATATTAAACTCGTTCACAAACGAGAAGGTCTTATCGATAAAAAAATTAATCAAATCAAAGATAAAATTTCTACTCTTCTTTCTAAACTTCAAAAACAATTAGATTATAATAAAAATTTACAAAAACAAATAAAAGAAAAACACACATCCGCCCCTTCTAAAGACCAAAAAATAATATTGAAAAAAGATTTTGAAAATTGTAAACAAACCATAGAAAACTTAAAATCTCAAATTGAAGAAATGAATACCCTTCTAAATAACGATGAAGAAATTTATCAAAAAGCTGAAGATGAACTCTTATACACCGGTCATTCTTTATTCAGCTTTTTATTACAAAATGACCTCGAATATACTTGTGATAACAATATTTCACCCGATAATACTAAAGTATTTATTACAAGAGGAGTATTAATTTCAGGAACATTAAATAAAGTTGCTTTAGGTAATTCGTCAGGTTCGTTAATTCATCATATTGCAAAAGATTATGGTAATGATGCTGCAATTAAATTTGTTAGTTATTATGAAATGATGATTAATAATTGGTTAATTCATAGAGGCTTTAGTATAGGTATGGCTGATTGTATTCCAAAAAATACTGAAATGATTGAAAAAGAAATTAATAAATGCATGATGGAAGCCACTATTATTATGAATAATGAAAAAGATAAAGAAATTTTAGAAACAAAAGTAAATAGAAAATTAAACGAAGCTGCAACAATCGGACAAAAGATTGCAGCAAAAGCATTAGAACCTACAAATAATTTAGTCAGTATGATTAGAAGTGGAGCAAAAGGTAATATATTTAATATTTCACAAGTTACTGGTATTGTAGGTCAACAAAATGTTGGTGGAAAACGTATGCAAAAGATATTTGGAGGAAGAACTTTACCTCATTATTTAAGACAAAGTTATTTAAAAGAAGCTACAGATGTTATCCAAAAAGATGTAGAATTAACACCTCGAGAAACAAAAGATTTATTTGAATCAAGAGGATTTGTTACTAGTTCTTTCTTTAAAGGATTAAATCCTAAAGAATTTTTCTTTCATGCAGCGGGTGGAAGAGAAGGTCTTATTGATACTGCATGTAAGTCTGTTACAGGAGATACTTTAATAATGATAATAGAAAATGGAGTTTCAAAGATTGTTAAAATAGGAGAATGGATTGATAATTTAATATTACATGCAAATAAAAAAGATTTAGAATTTATTAATGAAAGAAATATGGAATTATTACATTTGCCTCTTGATAAAGTTTTTATTCCATCTACAAATGACCATGGCAATGTATCTTGGGATGAAATGGTAGCAGTTACTAGACACGACCCTGGTGATATAATATACGAAATAACAACTTATAGTGGAAGAAGTGTAAAGGTAGTAGAGTCTAAATCATTATTAATTTATGATGAAGAAAAGAAGCAATTTTTAGATAAATTAACTTCAGAAGTTAAGATTGGAGATTTTGTGCCACTTAATATGAATTTACCAGAACCGCCTATTATTCATACTTATGTAGATATGTCAACTTATTTACCAAAAACTGAATATGTATATGGCACAGAATTTATTAATGCAAGAGAACAAATGAATATAGCAATGAATTCTAAAACAACTAAACAACATATTAGAACAAAAATTCAAACTGGCTGGTGGGAAGAGTCAAATCATAAATTATTCACATTACCATATCCATCAAAAGCTAGATTTCAAAGAGTATTAGTTCGTTCAAATATAGACCATATTCAATCTGGATATATTTATCCATACGCTGGTGCTAGAGAAGATATATTAATTCCAGATAGATTTGAATTAAATGAAGAAAATGGTATTTTTATAGGGTTGTACTTAGCTGATGGAAATACAAATTTAGAAAGTGGTTGTATACAAATTACTAAAAATAACGAAGCAATTCAACAATTTGTTTCTAATTGGTTTACTAAACATAATATTAAAAATAATATTAAAAAATATGTTAGAGAAAACGGAACTCATTGTTCAATAAAAGGATATTCAAGAGTATTAATTAGTTTTATTGATAAATTTGTAGGAAAATCTTCTTATAATAAGTATATTCCAAACGAAGCATATACAGCACCAATAGAGTTTGTAAAAGGGTTATTAAATGGTTATTTTTCAGGAGATGGATATATTGATAAAAGTTCAATTGGTTGTTCGTCTGCTTCATCTCTTTTAATAGATGGTATTAATTTATTATGTAATAGATTAGGTATATTTTGTAAATTAACTACCAGAAAATCAGATATCAATGCAGATATGTATATATTAGATATTAGGTCTAAATGGGCTGCTATTTTTAAAGAACAGATTACTTTAATTGAAGATAAAAAACAAAACAAATTACAAGAAATGAAACCTACAAAAGAACACATTAATTTTACTTCTCAAAATGATGTAGTGCTTGATAAAATAGTAAAAATAGAAAAACTTAATGTATCAAAATATCCTAAAGTTTATGATGTAACCGTTCCTAAAACATTAAATTTTATGGCTGTGTCAGGTCTACATTTAAGAGATACTTCAGATACAGGTTATCTTCAGCGTAAGATTATTAAGATGATTGAAGATTGTTATTATACATATGATGGAATAATCTATCAGGGAGCAAGTCAAAATATTGTAGAATTTATGTATGGAGGAGATAATATGGATCCTTCAAGATTAATTAAGACTTCTGAAGGATTTAGTTTTATTGATATTTCTCATACAGTAGATAAGTTAAATAAAAACTTAGAATGGGAAACGAATTAAAAGTTAATAATTTAATATGTTAACATATTAAATTATTTTATAAATTCAAATTTATTTTTATTTTTCCTTAACATTATGTAAAATAATGAATTGTCTATTAACTTTTATTATTATAGTGCTTATTATAATGTTTTTTATGCAACATCAAACTGAATCATTTGGCCCATTTGAACAAACCGCTTACTTACAATGTCTTGGACTTCCTAGAAATGAAAAAATTAAATGTATCAAAGCAAATTATCCTAACATTAAAAATGTATGTAATCAACAATTTTGTAAAAATTTATGTATGAAAGAAATTGACGGCGTTATGATTGACGTAACCAACAATCCTTCATTCAAACAATGCTCTACTTGTAATAATGATCCTTGTGGATTTTATTGCTCAAATGACCCTGATGGTTATGTTTGTAAAGTATCTTGTAAAAATCCTAATATTTGTAATCCAATGCAATATATAGATGAACTTGGAGATATACCAATTAATATCGGTGAATTTTAATTTACAAGACCATTTGTCTTGTTAATATTATTCTAAAAAACTGAGTTAAAATAGTTTTATAAAAAAAATATAAAATGATTTTTATGATAAATTTTATAAAAAAATCATCAATAAAAATGAGATACACTTTAAGATCATCTAATTCTTCTAATTTACAAGGACCATTAATGTTTAAACGAGATAAGCCAGTATTAGAGACTATAGAAGAAGTTGAAGAAGAATATGTTTCTAATAATAATAATTTAAAATTATTTATTATGTTACAATTACTCTGTTTTTGTATTGTTTGTTACTATATTAAAGAAAATCCAATTAAAGATTTTATACGCTATATTTGTTATTATATTAAAGAAAATCCAATTAAAGATTTTATACACTATTTTTATAATTATATTTGTTTATTTAAATTTAATCAGTTTTATAGTCCTCGTATTCACTCATATCTTGGCAAAGTATATATGATAATATTAAAACCATTAGATCAAGTTCATAATTACTTGTGTTTATATCCATTTTAAAAAGTTAATATTTATTATTTAAATAATAAATATTATTTTAATATTAATAAAATGTGTCTATATGAACGTGAAAAAGATAAATTAAAACGTATTAAACGTTGTATTATAAACTATTATAAATATAATCTTGGAGAAGAAGTTCCATCTGATATTAAATATTGTTTTACATTAGAATCGCTACGAGCTTTTATGTATATTTATAATATAAAAGAAAATGAAATAAATAAATACAAAGATATTCAATAAATTATTATTTTAATAATAATAATTTATAAGTTAACTTCAATGTCAGTATTTGTTGTATCTTCTTCATTAATTTCAACATTACTTACATAAACTTTTCTATATTTATGTTGATACCATTTATATGCTAATTTAGCGCTTTTATAAATAATAAATGGAGTAACAGTTACAGCAGCAATAACTCCAGCTTTACAAGATAAAGAAAGTTCAGAAAATTTTTTCATTTTTATGTTATTTTTATTTTTTTAAGCAGACTTTAATTCAGTATTTATAAATTCTTCGATCATTCTATATTGTTTTTCACGATTTGATACATCATAAACATCTATATTTCCATTCAATGTTAATACTGGAATAATTGAATCTTTATGAACACTAAACCATTTCTTTGTATTATCTATTACAGGTCTATCTAATAACCATTTATTATGTTTTTCTTCTAAAATCTTTAAATAATCTAACGGAACACCTTCTTCGCCAGTTCTATTTCTAAGTTTCATACGATGATGACAAACATCTGAATCAGTGTTAATATAAATAATACCTACAATTGTAATAGAAAGTAATTCTCTTAATTTACGATGCCATTCATTATATACTTTCCATTCAATTTCAGAAATATCTTTTGATTCATATAATGCTAAAGCAAATACATAAAGATCAGTAAAATGAGACCTTTCACAAATAATAATAGAATCTGGATTTTTTTTTACAGTTTCAAGCATATGATTAATACGACTAAATAATACATAACTTTGAAATATATAACTATATTTTTGCTTATCTTTATAAAATAAAGATAAAATATCTACGTTATTATCATCTTTCATTTGTGACCATTCTTGAACTTGCTCGTAAATAACAATATGTTTTTTATCAAATTTACAATATTGATTAATATCTCTTAAAATAGTAGTTTTACCTGAGCCAATGTTACCTTCAATTGTGAAAATCATTTTTATATTTGATATTTACAATTTTATTTAAAAAATCATTTTAAAAATAAACTATTTATCATTTATATAATGAATTGTTGTAATTCTAAACAAATAGAACCTATAAAAATAAATATTAATGATTATAATATCCCCGAACAAGAACGGTTAAATTATCTTAATAACTTACGTCAAAAAATCAGATCTTATTATTCTGTAAATGCATTTGAAACAGCTGTTTTATCTAATAAATTAGCATACGATCAAGGAGGTGAACTTCTAGAAAATTGGCTTTATCTTTTAGAAGATAATTATGGTAAAAATCCTTTAACTCCTGTCATATTATAATAAAAATAAATTGATTTTTATAAAAATTTATTAATTATTTTTAACAAATGAATAAACTTATCTTTACTTTACTATTACTTTCTACAGTATCCGCTATAAATCCTTTATACAACGATCATAGGTCAGTTGATGAAATTTATAACGATATTATTAATCAACAAGAATGCGAAATAAGTCCAACTGGAATTATTGAATGTGGATTAAGTGATTATGTAAAAGAAAATAAAATACAAGACATTTTAGATGATGTAAATAACATTGTTAATAACATTACTAAACTTGGTGAAATTATTAACGAAAAAATACATTTTAATTTAAATATAAACGGTGTTAATTTTAACGAAATAATCAAGGATGAAGATTATTTTAATACATTTATGACAAAATTATTATTAAGCCAACATCTTCATTTTAATATTAATTTACAAGCTCATTAACCTTTTCTAATTTTATTAAATAAAATTAATGAAGTATTTTTGCAACAGTATATCCATACATCATTCCTCCTATCACCTGATATATATTATGACATCTTTTATTTAATCTTGCAAATGATATTAACAGAACATATACCATACTTAATTCTATATTTGTTTTATAATATAAATATAACGACGTCATTACATATGTTGCAGCAGTCACGTGTCCTGATGGAAATCCAGAATGCCCAGAAGAATCTCCTCCTTCATTTACAAAATTACAATTAAAAGCACCTTGTGGTCTGTATAATATATTACATTTTGGAAATACTTTTATAAAAATTTGTTTAATAGAATTATTTGATAAAACAAGTAATAATCCAATAATAAATATTTTTAATAATTTAATGTCTTTATTTTTTAAATATAAAAACAAAGGTAATAAAAAGACAATATTAACACTATAAGAAATAATATTATCAATCTCCATTTTTATTATTAATAAAATAATAAAAATTAATTTTTAGCACAACGATTAAATTCTTGTTGTAAACTTTCTGTTACTGTACTGCTTTGAACTGCTGCATTATAATTATTCATAACATTATTACAATTATCTGTATTTATTGGTGCTATTTGTTGAACATTTATTGTTCTTGGTCCAAATATAGTATCTGTCAATCTATCTGCTATAGATGAACCTAATCCTAATCCAAAACTATCCTTAATATTTGATAAAAAAGACGACGACATTAACGAAGGAGATGAAGGAGAAGATGCTGGGGTTGGAGAGATTTTAGGAGAAGAAAAAGTATGAACCGATGAAGACATTGATCGTTTTGGAAAAGAACTTTTATGAGAAGTATTTGAAGATGGCATTTTATATATTATTTAATGTATTTTTTTAAATTATTTAAAAATATATTTTTATATATTATATAAGTATGTTAAACGTATTACAGAAACAACTACAACCTATTATAATAAATAATACAAACTATTATTGTTGTCCTGATAAAAATGACATCGGAACAAATATTATTTGTGTTCAAATTACTAATGAATTATTAAATTTTTGTAAACAAAGAAATATAATGTTAACTTTACCACAAAAAGAAATAATATTATCAGAAGGATTATTATTTCCATTTTGTGTGTTACGTTGGAGAGAATTTCAAATTCTTGGAAAAGCTCCAAAAGTAGATTTAGATAAAACTCATATAAAAGCTTTACAATTTATTAAAATAGATATACTAGAAGAATATAAACTTTAATTTTTTTGTTATATTATATTAAAATGTGTATTAAACTTTTATTAATTATTTTAATTATGATATTTATCTTTTATAATAATTCTATTGAACGATTTGAAGCTGGAAGATTAATTTATAACGATAGTTTAGAAAGTAAAATTAATCCTTCTTATGGAATTGCATTAGACGTATTACAAACTGGAGTGAGTGGTTGTGGAAATATTGATTGGGTTACAGCCACACCAGAGCAAGTTTCAGCTTATGCGACTTGTTTAAATCAAATGAAACGTGTTGCTATTAAACAATTAACAGGAAATGTAGGAGCAAGTCCTAATTAATTTTATTTTTGATTATTAAAAATAAAATTATTTAAAATGTATCTGATTTCTTTGGTACATCTTGTCTAAACATACGAATAAAGTTAGATGGTGTTTTAACACCATCTCCTAAAATATCTTCTATTTTCTTACCCTTATATACATCAAGATACATTGATTCTGGGGTTGCACAAGACATTCTAAGATTAGCTCCATCTCCAACATATCTACATCTTACTAAAGGTTTAGTTGGATCATTATCAATATTATAAAATCCTCTTGGTTTATCACCATAACCAGGATCTTGGTCAACAATAACTTTAGTAGATGGAGGATAAACCCATTGAAATAAATTAGCAGTTAATTTATCTGATTTATAAACAATATTTTCTCTCTTTGGTTTAGTAGAAATAGTAATATGACCACCTACAATTCTATCAGCACAACAACTAGTTCTATTATATAAAACAATTCTTGAAATCTCATATTCTTGTCCTAAATCAATTTCTACAAACTCATTTGGAGAACTTCCAGCAGTATGAGTTAATTGGTTATCTGCACCAGAATATCTAACATCATTTACTAAGTTAGCACCTGGAAACTGAGGTAATATATTTAATCCAGTTACTGGCTTTCCTACAGAAGCTGAGGCACCTAATGCACTTACTACCTTTCCTGCAGAAATTAAATTATTATAAATATCAAAAACGTCTAATTGTAATACATTAATAGTCTTTGTAACATCTAAAAATCCAACACTTACATATCTACCTTTAACAGAATTTGAAATAACACAATCTTGATTTTCGGTTAATGCTCCACATGATTCTCCTCCATACATTGGCTCTGATTTAACTGTTCTTTTTCTTGACTTTCTCCATACTCCATCTGAATCTTTCTTACATTCTGTAAAATCAGACCAACTATTCATTTCACAATTAACTTTTTTACAATCTTCTGACATTTCTAAATCACTTGGACATGCAGCACCACCACCAGATGCTGGTGTTAAAATACTTCTTGACTTCTTCTTCTTCCATACTCCATCTACTAATTCACATTGAGAATATTCTCCCCAATTTCCAACCTTACAATCTACCTTTAAGGCTGTAGCAATTTCTTGTTTAACTTTTGCCTCTTCTGCCTTTGCTTCTGCTTGCTTAACTTCTTCAAGTTTTTTTGCAACTTCTGCTGCTTTAGTATCAGTTGGAGCTTTAGCAAGCTCTTCATTAGCTTGCTGTAAATCAGCTGTCTTCTCTTCTAATTCAGTCTCTGCTTCAGTAACTTCTTTTTGTAATTCACCGTCAACTTCAGCTTCGGTTTTTGGTCGAGTTGCAAAATATCCGCCAACTACAATAAGTATTAATACAATAACTATAACTATTATAATAGTAGTATCCATAGTTTTTTATATAATTAAAAGATTATTTTTTTTAATTATTTTTTTTAATATTTATATTTCTTTCTCAAACTTCTTATTCTCATTTCCATTACTGCTGCAGATGGTCCTTCAGACTTCGCAACCATCTTAATTGCTTCAATTTCTCCTTTTAATTCTTGTACATTCACTAATAACTTTCTATTATCATCACAACAATTTCTTAATTCATTTATCTTCTTTTCTGCCTCTTCTAACTTGTCTACAACATTTTTACAACCCTTTTGTCTTTCTTTTGATAATTCTAACAACTTTTCATTTGCTAATTTTTCATCTGATAATTCTCTCTGTAATCTCTTATTATTTTCTTTTTCAGTTTGATTTATCTTTAGATTTATTTCTACTATCTTCTTTAATTTAGCAATTTCTTTATCTTTGTCATCTATTATTTCATTCTTTTGTTGAAGTTCAATATTTAATTTTTCAAAGTTATATGCTTTTTCATTTGTTTCATTTACTTTTAATTCTTTTAATGTTTCTATTTCTTTACTTAATTCTTCAACTTTATTTTGATTTTCATTAGTTCTTGATACTTGTTCATCTAACTTTGCTAATTCTTTTTCTAATCTTTCTTTCAATTTATTATTTTCTGATTTTTCAATTTCTATTTCTTTCTCTCTATTGTTTAATTGTTCTTTTAATAAATTAACACTTCCATCTAACTCTTCAATTTGTTTAACACTCTTTGCTAAATCATTTTGAGTTTTATTATTTTTTGATTGTTCTTCTCCATACTTTGAAATTGCTTCATCTAATGCTTTATTTGAATCTTTTATTTCATTTTGTAATTTTATCAACTTACCTTGAAAGTCAATTTTATCTTTATTACTTTTTTCCAGTTGTTTAGCGGATTGGTCATATATATCTGCTAATTCTTTCTCTGTTTGTCTTTGTTGTGTTTTTAATCTGTTTGAATTATCAACTTCTTTTTCATATTTATCTTCTGTGCTTGCTAAAACTGTTCTTATAGAGATTAATTCATTATCTCTTTTCTTTAATAAATCAGTTGAATCATCTACAAATGATTGTAATTGATCAACTTTTAATAATAATTGAGGACGGTCAGAACATTCATTTTCTAAATCTTTTAATATTTTATTTGTACTATCTAACCGTTTTTGTATATCATTTACTTGTGAAGTTAATACTAATTCATTTTCACTACTTGCTTTCAAATCTAAATCTCTGGATTCTAAAAACTTTTCTAATTGTGAAATTTTTTCAAATAATTGTGGGCGATCAGCACATTCATCTTCTAACTTTTTAAACTTACCCATCCATTCTTCAATTCCCTCTTTTACTCTTGTTAATTCTAAATCTTTTTGAACGATATTATCTCTTTCTTGTTTTAAATCATTCATTAAATTACTTTCTCTTTCTAATTTATTTTCCATATCAACTTTTAATTCTTCTAAAATTCTTGCTGCTTCTTTTCCACTTAATACATCTTTTTGAAGTTCATTATTTTCATTCATCAATGAACCATTTTCTCGTTGTAATTTATCAATATCTGTTCTTAAGTTTTGTAACAATTTTTGATTTTCTTCTAATGATTCTAGTGTCTTAACAAATTTTTCTTCAGATGTTTTTAATTGACCTAAAGTTCTTTTAATTTCGTCTTCATAATCTATAATTTGTCCTTGTAATGTTGCTTCTTTATCTTGAAACAAAGCACGTTGTTCATTTAATGAAGACATTAACATTTTGACAGATTTTTGTAAAGCTGGTCTATCGCTACAAAGAGAAGTTAAATCATCTAATTTATTTTTAATATCAGTCTTTACTCTTTTTTCTTCTTCGTTCATTTCTTTAATAATTTGAAGTTCTTCTTTTGAACGTTGTAATAAATCAGTTAAATCATTAATATTATTAACATTTTCATCAACACGTTTAAGAAGTGCTTCTTTTTCGGTATTTAATTCTTTTATTTTTGTTTGATCAAAACGAATTTGATCGTTTAATTGGTCGGTCTCTCTTCTGAAATTTTCATCTAATTGTTCTTTAAATTCTCTTGACATACATATTCTATTCATTACTTCAATTTGTTCTGCTGCATCTGTTAATCTATTATATAAATCATCATATAATTGTTTTGTGGCAGTGTAACGAGTTTCACATTCGTCAACTTTTTTCATTACCTCTCTTACAGGCTTTGAAGAACGATTATAAACTGTGTCACATTCACTGATAATTAAACCTTTCTTTTGTTGAAGTTGTAAAGCTTTTTTAGCGGTGATACGTTTACCCTTAAAATAAAACATATCAATATTATCTTTAGATTTTGTGCAAGATATCATCTTATTTATTTTTTAAATAAGATAAAATTTAAATTTTAATTACTTATTTCACAATAAATTACATCAATTTTATTTTTTACTTCTATTAAGTCAAACCCTCCTTGTTTTGTTTTCTTTGGCTTATAATATATATAATCTCTTGTCATTGGTACTATATTATTTGTTTTAAAAGTGGTCATTGGTGGTAATAATATTTCACTTTCATTTACAACAAATGAAAATTCTCCAAGATATATACATTTTGTTCCTTTCTTTATTAATAAATGTTTCATACAACATCTTTCATTATCCATAAACTCCCGTGCTTTTTGAAACGATAATGAAGTTGAAATAAAATCAACAGAAACTTTTTCTCCTTCGTTTCTTGGAACAAATGCTGATTTAATTCCTCTAAATGCGTGAATATCTTCACTAAGAGGTGGAGCATTTCTAATTAAATCATTTAATTTATTTGTATAATAACTTACAGCGTCTATTATAAAATCATCTGTATAAAATGCTTCTAAACGACATATTGACATATATGAACTAATATTAAAAGGTTCAGATTTTATCATATTTAAGTCAGTCATAACTTCATCTTCTAATTCATCTTGTGTATAAAATTGTCTAAGATCTTCTGTTTCTATTGCTGAAATTGTATTACCAATTTCATCATCTTTTCTAAATCTGTCATACCAAGCAGGTGAATATTTAGCATTTGGTGTATTTAATGAAAATTTTACTATTTTATTAATATCTGATGTTTTTCTAATCAGTTCATAAAAAGCGGGTGCTAAAGGCATAAAATCATCTTCATCATTGTCGTCGTCAAAAAGTTCTCTCATTTTTTTAACATTAAATTTTCCACGAGCCCAAGCATTAGCTATTTTATCCCCGTGAAAAGTATAAGATAATAAATATAATTTGTCAATATAAGATAAATCTTGAATATATATTTTTTGTTCGTGAAACCAAGATAGTAATTTAACATATTCTTCTTTTGAAGTAGTCGAATATATGAGTTGACTTTTGTTAACTTGTCCAATATAATCTTCATTACCTAAGTTTAAAATAAAAGGTTTTGTTGTTTCAGTAATTTTATCAACATGAATTGATGCATAAGGTATTTGAATACCTACTGTGTTTAACTTTACTTCCATTTTATTACTTTATAAATATTTTTTAATTAAAATTAAAAAATATTTTTTTAATATACGTGTTGATAAAACTGTTCATCAGGTAATTCTATTATAAACGTTCGTTTGAACCATTTATTAAATGTATGATTTGTATCTATTATTGAACTTATAATATGTACTATTATGTTTATTTTGACCCAGAAATTATAATTATGTAAATTTACATATGAATACATAAATAAATTTGACATAATTATATAATAACACCAAACATACACTTCTTTATTTTTAAACCATTTCTTTCCTAAAGTTTGACCTAAATAATATGTAAAAAATAAAAATAAACTAAAAAAATATTGTAAAAATATCGAGCATAATTCTATATTAAAAACAGGCAAATATAATAAATTAAAAAGTAATAAAGTCTTTGCTACTAAACCAAACATTATTTATAAATAATAATTAATTAATCTTTAAATTAATTTTATCTTTATTCTGAACTCATCATATCAAGTTTTTCAAGTAATTGTTTAAGTTTATACTCATCACAACCAGCAACTCTTCCAACTTCTTTACCTTTATGTAAAGTAACAAAGGTTGGCATTGCAGTAATACTAAATTCTGAAGCAATTTCTCTATGTTCATCTACGTCAACTTTAAAAAAGTTAATATTTGGATATTCTAATTCAAATTTCTTAAAGTAAGGAGCAATTCTTTTACAAGGTCCACACCAAGATGCTGTAAAATCTAAAATAACTTTATCCATTGTATAAATATCTTCTAACATTTTTATTTTTAATGTTCTAAAGCTTTAATCTTATTTTTTAAATGTTTCTTTATCTCTTTCCTTTTATTTTATGGTTTATTAATCTCGAAGCTAACCCTTCTATGAGAGGCATTTGGCTCCGTCCTAACGAACTTGGAAAAATAAAATTTGTATTAAAAAATGTTATTACTCTACTTATTGAGCCTTTTAAAAACAGTTTAATGTGGAATATTAAATTATGGGACATTAATATCGTTACATTTTATTTTTGTTGTTTCTTATTTTATATGTTATTTGAAAACATTTATAACTTATGTATGTCAAATAACCTTACTGATTGGAATAAATTTTATATGAAAATAATGCACTTGTGATAAAATGATTTTTTAAAGTAATTTGAAAATTAAATTATCAAAATGAATGAAATTATTTATCAAGCCTTTGCTAGCGATGATGTTAAGACTCTTATAACATATTGTTATGACGTAAATAAATGTGGATATATGGGTGCTACTCATAAATTTCGTCATTTATATACTATGTTGATAGATTGTAATTCTTATAATTGTATTCAATATTTATTAGATAATAATATTCTCTTTAATTATAATGAAGAAAGAACATATACATATAAATTTTGTGAAAAAATATTTGATTATGCATTGAGAAAAGGTGACTGTCGTATCATTGAAATGATTGATAAAAAAAGAAAAACATTAACTACTCCTATCTCAAACCAAAAAAAAAATAAAACAAAACCTATAGAAGAAAAAAAAGAAAATATCGAAGCAAAGATTATGAACGACCTTTTTACACCAAATACTTTATCTACAGATTATATATTTGAAAAAAAAGAAGGCGGATTAACATCTGTATTAAGAGAGATGGAGATAGAAAAAAACAAAAAGGTTACAAGTCAAAATTTAAGAGCAGAAGCTCCAGTTTTTAATATAAATAAAAAAGAATTAACTGAAAAAGAAATAAAACTTCAAAAATTAAATGAAATGAATTTACCAAGTCATAATTATGATATGATTAAAGAAAAAATTAACAATTGTAATTCATTTGACAAATCTCAATCTTGGATTAATGAATTATTCAAAATACCCTTTGGAAAATACTCTAACTTGCCTATCAATAAAAATAATTCAATGAAAGAAATTAGAGATTATGTGTTAACTTCAAAGTTTGAACTTGACAAAATTGCATATGGTATGGAAAATGTAAAAGAAGAAATTATTGATATTGTTTGTCAGTTAATTCGTTCTCCTAATTCTAATATTAAAGTTATTGGATTATGTGGTAGTCCAGGTATTGGTAAAACAAATTTTATAAAAAATGGTTTATCAAAGATATTACAAAGGCCATTTCAACATATTTGTATGGGAGGAATAACGGATTCATCTTATTTAATAGGTCACGAAATGTCTTATAATAATTCAAGATATGGTATAATGGTTAATTGTTTAATGAATTCAAAAGTAATGAATCCAATTATTTTTATGGATGAATTAGATAAGATATCAAGAACAGATAAAGGAGTAGATGTTGAGAATGTTTTAATACATTTAACAGATCCGGTTCAGAATATGAGTTTTATGGATAAATATTTCCAAGGAATTGAAATAGATATGAGTAAGGTTATGTTTGTATTTTCTTTTAATGATGAGAGTAAAATTAGCCCTATTTTAAGAGATAGAATGCATATAATACATGTTCAAGATCCAACAGAGAAAGATAAAATAGAGATAGCAAGACAATTTTTGATGCCATCTTTATTAGAGAATATAATGTTAGAAAATGTGAATGAGGTGAATGTAAATGTGTTACGAAAAATAATAAAAGATTATTGTTCGGAGGAGAAGGGAGTAAGAGAATTAAAAAGATGTTTAGAAAAGTTATTAATGAAGATAAATACATCAATATATTCAGGAAATAAGTATAAAACATTAAAAAATATAAGTATAGAAGAGGGTATAAATATAAATGAGAAGATGATAGAAGAAATTTTAGAAAGAAATGATAAATTTAAAAGTTATAGTATGATGTATATTTAAGAGTATTTTATAAAGTTAATTTTTATAAAATATTATTATAAAATAAGTTTAAAATCAAGAATAAAAAAAATAAATTAATACTGATTTACCAAAAAAAGGTAAATTTACCAAAAAAAAAGGTAAATCTGAATTAAATAATTATTTTTGAATTAAACCACCTTGCTTTCTATATGTACTTACAACTTCTCCTGAAATCTCATGATATCTGTCTTGAGCACACTCTTTAAATGCGTGCTGGATATCATATATTTCTTTATTTCGTTTGATATTTAAACTATCAAAAATTGAATCTGTGTCTTTATTTTTTATTTCTTGTAATGCCTCTTCTGTAAGTTGTAAACCTTCTTTTTCGCATATTTTAAATAATTGTTGAACAAAACTTTCAAATTGAAAGTCTAATTTTTCTCCTTTTTCATCTTTAGCAATTAACTTTCCACGAGACATATCAGCAATCATACTGTATTCTTTTGCTAATTTTGTAAAATCTTTAACAAACCTATCAGTTCCTCTTATAACAGAATCAATATTAACATGTTCTAAGAAAGAGCCTTTAACATTTTCATTAGTTAGTGCTGGTAAGTTGTTAATAATTTTATCAATTTTAATATTATAAACAATTTTTGCAGTTCTTTTTTGTTCTTTTTCTAAAGCAAATTTTAATTTTTTATTTTGTTTTTCAAGATCTGTATTTTTTAATTTTAATAATTCATATTCTTGTTTTTCTTTTCTTCTTTGTTCTTCGTGACTGAAAAGTTCTTCTTTTAATTCTTTTAATTGGTTTAATATTTCTTTATTGTTTTGTTCTTTTTTACTTTTACAGATATTAATGTGGTCATTGCATGTTTGTTTTAATTTAAATGTTTTATTGCAAAAATCACAATTAAATTCATTATTTTTTATATTTAAGCCTTGTTGTTCTTGGATTTCTAAACACTTCTTTGTCGTCTTCTTGTGAAGGTTTAAACTAGATAAAGAAGAAAGCTCTTTTTTACAGAACTCGCATTCAACCATATTTTTTATTATAATAAATATTTTATTTTTAAATTTAGAAAAAAATAGTTAAATATTACTAAATCTTAAATGAATTAAAAAGAAGAAGTTTTTATTCTTGGTCTCAAAGTTTTTATATAGAGATTTTTAACTTTTTGTACTTTTAAAATGTAAAAAAAAATGCATTTTTGTGTGTGTTGACTCAATTTTTATAAAACCTTTCTAAACCCCTAAAAATCTTTTCTTTTTGTATTAATTATAATTCATTTGTTTTAATTCATTTGTATTATTATATTAAATGACAGTGTTATTAAAGACTGAAAATATTTTAAACACATTTAAAAAAAATATTAATCTATATTAATATATAAATGTTTGATTGTGAGTTTTGTAAAAAATCTTATTTAACTATTTCAAGACTTAAATATCATCAAAAAAATACAAAAAAATGCTTACAACTTCAAGAAGAAATTAAAAAAAATATCGATTATAATACTAAATTTAAAATTGAATTTGATAAACTCCCAAAGTTTACAGAAGAAAATGTAAAAAAATCATTATTAAATTATATAAATATAAATTCATTTATTGAAGGAGATGAACGTTATGAAGATGATTTTGTCAAAGGTATTAAAAATTTTATAATAATTACAGACCAAGAAAAAGGCAAAGTAGTAGTCAAAGATGAAAATGGAAATGCTTGTAGAATTACTATTAAAGAAATAGTTATACTTTGTCTTATGATTATTAAAGATGAACAAAATATTTTATTAGATGAAGTGTTAACATATCTTGAGAAAAATTAAATGTAATTAATTAAATTATTTTTAAAATGAAATATTAAATATTTTATTACTATTTAATATCTTAATCATGTCTTATTTATTACAATTTGATGGAGGTGCTGTCCCTAATCCCGGTAAAGCTTCTGGTGCAGCTGTTTTGTTTTATAATGGAGAATTAATTCACGAACGTGCTACTTTTTTATCTCACGCAACTAACAATGAAGCAGAATATATGGGACTAATTAATGGATTAGAATTATGCTTAGAATTAAATGTAAAAACTTTAAAAGTAACAGGTGACTCTATGTTAATCATTAATCAAATGAACGGTAAATGGAAATGCAGCAAAGAACACTTACGTCCTTACTATGATAAATGTTTAAAATTATTATCACAATTTAATAGTGTATCAGTAAGTCATGTGCTTAGAGCATTTAATAAAAATGCAGATTCATTATCTGATAGATGTATAATCTTAGAAGAAGATATTGAACAATTTTATTTATAAACAATGATTTATGTGTTGTAAATAGTTGTAAAAATAATTATAAATATTAACTTATAATTATTTAATTTTTAATGATATAATTTACCTTTGTAAGACTTAATATATTCTTTCCACCTCCATATGAAATTGAACTTTGCAAACACTCTTGTAAATACTTATAATAATCTAATATTGATTGATTTTTAAATGGAACCTTCATAACCTTTCCTTCCACGTGTTTATTATGCCCTTTATTTAATGATGAAGCACTTCCAAAAAATTGTTTATATAATTTTGAAGAATCAAGTGTTTCTATTCTCCATTTAGTAACTGGAAGAGTAGTATTATCAATATCGATATATACATCTCCAGGAGAATCAAAAAATCCACTTAACATACCTCCTATCATAACCATACTTGCACCTAACACAATGCTTTTTGTAATATCTGCAGGTTCAGTTATTCCTCCATCAGCAATAACGCAAGCATTGAATTCTTCTCTTGCTACAACTGCACAAATATTTACTACACAAGCTTGACAACCTCTACTACCAAATCCTGTACAAGGATATGTTGTGCAAGCCATTCCTGGGCCAATTCCTACTTTAATACAGTCTGCCCCCCAAGTTAATAAATCTCTCGTAGCTTCTGTTGTAGACACATTGCCAGCGATAATAAAAGATAATGGAAATTGTCTGTTTAAAAATTCTAACATAAGTTTCATCTTATGACAGTGACCGTGAGCGATGTCAACGGTGATATAATCAACTTCTAAATTTTCTTTTTTAATGTTATAAAGAATTTCATAAGCATCTTGATTAACTCCAACAGAAATAGAGGTAAAGAGTTTTTTCTTATTCATAGTTTTAATAAAAGAGATAACATCAACGTCAAATCTATGTATAATGTAAAAATATCCTTCTCTTGCTAATTTTTCAGCTAATTCTTCGTTGATACAAGCTCTCATATTAGCAGGAACAATAGGTAGTTTAAAAATCTTTTTACCAAACATAACTGAAGTATCACATTCACTTCTGGAATCAATTTCAGAATACTTCGGGATTAAATTAATGTCTTTATAATCAAAGTGAGGAATGTTCATTTTTATATATTTTAAAATGAGTTTAAACTTTAAACTATAATAGTTATATAAAAAGATGTTTGACGATTTTTTCTTATTACACACTGATATCTATGTTGGAAAGTTTCCAAATGAAACTATTTTTAAAGAATTACAGAAAACTTCTGTTAATTGTATTGTAAATCTTACTGATAAACCTCTTGAATATGATGAAAAAATAATCAACTTTCCTATGGATGAAAAAATAATTCCAAATGAAACTGACATAATCGAGATTATAAAATCATTAACTGTGCTTTTATTAAGAGATAATATTTATTTTTATATATGCGATGATAAATGCGGAAATAGAGCTCATTTTATAGGAGGATTATTATATGGATTTTTTGATAATCATAATTATGAAGTAGTATTAGATTTATTAAAAGAAAAATATGAGACGATGAATAATAGAAGTTCGGAAGGAATAATAATAAATAAAAAATATGAAATATTATTTAAGAAGTTATTAAAGCCATATAATTTTTATAATTCTTCATTCTTTTTTAGTAACTTTAGTAAGCATACGGTAACCTCAACTTTTTTTAATGCTGAATTTAATAATTCTGAAGCGTTATTTCAAGCATATAAGAATCTAATAGATAAGAAATATATAGAGAAGATGATAAAGGTAAAAACACCTCAAACTGCTAAGAAATATGGAAGAGAAGTAAAGTTGAGAGAAGATTGGCAAGATAAAGTAGATGGATTTTTTGAGAGAAGATTTCATTGTATGGTTGATACGTTAACAGATAAGATAAATAGTAATAGAGACGAATGGGAAAAGAATAGAGATGAAGTAGGATTAAGACCTATATATGAATATACGCATAAAGATTTATTATGGGGAAGTGATAAAGATTATAGTGGAGAAAATTGGTTAGGAAGAGCGTGGAAGATAGCATATATAAAGAGTTTATTTTAAGTAAAAAGTTAATTAAAATTTTTTAATTTATAAGTAAATTAAAGAATTCTTTTTTTATATATAAAAAATAAAGATGGAATATTGTCCAACAGATTATACTAATTTATGTGCAATTACAACTTATTATAAGAGTAACAAGGGTAAAGATAACTGTAATTATTCAACTTTATATAATTCATTGTTAAATGATTTTAGACAATCTGAGATGAGATTACTTGAGTTTGATACCTCTGTAGAAAGTGAAAATATTAAACCAGGAGGTTCTTTACAAGCTTGGTCTTTGTTTTTAGAAAAGTGTGAGATTATCGGTTTATATAGAGATAAGGAGGCGTTATATCAGAGTGATAGAGTGATGTCATTTGTTTGTGAAGAGATTACAAATGAGGGTATTGATAGAGTGTTTTCTGATCCAGAGTTTGAAAATAGATTTGATATTATTGTAGATAGTGGTATAGAAGATTTTAGAGAGAAGGCATTATTTTTTAAGAAGGCGTTACATAAGCTGAATGTTCAGGGATTTTATTTTATGGAGAATTTAAAGATGGATGATATTAATACAATTGAGTTGCAGATTTCAGACTGGAAAGAATATTTTCCAGGATGTGAATACTTTTTTGAAGTTGTTGAGAATCCATTGAACGGTAAAAAGTCGCCTGTTTTGATTGTTCAAAAGTTAACTGAGTTAAACTAAAAAATATTTTATATAAGGTGTCGTCAGTCATAAAATATAGTAAAAAAAGGTCATTTTTAGACCGAAATAGCGTATTTTCCAGTCCAAAAGTCAAGTAAATTCTAAAAATGATATAATAAATTAATTGTTATATAATTATAATATATAATATATTTTTACCTTCGTTCTATATTTTAAACTGAATCTATATTTTATAACGTATCTGAAATAAATATTTATTTATAAGTTAAAATAAGCTTATAAATAAAAAATAATTTTATAAAAATATATTTATAATAATATAAATGACACAATTATTAAAACGTATTTCAAATCGTGCTTTGTTTATCGAGTTGATAAATTCATTTAATGCTTATGATATAAGCTATATTTTAGATTTTTCTCCATTAACTAATGAAAATAATCTTACAATTTTAGATGATACTGAGTTAGACATTTATATAAGAACTAATGAATATAACATATTAAATCTTCATAATTTATTAAACAAGTATAAATATAAAGAAAACAAAAATTATATAACTGTATATAATAATATCGCTTCTGTAAACCTTTACTTTTTACATTTAACATCTTCTGATTTTGTAGAACTAAAAGATATTTCTGTTCCAAAAAGTTTAATAAATACATATGAAATTATTACCATAAAATTAACAGAAACAGAATTAAAAATAACAAGATCAACCAGATGGAATGACCTTATGGAATATAAAGAAAAAAATAAGAAAAAATCTTGGTGGAATTTATGGGGATTGACTAAATAAATCTTTCATATAATCTTTCATGTCATACACCTCCCAATCTTTTAAATATAATCCATTAACATAATTACTACTTTGTGTTGATACTGGACTAAACCAAGGACTTGGAATAATAACTCTTTTGTTAGGATTTTTATTAAGATATGCTCCCCACCAACTATAACTACTTGCTCCAATAATATTATGGTCACATTTAGTCATCATACATAATGATATAGCTTCGTTATCCGTAACAAAAGAATAATCATATCCTATAAAGCAATCTAATAATTTTTCTGTTGTATCTTGAATATCACTTGTAAAGATTAAAAATACAGTTTTATCTTTATCAAACTTATTTAACAAATCTTGTATATGACGTTTATAATATACTGTATAAATAAATGACTTATCATCTTTAGTATCAGGTCTTCTTAAATGAAAACTTACAATTTGTTTTCCAGGACGTAAATTTTTAATAATATTAATATTTTCATCTGCTTTTTTTACAATATCATCATTAAACTGAAATAAATGTTTTATATAATCTTCTTTACCTACAAAATATTCAGAGTTTTGAAACCATCCTTCTAATATTATATTAGTATTTAATGAAGTCATATTATGAATCTCATCTATTAACTCAAACTCTTTTGTCTCTTTAATTCTTTTACAATTATTTTGTAAAATACTTTGATTATATTCTGTTACAAAATCTAAATTTTTAAAATATTTATGAAAGGAAAACATACCAGAGTTTAATCTATTTTTATCTAAAACTACTTTTGAATCAGTTCTTAAAGCAAGTAACTGAGAAACTGCATATTGAAACATTTGATTAGCGAGACGAGGCCAGCCCACAGCGAGCGGAAAGACGATTTGATAGTCAGACATTATTTAAATATTAATTAAATGTTTAAATAATTATAATTTTTTTACAAATATTTGAGTGTTATGAAGTATTATATTTTTAGAATCTAATTTATCTCTATATCCTTTAATAAAAGCTTCAATTCCTCTTTGTGTTAAATCGGGACCTCCCCAACCAAAATCATCAAATATCATATAACCTTCTGATTTTAATTTTCTAAAACATAAAACAGCATCTTCTAATACGTATTCAGGATTATGATTTCCATCAATATATATAATATCAAAATAATCATTTGGTAAATTAGGAACTATATCATGACTAAAACCTTTATGTATTTTAAATTTATCTTCATTGTTAGTAGATTTTATATTTTTTTTAAATAATTCATATATATTATTCTGTTCATTTTTATATTCAGAATAATCATTATAATCTTCCCAAGGATCTATACAATATAATTCAGATAATGGATGTTTTGCATATGTTTCGTTACAAGATACTACGTTTGCCCCATAAAAAACACCAATTTCTAAATATTTAATAGGAGTTTCTCTAATAGGAATTATTCCAAACCAATTATCACAGGTTCTATATATACCTCCTTCGAAAGGAGTGGAATGTCTGCTCATTTTTATATAATCTTCTTTTTTTTAGATAAAAATAAAATATAAAATGATTTTTTAAAACTTTTTCAAATTTGTAAATATAAAAAAACACTTAAAGATAATACTATTATTATTAAATCATGTCATCCCTCACTTATACTCAAGTTTGCGAAAATCTTAATAACACTGTTACCTTACAAGTACTCGTTCATAACAACAAAGTCTTCATTGATGATGTTAAGATCGATGCGCTTATCAACAACGAGAAATTTCGTATTATCACGAAACAAGGAGTTAAAATGCAGTTCAAATTTGAATCTGTATTAGAAGTCAGACCATTAACTATGGATTCAGTACTTCCAACTCCTCGCGAGATTGATAACGAATACGTTGATACAGATGATAAGAGAGAAGCTCACTTGCAAATAGTTAATGATTTTGAAGATGCAATGTCTAATAATAAAGACATTGTTATAACTATTAAAGATGCAGCTGGAAAATATTGGTATGTTGATGAATTAGTAATGCCTCTTGTTATGTCTTATGACAAGAATTATACTTACATTCAATTTTTTAGATATAAAGACTTAACATACTGTCTTACAGCAATTGACCTCGTTGATAATTACAAAGTAGTAGAAAGATGCCCATTATATGCTTCGGAAGAAGACGTTAAAACTTTTACTGAACAATTAAAAAATCACATTAAGAACAGAGATAGAATTAATATTGTACTTGTTAATGGTAATACTCAAGCTGATTATATACCGCTTACTTTTAAAGATACTACTAATGTTACTTTATTTAACTATGATACTAATGAATTAGCTAATGTTCCTATTAATCATATTAAACAAATTAATAAAGTTTGTTTTGCTGAAACTGTAAAAGAACCTACAAAAGTCGAACGTTTATATAGTATTCTAGAACAACTTTCTAAAACTGATAAGTCGATAATTTTTTCTTTTGGTGATGTAAAAAATGGTAAAAGTTATAATGAACTACATTTAACTGGAGTATTTATTGGAGATGGTACTCCAGAAGATAGATTTAATGTAGATGTAAATGGTTTAAATATTAATACTGGAATTTATGTGAGATTTAAACTAAACACTGTTATTAATATTACATTAAATAATGGTGGTGTTAACTTATTTTCTGGTTTTTTTCTTAAAGTTTCTAATGAAGTTTATGAAGAAAACATTGAGAAGTTAGAAAATAATATTAAAAATAATGTTTCGTCTATTATTACTGATGTAAAAAAGAGAGAACAATTACACTTAAGATTGGTTAATATTGATCTTGAAAATAAATTAGTAAGTGGTATTAATTGTAAAACTGAAAGATCAGAAGCAAGAAGCTTAGATATAATTGCTTATGTTTCATCAAATTCTTATAAAAGAGATCATCCGGTAATTGAACAAAATAAACAAATTGAAGAAGAAAAAACTGTTCAATTAAAAGCTGGTTGTAAATTAAGATCACAAACAGCTGTAGAAAAATCTTCAAATATTATTCATTTATGTTGTATTAATCGTATTCCTGTAGAATTAAAAAGAAGAACACCTTGTTCAGACCAAGGTTTTATTAAGTCTGTAAGTGGAGATGTAAAAAATAGCAAGATAGAATTTTTTAATATGATGAATTCTCAAACTTATGAGGTTGATTTAGAAAGTATTTTAGAAGTAAAAAAAATAGAAGGTTCTAGAGGAGCTGAATTAGAAAGACTTTATAATGATTTTCTTAATGAACAAAAGAAAAAAAAAGAAGATACACAAAACCTTAAAATATTAATCACTAACGCTTTTTCAATACAATCATATGAAGAAAAAATAAGACTATTAAACAAATCATTAAATAATGATGTAATGCTAAAAGTAGTCTTGAAAAATAATAAAATATTAAATGGTCGTGTTATTAACAATGCAAATAATAAGTTTTTATTTTATGGTTATAATTATCAGTTTTACCATAACACTTTTACAATTGAACAAGTATCTTCAGTTGAAGAAATTGATAAAATAAACGAAGAGAAAATAAAGCAAATGAATATGTTAAACGATTCAAAAGATAAGAAGTATATGATTAAGGTAATCTTTAATAATGATACTAATATTGTAGGCTATGCTCTAGATACTTCTGATGAAATGAATATTCAATTTGGAGATTATTCAACTTCAAAATTTCATAAGTTTTGCTTAAGCGATGTAACAAATATAATAATAATAAATAGTTTTTTCGCTAACACTTTAATCTCTAATTATAACAAGATTAAATCAGCAGCTCAAAATGTATCAAATGACGAAGAAGTCAAGTGTAAATTAACTTGTGATGTACTTAGAAAAATCGAATATACTACTGATATAAATATGGTAGAAGAATTAAAGAATGCATATCTTATTAGCTTTAATTATAATAAAAAACGAAGATTAGTAAAGATTACGGAGATTGGAACTACATTTTTATTAGGATATGAATATAATACTTTAATGGCTGCTATAGAAGATAAAGATTATCAAATCAAGTCGTTTACTTATTCACAAATGACTCATATCAGTGTTAATCAAGAAACTGATAAACCATTGGATAATTGTATTAAAAAAATTACTTTGATTAATAAGTTTAATGAAGTAAAGAAAACTCAAAAGAGAAAATTCAAGGGGTTAGCAGTAAGATTAACTATAAATAACAACGAAACTATTGATTGTTTAATTTCTAATATTAATAATCAATATGTTTTATATACAAACGATAACAAGTGTCATAATAAGTATTTTTCAAACAACTTTGTAATTACCAAGTGGGAATTAATTGATGAAGTGTCAGAGCAAACTTTAAAAGATAGAATTAAATTATTGAAAGAGAATTGTAGAATAGCAATTAATGGATGCAAAATAGTAAAAGTAACAAGTGTATTTAACCGTATTTATACAGGTAATGTAATTTCTAATACTGATGATAAATATATTACTTTAAAAGATGGAAATAGATATATTTCTATTTACTTTAAAGATATTTCTGACTTTACTTTTGTAGAAAATAATAATACAGAATTATTTAAAACTCTTAGAGAAACATCGAATAATTATAAACTTGTTAGTGTTAAACATAAAGTAACAGGTGAAGAAACTGTAGGAATTATTGTAGCAATTAATACACAAAATAATACATTTGTTTTGAAGAATGAAAATAATAGTTATTCATTTAATATTGATTATGTAACCGTTGATACTAATTATGAAGATAAAAAGATTACCAAAATTGTTAGAGATAACATACAAAAAGTAGATAATATTCAAATATTTAAGGATATGATAAAGAATTTACCATCAAAAAATACTGTTATAAATGTTAAATATGGTGGTAAAGAGTATAATGATATGTATGTTGACTGTTATAATAAAGACAGAGTAGTAGTATATAATAAAGAAGGTAAATATAATTCTTTTAAGTTTTCTAAGATTGAAGCATTAACAATTGCTCCAGTAAAGGTAGAACCAATTAACTTTGACAATATTAAAGCTGGAGATACTTGTAGTTTTATTTATAATGATAAACAAAGAATTGTTACTATTAATTATACAGACGATAAGCATATTAACGGTGTATCAGATAATGATGGTTCTATAAAGACTTTTTCAAAAGATAAGATTACTAAGTTTGTAAAGATTTAAAATAAATACGGACCAATGTCCTGACAGTTAACCTTAATTTTAATTAATAAAAATTAATTAAAATTATTTTTTATAATACTTGTATATTACCTTAATCAAAGCTATAAATATAGTTGTTTTTATGATATTTGGAAGTTTCATAGCGTATAATATATTATCTAATTTTTGTATAAATACAATTAACAAGTTATTGTGCTGAGTATATTGATAAGCCAATGGCAAGTTATATTTTGTTAAAATATCATTGGAAACAATTTTACCACTTTCTACAGCACTTTCCATTGTCCAAATATTAATACTTGTTTTACAATGAGCTCCTCCAATATACATATTACTTAATTCAGTTTTAGAATCGGGTCTAAATTGTTCATTAAAATATGTATTAACCCATTTTTTATGTTTAGCTTCAAGTGATTCTCCATTCCATTGCCAATCATCATATAAAGTTGAAAATAAAACTAGATCATTAGTTAATGTTAAACCGTTGTTGTAAGTTTTTACAATTTCTTGAAGTTGTTGACATTCAAATAATTGATGAATAATTTCTTGAATACATTGTTCACGAGTTAATTGAGTTGCTGGTTTACCATATAAAGAACCATTGTTAATAGGGAGGATACAAGTTCCACTCCATAAACTTTTAACATTATTACCTAAGAAAACATTTTTACTCCAAACTTTATCTTGAGAATAGAAAGCAATGTTATAAGGACTGTCAATGTTTACCATACCGTTTTTGTCAGGTTGTAGATTGATTTTTTCATTAAAAGCGATGACAAATCCAATTTGATTGTCAATTGTTTTTAAGAAGAGATGTTGTTCGTAAAGTTTAGGAAGATTACTTTCTTTAAGAATGTCGATCATGTCGTAAGGATTAATACAAAAACAAAATTCATCAGATACAATTTCTTGGTTATTAGCAATGCATTTAATAACTTTTTGATTATTGTGTATAATTTTATTTAGTTTAGTATTGAAAAAGAAATTAACACCTTTACTTTCTAAATATTTTTGCCAATAATTAAACCAAGCTTCACTTGTGGGTTGATTCATTACTCTTACAAGAGGTTCAAAAGGACTAGCAAACATAAATTGAAAATTAATAAATAGTCCAAAGTGAGCGAAGCTTGTTAAAGTGATATTAATTCCAATGCCGGTGCTAAAAACAAAATAAGCAAGATAATCATAAGTTTCTTTGGTAACTTTATTTTTAATTAATGGTAAAAAAGGTGTTTCAAACATTTCTTTTTTACGTTTATCAGCAAAAAGCACAGAAAGAAATAGATACGTTAAATAAGGATAATCTTGAGGAGATATAGTAATTTGTTTGTTAATATTAGTTTCGTTGTTTTGTAATAACATAATATTAACAAGTTGATTAGAGAGGTTATCATAAGTAGTAAATTGTTCAAAAGATTCTTTTACAATACCAATTTGATATTTTTGTAATTCATCTTGAACGAATCTATTAGTCATGTGCCAATCTACATTATTTTCTTTCCAAACTTCTTCTAAATTTTTTCCACCAGATCTTAAGATGATATAACCACCTGGATGTTCGTCGATAAATTTTGTAACATCGTAAACTTTGCCTTTATAATAGGTCCATAAATCGTCTTTAGTATTATGTTTTGAAATTTCATCTATAGAATAAGATGGTAAAAAGTTTTCTTTGTTAATATTTGTAGCAGGAATACGTTGTAAAATATTAAAACAATTTTTATAAAAAGGCCAATAACCTCTCCACGAATGTTCTGTAGGGACTTTATTAGAAGGTAATCTAATACTTTTAGCCATACCTCCAATAGAATTAGTGAGTTCGTAGATGTTAACTTTAAAACCTTTTTCTACTAATTCATGGGCAATAGTTAAGCCAGAAATGCCAGCTCCAAATATACTTACAGTATTCATTTTATATAAATAATAATATTTTAATTAATTATTATTTATTTTTAAACGCGTTCAAGAATGGTTAAACCATAACAATTAGTAAAACGTTCTTTTAAAATCCATTCAGGATGATTATCTAAAAATTCTAAAATAGCTGGCCATAATCCTTTTCTAATTTCTTCTTCAGGATAACCTGATTCCTCTGCTTGTTTTGCAGTATCCCATCCTCTTCTAATACTTTCTCCATCTTCTGCATCAATAGAAGTATCGTGCATAATAATATATTTATTAGCCTTTGAATGAAGATGTTCTAATTCTCTTTTAAGATGACCATAGACGTGCCAACTGTCAATGTATAAAAGGTCAACTTGAGGAATATCAGCAAAAATACTATTTTTATGGTTAAAAGTAAAGTCAAGATTTACATTTTTACAAATATCTTTACATTCTTCAATGACAGGATATTCGTTAATATCAACACCGATGTAAAAAAGATGAGGTTCGTTTTCAAACTTAGTTTTGTTGTCAAAAAGACCCATTAAAAATCCCCAAGTACTAAATCCACCTTCAATGCCAACTTCGCAAACAGAATTACATTCTCTAGTATAATTATAAAAAGTTTGAATATGCTCGTGAGTAGTATGCTGAGAAGTACGAGCGTAATTAAAATTATTAAATAATCTAGCAATGTTTTCTCCTTTCATTTGTTTTTATTAATATAATAAAAACAAATCTTTAATTTAACTTTTTTTTACAAGAACTTGGGTGATGTTCGATTAAAATACCATTGTAATTTTTTACATTATAATAATCAGTTCTCATTGGCTGAAAAGGATGATATAATACCATTTTAATAAATTTATAAAATTCATAACAATAATTTACACTAGGTTCCATTATTTCAATGTGTTTATAAGCTCTGATTAACATCTATAAATAATATAATTTATTCGTTTAAACCAGTAAATTGACTGTGCCAGATATCAATTGCTGTTCTATATGCATAATATTTAGTTTCTATTTCACTTAACGCATCTATATAATCATAGATAAAATATTTATCTGTTAACTTTATTCCAGTATTATACATAATCTTAATTGCTTCTTGGTTTGGTTTATTTTCAATAACATACTTTAATTGGTCTTCTGTAAACTTATATTTACCATCAGCTAAAGCTTGTAAGAATGACATAAATGTTCTTCTTCCTACTTGTTTAATTATATATGTAATATCGTTTTCATCTAACATTTTAATAAAAGAAGGATTTCTCTTTATAAGAGCAATTACGCTATTATAGTCTTCTTCTTCGTAAAATGTATAAAATAAATCATCATCAATATCAAGTTGATTAAAATAATTTTCAATTAAAAAAATACTCATATAAATAAACTTTTTATCAGTTGTTCTTTTATGTGCATTTGTTTGAACTATGTCTATTAACCTTAAATTTTCTTCATATAATATATCATCAAGAAGGTCTCTATCTCTTCTTTCAATTGCTAATTTAATATGATTTATCATTGTTTGTTTATCATAATGTTCAAACTTATAATAACGTTCTAATGGATAAAACATATCACCTGTATCATCTCCATTTGGTTTAAATCCAAACTTAAGATAAAATGGAACTGCACTACTTACAGCAGTTAAATTGATGCCAAAAATTCTTGGGTCATCTTTATAAAGATTAATAACTGCATTTAATAACATTGTTCCAACTCCTCTATAAGAAGAATCTGTTGCAGCTCTTGATGTAAGATAATTTACATTTACAGTATTAAGGCCGCTTAATTCAGTTTGAGTAACCCCGCAAAGTTGTTCTTTTTCAGTTAAAGTAGCAGGTTTTACAGCAATAAAATAAATTAAATCTTTTTGTTTACAACCATAACTATCTAATGTTAAAAATCTTGTAAAATGAGACTTTTGTTCACGTTCAATTTTTTGGAAGTGTTTTAAGCGTTTTAAGTCAGCTGCTCTTGAACAATCAAGAATAGTAACATTACAATTTGACATTTTTATTATATTAATTAGAATAAAAATATTTTTTTAAATTAATTAGGAAACATATCTAACATCATTTCTACAACATCTATACGATTTAATGGTATGTTTTGATTATCTGATATCACTCTTATAAAATGTATTAAATCATTTGACATAATATGTGTAGTATCATATTGATAAACATTTCTACCTTGTTGACGTCTTCTTTCGTTGCGTTGTTGAATTTGTCTTACTTCATCTCTTACAACATCTGCAAATTCATCCATCTCTTGTTTCATCTTAAGTTCTTTTTTATGTTTTTTATAAGCTTTTTCTTGTTCTTGATTAAATTTTAATGTTGATTTACACATTGGACATTCTTTTTTACCACTTTTAATAACACATTCAACGTGTATCCAATGTCCACATGATAAAGGACATTTTAATTCACCGTCCATACAGACAGCACAATCTTCTTTTTCAGTTTTACAAGTTCCTGAATGTTTTTTACAAAGACCATAATGACCACAATCTTTTTGTTTGCAATTTTCAATGATACAATTAACTTTTTCTTTTTTTACAGGTTTAATGTCGTGTTTAATAATTATACGTTTTTTTAGCGGAATATATCTTTCTTCTGCTATGTCATGTATAATGATAGGCATTTTATAATTTTTAATAAAAAAATTATAAAAAAATCAATTTAACTCAACCCATCCTAATGCAGCATAAAGATCTGCAGTAGTTCCTGCTGAACTTGCAGCAAGAGTGATTACCTGACTATCTCCATTAATTTTAACTCCTAATTGATAATTAAATACATCAATTCCTGACAATTCAATTTTTTCTTTAACTTGGGCAGATGATGATAAAAATCCTTGTTTAATAATAGTTCCTCCTGTCATTGTTAAACTAGTTGTAGTACTTACTTGAGCATTACTATTTGTTCCATAATCAGTCCAAGTAGTAGGAGCACTAAAAGTACCATCTAAAATAAGATAATAAGATACAACATCAGTTGATGTTACAAGTATATTAATTTCAGTGGGAATGATAATAGCAGAAGGTCTTCCGCTTTTAATTCTTAAACTTATTATAGGAGTAATACTAGCAGCAGCTGCAACAGTAACTGCAGTTAAAGTTAACCCAGGACCTGCGTAACGTACTACATCTATACCTTGAAAACCTCCTTCAGACATTACTGTACTGCATATCTGTTTTAATGTAGAAGAAGAGGTTGTAATACCAGTATTAAAAATTTGATAAGAGATTGGTAAAGTTGCAGTTTGCATGTATGTAGAATTTATAAAATTAGCATTATAAAAGACATGACAGTAAGTTATATTACCATTTATAACAAATCCAGTTCTTACATTACCTACTCCTAGCCATTCAAAATCAGCTAAAAAAATTTGAGATTTAGCTGCATCAAGCATAACTCCTGAATCACCTTCTCCGTTTAATCGGTCGATATTCCAACTACTTTGAGGAATTCTTCTTTCAATTATTGTTGTTCCAGTTGGACAACTTCTAAGAACCATATTATAATCGGTGTTTGCGCATTCAAAATATACTCCGTTTTGACTGTTAAAATAACCAACACGTTGAGTTAAATTAGTTTTTGGAGTGTCCATAACAAAACTATTTAGCACTAAGAGAGATTTACCAGGTTGATAAGGAAATACACGAAATGATTGACGTAAAACTTGGTCATTATTTGCTGTGTTTACATTTAAAGTGACTATACTCGTTCCAGTGCTGCATCCAGTAGAACTTCCAGCACCGTTAATATAAGTGTCAAATTTGCCATTATCTTTATACAAAATAGAAGAATCAAATAAAGTAAAAGGACTAGAAACACGAAGACGTTGAAAAGCGTCTAATTGATTATTAGTGTTATTAACAATAGCTGTTGACATTTTTAATATTATAAAATATTAAAAATATTTATTTCAAATTATCAATATATTTTTGTATTTCTTTTAAATACTTTGATGCTTCGTCTTTAATTCGTGGTATTTTTGTATATTCTTGGCCAACGTATATTCCTGCTAAAAAAGGAACCAGATATTTAAACATTTGTCTATTATATATTAAGTAAGATAATTATTTAACTTTCATTTTAAATATCATAGTTAAATAATTGAAAACTATATTTATATAATGGTTGCCAAGAAGGTTAAAATACCAAAAGCTCTTAGAGAGCAAGTTTGGCTAAAGTATAATGGAAGAAATTACGATTCTAAATGTTTTATTAAATGGTGTAAAAATAAAATCACAGTTTATGACTATGAAGTAGGTCATAATATCCCTGAGAGTAAAGGAGGACCAACTGTCCTTGAAAATTTAAGACCGTGTTGTTCAAGATGTAATAAAAGTATGGGGTCACAGTATACGATAGACGAATTCAATGAATTAGGACAGAAAGATAAGATGTGTCCAATTGGATGTATTATTTGTTAGTTAAAATAATATTTTTATTATATAATAATAAAAATATTATTTGTTAGTTAAAAAAATATTTTTATTATATAATAATAAAAATGTTTGCTTTATTTTATGGAACTTGGGAACGTAATCCAGAAGGAGGATGGGGAGATTTTAAAGAATCATTTAATACTCTTAAAGAAGCAGTTCAAGAGTTTTTAGAAATATTTGGTAATAACCCTGATTTTAAGAAGTATTGGTTTCATATAGTTGATTTAGAAAATTGTGAAATGGTGATTAATGAATATAATTTAAACTCTTATATTAAACCTATTTAACGACTTCTTCGTCTTGTTGGAGAACGACTTCTTCTACGTAACTTTTCTCCATTTTTAGTAATATGTAATGCGAATATTTTAGAAGGTTTAGAATATTCATCCCAAATCTCTTCAGGAAGGTCTTTTTTAGATACTCTATTAACTGTCATTGTTTTTCTTTCAACAGAATACATTAGGCCTTTATAATATTCTTTTTTATTTTCATCAAGATTGTCTTCAATTTCTTCTTTATAGTAGTCAACAAGTTCTTGAAGGTCTTTTAGTTTTTCTTTTGCTAAGAAATATTTTTCCAGTAATTGGTCCATTTTATATATAAAATGAATTTAAAAAAATTATTAATAATGTTTAATAATAATTTAAAAATGAAAACTAGAAGGAGAATTATATTAGAAGATGATTTAGAAACAGATGAAAACAAACAAAAAATAATTGCGTTGTTTAATAATAATATAAAGGGGAAAAAGTTTAAGAATAAAGATAAAACTCATTGTGGAAGTGAAGGACAATGGTTAGAGAAGTTGATGAATTTAAAAAGTAATAATAAGAATGAGCCAGATATATTTGGATATGAGATGAAAAAAGAATCAGCTAAAATAACATTTGGAGATTTTAGTGCAAGTGAATATTTATTTTCAAAAAACAAAGATACTTTAGATGAAATAAATAATAAAAAAATAAGTATGTCTAGAGATGATTTTATAAAAACATTTGGAACAATTAATAGTATAAAAAATAGATATTCTTGGTCAGGAAGTTGTGTTCCTAGATATGGAATATGGAATAGTTGTGGTCAGAGATTAATATTTAATGATAATTTAGATTTATGTGCTATATATTGTTATAGTAAAGATGAGAGAGAATATAAAAATATATTTCCATCTGATATAAAAAATAAAGAAATTATAATAGCTATATGGAAGGAAGAAAAATTAAGAGAACATATAAATAAAAAGTTTAATAAAAAAGGATTTTTTATATGTAATAAGAAAGATGAAGTGTATGATAAGATATGTTTTGGAAAACCATTTAATTTTAATTTTTTTGTAGAAAATATAAAGACAGATATAGTTATATTTGATAGTGGAATGTATCAAGGAAATAGTAGAAATTATTCTCAATTTCGTAGTTCAAATAAATTTTGGAACAAGTTAATTGTAGAAGAATATTAAAAATATATAATTAATTAAGATTAATTATATATTAACTTTATGCGTTAAGTGTATTAATAATATGTTTTCCTAAATGATAAGCAAATTTACAAGCAACAGCATTTCCAATTTGCATAATAACGTCTTTTTTAGACCCTTCTAAAATATAATTATCTGGAAAACTTTGAATTCGTTTTAATTCAAGGATATTTAGTCTTCTTATTTCTTCTTCGTTATATTTAACAAGTGCATCATATCCATCTTTCCAATATCTTGCAGGAATAGTATATGATGGTTTATTTAAATCTAAAAACTGTGCTCCAAAACCATTACCATTTTCTTTTGCTTTTTGTTTTTTATTTTTTATACCATTTAATGCTCTTTCACTTAAAAAACAAGAAGATTCAACATTATTTTTATCTAATAATATGGTTTTTACAGGTATTCTATTTTCAACATTTAAAACAGGGATAGGTTCTTTTGGAGTTATATTTAAATCTTTTCTTATTCCAATAATAATTGTTCTTCTTCTATTTTGAGGTACTTCAAAATCACTTGCATAAAGTTTACATACTACACAATTATAATTTTGAGTTAATTCACTTAATATAATATCAATGACTTTTTCGTTTTTTTCAGTTTTCATTGATAATATTCCAATAACATTTTCCATAATAAATGCCTTTGGATTAAAATAATTAAGATATTTAACATATTCCATAAATAAAGAATTTCTAGGGTCATTTTTATCTCTTCTTCCCGCCATACTAAATCCTTGACAAGGAGGTCCTCCTACTATTAAATCTATAATTTTATTTTCTTTATTATATAATTCGTTAAAATCAAAGGGAGATAGTTTAGTTAAATCTGCACATATACCTTGATGATTAAAATTTTTTTTATAATTTTCTATTGCTTTATCCCATACATCAATTCCTGCTATAACATTAAGACCTGCTTCTGTTAATCCTTTACTCATTCCACCGCATCCACAAAATAAATCAAGAACGTTCAAGTTAATATTTTTATTCGTATGTATTATAATATCATCTTCGATAATAATTTTTTTTCGTTTAGAAGTTTCTTTAAGTATTAGTTCTACAAGGTCTTTTTTACTTTTTGTTTTACATTTTGTTATTCCTAATTTTTCACATTTTTCTAATAAATCTATTTTTAATAATTTACTTAAATCGTCACTCATATTAATAATTATATTTTTTAATATTTAATAAAAGTCATTTTATTTTTAAAGTTAAAATATTTCTTTTATATAAAATAAAAGAAATGTCTACGACAATTCAAAAGAAACAATTTAAAAAAATAATTGCAAGAACAGTCGATGATTTAATTAATAATATAAGAAATACAAATATTTCACAATCTGAAATCATTGACAAATTAAACATGGATAATGATTTTTCAAAAGTACTTAAACAAACTCCAAATGACGAAGTAAATATTCTTGCTGAAAATCTTATTAATAAAAGTTATTTCAAAGCTTTGAGAACATTACAAGAAGAACATCCTACTATTAAAATATTTAATCTTATGGATGATATTAAGACTCAAGAATATATCCGTTTTTTATATATTATTCCAAAAGAAGAAGTATTATATTCAGATGTAGATACAATGATTATTCAAGGTGCTTTATTTGCTTTAACATATGCATACAACAATAATGTTCTTGAAGTAGAAAAAGATATAATTGAATACGCTAAAGAACAATATAATAATGATAAAACAGAAACAAAATTAACCATTTATAATTTATTTAATCAAATATATAAAGACAAAGAACTGATAAAAGAGTCTGAAAGTAATAGAAAAAAGATTTGTAATAATAATGAAATAATACCAGCAATAGTTTATAAATCGACTTCAGTTGTGTTGCCATATTTACAAGTACTTCCAAAAGACTTTATTCCAGATTTATTATTTGAAGAAACTTATCCAATTAGACAGAATTCATTTATTCAATTTGACCAGTCAAGTTATTTAGGAGGATTACCAAGTATATATTCAAAAGATAATTTTGAAGATTTTATACTTGATAGAAAATGGATTATGGATAGTAATAATTATATTATTAATTTATCAAGAGAAGATAAATTTACTGTATATGGGTATACTCATAACGGAGATGTCATTGTAAATATGTTGTTAAGAAATAATGAAAAAGAAATAAGAAAATATATTTTAGATCCATTTAGAATAATTGATAATAAATATCAACCTTTATTTTTTCAATTAAGAAAAACATTATTAGCAAAAAATTACGGAATATCTAAAGGTATATTAAACAAGATGACATCAAATGATTTATTTGAAAGTTATAATGCTATTTGTAAAAATCAAAAAAATAAAGAAAGTATTCCAGAAGAAGCTTATTTGACTGCAGCAAAAATGTTTTTAGAAGATTTAAAAAGAATTATAAACGATTCTCCACCAATTACTCAACCAACTATTGTATATAGAGGTTCTAAAACGTTATATTATAGCACTACAAATAAGAAAACTTTCAAAAATAATTCGTTTATGTCTACTTCTTATGGAGTGTGGGGACCTACAAATTTTACAAATAGAACATTAAAATGTTGTATAAAAAAAATTACATTAAAAGTTGGAACAAAAGCATTATTTATAGATTGTATAACTCAATATGATAGTGAGACTGAACTTTTATTACCACCAGATAATGAATTTAAGATTATTTCACATGAAATTAATACATACTATGATATGCCAACTATAGATCAAGTATCAGAAGATACAGTTATGGAAAATTTTTGTCTAGGAAGAAAGAATTATATGACAGTAACTACTATGGAACAGATTTAAATAATTTAATTAACGTTATAAACCAAACAATAATTAAATATGTTTCATGTATTTGGTCATAATTTTTTAATTTTTTAATTCCTAAAAGATACCAAATATCTCTAAATAAGTTATCTTTAGGAATATTACAATGTTTATTTACAATTTGAGTATAAACGCATTTGTTATTATTATTTCTCCAATGTATTAAAACACCAATAGGAATTAATAAATATGAGAATAAAATATATTTATTATTACTTAACCATCCAAATTGAGTATAAATATTAAAGATATGATGTAATAATAATGAAACTTGAATATTTATATCAGTTATACAATGTTTATAATAATCATCTTTACATATATCGTATAAATAAGATAAGAAACCAATAATAGTAATTTTTTTTATATCATTCATTTTATATTATTTAAAATATAATAATTATTTTAAATAAATGAGTAACAAAATCTCCACAAAAGTTAAAGAAGAAATTTTAATAGAACTTGTTGAACCTTGTTATAAAACAGATATCAAAGAATTAATTAACGAAAGAAAATTTTGGAGAAAGACTGGAAATTACTTTGAATCAGCTTCTAAAGTTTTTATTGGAGCTTCAAGTATCGTTTCATTTGCTTCAGGTATTTATAACTATCAGCTACTTTCATTTTTTTCAGGTACAACTGGTGTTTTATCTCTTGTCTGTATGCAATTTTCAAGTTATTCTTATAATGAAAGTAAAGAACGTACTTCAAAATTAAACAAATTACTTGATAAATTAAAGATTGAAACTGTTCCTGATATTAGTGCTCAAGCGTTAACAAGTTCAACTTATCAGCAAACACCATATGCTTCTTCTTATCAACAACCTAATTATAATATTCCTCAGTCCTATTCAACAATTCCTTCTCAAATTAGTCAGTCAAGTGTTAAAGTTATTCCTAAACCAGAAGTTATACATTATAATGAACCATCGTCTACTACTCCGTCCCAAGAGAAAAGATCTTTATCAATAAAAAAGTCAATATCACAAGAAAAAGAGATAGAAAAAGAAATTGAGATGACAACTCCTAATATTATTGAAGATAAATTAAAAGATGATATTGATGAAAAAAGTTAAAAAAATATTTATAACATAATAAAATGCTTCATTTAAATAATACACATTATGTTTCTATGTTTTTTATAATGATTATATCAAGTTTATTAACAACTATGAATATATGGGCTGATAAATTAGACGATATAAGGTTTAGTATTAATGATATTTATATGGCTTTTCTTATGACCGGATGGATGTTTTTATTTATGGGATTAACTTATAAAGAAAATAATATCATTATATTAGGAACCTTGTTAGTAGTAATAAATATATGGTGTATTAGAACACAATTTTTAGTATCAGAACGACAATTTAAACTTGGAATGATTCCGCATCATTCAATGGCGATCCATATGAGTAAAAAATTATTAGAGAAAAATAATAATATACAACCTTTACTTAAAGATATAATAAAAAACCAAGAAGATGAAATTGTATTTATGAAAAGTAATTAATTATTTACTAAGTTAACTTTAATAAATAATTTTTTATATTAAATATATTTTCATAGTTTTTAATACTATATTTTCTAACTCAATTTTATCTTCGTTATTTAAAATGTCGTTGTAACATTTTTCTAAAAATTGTTTTTCAATTTTGTTAAATTTTAAGAGTAATTCTAATATTTTATTAAAACTATTATATTTTTTTGGTGAAATAAATCTTAAGGGGGTATTTAATAGCCATTTTAATAAATAATTTTCATAATTATTAGAAGTTTCTTTTTGTAGTAATTTTTTTATTTTTAATGGTTGAACTTTATTAATATAAAATTTATAATTGTATTTATGAGTAGGATCAAGCTTATCAGTTTTCCAAAAAACATTTAGTAAATGTTTTATATTATGATTTTTATAACATTTTATTAATTCTGTTTGAAAGTTAATTGTTAAGTTGTTATTTCTAAATAAAAATTCAATAAGATTAATAAAATCACTTATATAATGAGATATTTTTTTACGTGTATGATTTGCTATAAACATTTTATCTAATACAAACATAACGAGATCACACTGATAAACATTTGTATTTATATCTTTTATTAATGTTTGTAAATATATTTTTTTTGATTCTATTTGTTGTTGGTATTGTTCATTTGATATTATGTTAAAAAATCTATTATCATCATCATATATAAAATTAAAACATTTATAAGCAAATGTTTCAAAATAAATATTCATTTACTTTATTAATTATTTTATTCTTTTATGTTTATAATAATTAATAAATGATTAAAATATATACTGAAAAAGACTGTTTGCTTAAAGAAAATAAAAATTTATTTAAAGATTATGAAATAATATTAGACGAAAATAATAAACTAACAAAATGGCAAAAAAGTAAAGACGAATATTGTGAATATTGTAACGCAGTATATAAAAATAAATGAGATGATGCTGCTATCAAAATTAATTCTAGAATTTTTAATGATAACTCTAAAGAAGCTTTTAAAAATCTTTATATTGATAAGATAAATAAAAAATGCAAAGAGATATATGATAAAACAAATATTAATACTTCTGATAATAGTATAATTAATTATAAACGAGATACAAAATTAATATATAATAAATTAAAATCTTGTATGGATTATAGAATAGGACATCATTTAAATTGTGTTAGATATACTGGAAATGATAAAGAGCAAATATCATTGTATTTAAAAAATAAAGGAGATACATCTCACAAACAATTTATAGATAATTTAGAAAATACAGTTAATAATTGTTTAAATACTTATAATTATTTAAAAACTATAAAAACAGTAAAATCACAAAAATATATGTCAAAAGAACAAGACAAAGTTAAATTTAGAAATTTTAAAAGACATAATATAAAAAAATCAAACCGTAAACATAGAAGTAAACTTTATAAATCTTTTTCTAAATCACAAAAAAACAAACGATTACATAATAAAAAACACTCACGTATATTAAGAAAAAACCGTAATTAATTATTTATTAAGTTAACTTTAATAAATAATTTAACAATTAAGTCTTTTTCAACTTATTTATAATCATTTGTTTATTGTTCTTATATTCGCTAAATAATTCTCCAATTTCTGCTTGTGAAAAATCATAATCATGAATTTCTTCTAAATCTTTCTTTGAAATTCTTTCTCCAAACCACAACTGATACATATCATTAACATCACATCTTCTTAATTTCTTAAATTCTACATTAAGATCAATTCTACCTGGTCTTAATAACGCTTTATCTAATTTTTCAGGATAATTTGTTGTGAAAATACATATTCTACCTTCATTCTCAATTGGACCATCAAGTGCCTCTAGAATAGTACTAAGAGTTAATTCATCTTGCCTTTCTTTAAAATCTTGTAATAAACTATCATCTGTCTTTTTTAAAGATGTTATAATATCTTTGATATCAGACTTTGAATTATCTGTCTCAACTTTTTCATTTAAGTTTCTGTCTAAGAATGGATTTTTATCGTTTGTACAATCAATTTCTTCAAATACGACTATACAATCAGAACCTATACATGATATTATATTCATAAACTTTTTATTTGTGCTTACATCACTAAGTTTAAGAAGTAAAATATTTCTTTTTAAATAATTTGCTATAGCTTTAATTGTGCTTGTTTTACCAGTTCCGGGAAGACCATGTAATAAAATTCCTAAACTATATGGAATTCCTAACTTTTTATATTCATTTTTGTTATCTCTAAAATAACTAAGTTTATTTAACAATCTATCCTTTCCCTCAAAAAACAGATTATCAAATGTTTTGTTTGATTTAAACGGAATACTATAATCTAATGAATAAGAACTATCTTTATCAAAAGTAGGTCTAAAAATAGAATAGATAGGATTTTCGTCTATCTTTTCCTTATATATTTTATTTATCTTTTCCACACAATCATTTAAATAATCAACATAATGATTTTTACAATATAATTTAAACACTAATTTTTCTATTGTTTTTTCTTCTACTTTATTATTAGTATGATTCATTACTTCATCTTGCTTTGTAATAGTTGTTAAATATAAAAATAAATCATCCATTATTTCAACTTCTTGTTTAAATGGATATAAACAAGGTAAATCTATTTCTTTTCCTTCTTCTTTATATCTAACCCAAGCACTATATAAACGTTTTAGTTGATTTATACTAGTAACATCTTTTTTTGTTATATACAAATAATATTTAATAGGTATGATATACATTTGATTGATAGGATTATTAAAACTATCTTCATCCATACTTTCTAATTCAACTAAAGCAGTCTTTTTCTTTATTACTTTTTTATAATACGGTTTGAGATAATAAATTACATTTGTAATAATTATATTAGCATTACTTATAATATATGATATTAATCCTATAAATAAGAAGGTATAAATAGAAGTATTTTCTCCATTTCTAAAATTCATTAATAAATAAGTGTTTAACATAGAAGACAAATCCATCTTGATATAATTTAACTTTTTTAAATTATTTCAATAAATCATTTTATAATTTATAAAATTTATCATTTTTTATAAAATTTATATTTCCTTTGACGATATGACATTGTAAATAAAATTTTAATTCATTTAAATTATATTTTGTAATCTTATAATTAAGACTACGTAAGTACTTAAGATTATTATCTTTTATTTCATATAAAGTTTTTATTAAGTAATAATCATTGTGTAAATTTTTTATAGTATTAAACAAAAAATAATATGTTTTATTTTGAAAAGAAGAAAACCCTGTTCCGATAATATCAAATATTCTATTTTCATCTATTGTTATCTTTGCATTAATATTTTCCCAAGTCGTAATAAATCCATTTTCAGGTTTTGTTTGGCCATTTCCAGAAATATTATATGAAGACATTTTTTAATTAATCTTAAAATTAATTAAAAAAATCAGTTTAACTTGAAGTTATAGTTTAACGTCTTCATTGCAATTTTCTTCTGTAATCCACTCGTATTTTTCAAGATATTGTTGAAATGTCATATCAATTCCAAAGATATCACGTAAAGGAACAGTTGCATTTAATGTTAACAAACGAGACATATATCTAAGATTTTCACAACTGTTTATTTTTTCAATATCTAAATGTATTTTAGAAGTTTGAAACATAAATTTATAGTCAATAGCATTATTATGCCCTGAAATAAAATATCTAGTAAATTCACGTTTAACGTCGATTGTAATATCTTTTGATATATAATCTATAACTTTAGTACATTTTTCTTTGATAGCAGAGTATAATATTTGTGATATAATTTTTTTGTCATCTTCATGTTTTATACAACGTTCATAAATTGATGTAAAAACTTCAAAACATTTTTCATTCTTTGTTATAAACGAAACAAAAGTATTTCGTAATACATCTAAAATAAGGTCTCGTCTAATATTATATAGATATGTATAAATCTCAATATCACTACTACAATAATATAAAAATTCTGATTGAAAAGAAAAAGAAAGTGGAGTATCTTCTTCAGTTTGAAAAAATACTTTTTTAGTGTTATTTAAAATACGTTTGAGTAAAGCTTTATTATCACGACTTATTTTTGGATTTTCTAAATGTTTTGGTAAAACCATAAAGAACTCACATTTAGAAGCATATGGCTCGATAAATGAAAGAAACCAATGGTTATCGTAAAGATCTAATGCTTCTTCTAATATTTTATTCCAATACGGTATATTATATTTATTATATTCATTAATGTTATAATCAGGAATTTCAACGCCATATAGACTTAATGTAACTTCTCCATTTTCACAATCAATCAAAATTTCTTTAAAAAGTTTAAGAAATTTAGTTTTAAAAGTATTACCAATACGTTTTACATCTTTATTTAGTTTTAAAAATTCAACAAGATATCCTACTGTTTTTGGAACGTGATTAAAGTCAGCCCATAATTTATCAACAAAAGAAAAATCCATAGAAGATTTATAAAAAATTTCCATAATATCATCAAATGTTTCATCTATCTTTTGGTCAGGTGACTCTCCAATACGAGCACTTGAATATAATTTATATAAAGCAAGCTTTATCTTAGTAACTTCATCTTCTAATAATTCACGGAATGCCATTTACGGGACGGGTTTTATGATACGTTTTGTTTTCTTAAATCTTAATTAAATATTTTGATATTGTTTTAACCAATAAAAAATATTCAAAAAGATTATTAATAAGACATTAGAAGAACCTTAGAAAAGGTGTTGTTATTATTAAAAAATTCTTTAAAAGTTAACTTTTTAAAGAATTATTATGTTTATTTTTTTGAATATTTATATATAATTTCATCTGTAAATTGACATTCACTATGAAAAAGTAATACTGGTTCAAATGTATAAAACTTCTTTTGATTCATATTTGATAAATTATCAATAATATTATCTACTGTTATACCAAGGTCATCGTACCATTTATACCAGTTTTTTTCTATAATATTTTGTATCATATTAGCCGCTTCTATCTTATCAACAGCTAATAATATAAATTTAAAATCAATTGAATAAGGTTCATATCTTCGTTGCGCTTTTTCCGTCCAATCAGCACATAAATCTATAGAAAATAAAAATCGTGTTTGAATAGAAGGATGGATATATTGGTTTATTATATTAGATATATTTGGAGAATCCATATTAGGAACATTATATAAGTATTCTTGAATTATATTTTTTTCAGGTGTTAGAAAATTAATATTAGTTGAAAACATTGTTGTAACAAACTGATGTTGTAATTTTGAAAGTTGGTCTTTGTATCTTGATAAATCCTTCTCCAACTCTTGTATCTTTTGTTTTAATGATGTAGTAGTAGACATGGTACCTATAAATTGGTGTGTGATAAAGATAAAATTTGTTATAAAAATTAAATAAAAGTCATTTTATATTAATATTTTTAATAGATTAGATAAGACTTGTAATGAAGTATAAGATTTATATCCTTTTTCCCAATCAATAATTAAATTAATATGATAGTCGCATTTTTGTTCTGGTTTCCATTTATTAATATGAACTTTATGAGTTGACATTTTTTTTAATTTTTCTAATATTTCTTTAGAAACACCAAGACGAAACGCACTATAATCAATATAAATAGGATGATAAAATACTTTTACATATTGTTTTAATTTTTCTAACAATACCATATTATATTTAATAGTTTCATTGTCTAATATTTGTGTTTCTAATGTCTGATAAAAATTGTTTTTAAAATACCAAGATTCATTTATATCTATCTCTTCATCTAAAGAATATAATATATCTTTTGTGTATTCATTAAAAAATTTTATTATTTTTAAATAAAGATTATGAGAGTTTTCATCTGGGTCATAAACTTCAATATGAGTAGTTTCATTATAAAGTGGTGTAAAATCAATATTAACATTTTCACCAACTTGTTCTAACTCACTATATGTAATAACTGATACTAATAATTTATTAGAATTACAATACTCTTCTAAAGGTTTAAGATGTTCATTTTTAATATAAAATAAAATAAACATACCGTTATTTTCGTGTAATCCTCTATTATCCCAAGGGTTATTTGTAGACGCGGTTGTAAATACATAATAATTTAAATAATATATTTGTATAATAAAAGGTCTGCACCATGGATGTAACATATGATCTTCAAAATTAGTAGGATTACAAGTATAACGATTTTTTATATTAAATTCTTTAAGAGGAGTTTTTAAACATTTAATAATGTTATTTCTAGATATATCTAAGAGTTGTTCAAAAGACATTTTTATAAATAAAATTATAAAAATGAGTAGATAAATCATTTTAAATATTAATTATTCTTCATCATCGCTATCTCCAATCCAACTAAATAAAGGTATATTTAAACGTTTTTCAAATTCACACATAACAGAGTTTATTTTACAAGATAAATTATCATCTTTTTTAGGATATTGAACGATTGGAACTAAAGTGTTATACCAATCTCTTCCTCTTTGTTTATCATTACAAATATCATCAAAGGTTAATTCGTCTTTTTGAATGGTTTTTACCATTTCTTGAAGTTTTGTTTTTATAGTTTCGTCGTAACAATAAAAATGAAAATGTTTACATAATTCTATCAAAGTAGTTGCGAAGTGTCTTGATGTCATATTTCTATAATTATAATTATAAAAATATTTAACTTTTGATTAATTTATATAAACGAACAGCAATTCCAGAATATCCTATAAATGGATATTGTATTCCACTCCATAAATATAACATTACAGATATATATTGAGGTATTGTAATTGAAAAAGTAAATGAATTAATTTTGAGGTCTATTAGTTTATTATTTTCATAACCTAATAACCCAACATTTAAAAGAACTATATATAATAAAAAGATTTCAATCATCTCTGAATAATTTTATGATTTTATTTTGTTAAATCATTTTATTTTCTACTTTTATACTTTCTTTGTGAACGTTTTCTGCTTAGCTTTTTTTGTTTATTTGTTAAAGAACGTTTTCTAATTCTATCTGGAAGAAATTCTAATTCTACATCTCTGCTTTTTCTTTGCTTTTTCTTCCAAGATGGAACCTTGATAAAAGGAATGTAAAGGATTGTGTAAAAAAATAAAAATATCATTAATAATTCATATGCTCCAATCTCAATGTCAATTTTATTCCACCAATCACTTTGCATAATTGTAAATGTACCAAAAACTGCATATTTATTTAAATTAGTTCTTAACAAGTTAGAAGAAGAGACAACAGTACTAATTCTATCAATGGTTTGTTTAGTCTCATTTTTTATCGAACTTTCAAAAACTTTAATTTCATTTGTAGTTGTACTTACAATTGAATCAATTCTAGATTTAGATAATAAATTATTTAATTCTGGGCTACTATTACTTATATCTGATAAAGTATTTCCAAGTAATTGAGGAAATTGTCTTATTCCATGTTCTGGGTCTGACATAATATCATATAATAATTTCATATCTGTATATTGAGGAAATGTATCTTTTAATATTTCAACAAAAAAATTATCTTGAGTATCAGTTTTTGGTGTAAATACAACTACTGGAGCAGCACCATCTGGACTTGGTAATTCTAATCTTGTTTCACCAGGAGCTAATAATAATTTAATATTTCTTTGATGCATAACTGAAGTAGTTTCTATCATCGATTTCATAAATTTTTCCGGACTCTCTTTATAATGAATTTGTTTTAATTTTATAACACTATCTGTTATCTCTTCAATCTTTTTCTTATAATCTACACCTTTTAATTTTAATATTCCTTTTTCAATGGGTCCTAATACCATTAATCCTTTCTCTTCTATTTGAGTTAATACTTCTTCTCCAAATTGTTTAAAAAGATAATTTTTTATAAATTCAGTGTGAAATGCAAGTCCTTCTTTAGTATATTTTTCTAATATTGTATTTACTGTATTATACATAAAATTTAACTTTTCACCAAATGTTTTTGAATTAATATCATTTAACATTAATTTTACATTTGTATCTAAAGCTACCTTAACAGTAGTTAATAGTTGAGTTGATAAAAGTTTAAAGGTTTGAACTGGACTTGGAACATTATAATATAATCCACTAATAGTCCAAGCAAAAGTAAGTGTGTGATTTATTACAAGTAATAAAATAATAAATGCAACTAATCTTGGAGGCCATCCTGCATCTATTAAACTTTTTGGATTACATACAAACCCAGTAATAAACCAAAAACTAATTGCAAAATATTTTTTATATGCAACATCAATGATTTGTTTTAAACAAAAATCTACAACTCTATCTAATTTAGACTTTTTAACTTCTTCATTTAAATTTCTTACAATTGAAGAAGAAAGTCCTGTTTCTTCAGTGGTAAACGGCATTTTATCTATTAAAAAATATAAAAAAAATATAACTAAATTTTTTAGTTATATTTTATTAACTTTAATCAATATTTATGATTATATCTTGTGAATGATTTCCTCTTAATATATCTTGAATAGTATATGGTTTTATATCTATTCTATTTTTATTTATAAGACTATGAATTATATCATTAAAATCTAACATTTCTTTTGGAGGAGGAAGTTCTAATGGAGGAAGTTCAAACTCATCACAACAAATATCTATTGATGTATAATCAGACATTATTATTATATCTATATATAATTGATAATTTTATCATAAAATTTGTGAAAAAAATCAATTTATGTTTTTTTGATATAAATGTCCTATATATAATCTTTTCTCAGAAGGCACTTGTATCATTCTAATTATCCCATTTTTAATACCTTTCTTTAATCCATCTATTACATACGTTGATTTACTTGTTGACACATTTAACAATGCTAATAACCCTGGAAAAGTTACTGGCTCATCTTCTGGTAAAACTGTTAATATTCTATCGTAATAAGACATTATGATAATTATTTATTTTAATTTAAGAAAAAATTCATTTTATATTATCAATGGACATTGAAACTATCATATTAATTGTATTTAGTTCTTTTGGAACTGCATTATGTATTTTTTCAGGTATTTGTCCTTATCTTAAACATCGTGAAGAATATATTACTGACAAAGATTTAACTAAAGATTTATTAGATGAGGTTTAAAATTATTTATTCGTAAAATCTTGCTCCATTTACCCAAGCCATATATGCATCATTTGCCATCTGATCTCTCACTGTTCCCATATCAACTTTAGGATATTTTGAGGGAGTAAAAGTGCAACTCCAACCAAACGATTCTTTAGAAGCACATCCACAGAAACCTTCTCTAATATTATTATAAAATATCACAATCATTATTAAAATAATTAGTAACAACATTTTACTAATCATTTGAGAAAATAATTTTGATTTAAATCTAAACTTCATATATATGAAATGTTAGTTTACGTTCTCTTCTATCAGTACGATGACTACGAACAAACTATTGGAGCTTTTTCTTCAGAAGAAGAAATTGTTAAATATGTAAAGAACACGCTTACAGAAGAATTTATTACCAATATAAATAAACTTATTAAAGATATTGATGAAGATTATAATGAGAGAAATACTGTAGAATTTAATGAATATTGGACTTATCAAACTAGATATGTAGGTAATGTTAGATGGTTGACTGAATATTTAAAAACAAATAATTACGAACACTCTCAAAAAGAAAACGTATCTGAAGAAGATTATTCTACTGACTATAGTTATGGTTATATTTATTGTAATATAGAAAATTATCATTATAAAGTAAATGAAATAAATACTGCTTATAAAGATGAACACGACGATTTTGTTCTTTTAAGAAGAGTAATACCTAAAGAAGAACTTGATAAAATTTATGATTTGAATAATTATCCAGAACTTAAACAAAAGATTGAAGAAGTTATATCTAATAAAGACGTCATCGAACATTATAAAGCACAATGTAAAAGAAGAGATGATACTAGAAAAAAGAAAGAAGATAAATACGGACTTAATGCCGGAAGATATATAGGAGGAACATCTATGTAACAATTAAATTATAAAATATTTATTTTACATTTAATGAAAATGTGAAATAATTTTAATTAACTTTTAATTCAGAAATATTTAAACAGCCACCAGCACCAATATGCATATCAGGATGATTTTGTTCGGTCATACATCCGAGACATTGAATAGGTTGACTAATTGCATCGATAAATTCATACTTAAATGTTCCCCAAACTTTTCTTCCATCTTTTGAATAAGAATAACCAGTAAAACGATTATCATGTAACTCGTGAATATAATAAGCGCGTTCAGTTAAACCTTTTTTATAATAAAATCTAAAAGGCATACCAAGGCGTTGATAAGTCTCTAAATGAGAGATAAAGTTGTAAAAAGATTGATTATCAGGATTAAAAACAGTATTGAAAGACATCTTTTAATAGTCAGTTAATGAGATGATTTTGAGATAAAATTTGAAAAAAAAATCAATTTAAAATGATTTAATGAAAAAATATTTTATATAAATAAAAGATGACTACTACAGGATTAAATAGAAATACTATTGATAAATATTATACAAAGACAGACTTAGCAGAATACTGTATATTAAAGTTTAATAGTATAATTAAGCCTAAAAATAAAGATTATATCCTTGAGCCGTCTGCTGGAAATGGTTCGTTTAGTAATTATTTATTTAATAATTATAAAAATGTAATTGCAATTGATATAGAGCCAGAAAACGACAATATATCAAAGCAAGATTTTTTAGAATATTCTGGTTCACCTTGTCACGTTATAGGAAATCCTCCATTTGGAAGACAGTCATCTTTAGCAAAAAAGTTTATAAAACATTCCTCTACATTTGCAGATAGTATATCGTTTATTTTGCCAAAAAGTTTTAAAAAAGAAAGTTTTAAAAAAGTATTTCCTTTAAATTTTCATCTAGTTTACGAAGAGGATGTTCCAGATAATTCCTTTGTTGTAAAAGATAAATTACACGATGTTCCATGTGTATTTCAAATATGGAAAAAAATGTCAACAAATAGAGAAATAGCAGAAAAAGAAGAACCAACTTATTATTCTTTTATAAAGAAAGAAGAACATCCAGATATTTCATTTAGAAGAGTAGGTGTATATGCAGGACAAATGTCAAAGGAAATTGAAAATAAATCAGAACAAAGTCATTATTTTATTAAATTAAATGGAGTAGATATTGATGAATTTATAAATAAATATAATAACGAAGTAACATATGATTTTAATAATACAGTAGGTCCAAAGTCTATTTCTAAAACAGAATTAATTAAAAAATTAAATGAATTGTTTTAAAAAGTTAAATTAATTATAATTTAATAATTATAATTAACTTATAGGTCAAAATATTTAATAATGATTTCTTTTAATGCTTTTGAATAACACATTCTGTCCTTTTCAAAACCGATATTAAATAAATTATATGCTTTATTTTTTGTTGATTTTAATTCAATATCATTACAAACAACACATAATATTTTTTGATTTTTCGTATGTTTATTTTCATCTAAAATATATTTAGAACCTCTGTTTATCTGTTGTCCTCCATTCCATAAATCTAATTGATTAAATCCTATTATTATTTTATTTTCTTTTTCGTCGAATAAATACCAGTCTGGAATTTCATCTGTATAAAATTTTTCATGTTTTTTTTCAAATTTTAATTCTAACTGTTTTATATCTTGTATTTCTTCTAATTGTTCTTTTATATATTTATTAAAATAATTTCCTCTAATTACTCTTTTAGTTCCGGCAGGAATTAGATTAGGAGTATACTCTTTTATTATTTTTGAGGAAATAGTTTGAGGGACATATTTGTCTAATATAGTTTTTAGCGTTTCGATATTTTTTTTTACAGAATTTTGTTGTGAATATACATTCATTAAATTATAATCTTCTAATTTATCAATAATATCATAACAAATAGTATCGTTAATTTTATTATTTAAAGTTTCTAGTGGATCTAATATAATCTTTCTTCTGTTCATTTTTAAGATAAATTATTAACGAAATTTATTTGTAAAATCATTTTAGTTGTAAAGTTTTTTGAAAATCTATATTAACCCTTTCATTTGGATATCCCAATGGATTACATACAAATGGTATATCTTCAATTACATGATAAAATGATTCATGTGTATGTCCACAAAACCACGCTTTAATCTTATCTTTGTTTTTTTCTATAATTTTATCTAAATTACAAAAAAACCATTGATTATATGGAATTGTCATATAATGAAAAAATTTTCTAGGAATTAGTTTTATTGATGGTAAATGATGTGTTATAATAATACAATTATCTTTGATATTATTTTCTAAAAATTGAATACAATGTTTATTTAATCTATTATATTTAATATAATCAAAGTCTTTTATTTTATTTACATCGGCTATTGCATAATATGGATTATCAACTTTTGACCATAATGTAGTGCCTATAAACCAATATCCTTCATAATATTCTACTGAATCATTTAAAAAACTAATATTATCAAATTTTTTAAAATAGTCTATCAAAAAATCATTTGTTTCTTCTATAGTACGACCATAATACTCGTGATTTCCAGCTATTATAAATACTTTTTTAAATAATTTGCTTACTGTATTCATAAATACATCATAATTGTTTTCGCAAGGGTTGCCAATATCTCCAGCACAAATACAAATTTCATCTAACCCTTGAGGAATGTTATTTAAAAAGGGTTTAATTTCTTCATCTTTAATAAATTCTAAGTGTAAGTCAGAAAAATATCTAATCTTCATTTTATTATAATATGTTTTTATAGTTTATAAATAAAATCATTTTATACTTATTTTAAAGTATAAAATAACACGGACCCAAGTCCTAATAGTTAACTTTTTTACCAAAGACAGTTATAAAAACTCTTTAATAATATAATTACAAACATCTGTTGGTAATTTTGTAGAGTGTAATAAGGCTACTTTTTCCCTATCGTATTCTCTTTGTTTATATTCTCTAAATTCTATAGTTAAGGTTCTTGTAGTATCATAACATTGACGTAAAATATTATAAATTTTTTCTCTTTTATCTATACAAGCTTCATTAAATTTCATATATAACAGAATATAATCAGTTGCACACTGTATATGTTTTATTTTTTGAATATAATCTTTTTCGCTTGTTACACTATCGTATTCTAAACATTTTTTTACCTCGATATAATCAGGAAATATAGAAAATATTCTAGCATCAAGTAACATTTTCTGAGGATATGTTATTTCAGTATAATTAAGAAGAACTTCAAATTTTTTGACATTTTCTATTATAAAATTAATATTTGGAAAAAAATCTTTATGAGTGTGTATAAAATCAATTATAGAATCAGATAATTCTTGGTTTTTATACCTATTATTAGCCTTTTCTACATATTCTTTTACTAATCCGATATTTTCATAAGGGTTATATTCAGACGTTTTTCCACTCAACTTTTGATGAGCTGGTAAATCAGTGTAAATAGGAGAGTTTTTCTTAGTGCGTAAGTTATAACGAGACATCTTTAATTAAGATAATTTTTTGTTATAAAATCTTTAAAAAATCATTTTACCAATAAGGCAAAATAATATATTTAACTACATCCTTAGGGATATTATATCTTTCATATAATATTTCACAACTTTTTAATTTTTGTATTTTTTTAATTTTTTCAGGTGAATGTTCCTTTAGAAATTGTCTTATCTTTCCATTATGTATAGAAAGCCAGTAACAATTTTCCCAATTATACGGACAGCCGTATTCTAGAGCATACTTAAAACAATCAATATGGTCGTTTTGAGCCGACCAATAAGTAGTGTATATATCCCATTTATGAGAAATTTGACTTGTATGTAACTCTTTTAAATAGTCTAAGTCGCCTGTACCTGCTGCATAAGTAGTTTCTAAAATAGGCTCAAATGGATTTAAAAAATTACACCAATGACAACTACGGCTATACTTACGATGATGTCTGTCGCATATGTTTGGTTTTCTGTCATATTTCCTATCATATTTAATATGATGATATTCATCTTCTTCTTCTTCATCTGAACTAAACAAATCATGATCACTATCATCGCGATCATAGTCTGTCCAATCTGACCAATCATCATCCCAACACATACACATACAATAGTTTGTATGGTGTTTTTCGCAATATATTTCTCCGATGTATCTTTTTTCAAGATGAGTAAAGCCTACTGAGGCGGTTTGTTCGTTTGTTTTTTGTTCTGTATTATATCTTTTTTGTTTATTTTCAAGTTTATTTTTTTGTTTTTGTTCTCTTGCTTTTTTAATTTTTTTAATATTTTTGTATTTTTTATATTTGTTGTTAGAACGCTTATGGAAAGTTAGTTCGGTAATCATCTTATTATAAGATAATAAAGTATATAAAAATCTTTAAAAAATCATTTTACACTTTTAATCAAGACTAAGTCTTGTAAGTGTAAAATAAATACGGACCTAAGGTTCTGATAGTTAACTTGTTACATATGACATTCATAAAAATTCTTTAATAATATAATTGGAAATATCATTTGGGAGTTTTGTAGAGTATAATAAGGGTATTTTTTGTTTATCATATTCGCTTTGTTTATTTTTTTTATATTTTTCATAAAGTTTATCAATATATTGAATAATTAAACTATAAATTTTATTTTCATTTTCAAAATATTTAACCTTTTGTTCTGCTTTATATTTTATTACCAATAAAACATAATCTTTCATGGCATAAAATAGCCTATTTAATACTAAATAATTTTCGTTTATATTAATTTCGTCATTTAATTTATCATTAATGTTTCCTTTTATTTTTGTTAAAAGTGTTTCTTTAATAATAGATAATATATGACTTAATGAATCTTGATTTATTGGTTCTATTATATTATTTACACGCCATATTAATATTTCACTGTTTGAGATAAATTCATTATATGTATTTAAAAATTCATTTACATTTAGTGTGATAGAATTATAGCCGTATCTAATATAGGCTTTATCAGTAAGACTTTCTATAATACCTATTTTTTCATAGTTATTATAATAAGACGTACGACCTTTTACAACTTTATTTGAAGATGATTCAATATAAGTTGTATTAATTTTTCTTGAGCGTAAGTTATAAGTGCGAGTAGTCATCTTGATATTAAGATATTTATCTTTAAAAATATTATAAAAAATCATTTTATACTTTTAATCAAGACTAAGTCTTGTAAGTATAAAATAATACGGATCCAAGGTCCTGTTAGTTAACTTTTAATTTACAAGACTCAGGGTCTTGTTAATATTGTTCTAATTCTTCTCTTGTCAATTCTATTTCTTCCCTACAACAAGGACATGTAGTTTTTTTTGATTTTATTATACATTTTTTATGAATACAATGTCCACAGCTTAAATAATCGACTTGAGATATTTTTTCACAACAAACAGCACATTCTTCAGGTAACGATTGTTTCCAATCTTTTTTATTTATTTTTCTTTGTAGTTTATTTACAATCCATCTTTGTTTATTATCTCCGCCTGTCATATAGTTTAATAATTCTCTAAATTCTGATATAGTGCCGTTCATATTAATATTAATTCTAGCTAAGTATTCTGCTTCTCTAAAATTAGGCATTTGGTCAACTTCATAATCTAGCATATTAAATAATCTATTTTCATATTCTTGACGTAACTCTTCGATACGTCTAATTTGCTCGGCATATCTAAAGGCTTCACGTGTAGAATGGGCATTATCAGTAGATAGTCTAGCTAATTCATAACTTATTCTAAGTTCTTCAACATCTCTAAAATTTAATGAAGGATGAATAGCATCTAAAAAATGATTAATATTATTTAATAAAATTTCGTTCCAATATAGTAAGGTAATATTTTCAACTTCTTCAGTTAATTTATATTCGTCAAGATCTTCAATAAAATTTTGGGCTATAATATTAGGTCTATCGCCTAATACTCTACATCTATTATTCCAATTAATACGAGTATCTCTTGGAAAAATAGCTTTATAAAATTGAACAGTAGTTTTAATGTAAATGAGTGCGTTGGTAGTATGATTCATCTTTGCGTAAGATGTCTTCGCTTATAAAATTTTAATAAAATCATTTTACACTTAAAAAGAAGTGTGAAATGGATATATTTTTTGTTTTACATAGTATGTTCCATTAATTGCATTATTCTAGTTAACTTTTGTTCATATTTTTTCTTTTTCTTTTCATCAGTGCATTTATCTATCTTTTCTACAAGTTCATTAAAACTATCTTGTATCTGCTGTGCCTTTGACTTATATATTTTTTCACTAACTGGCTTTGAATGATATTTTTTCGCCATCTCTTGTGACTTTAATTTCTTAAAATCATTGGTTAAATCTTCTGAAGACTTTGCCCTTCTAAAATCTTGGTCTTCTTTACTTTCGCCTTGTAAAATTTCTTTCATAGGCGGTATTATACCAAGGTCTATACATGCATTTACAAAATCTTCTTTTGTGTCATCGTCTCTAAATTTAAATGAAGCTCTATTTAGAGGACATCTACTAAAATAAAAATCAAAATAATCTGAGGCTGTAGTGCCATCAAATTCTTCTAATAATAATTCAAATTCTATAGCAAATAGTTCTTTGGGCATTAAAAATGAGTTTATAGGGTGCTCGATATAATCGATTGAATTGTCTTTTAAGACAGTTTTCCAAGTGAGTTTATACATTGTATAAATATAAATAAGATAATTTCTTAAATAATATAAAAAAAGTCTATAAATATCGTTTAGAAATCATTTTACACTTCTTAAGTGAGACCCAAGATCTCTTTAAGTGTAAGATGATACGGACCCTGTTAGTTAACTTTTAAATTTTGCAAGACCTAAGGCGTTTATTAAATTTCATCGACTTCGTCTACGTTCCAAGGGCGAATTTCAGTGATAATATCGTCTTCTTCGGTATCGTATTCGTAGTCCATAGCTTCATATATTTCGCTTGTTTCAGACTCATTATCAGACATATCTTCAAGCATTTCGTCAATGATAATTTCAATTTGTTGTTCAATTTCATCAATAATAATATCGTCTGCTGCTGCGTTAAACGCTTCCATTAAATTTCTACGAGTGTAGTCGTTATAAGTAGTGCTGTGACGGCGTAATGTAGGTATAGTTAAATCCATTTTTAATTCTATTACTAGATAATTATAGTTATAATTTTATGTTTTTTTCAATTTATGTTTTATTAAAAATTTATAACTACCATAATGGTAGTCATAAATTTAGTTAACTTTTATTTTAAATGCTAGCAAGTAAGTCTTTAATGGTAGACTTAATCTTTCTATCAGTAAGTGTTCTGTATTTTTTTGGCATTGCTAAGATAAGCTTTTTACACTTTTCTTCTGCCTGTTTTCCTGTAATAGTTCCTGCTTTTGCTTGTTTTTCGAATTTTCTAATTTTTGACATATCATCATAAAATTCAAATTCTAACTCATCTTCGCTATCTTCACTGTCACTATCACTGTCACTATCACTATCACTATCACTATCACTATCACTATCACTATCACTATCACTGTCACTGTCACTATCACTGTCACTATCACTGTCTTCTTTTTTTGTTTTTTTTGCAATTGGTTTTTTTGCTTTAGTAGGTGCTTTGCGTTTAGTTACTTTTTTTTCTTCTTTTTCTTCTTCTTCTTCTACTTTTTTAGTAGGTGCTTTGCGTTTAGTTACTTTCTTTTTTTCTTCTTTCTTTTCTTCTTTCTTTTCTTCTTTCTTTTCTTCTTTCTTTTTTTCTTCTTTCTTTTCTTCTTCTTTCTTTTCAGATGCTTTTTTAGCAGAGGCTTTCTTAGGCTTAACACACTTACCAGACTTAAGGTCAACGCATCCTTCAGTAAGATTTTTAAAGAATAAAGTTATTATCTTAAATTCTTCTTCCATCTTACATTCTTTGACTAAATTTTCAGTCTCAGGGAAAGAGTTGATTTGTTCATTGATGTTTTTAAACTCAACATCACATTTAGAAAGAGTTTCAAAATTTTTCTCACTAACAGCTTCTTGGTAGATTCTGTTAAGGGTTTCTAAACGGTGCTTAAGAGAAGACTTAATTTCATCCATAAGGATAGTAGCTTGGTTTTTAGATTGAGAGCGTGGCATTTTAACGAGTTAATTGAGTAAACGAGAGTTTTTATAATATCTAAATAATAGATGTTTTGTATTTAAAAATTAAAATAAAAATCAATTTATTTATAATATTAGGCTAAAATATGACTATCATAGTGATAGTTGTATTTACTTTTGTTTTTATTTAAAAAATATAGTCAAACACTCTCTAAGGACAGCAATCCAATCATAATAGTCTGAGGCTATTGACTTAGTATATATTTTATTGTTTTCCATATATTGATTCTTAGGCTTAATATTTTCAAGGGAACCAGGCTGAAAGTCATCGTCAAGATAACTATGCTTATAACAATATTCGCCATAAGACTTAGAAAGTTTACACTTAAGGCCGTTTTTATTAATAGCGTTACACATATCTATATATTAGATAACATGTTTTAATAATAAGTTTATAAAATCATTTTATTAAGGGTATTAGTAGGGTATATTTTTAATTAATTTATGACTACTAAAAAGTAGTTATAAATTTTATTTAGTTAACTTAAATTAATTACATTAGAACAAAAACACAAACACAAATATATTTACAATTTAATTAGATAACTCACATTCTTCTTCATCGTCACTGTCAAGGGCTAATTGTTTCTTTTCTTGTTTCTTTTCTTTTTTTTCTTCTTTCTTTTCTTTCTTTTCTTCTTTCTTTTCCTTCTTTTCTTCTTTCTTTTCCTTCTTTCCTTTCTTGCTCTTTACCTTAAGGCAACTTGAAGTAGCCCAGTCAACAACTGATTGAGGGAAATCGTCAGTGTCAGCATACTCGACGACTTCACGTTTACCAGCAGAGTTCTTAATAATAATACCAATAAAAGCACGACCAACTTCTTCTTCTTCATCTTTATCTAAGATAGGCTCGAATACTAAATTAGTGTCGCGTTGATAAGCATATTCGGTGTTAGGAATTCTGCTACAGTTATCCCAGAAATCTTCATTATCTTTATCATCAAAAGGCATAGGGGGTTGATTTTCAAAGTCATAGATTAATTCATATTTAGTTTTTTTAGATTCTTCTTTATTTTTCTTTTCTTTCTTTTCTTTCTTTTCTTCTACAACTTCTTTTTCTTCTACTGGTTCAGCCTTTTTCTCAGCCTTTTTCTCAGCTTGTTTCTTATGTTCAGAGCATAAGCCGCCGTCTTCTTTTACTTGAGTGCTACATTGCATGCCATTTTTCTTGATATGACTACAAACAAAGACAGGCTTGGATGGTTTCTTCTTATGTTCAGCACATAAGTATACACCATCTACAGGCTCGCTACGAACTTGCTTGTCGCATTCGTTACAAGTGTGAACTTCTTTCTTAGGCTTATCAGCTTTCTTAGAAGCAAGTTTAACTTCAGCTTTAGCAATAAGTTCTTTTTGTTGTTTAGAGCTAAGAGTAGCCCAAGCCTTGGTGCTAATTTCAGCCAAATTAGTTTTGTTAATTTTACCAAATTTGTCTTGGACTTCTTGCTTGTTATCTTTGACATAACAAAGTTGAGCTGTCTTGAGTTTGTTGTCTTCAGCAGCCTTGTTAGCATACTCAGCCTTTTCGTCAGCAGAGAGTGCCTTCCATTGCTCGCCTAAACTTTTACCAACTTCAGCAAAAGGCTTACCAGCAAAATCTTTCTTGTGGTCAGAGACAAAGGCAATATAAGGGGTAGATTGATGGACATCCTTTTGTTCTTTTGAATGAGTAATCTTTAAGTTTAAGTTATCATAAAGAATAGCAAGTCTAGACCTAATATTAGCCTTAACATTGTCGCGATCCTCATCATTCTTGATAGGTTTACCTTTTTGTTGTTCTAAAAGGTCATCAATAATTTTGAGGATAGCGTCACAACAAGGGTCAATATGGCGGTCCATATACTTAGCAGTTTCTACGACACCTTGAACGGCATATCTAAAAACTTTGGTAAAGTCAACATTTTGAGCGATTTGAGCAGACATCTTAGTGAATTAATTGAGTAGTGTAAGTGTAAGTGTAAGTGTATAAGCAAACGAGTATAAGAGAGTATAAGAGAGTGAATTAAAAGCTTTGTAAAAGGTTTTAATAAATCTAATAATTAGATGATTTTGGTCTAAAAAATAAATAAAAAATCAATTTATGTTTTTATATGAAGAATAAAAACTTTGAAAAAATTTTGAAAAAAATTCTAAGTCAAGAAAAAATTGTAAAAATCTTATAGGCAAATAAGCAAAAACTGGTTCAAACCAAATAAAACCAAATAAAACTTAGATGATATTTATTAGGACAATTTAAACTGGTTTAAATCATTTTAAACCAAATAAAAACAAATAAACTGGCCCCAAATCAGGATTAAATCAGTTTAAACCAGTTTAAACCAGTTTAAACCAAATAAAACCAAATAAACTGGCCCCAAATCAGGATTAAAATGGTTTAAACCAGCTCAAACCAGCTCAAACCAAATAAAACCAAATAAAACTAAATTGTAGCCTATAAAAGATTTTATTACTTTTTTTAAAGACTTTATAAAGTTTTAACAAAATTCAAACCAAAATTAGGTATAAAATGAGTTTTTTGATATATTTTAAGTCAGAATCATCTAATATTAGATAAAAATGGTATCTGCTTTACAAACTCAACTTATTAACGCTATTCAAGATGACGAACGTCATATTATTATGTCAATATTAACTTTAGGAATTGACTTAACTCAAACTGAAGATTACGCGCCTTTAGCACTGGCTGCAATACATTCTAGCAAAAAAGTTTTTTTTGCCTTACTTTTATCTGGTGCTGATTTATTTGCCTATACTCCTAGACAAGGTAATAGTCCGCTTAGTCCTTTAAGTTGGCTTGTAACTGGTGAGCGCAAAGATATCTTTAAAGTATTATTTAAGCTTGGTTATCTTGATTCCCATAAACACCAACAACATCTTAAGCAAGCCCTTAGTGACCCTGAAAACAAAGATATATGTAAAATGATGCGTAAGTTTTTTATTAATTATGGGTTTCAAGGCTTTAGTGCTATTCCAGCTTATGCTTGTTCATTTTATAACTATGAAGATGAGCCTATGGCCTGCGCTGATGAAAGTGTATTTATAACCTATCTTGAAAAAAAGAAAAAGCCAGTAATAGTTTCTCGTCCTTCAAGAACTAGTTATTTTGGCTCATCTAATTTATTAAAATAAAAAGTTAACTTATTTATATATACTTATATTAAGGCTGTAAAAGGTCTTAATATAAAATGATTTTTCTATTAAATTTTAAAAATAAAATATCAGTTATTCTGAATATGTCTTCTATTGAAATGCAAAATTATTGTTTTTACAACTATCGCGAAATGAATCCTGCTTTACAACCAGCTTTGGTTATACTAAGTCAATATATGGAATGTCACTTGCCTTGCGAATTTTTTTATCGCGAAGACAGTGAAAGTAGACTCATGTTTATTGATTCTATTAAACCAGCAGGTGAAGGTGGTAAAGTAGTGTATATTAAGGCTTATAAATATGAAGGTGATAAAAAGATTTGGAGAACTTTTCTTCTTAGTCATATCAGATTAGTAAGTCAATATATTACTTGTCAAGGTTGTCTTGAAAATCAGCCTAATCAATTAGCTCATTGTGACTTTGGTGGTTGTATGTATGATTAACAAGATTCTTAGGGTCTTGTAAAAAGTTAACTTATTTATATATATTTATATTAAGGCTGTAAAAGGTCTTAATATAAAATGATTTTTTATTTATTTTTTAGAACAAAATCATCTAATTATTAGATTTATTAAAACCTTTTATAAAGCTTTTAATTCACTTATACTCTTGTTTGCTTAAAATGTCTTCTTTGAATGATTATCCTGAACGTGATTTTTTGATTAGACACGCTAATTATTTTAACAGAATAATTACTAATTCTTCCCTTATAATTACCACAAGAATTCGTACTATTTCTCCACGTGTTAGACACATTTATTCTAAATTACTTCATATGGTTCTTCATTATAATAACTTAAACAATCAATTTATTGATATAACCATAGGCTTTCTTCGTACCTTTAATTCTGCTGGCGATTATAATAGGTTAAAACTCGCCTTACAAAGACGTGGTATTTACGTTTATGACAACGACGATGATAATAGTAGCGTTGAAGTTCAACGTGACCGTGATAACGACCGCAGAGAGCCTATTGTTCAGCCTGTTCAGCCTACCTTAAGTAATCCATTTCGTTATAATGAAAATGGTGTCATGGTACCTAGATATGAAAATCCAGCACAAATGTTAGCCGATAATTATTATAGGGCAATGAGACGTGGAGATATTACTGAAAGTTTTTATACTGCTCTTATTATAAGATTACAAGAAAGTAACCCTGATTTAACTTTACCAACCTTAGAAAGAGCCCCTGAGAGACCCTCTGTAGATGCTTATGTTGAGCATTTAATTACTCGTCCTAATATTAAAATGACTGACTGGAAACAAGACAAGCCCGAAGAGTGTCCTGTGTGCTGCGGAGATTGCGATGAACATCCTTTGTCTTGTGGTCATTATGTGTGTAGTAACTGTATTGTTAATAGTAAGAAAGCAACTTGCCCTTGTTGTAGGCAAGATGTGGCATTAGATGTTCCAGTGTATCAAAGATTGTATAATAAAATTTATAATTAATTTGTATTGTTTTTTTGTGTGTTTTGTTTAAATGTAATTTTCAAAGTTAATTTATTAAGTAAAATTTTTATGATTACCATTATGGTAATTATAAAATGATTTTTTGGCCTTATTTTATAGTATAATTATCTAATAATAGATAAAAAATGACTTCTCAATTTAATGTTAATCGTACTCAAAGTTTTTCAACTCTTAACGACAAGAAACTTGTCATTCAAAATACTTACAAGTCTAAGTTATGTAACGACTATCTTCAGACTGGTAGATGTAGATTTGGTAATACTTGTCACTTTGCTCACTCTGAAGCTGAGCGCAGAAAACCACCTTGTGTGTTTAAACACGCTTGTAAAAATAAATCAACTTGTCCTTATGACCATGGTGAAGTTCAACCTTTACCAGAAGTTAAGCCAGCTGTTATCTCTGTAGCACCTGTTAATAAGGCACAAGCAACATTTAGAACAAGATTATGTGATAAATTTATGCAGACTGGTAAATGTCCTTATGGAAATACTTGTCATTATGCTCATGGAAATTCTATGCTTAGAAAGTTACCTTGTAAATTTGGCCCAAGCTGCACTAATAAAATGTGCCAGTTCGATCATTCAGGCGAGATAGTTGAAATTCCTAAGGCATTTAATGAAGAAAATCGCTTAGTTATATATTTTAATGACCCAGATGAAGAATATGAAGAAGAATATGAAGAAATATATATGAGCGAAGAAGAAGAAATAGAATTAGAAAAAATTAGACAACATATTAATGAACATATGTTAAAACAATCTATGGCTGAATTAACCTTATAAAAACAAAATAAATACGACTATTATAATGATAGTCATATTTTATAAAATGATTAAAAAATAAAGTTATAAAAAGAAATAACTAAAATGTTTAGTTATATATTGCAAAAGATTAGAAAGATGACTCCTGTTATTGAAGATTTTTATATTGATAAAACCAAACTTGACTATGATTACACTGAAGCTAGTCAATTTGGCTTTGATAAGCCTATAAAAATGCACGATAGTGAGTTTTGGAAGTTTCGTAGACTGTTGTGTAATGACTTAGAAATGTTTTTACATAAAAAAACAAATATAATATTAGCACGCAATGGAAGATTAATAGGCAGATATGTAGGCGACAAAATAATACCATTAGAAGGATTAGATAATAAAGAACATATAATATATTGGTATGCAATGTGTCAGTAAATACATTGAACATAAAAGTTAACTAAAAGGACCTTGGGTCTGTATCATTTTATACTTAGTGATTAAAAGTATAAAATGATTTTTTTCTTATATTTTTAAATAGAAATATCTTATATCAAGATGCCTATTACTCGCCTTCAAACTCAAAACCTTTATGAACTTATGAACTATGTCTATTCTCTCTATACTACTGAGAGTTTAGACTATGAGTATTTTTCTACTCATAGAAACGAAATAATGAAATTTATACGTGAACATAGTAAGAATGACGCTAATGACATATCAAAGTTAGTTACTTTAATAACAAATGAAAATACTAATTTATTTGAATATGCTGATAAATTGTCTATGTTATATAATCGTCTCATCACTGTATTTTATATTATGTCAGATGTAGCAAAAGTAGCTGAAAAAATTTATGGTGCAAATTGTAGTTTAGTTACTGTAGATTGGGATACGTATGCTAAAGAATTTGAAAAATCGTTTATTTCTTTTCAAAACTATCAAACAAAAATCAATAAAAAACAACAAGTCAAAAAACAAAAAATTAATTAACAAGTTAACTACCAAAACCTCGGGTCCGTATCATTTTCAGGTTATATTTAACCTAAAAATGTAAAATGATTTTAATAAAATATTTTGAATAAAAATTATATACAAAGATGTCGTATTATTTAATTGAATTTCGTAACTCAATGATTGAGTCAAGTGTATCTTCTAATAATTTAGATGAATTAATTGATAAGTTTGAAGACTATATTATTAGGATTTCTCGTTTAAGTGATGCCTTTATAAAAGCTAGACAAATACACGAGCTTAAATACAAAGACGAATTAACAGAAGAAGAAAAAGAACTTATAGATGAAAAATCTGAAATATTAGATATTTTATTTAATATAAATTATCACGGCTATGACGCAACCTATATTGAGTGTAATGATGGATATATGTATTATAATAATTTATCAGATAATTATGGAATGTTATTAGGCGGAATTGAGGGGCATTTTATCCAAGAATTATATAATGACTATATTAATTAAAGTTAACTATCAGGACCTTGGGTCCGTATTATGTATCGTTAAAATTATTTTTTCCTAAAAACAGGAAAAAATAAAATGATTTTTTCCGAAATTTTTGAACACAAAATATCTAATATTATTTAGGTTTATAACAATTACTTTAATTTTTAAACACGCTATTAAAATGTATGCTAATAAGAAATATAATGAAGAGAGAGAAGAACTCATTTCTATCTTAAAAGGATTTGATTTTTGTTATATGGATGACGTTATTCCATCTACTACTAGAAAATATCAAAAAATTGCTAACGAGCTTGATGAACGTTTAGTTAAGCTTGGTAAGAAAAAAGGAATTGAAACTTTAGAAATGGTAGCAACTACACGCGGTGGCGATGTTTATCGTGTGCGTTGCCCTTCTATTTTTCCTAAATTATATGGAGAAGAAGAAGTAAAAAAGATAAATAAAAAAAATAAAGAATTCTCTTTAAAAGGAGAGAAAAAAGAAAAAGCAAATAAATTATTAGAAGAAATGAAAAAAGCCCAAGAAGAGTATGAAAAAAAGATACAAGCCTATCAATCTATAGTAGGAAAAAAGAGAAAGATAACCCAAGTTGATAGTGAAAGCGATGAAGAAAGTGATAGCGAGGATGATAGTGAAAGTGACGAAGAAAGTGAAAGTGATTATAGCGATGAAGAAAGTGAAAGTGATGATGAAAGTGAAAGTGATGATGAAAGTGAAAGTGATGATGAAAGTGACAGTGATGATGAAAGTGACAGTGATTACAGCGATAGTGATTACTCAAGTGACGAAGAGAGTGATACTGAGTCAAGCGATGAAAGTGATGAAGAAGAAAAAAAACCAAAAAGAGTTAAAAAAGTTACAAAGAAACCAGTAAAGAAACCAGTAAAGAAAACAGTAAAAAAGCACCAGTAAAGAAAACAGTTAAAAAAAATTAATTAAAGTTAACTAAGATACACTATTTTTATTTTAACGGCTTAAATAGCCTTTAAAATAACTTAAAGAAATATATATGTATATATATTATAGTATAAGTATGAGTGAATATAATTTATTTTATAATATTTTTGGAATTGTATTATTGTATAATGTGGCGTTATTAGGGTATGTAAATAATGAAATTATTAATATAGTATTTATGGGTAAGCTATATATACTTACCTTGCCAAGGATAATATCAACTATGTTATATTTATTTATTGCAAAACAATATCCAATTTTTGGATATTTTTCTTTATTATATAGGCTATGCCAAGTGACGTTTCAAAGATATAAATTGATTTCTTAACGATTTTATAAGATTTTATTACTAATAACTGTTAGTAATAAAAATGTCAACTATTTATTATACTTATATGATTAAGATTAAAGAAGTTAAACGTAATATTCTCCAAGAATATTATAATATGTTTAATTGTAATAAAACAAAAGAAGAGATTCGTGAGTTATATGAATTGTATAATCTGAAAAATAAGCTAGGAATTACCGTTAGTGAACTTTATTATATAACTCATTGTAAATATACCGAAGAGGAATATTTGAATATAAAATTAATTGATAATTTTTCTAATAAGACATTAAAATTTTTACTACATAGACAAAATTCTTTAGACTATCCTTATACTAATATAGCTAGAATCTATTATTTACCTAATTATCCAGTGTATACCATGATAAAAGATTTAAAAAAAATGGTAAAAAATGCAATTAATATAGAAATAGTGTTTAGTAAAGGCTGTAAACATGCAGCTATTACATTTAAAAATCAAGAACAAGTAATGAATTTTGTATTAAATAATTCTACTATAAATTACGGTAATCGTTTTTGTGTAACTGCTTTTGGATATCCAGAGAAAGAGGTTAAAGGTGAAGAAAAAGTAATTGAACAAGGATATAAGACTGCTGTATCTTGTTATAATTTTTTAGAGATATAAATTACATTAAAAGTTAAATATATATTTATACTATAATAGTATACATATAAAAGAAATACGCTAAAAAAGTATAGTATAAAAAACATAAATTGATTTTTTAATTTTTTTTTAAAAATTAAAACATATAATTACTTGAAACTCATAATTATAATAATTATTTGCTAACTAAGATGTCTAATTTTAATTTATTTAAAACTGTTTTTGGAAATGTTGCTGTTATGGCTAAGGCTATGGATAATAACATTGATAAGTTTTGTCATGCTGTTTTATCTAATCTTAAAGAACATTACGATTTTGATACTTTAACTGAGGAAGGAGAATTTGAAGAATTCAAAGAGAAAGTATTAGTAAAGGCGTTTGATGTGTTTGCTGATTTTAAGATGAAGGTTAAGAAGCCAAAGGAAGAAGAAGAGGAAAATAAGAAAAAACGCACTACTGGTTTTATATTATTTAATTTAGAAAAACGTGAAAAAATTATTAAAGAAAATAAAGATGCTAAGTTTGAAGAGGTAGGAAAGCTTGTAGGTGATGCTTGGAAGACTCTTAGTGAGGAAGAAAAAGAAGAATATAATAAGAAGGCAGCAAAGTCTAATGGTGTAGAATATAAGAAACCAGTTATTAAAGAAAAACAGATTTTGCCTACTTGTGAGCATGATGGATGTGCTAAGAAAGTAAAGAGTGAATCAATTAATGGTGTTTATTTGTGTGCGGAACATAAGAAGGCAAAACAAGAAAAGAAGCCAGTAAAAGTATGTTCTCATGTTAAAAAAGGAGGAATTAGATGTTCTACTACAGTAAAAGAAGAACAAGACTTTTGTTCAAAACATAAAGAAAAGAGTTCAAGTAAGTCACCTGAGCCAAGAAAAGAAGAAAAGAAAGAGAATACAGTTTCTAAAACTGATAAAAAAGAAAAGAAAGAAGTAAAAAAAGAAGAAGTGTCAACTGAAGATAAGGCAAAGGCTAAGTTACTTAAAAAATGTAAATTTGACTTTGTAAAAGAAAAGCCAGTTAATGTAAATTCTAGTGAATTTTGGGTAACAAAAGGAGTTAAAGGTTCTTCTGATAGAGTTCACGAAAAGACTGGTTTAGTATTAAGCACTAAAAAAGATGATGTATTTTTAGTAGGTTTGACAGTAGATGGTGACTTGTATGAAGAGGAAGAGTTACCAGAAGCTGTGTTAAATTGGGTAGAAAGTTGTAAGATTATCACAAGTAGAAAGAAGAAGGTGATAATTGAAGATGAAGAAGATTTGGAGTTGGAAGAAAGTGATGATGAAAGTGTTTTAGCAGAGTTGGAGGATGATGAATAAACACTTTGTAAAGAAGTTAACTTAATTTTTATATTTACCTTTAGGGTAAATATAAAATGATTTAAATAATTAAATTAAAAATATTAGTTATAACATGTTTGATATTGCTACTTTATTTACCCTTATAATGTTTGTATTTTTGTTTATAGAGTGTTTATTAAGTGAGCAAAAATGCAGTAGTATAGATTGTAAGTTAGGGTTTCAAAATTTAGCCTTTATGTTTTTTGGTTTAGGTATAATGGTATTATTATATTCAGTGTATATGTATATAGAAAATTATTGTAAACGATCATCAAAAACGGAAAAAATTGAATAAAAAATAAAATGATTTTTGAACAACATTTTTAAAGTTAACTATCTTTAAAGATGTCTAATATTATAGATTGCGGTGTTTGTATGGAAGAGTGTAAGGAAAACCTTACTTGCGGTGCTTGTAACACTACTTATTGTATTGATTGTTCTAAACAATTTTTATTATCTACACCTTCGGCTCAGTGTATGGGATGTAAGAAAGAATGGGATGAACGTTTCATTCGTGATAACTTTCCAAAACAATGGGTCAATGGAGAATATAAAAAAAGAATTCAAGAATTAATCTTCCAAAGAGAACTTTCTTATATTCCCGGTACTATGTCTGTAGTAGAGGAAGTAAATAATTATAATAAACAAAATTTTTTATTTTATGAAAGATTAGAACAAGAAGCTTTTTATGATGAAAAAATATATAGATTAAGAAAAGAACAAGCAAAATTATGTGTTGGTTCTGAACAACATTCGGATAGATTAAAGGTTATTGCTAAAGAAATTTCTACTTTGACTAAACAAAAAGATAGTATTATTACAAGACATAAGACAAGACCATCTGCTGTAGATTTTGAAACAACTGAAGAAGAAAAACAAAGAAATAGAAGAGTGAGAGAAGAAAGACTAAATCATAGAATTGGAGGATATCAAGAAGAACAAAAAGAAGAAAAACAAGAGTTTGTAGGATTAAAATGTCCATTAGATAAATGTAGAGGATATTTAAATGAAAAAAATATCTGTAGTGTATGTGAAAAAGAATTATGTAAAAACTGTAATCAAGAAAAAACAGAAAAACATCAATGTAATAAAGATGACATAGAAACTTTTAAAATGTTATTAAAAGAAACTAAAGCGTGTCCTGGATGCGGCGTAAGAACAAGTAAGGTCGATGGCTGCGATCAGATGTGGTGTATAGAGTGTAAGACAGCTTGGAATTGGAGCACTTGTAAAAAAGTAGCAGGAGCAATTCATAATCCAGAATATTTTAGATATATGAGAGAAAGAGGTATAGCGATACCAACAAATCCAGAAGAAAGACGTGCAAATAATGCAATTAGAACAGGATGTTTAGACCAAGAACACTTTGATACATTATTGTATAATTCTTGTATAAAAGTAGGAAGACATAACGCAGACATTTCTTTTTCACAAAAATATAAAATAAGAGGTAAGTATGAAGTAAGTAATTTGTGTAGATTTTTACAAAATTTATTTAGACATATTTATAATGTAAGAAATCAACAGACAGGTGGTGCTATTTGGAGAAATCATAATAAAAGTACAAAAAATGAGAATGCTGGAGGTATAGTAAAAAGAAAAGCCTTTACTTTTGAGACTTGTAAGAAGGCAAGAGTAGATTATATATTACATAATACCACAGAAGAAAACTTTAAAAAATATATAATAAGAGAACATAGAGAGATAGAATATGAAAATATGATACAGTCATTATGTTATACATTTTCATATGTGATTGAAGATTTTTTAAGATTATTTCAACAATTTTTAGAACCAAATGCACATCTTCATAGGTTAGATCTTAAGGATATTCCAGAAGATATATTTGATGGATTAATAAATTATATAGAATATTTTAATAAAGAATGTGAAAAAATTTCTGAAATGTTTGGATATAAAACCCATTTCAAGGCAGAAATAGAAGGCGATGTTATAAAAATTAATAAAACAAAGATAAAAAGAGGAGTAAGTAAAAAAGTAAATAAAAAGATAGAAATGGAAGAAGATGAGGAGTTAGATAGTCTAGAAGTAGAACGTGACCGCGACAACGGCCGTAGAAAGCCTATTATTTTCGATTCTGATAGTGATTCAGAAGAAACAAGTTAACTTAAAATGATTTTTTTATTAATAATAATAAAAAAATTATAAAAATGAAAAGACGAAGAATTATACTAGAAGATGATATAGAGTTATATCAAATAGATTTATTTAATAAACAGTCCGATAGAACAAAAAATGATGAAAATAATAAAATAAGAGAAAATATTTTAGAAAATATATTAACATTAGAACGTAGATATTTTACAAACAAACAGTACGGTGAACAATGGAAACATTTAAAAAACGAATTTATGAGTGTTTTAAATATAAAAGAAGACGATAAAACACAAATAATTAGAAAGGCTGGTAGAAAGAATAATTATGATTATTATATACATTATAAAAATGGAGATAGAGAAAAGTTAGAATTTAAAAGTGGAAGTAAAAGTATGTTTAATTTACCTCAAATATTACAGTTAACAGATGATAAATTAATGGATTATACGTATTCTGATTTTTTTTATGAAAAATATTTAGATGATTTATGTGAGGTATGTAATACAAAAAAAATAGATAAAGATGACTATATAAAAAATATAAAAAAAACAAGTAGCGATATAGATATGTTTAATAGTATAAAAGAGTTTGAAAATAAAACAAAAAAAGATAATATTGTAAATAATTCTATAAAAGAATATTTAGAGAGTTATTATAAGAGATTAAATTTAAAAGAATTGTATAGTTATTTAAGAAAATCATTAGATAAAACATATTTAATGTGGGATTATAAGAATAAAAAGTTTACAAAAGAAAAATTAGATGATGATTTTAATAAATTAATAATAAAACAAATAAAAAATAATAATACAATTATAGTTCAATCTAAATACGAATATAGACTATTATTACGTTGGAAAAATGGAAAAGGGGTATTAAATCCTGCTTGGCAAATATGTATTCGTAAAATAATAAGTTAAAAATAAAATGATTTTTATATATTAATATATAAAAATTAATACAATAATGACTCAATTTAATGACACTTCGATAAAATTAAACTCTCTTTTATCTAAAAAAATTCGTAAAGATGAAGGTATCTTCTTTACTCCAAAAAATGCCAGACAGATTATCATAAATGTAATTGATAAACAACTTGAAAAAGGTTTTCAAATAAATAATATATTAGAGCCTTCGTTTGGGTCTGGTGAATTTTTAGACGATGTTAAAAAATATAATGCTAATATTATAGGAGTTGAAAAAAATGAAACTATATTTAAAAATGTAAATGATAAACAAACTAATTGTGAATTATATAATAAAGATTTTTTAACTTTTTCTCACGATACAAAATTTGATGTTATTGTAGGAAATCCTCCTTATTTTGTTGTTAATACAAAAAATAAAGAGTGTATGACAGGTAGAGGAAATATTTTTGTATTATTTTTATATAAATGTTTGACGCAACATTTAAAAAAAGACGGTATCTTAGGATTTGTTTTACCTACATCATTTTATAATTGTAAATATTATGAACCTTGTAGAAAATATATAGCTAATCATTGTACGATTCTTCACCTTGAGAATATTGATGTAAAATATTATGAAACTGACCAAAATACAATGATATTAGTATTAAAAAATAAAATATCAAAAAAGAAGAAATATATTTTAGACTTTGACTATAATCTATGTTTTTCTCCATATTATATTGAATTACAATATTTATATAAAGATTCAAAAACATTAGAACAACTTGGTTTCAAAGTAAAAACTGGAGAAGTTGTTTGGAATGAAAATAAAGATAAATTAGATGATGAAGAAGGGTCTTTAGTAATATATTCAAGTAATATAGTAAAAAATGAGTTAATATTAAATAATTTAAAAGGTGAGAAAAAACAATATATAAAAGATTGTAAAAAACAAATTTCTACAGGACCAGCAATATTAGTTTCAAGAGGATATGGTAATAATTATATATTTTCTTATACAAAGGTAAATCAAGGTATAAAATTTTATGGAGAAAATCATATAAATATAATATACCCAACCACAGAAGAAAGTAAAAAATATATAGACGTAATTTTAAGGTCATTTGAAGATAAGCGTACTCAGAATTTTATAAAATGGTATATTGGAAATGGAGCGATATCAAAGAGTGAAATGGAAACAATTTTACCAATATTTTTAGATGAAGAAGAAGTAGAGTTGGTTTTTGAAGAATAAAAGTTAAAATAATTTTATTAATAAAAGTTAAAACGTATGATTTTTTATATAGATAAAAAATGATACTTGATAGTTATAATACTGAAAGAAATAAAATAATCAATGAAATAACTTTAAGAGACGATTATCAGGCACAGATATTTGCAACATTAAATAAATTTTGGTATAAAGATTTAGATATGTCTCCTTATTCGTCTTATGCTGATGTATACTGTTCTTATGTTTGTAGATTACAAGGACAAGAAGCTATTGGACATTTATTTATTGATGTTGTTCCAACATTAAATGAAGATTTTCCAAATATTATTAAAGAATTAAATAAAAAGTATTATGATAGAGTAGCTCAATTAAAGAAGACAAAAGAAGAGTTAGTAAACGAAAGAAGAGTTTTAGTAATTTGTAAATATGAAATTCAGTCAGTTTCATTAGACCGTTTTAGAGAAATTTTAAAGAAACATGGAATTAGACTTTGTATATTAAAACAATCTGAACAACTAGATGAAGTTGATAGCGAAAATGAAGAATAAAATTTTTATTAATTATTATTAATAAAAATTAACTTTTTACAAGATTTAGTGGTCTTGTTTACAAGACATTTGGTCTTGTTAATTTATAGATTTAAAATTTTTGTTACAAATTTTATTATAAAGTTTGTCGTTTCCATATTCTTTACAAATATTAGTTACTTTTTTTAATTCTGTTTTTGTATAAACGTCGATTAATATATCTTCTATAGAAGATATAACATCAGCATATATTTCTTTTTGTGGAAAGATTTGTAAAGCAAGATTCATAAAAGGAGTCCAACCTTTATATCTGGTATATAAGGATCAGCGCCAAGTTCAAGTAATGAATAAACCATATATAGATTACAGTTATAAATAGCATAATGAAGAGGAGTTTGTCCAGAATGGTCTATTGCGTCAAGGTTAGCTCCTAAAGCAAGTAAATCTTCGAATAAATTTGTATTTTCAATTTCAATACACCTATGCAGCATAGTTTGTTCATAATAATTTTTAGAATCTATATCAACGTTGTTCTCAATTAATATTTGAAGAATTTGACTATCTTCTTTGTTGTAATTTGCGATGTCAATTCTCCATAATATAGAGAGACCATTAGGTAAAATAAAATCTTTAATTTTATTTTTTAAGACGATATCTTTTACACGATCAACGTTTTTATGTTTAATAGCATCAATCAACATTCTAATTATAAATGTCATCAGATAATTATTAAATAAAATAAAGATAAAAACTCAATTTATGTTTCTCTGATAAATTTTAATTCTTCTGTAAATTTATTCATATCTTTATAATAAGGTATTAATCTGGTTCTAATTATATCGATTGGCAAATCCCACCATTTATATTTTAATAATTGTTCTATGATATCATCTGAGAATCGTTTTTTAATTACTTTTGCAGGATTTCCACCAACTATTGTATAAGGTTCTATATCCTTTGTTACTACAGAACGACCTGCAATAACTGCTCCGTCTCCAATATGAACTCCTGAATTAATAATTGAGTCAGTCCCAATCCATACATCATTTCCAACAGATGGTGGTCCGTGTCCATAATTAATTTTTTCACATTCATTCCAGCCAAGACGTTCTAAGAAAGGATATGTAGAAAATCTATTATAATCATGATTTAAATCAATGATAAATCTTGTTCCGTGAGCGATAGAACAAAATTTTCCAATTGATACGACAAAACTAAGATCAGTTTGAGAAATGTATCTAACATCTCCTCCATAGTAAGAATAATCACCTAAATAAATAGACATAATTAATTACATTATTATAATTAATTATTTAACTTTAATATAATATATCTTCATTGTTTATTATATCTTCGATTTCATTTGCAATTCTTGTTATAGTTATTTCACTAAGATTTACAATGTCCATATTACCGAATTGAGTAGGAGTGATTAAATCACTTTTAATTTTTTTTAAATAATAATAAACAAAACCGCTTCCAATACTTTGAGGATTGCTTGTGTTTAATAAATAAGATTTATTTTTTAATTTTTTATATAAATTTAATACATTTTCGATATGGTCATCTGTCACACGAAGTTCTTTTAATATTTTAGGAATATAATGTTCAGCAGTAATATAAACATAATTTTCTCTTTTATCTTTAGGCATTTGTAAGCCATAATATGTAAAACCTTTTGAAATATTTCTTTTTGTTATTTTTATTACTTTTCTTAAATATTCTGTTGTTTGTGGTTTTCCAAGTTCTATAAAAGAATGAAATACACAAGCAAACATAATTCCTTTTCTATAATTACTTCTTTTTATTTCTCCGTTTGTTACTATTAAATAAAGTTCATTTGCCTTTTCTGCAATATCATTTGAAAATCCTAAATCAGTTAAATCTTTTGTTATACCTTTATCTATTACTTTTCTATATTGACAACGACTTGGATCTGATGCTTCTACATTATCATTTGACCCATAATATCTCCATTCTGCTTCTTCGCAAACATTATCTTCTTTAACATTTTCACCGCAATCTACACAGATAATACTTCCATCGCTATCTATGGTATTTGTATGTTTACATTTTCCATCGTCTTCATCAGAGTATTCATCTACACTTACTTGAGTCATTAAAGATTCAGCAAGACTAAAAATATCTTCTTCTTCTTGTTCTTGTTTTTTCCTTTCATATTCTTTTTTATTAGGATGAGATAAAGCTTTTATATTTTTTTTAGGTATATTTAATACTGGACTTTGTGATTTTTCTTCTAAAAGAATTGAAGTTTTTTCTTCTCTTCCTTTTTTACTTATAGGATGTGATTTAATTAGACGTTTAGCGGAACTCATAGTTTTATCTTTAAACTATATAATTATGTTTTTATCTTTAAACTTTATAAATAAATTCATTTTATAAAGTTTTAAAATGCACCTCTATATACTGCATATTGTTTATTAATTCCAGTCCATTCTAATAATACGTGTAATAAAAATCCTGTCATAAATAAACTTACTTCCATTACATATTTTTTATTCCAAGATTTACAAATTTCTGGAAGTGTTATACCAAAATAAGGCTTAGCTAACTTTGATGCTACACTTCCTACTAACATCACTAATAATCCAACAATACAAGCTTCAATAAATACTCTATGTAAGGGGTCAAGAGAACGAAGATCTTCAAACATTTTATTAATTTCTTAAGAAATTAATAAAATTTATTTAACTTTTCTTTAATAAAAAACACCCAAGGTATTTTTAAAACATATATAACTTTGCTCTTTTTATTAATTTATCTACTCTTTCATCAGATAACTTTATATTTTTAAAATATCCTTTTATTTTATCATATGTTAAAAATGACAACAAACATATCCCTTCATACTCGTACATCTTTCCATCTAAATCTATATCAAATTCTGTATCAAAATTAGCATCTAACTTTATTTTTGTGGGCAATTGTTCTGTTATTTCACTTGGCAATAAATGAAACGATTGAAACGGTAATATACCAAATAAACTTTCATATACATTTAATGGTTTATCTACCTTAAAATCTACGTCAAAATTTATATCTTTTGCATATTTTGCTAAATCAGTTATTAATGGAGCATAATGACAAGGGTAATACCAGCTATAAGTTGGTATGCCTTTAAAATAATATCGTAAAACAAAGACTAAACCAGTTATATATTCTTCGCAAACACATTTTATTTCTTTTTCTAATATTCTTGGGTCGGTATCGTCGTATTGTAATTTTAATTTTTTTGTATAATATTCTTTTCTATAATTTTTAAAGTTTAACATTAAACCATCATCTCCAATAATTATATTATCAGCAAGTATACGGTCAGGCCAAGAACATTTTTTTGTATGTTTTTCTAATAACATTTTTATTTCATATTTTTCTAATTGTTCTAATAATCCTACAAATTGTTTTTTATTTATATATACTTTACTAAGTCTCTCTTCTATCAAAAATCCACCTTCTTTTGCATTTTGAGTATAACAATGATATAATGTTTCTATGCCTTGATTTCCTATTTCAACGGTTGGAATATGTGGTAAAAAATCATTACCAATAAAAAAATGAAACAAAACATAATCTTTTATTGCTTTTTCAGGATTAGCTAAACTATCAATTGAACTTCCACCTATCTTATAAAAAAGTTCAGTTTTAAATTTGATAATATCAACTAAAAAATAATCTCCATCAATATTATCAAAAATATTTTCTCTAAAAATATATACTTCGTTTTTATTTATTAATAAAGCCAACATAATAACATCTCCATCTGGACTTACTATAGTAATAGAATTATAAGGTTGCTGTTCAATCCATAGTTTTAATTTATTTTCACCTTCTCCGTGAACGTACATGTCGCTATAAAATATTTTTAAGTTATTCCATTCGTATTGTTTTTTTCGTTTTATAAAAAAAAAGATATGCTTACAAAGTCTATCCATAACTTCTGTTCCGCAAGTTAAACTATTTGGATCAAAATTATATGGATTAGTATTTGGATTTGTTGCATTTTTAAATCTTCTTTGACGTTGTTGATTACTTTTTGAAGCACCTGCCACTCCATCAATAGCAATATAAATAGCCTTTGTAGGTTTATTATAATAAACAATTTCTTCAATTTTTTTAGTTACCAGATTAAAAGCCCATTTTTCAAGTTCTTCGTATGACATTTTTAATTTTTTTTCTTGCATCATATAAGAAATATTTTTTCCACCATAATCAAATACTTTTTGAAAACAAGGATGAATGATTGCATTTAAATCGAACAATAAACAATCTACGCCTTTAGTATTAGAATTTGATAAAGTATTACGAGGAATTTCGTGTACTTTTTTAATAGTGGTGTAACAGGCAGGATGTTGTTGAGTTAAATATCTAAAATAACGAAAGATACCCATAGTTTAAATAGTTTAGTTGATAATTTAAAATTAAATTAATTTTAAATCATTTTACTTTTTCATTAAATAAAAAAATTATTTAGACATAAATAACACAAACAATACAAATACCAATAAAGCAAGTAGCAACATATTATCATTAGATTTATATTGTCTTTGAATAACGATAGTAGGGTTTTTAACAGGCTGTTTTACTACTGGGCTAGGTGTATAAGGTATAGTTTTTGTAGAAATAGGATAACTTCCCATAAAATTAGGATTATAAGAAGGAGAGTCTTGGTTTGATAGATATAACTTTTTAGAAACAGAAGGATTTGCCATATCCATAGAATTATCTTTAGTTATGATAGAGGGAGGTGACGCTATACCAGAAGTAGAAGAATAAATAGGGGTCATATTGTAATCAATATATTGATACTCGGTTGCCATAATAAATTTATTATAAAGTAAATATATAAAAAATAAATTGATTTTTTTTCTATATTTTTAACACATTTTATCTTATACTTTGATAGTAAAGTCTACGCTTATACTCGCTCTTATAATCACTTTTATAACTGTTATAACTTAATTAAATTAATTTTTTATAAATTATCGCTACGTATTATTAAAAATGGAAAACGAATTACTTATTAAAGGTATTCTCATTAGATGGTTACATTCTACCACTACCTCTGGTGAAAAAATTAACTTTTCTAATGCAGCTAAAACCGTCAATGATATCGGTATTCAAGTCGAAGTTACCCCAGAATTTAAAAAACTCGTTAAAGAACTTATTGCTGAATACAATGCTCCTGATGTTAGTTTTAAAACTCTTTTAGAAAAATATCCATTTGTTAAGATTGTTCCAAAAGGTGAAGCTGAAGAAGTTACCCAAAAGGTTGTTGAAAAATCTGATGATGAACTTAAAGAAATCATTAGAGAACAATTTCTTAAAGTTGTGAAGAAAAGAAGTGATATGTTTGGAATGACCGCTTGGAATCAAGTTAAACAAACTCTTTTAGAAGCTTATCCTGAACTTAATGATAAAAAGGCTAAACTTAATCGTTTAGCAGGTGAAATTATGGAAGAACTTGAACAAAATAGACCAGAATTTAATGAAGAAGAAGATGTTGAACAACAAGAAGATTTATTTGAAGAAGAAGTTGAAATTAAAGAAAAACCTAAGAAAGAGAAAAAAGAAAAGAAAGAAAAACCAATGAAAGAGAGAAAAGAAAAGAAAGAACAAGAAGTTTCCATGAAGTTTGAACTTGCAAAACAAATTTCAAAGGTAGCCGTTATGCCTGAAGATTTTGCTAAAACTAACTTACCCTATTATGCTGCTTTAAGTTATTATGCTGCAGATAGATATACGCCTGTAAACGATCCTTTCTTAACAGATTTCTTTATGAATTTTTATAATATTTCACCTATCTTTAAAAATGTATTTGTTAAGTTATCTCCAAATGAAAGATTGGCTTTTATTAAAGAAGTATTTGACAATAAGTCTCTTAAAGAGATTTATAGTAATTTAATTGAACAACAAGAATTATTTAATAAACCAATTAGCGTTTATATTGTAAATTTCCAAAAAGAAAATAGTAAGAAGAAATGTGAAAATTTATTACAAAATGTAAAAGATGAATTATACTATAATTCTATGCATTATGTTGCTTCTTTAGATTTTACTGAAAGTGAATTTCAAGATAAAGAAAAATTACAAAAATCAATTTTAGAACAACTTGTCTCTTTACTTCAGAGACGTTTGATTAAGATTAATGAAGATGATACTACTACTAAATGTATTATTAATGAAGATGAAAGTGATGAAGTTTATAAATATGTAAAAGATTTTGTTGGTGTTTTATTAGAAGATGTTAATAGTAAACAAGAGCTTGAAGATAAATTTAAGGCTGCACAAAAGGCTGCTATTAAAGAATTATTAAATGGTGAGTTTTCTGTATATTATGATGAAGATGATGAAGAAGCTCAATATGAAATTCAAAGACTTTATAATTATAGTTTCCCTGAATTATTAGAAGGTCTTCAATATAAGTATGTAGCTGACGATAATCTTAAGGGTAAGCCAGCTATTATGCATTATGTTTATTATTCAGTAGGTGCTCAAGCACAGACTGATTTGTCTTTTTTATCTGAATATTTTTCTAATGAACAAAATAGAAAGCGTTTATTAGTTATTTTAGAAAGGATTACTGAGATGATTCGTCCTAGTGAAAAGAGTGAATTAGGATTAGGTGATTCTAAAAAAGAAAGAGATGCAATTCAAGGTCTTAAGAAGAAGGGTGAGATTGATGAACTTGATGTTAAGTTTTTAGAAACTTTTATTAATTATTATGGTTCATTAAAATCACTTCCAACTTCTAGTAAAAATAGAACTTTAGACTTGAACTATCTTAGTCAATATCCAAGAGATATTCAGTCATCTATTTATAAAACTCTTATGGCAAGTTCTAATAAGGTTGCTATGAAATTAAAGAAAGAAAAGTCTACTAAAAAAGAACAAACCGATATTATTACTAAATTACAAGTTGAACTTAATAAAGAAGTTAAAAATATTCAAAGAATCACAGACCTTATTAATGATCTTAATATAGCAGATGAGGTTAAGGCTAAATTACTTTACGGTGTTAAAAATAATGAATTTGATAATATTTATATTTTATTAAAAAATTCAGAAGTCAAAATCAAAACTTTATTAAATCCTTTACAATATCGTGGTATTAGACGTTCTTATAGACTTCAAAAGCTAAACTCTCAACAAGATGAGTTACAAAAGATTATTGGTACTTTACCAAAAGTTTCAGCTCCATTAAAAGAATGTATTATGTTACACTATCTTGCTCCTTGGAAAAATATTTCTTATGAAAAAGCTGATAATATTGAATTTCATAATGTTCCTCATACTGAAAATAGAGCGCCATTATTTAATGCTATTAAAAACTTTATTTATTTTATTGCTAGTCCAAGTGGTTTAGCAAGAGAAGAAATGTCTCCAGAACAACAAAAGTTTTTCAGTCATTATGAATTACCACTTACTTTAGCTGAAGATGCTGGAAAGTCTTGGAATAAAGCACCTATTTATATTCCTACTTCTTACTTTTGGAAAGTTTATTGTTCTTCTCCATTAGACTATTCTGGTAATAAATTATCTCTTACTTATCCAATTAAAGATGAAAATGGAAATATGTCTACTTCTACCGTAACTTTTACTATAGGTATCTTATACCCTGGAAAAGGAAAAGATAATTTTATTACTAATGTATTTACTGAACAAGATTTTAAGAATGAAAAGGCTTGGTTTGAAGAACATATGGCTGTAACTTCTAATTTTTATAACTTTTGTCGTCTTAACTTAAATGTTTCTAAACAAGTTAGAGAAAAGACCAGAGAAAGAGGTTTAGTTATTATTAAAGATACTTTGACTAAGCTTTATAAGGCAGCAAGACCAGACTTAAGAGAATCTGAAATTTCTTATAATACTAGAAAATTAGAAGAAGTTATATATGATAAAGAAACTGATATTACAGTTGATAAATATTTAAATATTATTGAAACTGTTGTTTACTTTTTAAGCACTGATAGTCCTATCGCTTCTAATATCAATTATTATAAAAACCTGTTCTTGAATACTCCTACTCAAGCATATAAAGATATTATTTATACTGATATTTTAACTTATGTTCCTGAGATTTATTTAATTGATAGTAATGTTAGAAAACAATTTTTACAAGATTTACATTTTTATCTTGAGAATAGAACTTATTCTGAATGTAGAAAAGTATATAATGCTGTTAATGTAGGAAAGTCTAAAGCTTCTATTAGTGAATTTCATGAATCTTCTATTATTGATATTGCTACTACTAATACTAAGAAACTTTTCACTAATGTTGATGCTAAAAACTTACGTAATATTTGTATTAATCGTGATTCTGTGACCTCACCTGACGTTGTTATCACTGTTAATAATTTATTATATTGTTTCTCTAACGAAGATGTTCAAAATATTATTAACGATAAAGAAAGTTTAACTATTCCAGATGAAGTTAAGACAGAACTTAAAAAGTCATTTTCAAAAGAATTTTCTGATTATGCTAGTAGATTAACTGATATAAAAACAACTATTAATAGTCTTGTAAAAGATGATTTCTTAACTTTAGTTGATGATTTTGATATTAAATTTATTGCTCCATCTACTAAGGCTAGAGTTCAATTTAAGAATGCTCTCTCTTTGTCTAAGAAAGAAAATCAAAAGTATAAAGAACCATTTGAAGAACTTATTGAAAATATTAATGTTTATGTAGAACCATCTCTTACTGAAGAAGAAAAAGATCTTGTTTTACAACATTTATTAGAACAAATTAACGTTGAATATTTTAAACAAATTGAAAATCCTATTATCAAAGCACTTGAACAAGACCCTTCTTTATCTGCTAAAGTATACAGTATTAAACAAAAGATTTCTTCTGCTAAAGATGATGAGTCTGCTACTAAAATTAAATTAACAGAACAAATGAAGTCGTTATTAGCACCAGTTATTAGTTCAATTCAAAATACAACTGAACTAGATGTATCTGAAGCAGTCCTTGATTATATTGGCGGTTATATTGCGTCTAAACACGAAGCAATACACGTTCCAAAGAAAGTTCAACAAAAGACTGATAAGTGTTTTTCTTGTCAATCTATTGTCGAAAATGCAAGATGGAGAACTTTTTATTCTACTCAAGAAGCATTATTTTGTAGTAAAACTTGTTTTGAACGTCTTGATGAAAAAGTTACTACTGACAATACACAAGCTGTTAAAGAAAGTCTTGTTAGAAGTTTATTATGGCCTTATATTCCAGCTCGTTTTAGTGTTCAAGGTGAAACTATTAGAAAAGATAATGATATTATTTCTATATTTGAAGAAGATGGAAGTAAAATTGAAGATGTTAAGAATATAGATGTAGGTGGTCTTGAACAATCTTCTTCTGAAGAAAATTATGATTATGATACTATTTATGGTCTTATCTTAAAGAAACCAACCTTTACTTTACCATCAACTATTTTAGAACAAAGAAAAACTACATTAAAATTATTGGCTGACAAATTTAATATTAAATATGACGATAAAACCTCCCTTCAAGAAATTTATGAAAAATTAAGACAAATTTCAGAGTTTAATAAGATGTATGAAGTTATTGCTAATAGTTATATTACTGATACTGATAATTCACTTGATAAACTTGTTAATGAATTTATGGATACTCAATCTGACGATTCTGTTTATGCTCTTGCTAAAAGATTTAGAATTAATATTGGTACTATTAGTGCTCCAAGATCTAAGTCTGAAATTATTTCTGATCTTGAAAAACACAAGAAAATATCAGCTTCTATTAAGAGAGTATCTAATAAAGACAAATTGCTTAAATATGGTATTATGACTCCTCAAGGCATTCCTTCTTATGATATTGAAGGAGGTGTTACCAAGAAAAATATGATGGATGAATTTGCAATAAATAAAGCAAAAACTTGGTTTGAAAAAGCTGAAACTATCGATTTTACTAAAGATTTATTTGAACCTTATATGTTAACTAATAATTTATCTTTTGACAAAGAACTTATTGAAAAATATTATATTCTTACTAATTCTTTTAAGATTTTAGATTCTTACGGTGAAGCACTTAATACTATGAAAAATACAAATGAAGAAAATTTATTAGCAGAAACTAACAATAACTTTATTAATAAAATTGTCAAAGAATATACTACTACTGGTAGATTGTTAATTGAAGATGGAAAGAAGAAGATTGTTAAATTTGACACTGAAGAAGAAGCGAGAGAATTTATTATGCCAAGAGTTAAAGCTACACCAATTGATATTCAAACAATTATTAATTCTATTGGAGCTTCTACTATTAAGAGAGGATTAAAAGAGCAATTAGAAACTATTTTGAAGAAATATAAAAATAGAGAAGAAATGTTAGAAGAAATTGCAAATTATAAAAAGATGAAAGAAGATGGTAGAATATCTAGAGAAGAGTTAGAAGAATTACAATATTTAGAATATGTTGTAGAAAATTTAGGTGTTTCTCACGCAAAATTATTAGAATTAGAAGCAAAGGAAGGTAAATTATTATCAGTAAATGATTTAGAAATGGCAAGTAAAAGATTTATCAAAGACCCTGCTTCTAAAACTTTTTCTTCTTATATTTTCTCAGACCAATTTGATCGTAAGATTAGTTCTATTATGTTTATTCAAGATACTCTTAGAAAACTTTCTAATACTTTTATCAAGAAGGTTTGTGATTTACAAGCAAACAAAGAACTTGCTGATTTTGTTCCAGTCGTAGGTTCTCGTGGAAGAGACCTTACCAGAAAAATTAAAGAAACATCAGAAGAATTTATTGAATTAGAAGCAAAGATTCGTAAATTAGAAGATAAGGGTAAGACTGAAAAGGCTGAGAAGAAGATGAAGAAATTGATGGTATTGAAAGAGAAACTTGAAAGATTAGAAAAGAAAGGTAAGAAAGTTGAAAAGAGTGAAAAGAAAGAAGAAGTTAAACCTATTGAAAAGGCTAAGAGAGTATCAAAGAGAGAACAAATGACTAAAGAACAACAAGTAGCTGTTGAAGTTAAGAAAGAAATTGAGCCATTAGCAGTTAAATTAGTTATTAAGAGTGAGAAAGCATTAAAGAGTATGTTTGGAGATTTATATAATAAACCATTTAAGCCAGTTCCAGAGAATACTGAAGTAAAGATTATTGATTATGGAATGTTTTCAAGTGTATTTATTAGTTTATTTGGAAAGATTGCTAAGAAAGATGCAAAGAATGAAGTTAGAGCAATTATTTATTCTTCCCCTAAGAAATCTGGAGAAAAATACATTCTTAAATTACTTTACAATGGTATGTTAGTTGATGCTTTAAGAACTGCTTTTGAAGTATATAAACCAGAGGTTGAATCTGAGACAAAGACAACTGGAGAATTAGTCGACGAAGATGTTGATAATCTTATTGATGAACTTACTGAAGAAATTACTTCTGATAATGTAGTAGAAGATGATATAGATGAAGCTATTGCTGATTTGAAAGAGCGTAGAAAAATTATTTCAGAAGGAGGTGAAGATGACCAAGAAGTGTTTGTAGGAGCAGAAGAGGAAGGAGAGGAGGAAGGAGAAGAAGTAGATTATGATGATTTATTTGATGAAGAAGAGGTGGAAGTAAGTGAAGAAGAATATGATGAAAGTCAATTATAAAAGTATTAAAATTAAAAGTTAATTAAATAACAATTAAAATTTTCTAAATATAATATTAAATATATTTAGAAAATGAGTTTAGAATTTAAATTAGAAGAATTTATTCCTTATTACGTAGATTATAACGATACATCTTCTATCTATGATTTGCCAGAAGGAGATCAACTTTATTATTCAACTTTATTTAAAAAAGAGTTTGACGATTTGCGTTTAGATAAAGTAGATGAAATAAAACCAGGAGAATTATTTAAACAGCAGGTTTTTATTTCAAGATTTTTATCGTCTCGTACTCCGTATGATAAATTATTAATTTATCACGGTATAGGAACAGGTAAAACCTGTGTTATTACAGCGGTAGTAGAAAATGCATTACAAACATATCCAAACTTTCGTCCGTCTATTGTTTTAACAAGAAATCCAACTCTTAGAAATGATGTTATTTCAAAGATTGCTGGAGATTGTACTACAAATAAATATCAACCAACTGATATTTATGTTGATGAAAAAGATGGAAAGTTACGTGATAAAATTACAAAAAGAGTGGTTGATGAAAGAACAATTAGAAAAAGAATTCAAAAGAATATTAAATATGCGTATCAAGTGTATACATTTTCAAAGTTTGCAAAAGATATTAGACATATGAATGATACTATGTTAAAAACAGAATTTAATAATCGTGTGATTATTATAGATGAAGCTCATAACATAAAAGATAAAGCAAAGACTGTAGAAGGTAATATTAGTGTTTATAAAACGTTACATAATTTTTTACATGTAGTTCAAGGATGTAAAATATTATTATTAACAGCAACTCCAATGAAAGATCAGCCAACTGAAATAATTAATGTATTAAATTTATTATTGCCACTTGATAAACAAATAGATAAAAAAGAATTTATGATAAAATATATTAAGCCAACTGGTTTTGACCGTTCTCTTGCCACAACTTTTAAAGATACATATTTACGAGGAATGGTAAGTTATGTAAGAAGTATGACTGAAAACATTAAAGTAATAAATGAAGGAACAATTGATAAACAAGTTAATTTGAATTATATAAAAACTGTAAGATTAGCAATGGAAGATGAGCAAAATGAAGTGTATAGTGAAGAGTTTAAAAAAGATAATAAATTATTTGGAAAAGTAAATTTAGAAGAAGTTGAAGATGACCAAGAAGATGAAAAATCGAAATCAAATACATTATGGCTGAGAAGTCGTCAAAGTGGTATGTTTGTATTTCCAGATGGAAGTTATGGTTCAGAAGGTGAGAAAAAATATTTAATAATAAAAGGAAGTAATATAACGGTGTCAAGTGAGTTGGAAAAGTTTATTAAACAAAAAGGAAATGATAATAAATTAAAATTAAAACAATTAAAAAAGCTATCTTGTAAGTTTGCAAAGATAATTAAAGATATAATTGATAGACCAACAGAAAAGTTTTTTGTTTATAGTAATATAGTTACGGGTGGTGGTGCAAATTTGTTTTCAGCTATTTTACAACTTTTTGATTTTAATCATATTGAAATTCCAACAAAAAGCACAAAAGTAAATATTGATAATATTACTAAAAATAAAAATAGGTTTGTTTTAGTAACGGGCGGAGGGTTAACTCCAACTCAAACTGATATGTTAATTGATGGAGTTTTTAATGATAAAAAAAATATTTTAGGAGAATATTTAAGAGTGATTATTGGAAGTCATGTTGTCGGTGAAGGTAAATCATTTAAACACGTTAAAAATATGTATGTGTTAACTCCTGCTTGGAACACTCCAACTATAGATCAAGCAATTGGAAGAGTTGTTAGAGCAACATCTCACGTAGATTTTGAGAATCCAGCAGATAGATTTGTTAGAGTTTATAGATTAGCAGCATTACCATCTGAAAGTTTAGAAGAAGAAGAAGAATCAGTAGAGTCAATTGATTTGATAATGTATAAAATATCAGAAGATAAGGATCTTAAAATAAAAAGTATTGAAAGATTATTAAAAGAATCTGCAATAGATTGTGCATTAAATTATACAAGAAATGTTTCAATAAAAGATGAACCATATTCTAAAGAGTGTGATTATATGAGTGATTGTAAATATACTTGTGATTATGTTGATCCAAAATATTATGAGAAGGCTTGGGTTGGAGATAGAATTACAGATACTTATAATTTATATTATGCATATGAAGAATTAGATCGAGTAAAAATTGCGGTAAGAGAAGCGTTTAGAAGAAAAAATGCATATGATTTTTTTGAGTTATATAGTTTAATAAAGAATGATATAAAGGATATTCCACCGTTGGTTTTAGCAAGAGCTTTGAATGATATGATTTTATATAATGATGCAGTAAGAAATAGATATAATTTTATAAATTTTATTCGTGAGGATCGAAATTTATATTTTTTAGTTGATGACCCATTAAGTTCATCGTTATATACATCGTATTATTATGCATTAAATCCAGTTCCAGAAACAAAGTTTGAAAGTTTTGATGAAATTATAAAATATCAACAATTAATAAATTTTGAAGATGTGTTAGAGTTATTAATAGAAAATCAAAATGAAAGTAAAACAATAACAAAGATATTAGAAAATTTACCACAACATTTGATAGAGAAATTACTTCAAATTTTTTTATTTGCGAAGATAAAAAAGTCTGAAAAAAATAAAGAATTACAAAATCAAATAATTAATAAATATGGAAAATTTATTATTGAATATCCTGAAATATATGTTATAAATATTGATAAAAATAATTTGAAAAAACTTTCAAAGGATGCTGAATCTTATACCGATTGGGAAGAATTAACAGAAGAAGAAATGGAAAAAATGAAAGAAAAGACAATTGAAAAGATTAGTAAATTAAAAGAAAATCCATACGGATATTATGCTTTAATTGGAAATTCTCATAAAGGAAAAGATTCATATAAAAACTTAAAAATTGTTGAAGTTAGAGAAGTGAGATTAACTCAAAAAGGCGAAGTAAATAAGAGTGTTGAAAGTTCATTAAGAGGACAAACTTGCGGAGAAGGTATGTATCAATTAAAAGGATTAATTCCATTTTATTATGATATATTAAAGAAGACAATAAAATTAAAGACAGTTGCTCCAAAAGTTGAAATTAAAACAGATTATGATGTTGAAGATGTAATGAAGATGGATAATTTTAAGAAATATTTAAGAGAATATTTAATAAAAGAGATTGAAGATGATGAAATTATAGAACAATTATTAAATGATGATCCAGAGGAAATTAAAGATACATTTAGAAAGATTTTAGAAAAAGGTGATAAAAAGGATAAGAAGATAATTCCAACTATAAATTCCAAAGATGTATTTACATATAATACATTAAAAAATATTATAGGAATGATGGGAAAAACAAGAGATACATTAATTGAACAATTATTAGAAAAACCATTTACAGGATATGAAGAAGAAGAATTAAATGAAAAGATTAAAAATGAGATAGAGACATTAGAAGAGGTAAATGTGAGTAGATTAGGAAATGCATTACAAATGAAAGCACCGATGTTATGTCCTGTAATAGAAGACTGGTTTCGAAAGAATGGTTTATATGAAGAAAAATAAAAATGAAAAATGAAATTAAATTGATTTAAAAAATTTTTTAATAATAATATATTATCAGAATTATTATATTATTATGCTCAATTTAACCAATAGCGTTTATACAAAATCTATTAGAAAACCATCTACAAATCATCGTTTCGTTTTTAATAGTTCTAATAATAAATTTTCAACTAATAGTAATTATTCGAATATAGCTCAATACGAGAAATATAAAGTTCCTGTAATATCTTATTCAAATATTATTCCTGTATTAGATAAACAAAAAAATAATAATACGATTAAAATGGGTTCAATAGAAAAATATATTGAAGAAAAAAAAGATGAAAAAGAAGTTACAAAACGAAGTGGAATTATCTTTATCTCTAGAAAAAACGAAGAAGTTAAATTGTTAGTTGTAAAAGGTAATGGAAGTGGAATTTATAGTTTTCCAAAAGGAAGACAAAATGAAGATGAAACAGTTGAAACTTGTGCTATTCGTGAAGTTATGGAAGAAACAGGTATTCAAATAAGAGAAGAAGAATTAGTTGATAAGAAAAAATGTAAAATTGGTAAAAACACTTATTTTATTATAGAAGTTAATGAAGATGATTATCAAATCTTTAATATTAAAGATACAAGAGAAGTTTGTGAAGTATCTTGGAAGACCATTAATGAATTAAAAAATATAATTTGTAATAAAGATATTAGAAATATTCTTCAATATCCTACTAAAAAATTTTATTATCATAATTTTATCTTTGCTATTTCCTCTTAAAAATAATTTTTAATATTAAATTAAAAATTATTTAGTTAACATTTTCAAGAATAAATCTCGCTATAATTCTGTCTTTTTCTTTTTCTTCTTCTGGTAAATCTTCATACTTTGTGATTGCACATAAGTTTCTTTGCTCATCTCCTAAAGCTTTAAATGGAGGTTTATATTGAGTATTATTTATAAATGGTTTATTATCTCTCCAATAAATATAATTAATAGACCATCCATCATGAACTAAAGAACTTAATTCTTCTACAGTTTTTTCTTTTATTAAATTTTTATCAAAATTATTATTTGAAATAACGTGATATAAACTTATTACTAAATTATCATATCCAAAAGTTCCAGGAATTAATAACATATGTTTCCAACCATTTTTTTCACAATTATATTTATGAGCCATTTGGACCCAATCGTCTAAATACTTTCCAAATATTTGAGATAAATAACAAATAGCTCCATTAGCAGTCATTACAACCATTTTATATATTGTTATATATAAAATATTTTTTTAAATATGTTTTAACTTCTTTCATTTTGTAATCTCAAAGCTAATTGATAATCGCTTTCAATTTGTTCTTGATTATTTTCTTTTTCATCATCAGATTCTTCTTCTTCTTCAACTCTTTGATATAAATAATTAATTGCACCTTCATCTTCTTGCATTTCATATTCTTTTTCATACATTAAACGATGAACTTTCAAGTCTGAAGTTCTTCCTAAACGTAATGCTCTTCCGATTAATTGAGTTTCTAATGCGGTTGAAGTAGCTTTATGATATAAAATAATATCAGTAGTTTGAGGAAGATTAATTCCAGCACCATCACTTCTTCCGTTTAAGAAAATAATATTCAAATCACCATTTCTAAATTTTTCTAAAATATTATTCTTAGAAACAGTTGTGCCTTTTACTTCTGAATATTTTAATCCGGTTGATTTTAATGCTTCTATTACGTTATCATATGTATTACTAAATTCAGAAAAGATAATAAATTTTCCAGTTGGTTTTTTGTTAATAATATCTATAATATATTCTGATTTTGTTTTATGATTTTTCTTTTTTTGTTTTTCTTTCTTTTGTTTTTCTTCTTTGGTTGATACAATCATTTTCTTCATATCAATTGTGCCTCTACAAAATGGACAGTTTTTATTATTTTTAATAATCTTTGTAACACAACTTCCACACATTATATTTTTACAACATTCGACTAAACATTTATCTACATATTCTAAACAACATAATGGACATTCTCCTTCACTTTCATCTCTTTCAATTCTTTCTTTTATTGCATTTAATCGTTTCTTTGCCACTTCTAATTTAAGAATATATTCTTCTTTTTTATCAAGATGAGATAAAGTATCATGATAAGTAATTGATGCTTCAATCTCTTTTAATTTATCTTCTTCTTTTCTTATTATAATTTTTAATAAACTGTCAGTTTCAACATTTCCTCCGATAGCTTCGATAGCACCTTTAATATCATCTGCAGCAATCATTCTTTTTATTTCATCTTTTATATCTACTCCAATATTGAGAAATAATTCGTTTTTAGATTTTGCAATATAAACTAAGTTTTCAACTTTAGCAACTAAGAACGAAGTATTAATTTCTTCTTCTGAATTTTTAATTGCCACATGATCATATTTTAAATAAGAAGTATATCTTCCGCTAAAATTAATTCCAGATGACGCCAAACATTGATTAATAAAATTATATCGAAGTTCTATACTTCTAAATTCATAAACTTTTGGAATTGTTCCTGTAATTAACCAATAAAAATCTGCTTTAATATGTTTAAATGAACCTCTAGATATATATTCATCACTTATTAAACGTTTTACACAAAAACTATCTTCTTTTTTTATTTGAAATAAGTGTTCAGCAAATACATTATATAATGTTTTTGAAACAACTATAACATTAACTTTATAAAGATATTGTTCTAATGCCTTTATTTGAGCATTTGTCGTAACAATTTTAAATTTTAAATTAGTTTTTAATAATTCTTCTTTCCATTGAAATATAATACTATTTGGAACAGCTATTATATTAATTGGTATAAAGTTAACTTGCTTAACTTTTGTATTTTTTATCATACAAATTGAACTTCCATGAACCGAATAAATATCTACAAAATCTCGTTTACTTTGTTCTAAAGAAAATCCATCTTTATTTACTTCTCTAGATATCATTGATAACATTGTTAACGTTTTTCCTGACCCCACTTTATCGTTTAATATAGCAAAATTAGAATCAACTATACAAGAAGTATATTCTGTATTATAATCTCTAATTCTATTTTCTTCAATAATTTCCATTCGTTTTACAGAATTTTTTTGATGACTAAATAAATCAACTGTAACTCCCCAGTCATTAACCTTTTCTTCTTCGTTTCCTTCTATATCTCCTACTAATGATTTTATTTGAACTTTTTTAGCTCTCATAGTTATATATTAATATATAAATATGATTTAAACTTTTATTTTAATTATTTTCTAAAATCTTGTCAACTGCTTCAAACACACAATCTCTAATTGGTCTTACTTTATAATAATGCTCTAATCTTGAAGTATCTAAAATATTATTTGACCTCTTACTCTTTAATAAACTATTCAAAGTATCTTCTTCAATTAAAGTATAATTATGCTTCTTTTTATTTAATGGATGATTGTTATAATATTGTAAAATCTCTTCGTGTGAAATTGCACCTGGATTAGTCATATTAAAAGTTCCAATTAATCTATTAACACAAATATCAATCATCGTTGGAATTAACTCAGGAAGATATGTCATACTATTTGGATAACTACAAATCTTATTATAATTTAAAATCTTAGTAATAAAATTACGTGGATGTAAATTAGGTGTAATAGGCATTCTAATTCTTAACACTGCAACGTGATTATGAAATTCTTTCATTAAATTATCTACCACAGCCTTTGCTGCAGAATAAGAAGAACCAAAATAATCAGGTCTATCTTCTTCTGTATACATTGTATTATCTTCTCTTGTATTTCTTGAAAATATACAACCAGTTCCAACGTAAGTTAAATGAACTTGTTCTTCGTTGCAAATAAGCGCAACTAACAAAGGCATTGCTAAATTATCATTTAAGTTTTCATCAAGATGGTCTTCAAGATAGTCAATATTATTAATTAAGTTTCCATCGTTACCTTTTCCATATGTTCTTCCGATAGCCATAAATACACGGTCGTGTCTCTTTATTTCTTGTCTGATTTTCTCGGTATTAGTAAAATTTAATCTGGTCTCACTGCAAGTAATAGTAACATTAGGATCATTTTTCCATTGTTCTAAAATCATACCTCCAATCCATCCTCTTGAACCATAAAAAAGTATATTCATTTATATATATAAATATAATTCTTTAAATAATTTATAAAATGAGTTTTTTATCATTTTTTAATAAAAAATATCACAAAATGTGGAACAATCAACACTCAGAAAGTCTTATTAAAATTCGTTTAAATACAGCTCTTAGACAATATGATTTTACAAATATTTATAAACATGTATTTGAAAGTAATAAGTTTAACGAATATTGTTATATATTATTAAATATAATGGCATCAAATGACTCTCATTCATTTAATCAATCTGGTTTTAATTTTTTAGACAATATAATATTAGAAGGTCATTTTAATCCTTTACAATGGTTGTGTGAAAATTATAAAAAATATGGAAATAGTAATATTATGAATGTTATAAATATGATATTAATATCGGTAAAACAAAGAGAAGAAAATATAAATGAAACTAAAAAAATATTACATGAACAATTTGGAGACGTAGGTAGATATGTTGTTTCTCAATATTTATAAACAAGATATAATGTTAAAAAGTTAATTAATATTTTAATAATATTAATTAATTAGCGATATTTATTAGTATGATAAGCAATAAATTTTGGATTATAATTATCTTGATACATTGGATAAGCAGATAAATGAATCTTTGATTTATACATTATAAATCCCACTCCACAATCTTCTATAGAATATGGATAACTTTTTGTTTCAGGGTCTTCATAAAATACATCATAATTTATCTTTTTCATATGATTTACTAACTCATCGCAAGCCTTATTTGAAATATAAAATAATACACCAGAACAATAAGGTATATTAGAAGGTCTTGTAATATATTTTCTTAAATCTACATTTTGAAGGTTATGAAGAGGGTTTCTTAAATCTTCTAAATGTTGACTATAATAAGAAAGCATAAAATAATCTAAACATACTTGAATCTGTTTATTAAACTCATAAGGTTGACCAATAAAATATCCCATATAATCTTTTTTATCAGATGAATTTAAAAATTCAAGTAATTTATGTTCATTAAAAATTAAGTCATCTCCGCAACGTAAAATTCCTTGTTTAATATTAAAATTTCTATAAACTATTTCTATAGCCAATATAACCTTTTTTAATAAATGAATATATGAATCTTCGCATTTAATTGTTAAAGTGTTACCTTGAAACATATATCCGTATTTTGAAGATAGATCTCCTACAACATAAATTACTTCCCATCCATTATAATTATCTTTTGGTAAAGCAAATTCTTTTAGTCTTGTATTTTTGTGTTTTTGACAACTAATAATTAAAATAATACCTTCAACATCTTGTTTTTTAATTTCAATATCATCTTCAAACATTTATATATTAAATATATTTATTTAAACATTTATTTAATATATTAAAATGACTGTTTCTATTTTAATTACAGGAGGAGCCGGTTTTATTGGTTCTAATTTTATCTATTATATTTTATCTCATTCAAAATATTTTAAAATTATCAACGTTGATTGTATGAATTATTGTTCAACTGATATGTCAAATGAAACTATTCGTAAATGGATTAAAAAAAATAATATTGAAAGTGAATATTACTTTGAACAAGGTGATATTAAAGATTATTCTTTTATTAAAAATTTATTAACTAAATATTCTATAAATGATATTATTCATTTTGCAGCTCAAAGTCATGTTGATAATTCATTTGGAAATTCTATTCAATTTACAATGGATAATATAGTTGGAACTCATACTCTATTAGAATGTTGTAGAGAATATGGAAAAATTGAAAGATTTATTCATATTTCTACAGATGAAGTTTATGGCGAAGTTGATATGGATAATGATGGATGTATTGAAAAAGGAGTATTAAATCCAACTAATCCTTATGCTGCTACCAAAGCTGGAGCTGAATTTTTAGTAAGAAGTTATTATCATTCATTTAAACTTCCCATTATTATTACAAGAGGAAACAATGTATATGGACCTAGACAATATCCTGAGAAAGTTGTTCCGGCTTTTATATCAAAATTATTAAAAGGTGAAAAATGTAATATTCATGGAAAGGGATTGTCAAGACGTAATTTTATTCATGTTAATGATGTATGCGAAGCCATTAAAACTATTTTAGCAAGAGGAAAAATAAATGAAATTTATAACATTGGAACAGAGAACGAATATAATGTTTTAGAAATTTTACAAAAACTTGTAGCAATGATTAAACATGAATCTGATTATTTACAATACGCTGAATTTATTGAAGACCGTTTATTTAACGATTTTAGATATTGTATTAATAATAATAAATTAAAAGAATTAGGATGGAAAGAAAAGAAACCTTTTAACGAAGGATTAAAAGAAACAATTGAATGGTATTCTAATCCTGATAATATAAAAATTTTTACAAAGTAATCTTTACAAGTAATATATTAAAAATTTAATTAACTTTTAATATATATTTTAAATAAATTCAAGACTTGATTCATTAACAAATTTTGTATATAAACCATTGTTAATATTTGCTATTTTTTCTGGCTCTATATTCAATCCTGTAGTGTATAATACTTCTTTCTTATAAACCATCTGTAATTCATTAAAATTTGTTTTATCATCGCAATTAAACTTACGAACAACAAGAACATTATAAATTGGATTTGACCTTAAATAAAACATTGCTTGATTTAAATGATCATCTCTCCATTTTACTGTATGATTTATAGTAGTAATATATCTTCCTGTAGCTAACATCTTTATTCCGTAATTTTTAAGAGTATATTTATCATTATAATGTTTAAATAAAATCGTCCATTTAATTCTATCATCTCCTTTATATTTACAATCATTATTCATATATCTTTCTAGAGATTTTACCTCTTTATTTGCTACAATAATTACTTCGAAGTTTTGATACATTTGTTTAAAAACACATTCTAACATCTGGTCTAATCTTTGTTGTAAATTTTCATTAGTATGAATATCAATAATGATACTTACTAAAGCTCTTTTGTCGTTATCTTTTGGATTAAATACATAATGAACATCTTTGTATTCTAATAAAGGAACTTCCCAATCGACTTTGTCATAACCTCTTTTACCGTTGTAAACATTATCTTTTACACCAAGTTCTTCAAATCTATTTTTTAATTTTTCATTATAATAATTTGAGATAATGTTTGTATAATATTGAATTAATGCATTTCTATGAAAGGTAAAATTATCTCCTCCTTCATTTCTATATTGAATATAAAGTTGTAATGGAATATGACAAAATTTATACTTTAAAAAAGTTCGTAAAATTAATTCATAATCATCTACAACTTGTAAATTTTCATTATGACTACCTACATCTAAATATGCTTCTCTAGTCCAACACCTAAAGTGATTTGGGACTCCAACAATATGTCTTAAAGTATGAGGATTAGGTCTTGCTGTCATACTTGTCCAATGATATTTACCTCTCCACCAAGACATATAATAAGAACCAAATCCTAAAGAATAATATTCACCATAATTAAAAGATTCTAATGTATCTTCGAATATTTCGCTACAATCACTATAAAAGAAACCAGCATCAGGATACTTTTCTGCAGCATTCAATAATATTTCAAATGTTTGTGGATGAATATCGTCGTCGTGATCAAGCTCAAAAATAAATTTACCCATTGCTAAATTTCCACAAAATTGTTTATTTTTACCAATACTTCCATCATTTTTTGGTCGTTTATAAAGTTTGATACGATAATCATTTTCACTATAATTTTGTAATGTATTCCAAGTATCATCTGTAACACTATCGTCAATAATAATCCATTCCCAATTTGTATAAGTTTGTTCCATTAAACTTTTAATGGGTTTTAAAATTCGTTCTTTACTTTCATATGTGCATGTAATAACGGATATTAATGGATTTTGATTCGAATTTGGATGTTTAAACATACCGTGTAATATTAGTCCTTCAATTAAAGATAAATTAATTTTATTTATATCATCGCATTTAGTCCATCTTTTTCTATATTCAAATGGTAATGATAATTCTTTAATGGTTATATCATCGTTATCTACAGAGATAATTCCTCTTGGATTGTATTTAGTAATCATTTTGTTAATATTTTTTATATTAATATCTTTTGATAAGTTAGTTTTCCAACAATAATAGATTGGTCTTAAATGTTCGTTATTAAATACAGTATGAATATGTTTATCTACTGATAATAATAAGATAGGAATGTGACAATTAACATTGCAATTTACAATTTCATCGTTAAAAGGACCATAAGATATTTCTTCAAGTTTATCTTTCCATTCATTTATATTTCCAAACAATCCTAATTCTAAACAAGAGTGTTTTAATGTATAAAAAGAAAACATATCTTTTTCTTTAATAAAATCTAATAAAATTTTAGAAGCATTTTTTGTTCTTATATGAGGTTGATAATATACTTTTTGATTAGTTATTTTATAAGCAATTCCATCTAATTTCATAGTAGTTTCTTTCTTTTTTTCTGATAAATCTTCTTTAATTAAAGGATTAATATAAGGTGTTATTGAATTATTTAATAAAATAACATCAAATTTCATTCCAGTTAAAAATGAAGTACAATTTTTAAACCAATACTTATTACAATTTGAAATAGAAAAAGGAAGAATGGTATTATTTAAATCAAAATGAATAACATAGTCATATTGTAATGTCTTTTCAACACTTGAATTATATGTATTTAAATAATTTGAATGAATTTTTTCAACTACAAATTTAACATGTTTAAATGTTCTAATTGTATCATTCAGATAATATTTAGAAGGATTTGAATCAGATATATAAATAAACCAAGTAAAGTCTTTAGGTAAGTCTTGATTTAAAAATTCTTTAATAGAATAAAATAAATAAGGATTATTTGATTCGATAATAGAAGTAACAGCAAACATAATGTTATATTTTAATTAAAAATCTTTAAATAGTTTTATAAAATTCAATTTATAAATTATAATCTAAACCATATAGTATATATTATTATAAAATGAGCAATAATAATTTGAATAATTTACTTTCTAATGCAACAAATCTCTCTTCTATATTAAATGCATTAGTAAGTATCTCTTCTATAGAAGATATTAATACACTTATTCCTCCAAATTTTGATTCTCAGTATCCTTATTCTGCTACAATTACCACTACTGTTAATAATAGAGAATCTCAAGCTGATTTTTTATCATTTAGAGATAGTCTTTTTAATAATAGTTTTAATTTTTCATCGTTTAGAGATAGTGTACTTAATAATTCTCTTAACTTTAATCCTAGACGTGGATTATCAGCTTTATCAAATCCTGAAAATATATTAGTTGCTAAACGATTTGAAGATTATCAGTATAATAAAGCAAAAGAATATTTTGTAGATAATATTAAAAAAGATAAAACACAAGATTATGTCAGTCGTTCTTTACTTAATATTATATTAGACTTATGGACTGATAACGATGAAAATGACGAATATCCAGTCTTAGAAGAAATTATTGATAAAGTTTATGAATATCGTTGTCAATGTGTTTATCTTATAAATGAACTTAATATTAAAAATATGTTAAAAGATTATATTTCAGAAAAAGGAGATCTTCCAAGATGCAGAGAATATTCTTATCTTATTGAGTATCATATTATTAATAAAAAAATTCCAAGCGACCAAGAACTTGAAGATTTTATGATAAGAGCAATGGAATTTATGGTTAATCCTGAAGAATTTCATCAAAAAGATAAAATTCACGTTCCTGCTCTCGGCGTCGACAAACTTCCTGTTTGCAATTATTGTAAAGATACATGTAAATCTACCACTTGTAGTTTATGCCAAGAAGATTTTACAGAAGAACAAAAAATTATTACTTTACTTCCTTGTAAACACGAGTTTCATTATAATGATAAAGAATGTCTTGGAAATGCTAGTATTAAAAATTGGCTTGATAACAATAACTATTGTCCTCTTTGTAAAACTAAAGTTGAAATAAAAGAATAAAACTTAAAGAATTATTTTATTAATTATATAATAAAATAATGGAACAAGATAAAGAATTATACGATTTAATTCAACAAGAAGAACAAAGACAATACGAAGGTATCGAACTCATTGCTTCTGAAAACTTTACTTCTAAAGGAGTTCGTGAATGTCTTGGTAGTTGTCTTACTAATAAATATTCTGAAGGTTATCCTGGTAAACGTTATTATGGTGGTAATCAATATATTGACAAAATTGAAACTTTATGTATACAAAGAGCTCTTCAAGCATTTAATTTAAATCCTGATAAATGGCATTGTAATGTTCAATCTTATTCTGGTAGTATCGCTAATCTTGCAGTTTTTGTTGGTCTTTTAAAACCTCAAAGTAGAATAATGGGTTTGAAACTATCTCATGGAGGTCATTTAACTCACGGATTTAATATGATTAGTTCAGGTGGAGGAGGACTTAATTATACAACATTTTCAGGAAGTAATTATCAAAGTGAACAATATGAAGTAGATAAAGATGGATTTATTGATTATGATGCTCTTGAAAACCGTGTCCAAAATAGTAATATACAACTTATAATATGCGGAGGAAGTGCTTACTCAAGAGATATTGATTATAAACGTTTTAGAAGAATTGCTGATATTTGTGGAGCAATTTTAATGGCTGATATTTCTCATATTAATGCGTTTATAGCAACTGGTTTAATGAATGATCCTTTTGAATATTGTGACGTTGTTACTACAACAACTCATAAGTCATTGAGAGGACCGAGATCTGCAATAATCTTTTATAATAAAAGATGTGAAACATGGGCTAAAAATATAAATCGAGCAGTTTTTCCAGGTATTCAAGGAGGTCCGCATCAAAATCAAATTGCAGCAGTTGCATATCAATTAAGAGAAGTAATGACTGATGAATTTAAACAGTATGCTAAACAAGTATTATTAAATGCTACTGCGTTGTGTAATGAACTTATTAAATTAGATTATCAAATTATTACAGGAGGAACTGATAGTCATTTAATGTTAATTAACTTAAAAAATAAAGGTATAAATGGAAGTCGTGCTGAAAAAATATTAGAAGCAATTAATATATCAGTAAATAGAAATACAATCCCTCAAGATACCTCGTCGTTTAGTCCGTCAGGAATAAGAATTGGAACTTGTGCAGTAACTACAAGAGGATTAAAAGAAGAACATATGAAAGATGTTGCAAATTTTATAGATAGAGCAATTCAAATAGGAGTTACAATTCAATTAAATCATTGTCCTTCAAAATTAGAAGAATTTTGTAAATTTTTAGATACAGATGAAATAAATTCTTTAAGAGAAGAGGTTAAAATATACATGAAACATTTTTAATAAATTATTATTAATATTAATAATAATTTATAATTGATTAATTTTATTCATAATTTCTTCACAAGTAAGACTTTCAGTTGTTATAAGTTTAGAAATATATTCATTATCAATAATATCAGGATGTACATACCAATCTTCAAATGTTCTATATTCTCCATCAAAAAATACTCTAACATCTCTAAATAATAACACATAACCTTTATCATCAAATATCTTTCTAGATTTTTCTTTAGTATCATAAAAATTTCCTCTATAACTATCATGTTCAAATGTAACAACGCCAAACTTATAATTATTAAATACACTAATATACATATTTTCTAATGTATTTAATGTAGACCTATTTTCAGCTTCTAAATCAATAGACAAATAATCTATAATCTGTGGAGCTTGAATTTGTTTAAATACATCTTCGTAATTAATAGTGCTTGCATCATTAATAATATAACAAATATTATTTCTTGTTTTATAATGTTCTTCAAATTGTCTATCGTATTCTACTAATAATCCTCTCCAATTAAAGTTTTGAGTTAATATTGCAGTATTATTACAAATAAAAGGATGATTTGCTCCAATATCTACAAAAAATCCATTTCTCTTATATTTTAACATTTTCATTGCAAATATGTCTTGATATGCTTGACTATATTTTTTAATATTATCTCGTATAGCTTTCTTTATTTTATTACGTAAATTATCATGACTATATAAGCCTAAAAAATATTTACATTGTTTTTCAGAGTTATTCATTACGTGTTCTAAAGATGATTTATATAAATTAATATCATCATTTAAAATATGACGGAACATATGACTATCAGAAATACCTAAAGGTTTTTTTACAGAAAGAGCATAATCAATTGTACTAGAAATACCTCTTCCTTGCATATAATCATATAAAAATATATTCATTGTATTAGACTTTAAGAAATATAATAAATCTTCAGTGCTAAAAAAATCATTGTTTATCATTAATTTGACTCCTGGTTTTATCATTTGTTTTTCGCATAAATTTTT
>Ga0247834_1000244_pt1 | contig 104651 bp, 103 predicted proteins | sample LaCruzMarch2015__8_FD_187118 | JGI IMG/M metagenome (GOLD analysis project Ga0247834, IMG submission 187118) | Freshwater microbial communities from meromictic Lake La Cruz, Castile-La Mancha, Spain - LaCruzMarch2015_12m | ecosystem: Environmental > Aquatic > Freshwater > Lake | place: Spain...
GACCCGCGCAAAATCGCGGTCGCTGCGGTGGTGAAGAGGCGAACGATCATGGGCAACGAGTGGATCGCCCGGGGTTTGCACATGGGCGCGGCTGGTCGCGTCAGCCGCTACTGCTCGGAGGCAGGGAGCAGGGCGGACGTGGAGGGTTGGATCCAAGCCATTTTGGCAAAAGGTAAGGGCTGACCCCTAGGCTGACCCCTATGGATGGCACTATGGAGGCAGACCCCTATGGACGCATCCCGCGCGGGAGGGCCGTTTTCGTCTAGCGCTTGTCCAGCACGGCGTTCCACTCCGCCAAACGCTTGGCCTCGGCGGCGAAAAGGTCGTCGGTCGGATCGAGGATCTCGATGGATTTGATCTTCACGTCGTCAACCGGGCGGTCACCCGGGCCGGTGGGGAGTTTGGAAATCGCATCGGCCACGTCCATGCCCTTGGTCACGCTGCCGAAGACGGTGTGACGTCCGTCGAGGTGGGGCGTGGCCGCCACGGTGATGAAGAACTGGCTGCCGTTGGTGCCGGGGCCGGCGTTGGCCATGGAAAAGATGCCGGGCTTGTCATGCCGCAACTCGGGCGTGCATTCGTCCTCGAACCGGTAGCCCGGACCGCCCGTGCCGCGACCCTGCGGGCATCCGCCCTGGATCATGAAGTTCGGGATGACGCGGTGGAAGACGAGATTGTCGTAGTAGCCGCGCTTGGCCAGGTTGAGAAAGTTGGCCACGGTGACGGGCGCTTTGGACGGATAAAGGACGCCCTCGATGTCGCCCTTGTTGGTTTTTACGATGATACGGATGTCTTTCATGGAGCTTTCACTTTGCGCCGGGACGGCGAGGATGGCGAGGGCGAAAGCGGCGAGGACGAGGGATGTTTTGCTCATGCCCGATTTTCCGATACTTCTTCCGCGTGGCAAGGAAATCCGAAAATGTCGCCCATCTGCGCGCCCATGATTATGCGTGGTTGACGCAGCGCTGGCACGGTTTGGCCCGGCGCGAGGGATGGGTCATGCGGAAGTTTGCCGAGGCCGACGGCTTTCCCGTTTTTGTCGTCGCGTCGCCGGACCGACCGGAGGGTTGCCCTCGGATTTATCTCTCGGCCGGCATCCATGGGGACGAGCCGGCGGCCACGGAGGCTCTGGTCACTTGGGCCGGTCGGCGCGCCCGCGCGCTGCGAGGTTGCGAGTTCATGTTCTTCCCCTGCCTCAATCCGTGGGGTTTGCAGCACAACAGCCGCCACGATGCGCAGGGACGTGACCTCAACCGCGGCTATCGCCGGCGCAACATTCCGGTGGTTCGGGCGCACCAAGCGTTGCTCCGCGATCGCAGGTTTGATCTGGCGCTCATGCTGCATGAGGACTTCGACGCGCACGGGGCCTACCTTTACGAGATTCCCGGGATGCGTCCCTACTGGGGCGAGCGATTGCTTTCCGCCGCGGCCCGGCACGTGCCCCGCGAACCCCGCCGCAATGTCGAAGGTCGCCGCTGCCGCCAGGGCTTGATCCGCACAAGGATCAACCCGGACATGATGCCCGACCATCCGGAGGCCTTCTTCCTCCACTTCGGTCACACCCGTCGGAGCCTGACCTTTGAAACTCCGTCCGAGTTTTCCCTCACCGCGAGGGTCGCGGCGCACACGGCGGTATTGGATGAGGCGTCGCGGCTGGCCAGTGCCGACTGACGGTCGCCTCTCCCGCGGCAAAATTGCATTCCGCTCCGCCGCCGCGCATGGCAACGTCGTTTGTGGCTTTCCTCGTTTGCTTTGGCTGGGTCTTCGCCGGTTTGGCGGGGGCGGCGGTTTTTACGCGGCTGGCTTTCGCATTGTCGGAAAAAATCGCCAAGGCTCCGGTGCTGGATTTTTTCATCAGTCTCTTCACCTGGCTTCCATGGGTCGCGGGTTGGTTCCTCGGTGGTTGGCCGGGCGTGGGCGCTGCGGTCCTCGCGCAGTTGGTTTTTCTCCACACCTTCTGCTTCGCTCATCGCGCCCTGCGCGGTAGAGGCGGCCGCACCCTCACGGCCGCGCAGGGGCGGGTGCTCGGACCGGTGCGCAATCAGCTTTGCCTGCTGGCCCAAACCCCGGCGGTCCCGGTCTTTGTGTTCATCCGGCTGGCCGAGATCGTCCTCTATCCGGTCATCGCTTGGCTCGGCAAGCTGCCGACCTACCGCGCGGCGGAGTGGGTCAACCTTTCGCGCCACAAATACGACGGCCTGGTCGGCCATGATCTGCTTTGGTGCTGGTATTGCGACTGGATGACCGGGCTGTGGGCGCTGGGCAGCGAGATGCTGCGCAATATCGAGTCCTTTTGGTGTCCCGTGCGCTTTTGCGACGACTGCAAGAACCGCAACGCCTGCATCGATTTTCCCGACGTGGAAAAATGGGCACCGGAGACTGGCACCATGGAAGACGCGGTGCGCGTCTTTGAGGAGCACTACGACGGACGCCGGAAAAACAGTTGGTGGGGTCACCCGGATCGCAAGAAGCCCTGAGCTTGGTGCGACCCGCGGGTGATTCTGTTTGTCCGGGGCGCGAATCGCGCCTAAGTTACCCGTCCTTTTTCTCGCATCATGGAAATCTTTGTCGAAAAACAGCCCAATTGTCTCGCCACCCTCCGCGCCACCGTGCCGTCGGTCGCGGTAAAAGCAAAAATCGAATCCCTCGCCGGCGAATACCGTCAGCAGGCCAAACTCCCTGGTTTCCGTCCGGGCAAGGCCCCGCTCGCCGTCGTGGCCCGCAAATACAAGGACCAGATCGCCGCCGAGGCGGTCAAAAGCTTGCTCCGCGAGGTCGTCGACCAGGCGGCGCGGGAGAACAACCTGACCGTCATCAATGCCTTCGACCTCAAACACGGGGATGTCGGCGAGAAGGATTTGGACCTTGCCGTGCAGTTGACCCTCGAGCCGGAGTTCGCCCTGCCGGACGTTGAAACGCTCGACCTTGAAATTCTCGAGGAAGTCGTGACCGATGAGCATGTGGCCGGCCACGTCAATCAGCTTCTCGAACGCATGGCGGAATTCTCCGACGTGGAGGACCGTCCGCTCCAGATGGGTGACTATGCCGTGCTCGATTACGATGCGCTCATCGACGGCCGTCCGCTCGCCGAATTGTGCCCGGATGCACCTTCGACCATGAAGGGCGGGGAGGGGCTGTGGGTCATCATGGCCGAGGACAGCCTCTGGCCGGGCTTCTGCGCCGGCCTGCTCGGCGCGGCCCATGGCGAGGAACGTTCCGTCGAGGTCACGGTGCCGTCCGACTTCGCCGTCGAAATTCTGCGCGGCCGGGCGATCAAGCACGCCGTCAAGGTTCGGGGCATCAAGAGCAAGAAACTGCCCGCCCTGACCGATGAGGTGGCGCAAAAAGTGGCCGGGCGCAACGCCGAAGAATTGCGTCAGGCCTTCCGCGAGCGTCTCGAGGCCGCGGCCCGCGACCAGACCGAGCGCAAGAAGCGCGCCACCGCCCTCGAGCAGCTGGTGGAAAAAACAGCCTTCGACGTCCCCGCGTCCATGGTCATGGGCGAGGCCCGCCGGGTGGTCCGCGAGATTGTCGAGGCCGAGCAGTCACGCGGCCTGAGCGATGAAGAGTTGCTGAGCAAGAAGGACGACATTTTCAACCACGCGCAAATGGGCGCGCAGTTCCGGGTCAAGGCGGACTTCATTCTCACGCGTCTGGCCCGCGAATTGAAGATCGAGGCGACAAGCGACGAACTGGCCGGGCACGTGGCCCAGATGGCGCAGCGGCTCAACCTGCCGATGGACAAGCTGGTCAAGCAACTGGTCAAGCGCGATGCGCTCGGCTCCATCCAGGGCGACGTGGTGCGGGACAAGGCGCTTGATTTCCTTGCCTCCAAAGTTAAGGTCAAATCTCCGGCCGCGGCGGCCTGAACCTCGTAATTTTATCCATGAAAACACCCGGCTCCTTCCCTGATTCTTCCGTGCGGAACTCCATGCTCGTTCCCATGGTCGTCGAGCAAACCGGCCGCGGTGAGCGCAGCTACGACATCTATTCGCGCCTGCTCAAGGACCGCATCGTTTTCATCGGCACGCCGATCGACGACTACGTCGCCAACCTTGTCATCGCTCAGTTGCTTTTCCTCCAGATGGAGGACGCGAAGAAGGACATCCACATCTACGTCAACTCGCCCGGTGGTTCGGTCACGGCCGGCTTGGCCATCTACGACACCATGCAGTTCGTCACCTGCGACGTGAACACCTACTGCATGGGCATGGCGGCCAGCATGGGTGCGGTGCTTCTCTGCGCCGGGACCAAGGGCAAGCGTTTCGCCCTGCCGAACTCCGACATCATGATCCACCAGGTTTCCGGCGGAGCGCAGGGCCAGGCCAGCGACGTCGAACGCCAGGTCGAGTTCATGTTCAAGCTCAAGCGCCGGCTCGAGTCGATCATCGCGCACCACACGGGCAAGCCGGTCGAGCAGGTGCACAACGATGCCGACCGCGATTACTACATGAGCGCCGACGAGGCCAAGGCCTACGGGCTGGTCGACGAGGTGGTCAAATCCCGCAAGGAGATCCCCGGCGCCATGCCGGCCTGATTCTATGGCCCGCGCGACCAACCTGACCATGTGCTCTTTCTGCGGAAAGAGTCACAGCGAGGTGCGCAAGCTCATCGCCGGCCCCGGCGTCTACATCTGCGACAGTTGCGTCAACCTTTGCAAGAGCATCCTCGACAAGGAACTCAAGGACGAGTCGCGCAAGAAAAGTTCGTCGGTCCGCGTGCCCAAGCCGGCCGACATCCGCCACCAGCTCGACCAATACGTCATCGGGCAGGATCTGGCCAAGAAGACGCTCTCGGTCGCGGTGCACAACCACTACAAGCGCATCCTCCACCACTCCTCGTCCCGCGAGATCACGCTGCCCGGGCCGGATGACGTCGAGTTGGACAAGAGCAACATTCTGCTCATCGGCCCGACCGGATCGGGCAAAACCCTGCTGGCCCGCACCCTGGCCCGCATTCTCGACGTGCCTTTCACCATGGCCGACGCGACCACTCTGACCGAAGCCGGCTACGTCGGCGAGGACGTGGAGAATATTGTCCTGCGCCTGCTGCAAGCGGCCGATTACGACGTGAAGCGCGCCGAGATCGGCATCGTTTACATCGACGAGATCGACAAGATCGGGCGCAAGACGGACAACGTGAGCATCACCCGCGACGTCTCGGGTGAGGGGGTGCAGCAGGCCTTGTTGAAAATTCTCGAGGGCACGACTTGCAACGTCCCGCCCCAGGGCGGACGCAAGCATCCGCATCAGGAATACATTCAGGTCAACACGGACAAAATTCTCTTCATCTGCGGCGGGGCTTTTGTCGGCTTGGAAAAAATCATCCAGCGTCGCCTGGGCAACCGCGTTCTGGGTTTCCATGCGCGCGAGGGCCAAGCGGACGGGCTGGCCATGGCCGCGGCCGTCACCGTGCATCAGGCCGAACCGGAGGATTTACTCGGGTTCGGCATGATCCCCGAGTTTATCGGGCGCCTGCCGGTCGTCACCGGACTCGACCCGTTGACCGAGGACGAGTTGGTCACCATTTTGACCGAGCCGAAGAACGCCATGGTCAAGCAATACGGCAAGCTCATGTCCATGGAGGGCGTCGATTTGAACATCACCAAGGACGGCCTGCGGGCGCTGGCCGAGCGTGCCGCCAGCAAGGGCACCGGGGCGCGCGCCCTGCGGTCCATGATGGAAAAGATCATGCTCGATGTGATGTATGACGTGCCCAGCCGCGAGGACGTGGCCGAGGTCACGATCAACCGTTCCGTCGTCGAGGGCCGCAAGCCGCCGCTGCTTCGTCGCAAGCAGGACAAAGACGCGGCCTGAGTTTGTATGAGCACGGGGACGGTTCAGGTCCCGGATCATCTGGCCGGTGTGTGTGGGCCGCCCAGCTTTTTTTCCCTTCCGGCTCCGCTGGTGCTCGACCTTGGTTGCGGCAACGGCGTGTTTCTGTCCGCCCTCGCCGCGGGCGATTCCTCGCTCAATTTCCTCGGAGTGGAAAAGAAAGAATACCGGGTGCGGCAGGCGCAGCGGCGTTGCGGTGGTTTGGCGAACGCGCGCATCCTTGCGGGTGAGGTCAGCGAAGTCCTGCGGATGCTTCCGCCGCGCTCGGTCACCCGGGCCTACCTGCTTTTCAGCGACCCGTGGCCGAAACGCCGCCATGCCGTGCGCCGCGTGGTGCAGGAGGATTTCATCGCCTTGTTGCGTTCGCGGCTCATCGCGGGGGGCGGGTTTTTCTTCGCCTCGGACTGCGCCGCCTATTGCCAGTGGGCGAGGGCGATGTTCACCGCATCCGGGTTTTGGCGGGTCGCAGCCTGGGCGCCCGCCCAGGACTGGCCCCGCACCGAGTTCGAGCAGCACTTCACCACTGCGGGCATCCCTGTTTCGCGTTTCTGTGCCACCCCTGTCCGACAACTCCCCCATGCGTCCGATTGATGAAGGTTTCGGCGAGCCGGAGAGCACGGCTGACGAGGATGCGCGGCTGATCGGGCTGATGCGCCGCGTGCGGCAGGACGACGAGTCGGCCTTCCGCGAGTTGGTCGAAGCCACGGAGGACCGCGTTTATGGCATCATCGTCCGCATGCTCGGCCACCCCGAGGGGGCTGAGGATCTGGCCCAAAAAGTCTACCTGCGCATCTGGCAGGCGCGGGCGCGCTACGAGGTGGCGGCGAAGTTTTCCACCTGGATGTTTTCCATCACGCGGCGGCTGGTCCTGAACGAGCGACGGGGCCGCGCGCGGCGAGGGGCGGTGTTTTATCAGCCGGCCCCCGACGAAACCGTGCGCGAGCCCGTGGCCGGCCACCTGCCGTCCGCCGAGGCGTCCGCCGCCGAGCTGGCCGGTGCGATTGAACAAGCCCTCGCCGAGTTGCCCGAAGAGCAAAGGACCGCGATGGTCCTGCGGCGCTACGAGGAAATGCCCTACGAAGAAATCGCCCGGGTCCTGGAAACAACCGTCCCCGCCGTGAAGAGCCTCCTTTTCCGCGCGCGGGAAACGTTGCGGGTCAAGCTGGCCGCGTGGCTGTGACGGGGGCCCTACCCCGCCCAGCGCCCGCCGCGGGAGAGGCGGGGTGAGGGGCCGGGGGCATAGTCGGTTTTGCCGATGGCGCCGATCATGCGGGTGCCGGTGGCGCGCTTCCATTTTTTCGACATGCTCTCGCCGGTGTGGCAACCCCAGCTCTTGACGAAAGCCTTGGGGGCGAAGATGCCGCGGTTGATGCGCCCGAGTTCGTCCTCGTGCAGCCAGCCCTTCGAGCCGCTGTCGATCTCGTTGCTGTAGTCGAACATGAAACAGGCTTTGTTCGAGTGAAGAAAGAATTCGAGATTGGCGATCTTCACGCGGTCGCGGGGCTGGCCCGCATTGAGGTAATTGATCAGTTGGTCCGTGCTGCTGAACCAGATGAGGCGGACGTTGTGTTTATTGGCGAGGTTGGCGATCCAGGTGGTCAGCGGGCCTTCACTTTGGCGCATGCGGCGCTCGTAGCTTGGCCGGTGGACCAGCCAGGTGATGCGCGCGCCGGGACCTTGCTCCGCCTGAATCTCCTGGATGCGCACGCCGGCGCTGCGGATGAAGTTGGCCCACCAGCGGTCGTGCGGGGGGAACTTGAATTTTTCCCATTGGTAGAGCGAGGGGCCACCGCTAACCACGATGAATTCTTTTTCGTAATCGGCCCGCAGGGGGGCGGTCACGACGACGAGGAGAAAAAGGATGGAGAGGGTCTGTTTCATCGGCCGGAAATGTCCCGAGAAATCGGCTCCGCGGCAAGCGGGTTGTTGCGGGGTGTCAGCGGGAGGCGGCGACAGCCTCGGCGCGGGTGACGTAAATGGCGAACATCTGGTCGAGGCCGGTCAGCTTGAAGAAGTCGCTCAACTGCGGCTGCAGGCTGGCCACGGCGAGTTTGCCGCCCTTGAGCGCCAGGCCTTGGGAGGGACGGATGAGGGCGCGGATGCCCACGCTGGCGATGAAGTCCACACCGGCCATGTCCACGACCAGGCTGCGGGCACCTTCTCCGACCACTTCCATGGCCGCATGGTGGAGCGCGTCGGCGCTGCCCTGATCCAAGCGGCCGCGCAGAATCAACGCGGCGACCCCGTCTTCGTCGCAGCGGGAGATTTCCATCAGACACTCTTGGCTGCGGCGACCGCGGCTTCGCGGTTCTCGTGCAGGGCGTAGGCCGTCATGAATTGGGCGATTTCAAAGAGCTCTTTGACCTGCGGTTGGAAGTTGCACACCGCGAGGGTGCCGCCTCCCCGCGTCATGCGGCGGCCGGCGAGGAAGAACTCCCGGAAGCCGGCGCTGCTGACGTAATCGAGATCGGCCAGGTCGATAACCAGATGGACCGCCTTCGTTTTGTCCAGCTCGCCGTTGAGCGCGTCCTTGAATTGGTGGTAGTTCGTGGTGTCGATGCGCCCGGTCGGCGCGGCGACAAGGACGTTCCCGTCGGTGGCGAAAGTGCATTCCATGGGTTGACTCTGAACAGCCTTGGTTGCGGCCAGCAAGGATTTTCTGCCCGCTTAAGGCATTGCCGTGGGGCGGGGGCGGGGGCTAGGAGGGGGCCGTGGGTATGGGGCATTTTCTAAGACTCGACACCCTCGCGGGTCAGCTATCGCTCTGGACGGGGCTGACCGTGACCGCCGTGCTGGTTGGTGTGCTGGTGCTAACCTCCACAATGAGTCGGCATCACTTTGTTTCACCGAGCCCTATTTCGACGCTGGGGGTTCGGAAGTTATCATGCTCACGGCCGGTGCACCGATTCTCGGGCCGGGGGGCGAGTTCTATGGCATTGCCGGTTTGGACATCGCGCTGGAGGCGATTGAGCGGATTGTCGGCAAGGCGGATCCTCAGTTGACCCAACTCGACGGGGTGGTGGATGACTTCGCCTATCTGGTCAGCGCCCAAGGCAGGATCATTGTGCATCCCGATCGTTCGCTCATGATCGGGCAGAACAATCCCGGGGGAAGTGTTCTCGACCTTCCTGCGGGCGCGGAAATCATGGCCGCGCAATCCGGAAGCTGACCCGGGCCGCGGCCGAACTGGAGGCAGGCCAGCCGCGGGGCACCGAACTCGCCCCGCTGCTCCGCCGCGCCGACGAGGTGGGCAACCTCGGCCGGGCCTTTACTCGCATGGCCGGGGAAATCCGTCAGCGCGAGCAAAGCCTCGCCGCCTGGAACGCCAATCTCGAGCAGACCGTCGCGGCGCGGACGGCCGAGCTTGAAACCGCGGTCGACGAAGCGGAGGAAGCCCGCGCGCAGGCGCAGGCCGCCAACCAAACCAAGAGTGCCTTCCTCGCCAACATGAGCCAGGAGCTTCGCACCCCGATGAACGCGATCATCGGCTACAGCGAAATGCTCCTCGAGGAGTCGGAGGACACGGGAGAAAAATGGACGCAAGCCGACCTCGACCGGATTTTGACCGCCGCCCGCCATCTGCTCCACCTGATCAGCGACATCCTTGATCTCTCCAAAATCGAAGCCGGCCGCATGACTGTCTGCCTCGAGGCGGTGGACGTCGCTCAAGCCGTGCGGGATGTCTCCGGGACGGTCACGCCGCTTGTGGCCAAGAACAGCAACCCATTGGACCTTGATTGCCCCGCAGACTTCGGTGTCATGCGCACCGATTTGACCAAACTCCGCCAGACGCTCTTCAATCTGTTGAGCAATGCGGCGAAGTTCACCGAGCAGGGCGTGATCACCCTGCGGGTCCGTCACGGGGATGATGGCATGATTTCGTTCGCCGTGACCGACACCGGGATCGGCATGGCCCCGCACCAAATGGACAAGCTCTTTGAGGATTTTGTCCAGGCCGACACATCGACGACCCGCAAATACGGGGGCACCGGGCTGGGTCCGGCCATCAGCCGGAAATTCTGCCGCATTCTCGGCGGCGTCATCACGGTCGAAAGCGCCCCCCGGGCGGGCAGCACGTTCGCGGCCCTGCTTCCGAGTGAGGCCAGTGAGGTCGCGTTGAATGAACCGACCACGCCCATGGCCCCGGCCGTGCTGCCGGGTTGCGGGGCCCTCCGCGCCTGGTTCCCGCGGGACCGTGTTGGTCGTGGATGATGACCCGAACGCCCGTGATTTGCTCCGGCGTCTTTTGGAGAAGGAGGGCTTCATCGTCGCCGCTGCGGCCAGCGATGCGGAGGGCTTGGCTCGGGCGCGGGAAATCCAGCCGACCTCACCGCGCTCAAGGCGGATCCGGCCACGGCGGCCATCACCGTGGTCATGGTGACCATGGTCGAGGACCGTCCGATGGGCTTTGCCCTCGGTGCTTCCGATTACCTGAGCAAGCCGGTGGAAAAAACGCGACTCCTCGACGCGGTGGCCCGCTGCGCGGCGCGCAAGACGGATGACATTCTGGTGGTCGATGACGATCCGATGGCTGCGGACATCATTCTGCGTGCGCTCAAGGCGGACGGGCGCCCCAGCCCGCGTTGATCGTGCTGGATCTGATGATGCCGGAGATGGAGGGTTTTGCCTTCCTTGAGGCGTTGCGGGCCGAGGGGTCGGAATGTGCGGCTATTCCGGTGGTGGTTCTCTCGGCCAAGGATCTCACGGCGGAGGAACGTGGACAATTGTCCGGCCGCGTCACCAACACCTTGCGCAAGGGGGCCGGACGGCCCGACAATCTGACTGAGCCCATCGCCCGCAGCCTTCCACCCCGCTGAGCCCATGCCGAAAATTCTGATCGTCGAAGACAATGAAATGAACCGCGACATGCTTTCGCGGCGGCTGGAGCGGCGCGGTTTTGTCGTGGTCATGGCCGAAGACGGCGCCAAAGGGGTTGTCCTGGCACGGAGTGAGCGGCCGGACCTGATCCTCATGGATATGAGTCTGCCGGTGATGGACGGCTGGACGGCCACGCGGGCGATCAAAGATGACGCGGAACTGGCCACCATCCCGGTGATCGCCCTGACCGCGCATGCGATGGATGGCGACCGCGAGAAGGCCATGGCGGCGGGCTGCGACGACTACGACACCAAGCCGATTGAGTTGCCGCGGCTGCTCGAGAAAATCGGGAAACTCCTTCCGCATGTCTGACCTGCCCGGCGCGCAGGAAGAGAATGTGGCCGCGCTGCGTCACGATTTGCGCACGCCGCTGAATCAGATCATCGGCTACGCCGAATTGGTGGCCGAGGACCTGGAGGCTGGTGGCCACAAGGAGTCGCGGGCCGATCTCGCCAAGATTGCCGGGGCCGCCCGCGACCTGGCCGAGTTGATCACGCGGGAGATCCAGCCCGGCCGCGTGGTGTTCCTCGCCCGGCCGGCCGCATCCACCCATGGCGAGTCACCCGGGTCGGAAACTCCGGGGCTGCCAATGCTTGCCGCGGTGGAGACCAGCCCGCCCGCCATCACGGCCCAGCTGCTCATTGTGGACGACAGCCCCGAGAATTGCACGGTGCTGCGGCGAAGGCTCGAGCGTGAGGGCCACGCGTGCGGCGAGGTTCATGACGGCGCGTCGGCGCTGGCGTTGTTGGCGAGCGAGCCTTTCGATCTGGTGCTTCTCGACATCATGATGCCGGGCATGGACGGCCGGGAGGTGTTGCGTCGGATCAAGGCTGACCCGACGTTGCGCCACCTGCCGGTCATCATGATCTCGGCGCTCGACCAACTGGAGAGCGTGGTTGAGTGCATCGAGCTCGGGGCGGGAGACTATCTGCCCAAACCGTTCAACCCGGTCTTACTCCGGGCGCGGATCGGTTCTTCGCTCGAGCGCAAGAGCCTGCGCGATGCCGAGCAGGCGGCGTTTGGCGCCTTGCAGGCCAGCCAGGCCAAGCTGGCCGGGGAGTTGTCCGAGGCTGCGGCTTACGTGCAGAGCGTGTTGCCTCCGCCGCTAACCGAGGGGCCGGTGCGTGCCTCGTGGGTTTTCCAGCCATCCTCGTCCCTCGGTGGTGACGCTTTCGGCTACGGCGCGATGGATGGCGGACTGTTCGGCATTTGTCTCCTTGATGTGTGCGGCCACGGCGTCGGGGCAGCCCTCCTTTCGATCAGCGTGCTCAACGTCATCCGCTCGGAATCGCTCCCCGGGGTGGAGGCGGCCGAACCGGGCGACATGCTTGCGGGCTTGAACACGGCCTTTCCCATGGAGCGCCACGGCGAAATGTTTTTCACCGCCTGGTGCGGGATTTGTCATCTGGGGCCGCGCCTCATGCGTTTCGCCGCCGGGGGACATCCGCCGGCCGTGTTGGTCCGCGCGGACGGATCGACCGACTTGCTCGTCGCCCGCGGCCCGGTCATCGGGGCGATGCCGGGCATGAAATTCACCACGGGAAAAATGGTCATCCCGCCGGCTTCACGGCTCTTCGTTTTCAGCGACGGGGCCTACGAAATTCTGCGCCGGGACGGGACGATGATGGGCCATGACGACCTGCGCCAACTGCTGGCTGGTGCTCCGCGCGGGAAAGCGACGGAGTGGGTCATGGAGCAGTTGCGCGGAATCAACAGTCAACCGACGTTTGACGACGACGTGTCGCTGGTGGAACTCTCCTTCCCATGACTTCCCGCACCGATTACGTCAGCGACCGGGCCGAGTTGGTCATCGTCATTGGCGATCGCGGCACAGCCTACAGCCCTCTGCTGCGCGAGGACCCCGACGTGACCCTCCCGGCCGAGAGGCGGCCGATCGGCGGGCTTGGTGTCCACTTTTGCGGGAAGCTGACGGACGCGCAGGAATACCGGCGCGACGACGTTTGGAACGTGCTGACTTTGCGGCGGAAATTATCTGCTCGAGCGGCTGAATAGGCTCGAGGTGTCCCAGACATGAGCCTGCTCAAACGCATCTTCGGCAGCATCGTTTCCGTCGCCGCCGGTTGGCTGGCCTGCACTGGAGCGTGGGCCGTGATCGCCGCGATTCTGACGCTGGGCGAGGAAGGTGTCGCGACGGCCCTGTTTGTTGGCCTCGGCTTCGCGTTCTACGTCGGACTCGTCTGCGGGGCTTTCGCCTTCGCCACTTGGTTGCTCGCTTTTGTCTGGCTCTACCTTTTTCTCCCTGCCTCCTCCAGCCTGTGGTCGTGGCGGCGTGCCGCACCTGTTGGAGCCTTGGTTGGTGCCGCCATCGTCGCGGTGCCCTTGTTGCTGTTCGCCCGCGAAGACGGTCTGGGGTCTCTGATCGTCTTCGTTCCGTCCGCTGCCCTCACCGGCGGGGTCGCGGCGGCCTGCGCCGCCCTGACGCGACGATTTTTCCACGCATCGCCCCAGCCCGCCGCTTTCGCGGGTTGATCGGTCTGGCTATTTTTCCGCGGCCGGTGCGCGGTGGAAGGTGGCGGTGTGGCCGACGAGGAGAACGAGGGTGGCTCCGGTGCGGGAGGCCAGCTCGCGGGCGAGCTCTTTGCGCTGGTCCTTGAAGTCACCGAAGCGGAGTTTGACCAACCCGTGTTCGCCCAGCGTCCGGTCGAGCGCTTCGACCAGCCCGTCCGTCAGGCCCTCATGCCCCAGATGCAGAACGGGCTTGAGCAACTGCGCCCGCGCCTTGAGTTCGCGCATCGTGCTCACGCGAAAAAAGGGTTGTGGGCTGCTTCCAGCGCCACGGTGGTCAGCGGACCGTGCCCCGGACAAAGGATGGTGCTGTCGGGGAGGCCGAGGATTTCGTGGCGGATGGTGGCGAGGCTTGCGGCGTAGTCGCCGCGGATGCCGCCCGCGGAACCGGCAAAGATGGCATCGCCCACCATGGCGGCCTGCACGGTGTGGCCCTCGACAATGAAGGTCACACCGCCCGGACTATGGCCCGGCGTCAGTCGGGTGCGGAGGAAATGCCGTCCGACGTTAAAGACATCGCCGGGGCGAAAAGTGCGGGTGCCGCGCACCGGCTCCAACTCGGACGACCAGGCCTCCACGTCGAGAGCAGCCTGCAACGCACCCAACGCCGCGATGTGGTCGGCGTGGCTGTGGGTTAAAAAGATGGACACGACCTCGAGCGCTTCCCGGCGGACCAGATCGAGGATCGGCCCGGCCTCGGCCCCGGTGTCAAAAATGGCGGCGGCACGATTCTCGCGGTCCCAGACCACATAGGCGTTGACCGTCATGTCGCCGAATGTCGTCGTGAGCGTAGCCAGCGCGTCCGGGACGGTCACCAGTGGCTGATACTCGCCCCGGGCCATTTCGACGAGGGCATCCGGCTGGAGCGCGAGTGCTTGCGCGAGGGCGCGGGCGGCTGTCTCCTCAAAATCGCCGGCTAGCAGACGGCGGACGGCCTCCGAAGACAAGCCGCTGGCTTGGGCGGCTGCCGCTTCGGACAAACCCAAGCCTTTGATCGCCTTGCCGAGGATGTCGTTGAAATTGTCTTCGAGTGGGATCATGCGAGCCGGCTTTTTAGTTGGTGACGGAGAATGAAGTAGAGGGCTTGAAAGGCGGCGAGGGAAGTCAGGATGAGGACCCAGCCATTGAAGACGAGCACGCTGGCCTGCAGCCCGAAGTAACGTTTCTCCGGGCCGAAGAAGACATTGAGGAAGCGGCTCTCGCGGTAATCACTCTGCTCCATTTCCGCCTTGTTGACGAGGTCCGTGGTCTTCTGGTTGACGAAAAGACGCTCGGCCGTCACGCCGGACGGCGGCGGTTCGAGCAGTTCCGGGGGCAGTGGCCCACCGGCGATCACGCGATCCATTTCCTTCATCCGTCGTTCCACCGCCCCGACATCCTTGCCGTGCAGTCCCGAGAGGGCGGCCAGCAATTCCTTCAAATCGTCCAATCGCTCCTCCTGCGCTGCGGTCAGCTTCGGTTGGCGGGCCAGCTTGCGGATCTGCTCCTGGATGTCCTCCTGCCGCCGGGTCAACGGGTTCATCTTGGCCTGTGCATAGACCAGCGCCTCGTAGGACCAGCGCATGGGCATGAACTCGCAGATGAGCGGCACTTGCAGGTCGCTGCGGGGAGCCTCGGCGTCGGGATTCTCGGAAAACCACCGGCTGATCGAATAGACAAAATCGAGGTTGCGGTTCATCTCCTCGTATTTGATCAGGGCGCCGCCGAGGATGATCTGCGGGATGAGGACGATGGGGATGATGTTGACCGCGGTTTTCCCTTCGGCCGCAAGGCTGGAGATGACCAGACCGATGGCGATGCCGCTGACCGAGGTCAGGACCATGGCGGCGAGAAAAATCCAGAACATCCCGCGCACCTCGAGGAGGTAGTTGCCGATGAGAATGAACAGGACGCATTGCACCACGGCGAAAAGCGAGAGGGTCAGGACCTTGGCCATGATGTAGTAGCCGAGGCGCACGTTGAGGTTGCGCTCGCGCTGGAGAACCGGGCGGTCGCGGATGATGTCGTCCACGCTGTTGGTCAGCCCGAGAAACATGGCCACGACGAGCGAGAGAAAGAGATAGGTGGGAATGTGGAAGGACGAGGCGAAGTCGTAGACGCTTTGCTGTCCGGGGTAGCGCAGAACCATGCCGATGAGCGCGGCGAGGAGCGGGGCCTCGACCATGGTGGTGAGGAGATTGCCGCGGTTGCGCAGCTTGCTGATGAACGAGCGGGCCAGGAGCGTGCGGAACTGGAGGAACTGCTCGTGAAGGAAGGACCCCCACGAGCGGCGGGCTTCGTGGAGCACGCCTTGGGCGTCGGGTGCTGGTGGTTCGGCCGAGGGTTGACGCACGTCCTTCATCAGCCGCCACGCCTCGTATTTGTCGCGCCAGAACTCCGGCGAGTAGCGGCGCACCGGAACGAGCTGGCTGCGGTCGTTCTCCTCGTAAATGACGTCGCCGCTGAGGTCGCGCAGCGGGGTTTCGAGCACGTCGAAGACGAACTCCGGCCTCGTCGTGCCGCAAGCGGGACAGCCGCCGAGCGGGGTGCCGAAATGCTGCTGATGCTCGGCCTCGGCAAAGTAGGAAAGCATCTCGGCCGGGGTGCCGAAAAAAACCATGCGCCCTCCGCGGTCGAGCAGCATGGCCTGGTTGAACATCTGGAAAATTTTCGAGCTCGGCTGGTGGATCGTGACGATGACAATCTTGTTGTGGGCCATGGCCCGGATGATCTCCATCACGTGCTCGGAGTCCTTGGAGGAAAGCCCCGAGGTGGGCTCGTCGAAGAGGTAAATGTCGGCCGAGCCGATCATATCGAGGCCGATATTGAGTCGTTTGCGCTCGCCGCCGCTCAGCGTTTTCTTGTGCGTGGCCCCGACCACGCTGTCGCGGCGCTCGTTCAGGCCGAGTTCGGCCAGCTTGCCATCGACCCGGCGGGCGCGCTCGCGGCGCGAGAGGTAGGGCGAGCGGATGGCCGCGGCGAAGTCGAGATTCTCGCCGATGGTCAGATGGTCGTCGAAGGCGTCGAACTGGGGGATGTAGGTGATGTATTGCTTGAGCGTCTCGAAGTTCTCGTAGAGGGAGAGGCCGTTGAAGAGGACCTCGCCGCGGACCGGCGGGAACTGTCCGGCCAGCGCCCGGAGCAGGCTGCTCTTGCCGCAACCGCTCGCGCCCATCACGCAGATCATTTCGCCGCGGGTGGCGGAGAAACTCACCCCGTCAACCCCGAGGCCGCCGCCTTTGAAACGGCAGACCAGGTCGCGCACATCGAGGTGGTGAATGACGTTGCGCTCCTCCTCGAGGAGGCGCTCGGAAAAATTGCAACGCAGCGACTGGTTGGCGTCGACGTGGATGAGGTCGCCGTCGGCCAGCGGGGCTTCGTTGCGCACCGGCGTTTCGCCGACCAGGACCGGATGCTCGCTCTTGAGCACCTCGAGCCTTCCGACTAGGCGGTCGAAATCACAGAAAATGCGCAGGAGGATTTCGCCGCCGGCTCCGGGGGCGAGCAGGATGTCGTCCTCGTCGAGGAGGGCCGGGTTGTTCGAGACGAGGTAGGTCGTCTTGGACTGCTTGAGGTGGAAGCGGCCGCCGTAGGAGTTGGCGTGGCGTCGCAGGTCGCTCAGGGCCAGCTCGGTGTCGTTGTCGAAGACGATCGTCTCCTCCAGCGTCGCGTCAACCCGCGTCCCGGCGCGCAGGCGCGTCCCATTGAGGGTGGCCGCGACGTCCTTGAGGGCGACGACCTGGATGCCGAGGCCGAAGCGGACCTCCAACGAGCTGTCCCGCGTGCGGCTTTTCTCCAGCTGGATCTCGTTGTCCTTGGTCACGGTCACAAAGATGTGCGCGAGGGAGACGTTCTTCTTCGCGTTGAAATAAAAGACGAGGTCCTGGTGATTGAGGACTTTCTCGTCGATGACGATGCGCTGGCCGGGATAGACGCGGGAAAATTCCTTCGGCTTGAGCGCCCGGCCCTGGACCGAGACCGGATGGTCGCAGAGGTTCTTGACCAGAATGAGCTCGCCATGGCGGTAGACGGCAATGCGGTTGTCTCCGTGCAACTCGCGTAACTGCACGTCCGCCTCCGGGCTCGATCCGAAGGTGATGACTTCGAGCGGCGAGGAGTCCGGCTCGAAGAAGTCGCTGCGCGGCGAAAGCGCGTCGCTGTTGAGCTGGTAAACGATGTCGATGGCCTGCGATGCGGTGCCCAGTTGCTCCATGAAGGAGTAATAGGCGGCCATGTTGTCCGTGTTCATGCCCGAGCGGTGCACAAGGTCGTAGAGCTGGATGCCGAGGAGGATTTTGCGGTCCTCGCTCAACTTGCCGCGCAACTCCCGGGCCATGGCCGAGAGGTCGGGTTTTTCGCGCAGGGCCTGACGGAAAAGTTGGCGCAGCTCCGAATAGACCGCCTCCGGATAGTCGTAGCGCAGGAAGCCCAGGCTCGAGTCGATTTCCTCCTCGATCAGGTCGCCGTCCACCCGGGCGAACCCGGCCAGCACCTTGATGAGCAGGGGCAGGAGGTTGGGGCTCTCGGCCACGGTGCGCGGGCGGCGCAGGGCCCGGCGCATGAGCGACTCACCGGCGCGGCGGGCCCGGTAGAACTGGCGCAAAGTGCCTTCCAGTCGCCGGCCGAGACCAGCGGGCGGCGGAGTATCCGTCACGGGCATCCGCGTAAATTAGCCTCGTCTGACGGCGCCCGCAAAACCTTTGCGCAAGTCGTGAATTGCCCTGCGGGATCATTTGGCGCTAAATGGCCGGCTCATTTGCCCCTGCCCATGACCCGTTCCAACAATCCGGCCAAGACTTCCCGGCCCCGCAACCTCGAAGATGTGCGCGTCCGTCGCCTGCGCCGTTTGGTTGCACCGCGGGCCATCAAGAAAGAACGCCCAGCCGGCAAAGCATCGCTCCAGACCGCCGCGCTTGGCCGGTCCGAGGCCCACGCGGTCCTGCATGGCGAGGACACGCGGCTGCTGGCCATCGTCGGCCCGTGCTCGATCCACGATCCCGAGGGCGCGCTGGATTACGCCCGGCGTCTGGCCGCGCTGCGCCACGAGCTGGGGGATGCGCTTTGTCTTTTCATGCGCGTGTATTTCGAGAAGCCGCGAACCACGGTGGGTTGGAAGGGATTGATCAACGACCCGCGGATGGACGATTCGTGCGATCTCGAGGGTGGGTTGCGCCTCGCGCGCCAACTTCTGCTCGAGATCACGGCGTTGGGGTTGCCGGCGGCGACGGAGTTTCTCGACCCGATCGTGCCGCAGTATTTGGACGACGTGGTCAGTTGGGCGGCCATCGGCGCGCGCACGACCGAATCGCAGACCCACCGCGAAATGGCCAGCGGGCTTTCCATGCCGGTCGGATTCAAAAACAGCACCGATGGCAGCATCCAGACCGCCCTCGACGCGCTGCTCTCGGCCTGCTCGTCGCACAGTTTCCTCGGCATCGATCAGGACGGCTGCACCAGCGTGGTGACCACCGCGGGCAATCCGGACACCCATGTGGTGTTGCGCGGCGGACGCGAAGGGGCCAACTACACCTCGCGGCACACGGCGGAAACCGAGCGCCGCTTGCGCGCCGCGGGCTTGCGTCCGGGTTTCATGGTGGATTGCAGCCACGCCAACTCGGCCAAGAACCCGCGTCGGCAGGGCCTTGCTTGGCGCAGCGTGCTGGCCCAGCGGCGGCGCGGGCGCACTTCGATCATTGGGGCCATGCTTGAGAGCTACCTCGAGGAGGGCAGCCAGGCGGTTTCTGCGGATCGCCGTCGCCTGCGCTACGGCGTTTCCGTGACCGATGCCTGTCTCGGTTGGGACGCGACGGAAAAACTTCTGCGTGCCGCCGCCGAGAGCGAGCGCCGCGGTCCGGTGCGTCCGACTTCCCGGTGACGACGCGCGACACGCCCGCGGGGGAGGCTGTGTGGGCGGCGCTGGATTTCGAGGGCACGGGCGCGGCCCCGGGCAAAACCGACGAACCGGTCCAGGTGGGCATGGCTGTGTGGTCGGGCGCGGCCGGGGCGCCGGTGGATTTGTTCCGCAGCTACGTGCGCTCCGCCGCCCGGATCACGCGTTCGGCCCGGGCGGTCCACGGCATTGCCGACGGCGACATCGCCACCGCGCCGCCCATGTCTGCGCTCTGGCCGGAGTTCAAATCGCGGTTGAGCGCGGCGGTGGTCGTGGCGCATGGCGCGGGGACGGAAAAGCGGTTCCTTCGCGCCTTTCCGCTCCACGGTTTCGGCCCATGGCTTGACACGCTGGCCCTCAGCCGCGCCGCCTTGCCGGAACTCCCCGACCATGCCCTCGGCAGCGTGGTGGCCGCGCTGGGCTTGGAGGACCGGGCGAGGGAGCTTTGCCCGGGGCTCGGCTGGCACGACGCGCTCTTCGATGCCGTGGCTTCCCTCCTCGTCTTGCGCCATCTCGTGACCGAACTTGATTTGGGACGGGCAAGCGTCGGACAGCTGATCTCCCTGGACCGCGGAGCCTACGACCGGCGGCGGTCGCTCATTCGCACCGTGCGCGGCGCGGGCTGGCAGGATGCCCGTGCTCCCGACCAGAATTGATCAGCGGCTGAGCTCGCCCACCGTGGTCCGCGCCTCGCGCACGACTTGGCCGTCCGCGTCGCGGATTTCCAGCCTGATGGCCGGGTCCTTTTGTTCCCAGTCAATCGTGATCCAGCCGAAGTTTGGTTGGCCAAATGGATCCGCGGTTCCGACGCGGTAACGGTTCTCCTCGCGGGAAGATCCGCCTTGGTTCAATGCGCTGGCGGTGAGGTCGAAAAGAGGGTAGGGCGGACCGTCCTCGCCGTTGGGCGGGAGTTTGGAAATGTCCGCGGTGTGCCGGTCGCCGGAGAGGAAGATGACGCCTTTGGCGTTGTCGCGAATCAGCTTGAGGAGTCTTTGGCGCTCCCGCGGGAGGTTGCCCCATTTCTCGAAACCGTGATGGTCCGCGATGGCTTGCACGCTGGAGACAATCAGGCGGACTTCAGCCGGCACCTTGAGCTGCTCTTCCAGCCACTTCCATTGCTCGTCGCCGAGCATGCTTGAGTCGCTCTCCGGGTCGGGCAGGTAGGGGCCGCGCACTCCGGTTTTTTCCTCGCGCACTTTGGCCTCCTCCTTCGACAACTTCTTGAGCGGTCCGCGGAACCAACGGGTGTCGAGGAGGATGACCTGCAGGCGCTTTCCCTCGGGTCCGAAGACGTGCGCATCGTAAACGCCGCCGCGGTCGCGCATCGGGGATTCCGGCGGCGTTCCATAAAAAGCCATGAAGGCCTCCTTGGCCGCCCCTTTGCCCTCCCACTCCACGCCCGCGTCGTTGGCCCCGTAATCGTGGTCGTCCCACGTGGCCAGGAGCGGGCAGGAGGCGCGCAGCTTGGCGAAACCGGGGATGGCTCCGAACTTGTCGTAGGACGCCCGCAGGATCGCCGGGTCTGCGCTGTCCGCGTAAACATTGTCGCCCGTCAGGATGAAAAGCTGGGGGTCGAGTTTGTTGATCGTATCCCAGATGGGTTGCGCGCGTTTTTCATTGGCGCACGAACCGACCGCGATGCGGCTGGGGGCCGTGTCGCCCGCGAGGGCGTGGGCCGCGAGGAGAATGAGGACGAGGCTGAGGCGAAGAAGAGAGGGCATGAAATGGAAAAGGTCCGTTCGCTTTCCTACCAGCCTTCGCGCCGCCCGGCCAACGTGCATTTGCGCACCGCGCGGGCGTGATCCTTTTTTGTCTTGCCTGCGCCCCTTGCCCTCGGTTTCCGTCCCTCATTGCCCATGAAAACCGTCACCATCCTTCTCGGGTTTCTCCTCCTCGCCGCCACCGCCCCGGCGATGGAGCAACCGTCATCGCACACCAAAGGCACGCCGACGGGAAAACCCTCCGGCCCGCTCAAGCCCGGTGAGTATTGGTGGAAGCCGGAGCTGTCCCCGCGCGGGCCGGTGGTTGCGCTGGTCAGCATCCCCCAGCAAACCGTCCACGTTTATCGCAACGGCGTCCTCATCGGTCGATCGAGCGTGAGCACCGGAGCCAAGGGCCACAGCACGCCGAGCGGGGTGTTCACCATTCTGGAGAAGAGGAAGGAGCACTACTCCAAGACCTACAACAACGCGCCCATGCCGAACATGCAGCGGCTCACGTGGCAGGGCGTGGCCATGCACTCGGGCAACCTTCCCGGCTACCCGGCCAGCCACGGTTGCATCCGCATGCCCTATGATTTTTCGCAAAAGCTCTTCGACGTGACCAGCCGGGGCGGCACCGTGGTCATCGGCGATGGCAGGACGCCGCAGCCGCGCCTCGCCGACAACCCCGGTCTCATGCTGGCCCCCGCGGATTTCACCCCCGCGATGCTTCGCCCTTTGGACCGCGGTGGCTATGAATGGGGCCCCGAGCGCAGCCCGTCCGGACCGATCACCATGGTGCTGAGCCGGGCCGACCAGGCCATCTACATTTATCGCAACGGCAATCCCATCGGCCGCGCCGCACTCGACATCGAGGGCGGCGGCAGGTTCGGTCAGCACGTTTTCACCCTGCTTGACGGGGCGGCGAAAAAGGCCAGCCCGTGGGCTCCCGGGCAGGCCGGCCTCAAATGGATGCGGGTCAGCAGCGAGAAGGGCCCGAAGATCGATGCCGACGACCTCGGCCGGCGCGTGCGGGTCAATCCCGAGTTCGCCTCCAAAGTCTACGAGGTCCTCACCCCGGGCACGACCGTGGTGGTGACGGACGACCCGGTGACGCGCAAGTTCAACCGCGACTTCACCGTGATGACGAATTGAGAGGGGTGTGCGCTTTGAGTCATCCCCGTCCTCACATCGTGGTCCTCGACGAGGGGCATTTGCTCGACGGCGGGTTGGGTTGGAGCGAGATCGCGGCGCTGGGGGAATTGGTTGTGCATACCCGCACGGCCGAGGGCGAGGTGGTGGCGCGGGCGGCCGGGGCGGAGATTCTGCTGACCAACAAGACGCCGCTCACCGCGGCCATGTTCGAGCGGTTGCCGGAGTTGCGGTTCATCAGCGTGCTGGCCACCGGGCACAATGTGGTCGACGGCGCGGCGGCCCGCGCGCGCGGGATTGCGGTGAGCAACGTCCCGGCTTACGCCACCGACTCGGTCGCGCAGCATGTCTTTGCCCTCATTCTGGAGCTGTGCCATCGCGTGGGATCCCACGCCGCGGCGGTGGCCGAAGGGCACTGGGCCGACTCCGGCGAATGGTGCGCGCCGCTGGCACCGCTGACCGAGTTGTCCGGGCGCCGGCTTGGCCTGATCGGCCGCGGTCGCATCGCCCAGCGGGTCGCGGAAATCGGCCGGGCTTTCGGCATGGAGGTGCTGATGGCCAGCCCTTCGCATCCGGATGGCGGCGGCGAACTGGCGGCGCTCGACGAGGTGGTTCGAACCGCCGACGTGCTTTCGCTCCATTGCCAGCTCACTCCGGCCACGAATGGCCTGGTCGATGCGGATTTTCTCGGACGCATGAAACCCGGAGCCCTGCTCATCAACACGGCGCGCGGCGCCTTGATCAATGAGCAGGACCTGGCCGCGGCCCTCAGCCGGGGAGGGATGGCCGGTGCAGGACTCGACGTGCTGGCCCAGGAACCACCGCCGGCCGACCACGTGCTCTGCTGTTTGCCCAACTGCGTGATCACGCCGCACATGGCCTGGATGGGGGGTGCCGCGCGCCGCCGTCTGCTCGCCGCCACGGCGGGAAACGTGCGGGCGTTTTTGCAAGGCAGCCCGGTCAACGTCGTTAACGCACCGCCGGCCTGACGCGGCATCGCCGTGACACCTCGCGGGCAAATGGCTAGGGGATAGGGCGTCATGGCGCGGCAACAGATTCTCGGCATCCCCTTTTTCACCGGCACAGTCGCGGAGGCGGTGGCGGCGACGCTGCGCGGCGGCTTGGTCGTGGCGCCGTCCGGTCCGAACCTCGCCGGGGAGCTGCGCCGGGTCCCGGTCTATCGCGAGGCCGTGCAGACGGCCGATGTGGCCTTGACCGACAGCGCGGTCATGGTCGCGGTTTACCGGCTGGCCACGGGTCGGCAGGTGCCTCGTCACTCGGGGCTCAAATTTCTCAGCGCGCTCCTCGAAGAACCCGTCCTGCGCGAGCCCGGCGCGGCTTTCTGGGTCATGCCTTCGCAGGACGAGGGCGAAAAAATCGCCGACTGGCTGCGGGGCCAGGGGTTTCCCATCGGGCCGGAAAATTTCTACGTCGCGCCGTTTTACCGCGGCTACCCGATCGAGGACGCCGTGTTGCGGCAGCGGTTGCAATCCGCCCGTCCGCGGGTGGTTTTTCTCAACCTCGCGGGCGGCAAGCAGGAGGTGTTGGGCGCCTGGCTGCGGGCGCAGCTCGATCCGGTGCCGGGGATTGTTTGCACCGGCGCGGCCATCGCCTTTCTGGCCGGCACGCAGGCGAACATTCCCGTTTGGGCCGACCGCACCGGACTCGGATGGTTGTTCCGTTGTTTGTCCGAGCCCGGCAAATTTCTTCCGCGGTATTGGAGCGCGTTGCCCTTGCTTCGGATGGTCTTTCGCTATCGCGACGAGACCCCCGTGGCGAAGTAGTCGCGGGTCGCGGCGTGGCGGGCGGCAAACATTGCCGGGAAGACAAAATTCAGGGCGAACCAGTCGCCGGCCGGGCCCCCACGGTGCCAGGGCAGGGCGAACTCCACCCGGTCGGTCAGGATCGAGTCCCCATTCACGCCAGGGCGAAAAACATGCTCGTGACGCCAATGCCTGAACGGGCAGCGCACCCCCGTGTCGACCAGCAGGTGCGGCGGTTCCACCTTCTCCCAGCGTCCGGTCCAACGCAGGGTTAGCGGCCCTTGACGGACCGTGACGGAAAACTCCTCGCCGGGTCGGGCGGTGGGGGCGGCTTGGATGTCGAGGAGGCGCATCCCGGGCGTCGCCAGGGCGCGGAGATTATTGGGGTCTTGGTGGAAGTGAAAGAGTTCGGCCGGTGTGGCGGCAATCTTGCTGGCGAGGGTGAAGACGGGCATGGCGAAAAAAATGAGTGAAGGCTTGCCCCCCGGCGACAATTTTCGTTATTGCATTGGGTTCGGGCAGCCAATATGCGTGAGCCCCCAACCAAATCCAAAATCTTATGTCCGACAAATCCATCGAAGAAAGAGTCAAAGAAATCATCGTCAAAGAACTGAGCGTCAACCCCGAGCAGGTGACGCCGACGGCCTCGTTTATCGAGGACCTCGGCGCCGATTCCCTCGACACGGTGGAGTTGGTCATGGCCTTCGAAGAAGAATTCGGCGTGGAAGTTCCCGACGAGGAGGCCGAGAAGCTCCAGACCGTCGGCGACGTCGTCAAATATATCGAGGCGAACTCGAACAAATAAGGTCTTCACCGCCGGCATGCTCCGGTGGTCGGTTTTCAGCCCCGCGGCGCGTGCACGCCGCGGGGCTTTTCCGTTCGCCCGGGTGCGGCTACAACTGCGGACATGGTGAAATTTTCCCCGGACGAGCTGGCGCGCTACTCGCGGCAGGTGGCCATGCCGGAGTTCGGGCTGGCCGGCCAGGAGCGTCTCCGGGCCGCGCGGGTCCTGCTCATCGGTGCGGGCGGGCTCGGCTCACCCGTGGCGCTTTATCTGGCCGCGGCCGGCGTGGGCACCTTGGGCATTATCGACCCCGATGAGGTCGAACTCTCGAACCTGCACCGGCAAATTCTGCACGGCACCGTCGATGTGGGCCGACCCAAGGTCGAGTCGGCAGTCGCCCGGCTCGCGGCGGCGAATCCGCATCCGCAGGTCGAGCCGATCTGCGGGCGTCTGACCGCCGCCAACGCGCTCGACTTGGTGCGTGGTTGGGATGTCGTGGTGGACGGCTGCGATAATTTTCCCACCCGTTATGCCTCGAATGATGCCTGCGTGACCGCGGGTATCCCGAATGTCTACGGTTCGGTCTGGCGTTTCGAGGGTCAGGTCGCGGTCTTTGCCCCGTCGCGGGGCGGGGGATGCTATCGCTGCATGAACCCCCGGGCTCCGGAACCCGGGACCGTGCCGGGCTGCGCCGAGGCTGGTGTCCTCGGGGTCATGCCCGGGCTCATCGGCACCATGCAGGCGCTGGAGGCGATCAAGCTGATCACCGGGTTGGGAGAGCCCCTCATCGGGCGTCTGCTCCATGTGAATGCGCTGACCATGAAATTTCGCGAGTTCACCCTGCGGCGCGATCCGGATTGTGCGCGGTGTGCGCCGGGCCGCGAGGGCTGGCCGATCGAGGAGGAGGGGGCGGCGTCCTGCGCGGTCCCCGAGCGCGGGGTGGGCGAGGTTTCGGTGCAGGATCTCGCCGCTTTGAGGAACGGCGACAAGCCGCACGTGTTGCTCGATGTCCGGGAGGATTGGGAGCTGGCCGTGGCGCGGTTGGATCCGTGCCTGCATATCCCGCTGGGCCAAATTCCGTCCCGCGCCGGCGAGGTTCCTGCGCACATGCCCGTCTACGTGCTCTGCCATGCAGGGATGCGGAGCGCGGCCGCGGCCAAGTTTCTCGTCGGGGCCGGATTGACCGCGGTGCACAACGTCCGCGGCGGCATCGCCGCCTGGTCGGACGAGGTGGATGCGTCCGTGCCAACGTATTAGGTGGATCGCGCTGTCCCGGCGCGATGCGTGCGATCTCATCGCGATGGGGACAGCGCGATCCGCCTTTGCCTTGCGCCCGGTGGCTTGGTGTAATGGGCGGATGGATTCCATTTTGCGGGGACACGAGGGGCTGAAGTTGGCGTTGGGGCGCATTCCGAGCGGCTTGTTCGCCGCCGGCGCGATCCTTGACGGTCGCCGGGTGGGCATGCTTTGCAGTTTTGTCGAACAAGCGGGATTCGAGCCGCCCATGATTTCCGTCGCCCTGGGAGTGGACCGTCCGCTCCGTGCCGCGGTCGAGCGCGGCGGGATGTTTTCGCTCAATGTGCTCGGGGCGGAGGACAAAAAGCTGCTGGCGGCCTTCGCCTCCGGACGGGAGGAGGATCCGTTTGCCGCCTTCACCTTGGTGGAGAATGCCCACGGATTGCCCCAGTTGGCCGACGCCCTGGCCTGGCTGGCCTGCCGCCCGTGCGGGTCGGTGGCCGCGGGCGACCACGTCGTTTATGTCGCTGAAGTCATCGAAGGCTGCTTGCACCGCGAGGCCGGGGAACCGATGATCCGGCTCCGCAAAAATGGACTCACCTACTGACATGGACTGGCTGCTCGAAGTCGTGCGCTGCCCGCGCACCGGACAGCGTCTGGTCATGCGCGAGGGCAAGCTGGTCACCGAGGACGGCGGGCTGGCCTACCGGATGGACGAGGGAATTCCGGTCTTGCTGGCCGAGGAAGCGGAGGAGGTCGCGCGATGACGGAACTCGAAACCTTGCGCCATTCCTGCGCGCACGTTCTGGCTGAAGCCGTCCTGCGGATCTGGCCGGAGGCGCAGTTCGCCGCCGGGCCGCCGGTCGAGCAGGGATTTTATTACGATGTGGACCTGTCGCACCGCATCGCGCCCGAAGATTTTCCGCTGATCGAGGAGGAAATGGGACGCATCATTGCGGAGAACCAGGGTTTCGAGCGCACGGTGGTCACTCGCGACGAGGCCATGGCCTTGGGCCGGGCGGGGAAACTCGCCGCTCTCGGCGAGCGCGGGGTGCCCAGTCGTTTCAAGCTCGATATTCTCGAGGGCATTCCGGAGGGCGAGGAAATCACGCTCTACCGCAACGGTGCCTTCACCGATCTTTGCGCCGGGCCGCATGTGGAGTCGACCGGTCGCATCGGGGCCTTCGCCCTCACCGCCGTGGCCAGCGCCTACTACAAGGGCGACGAGAACAATCCTCAATTGCAGCGCCTCTACGGGATCGCCTTTTCCACCGCGGAGGAACTCGAGCATTGGCGCACCATGCAGGAGGAGGCGCGCAAGCGTGATCACCGCAAGCTGGGGCGCGAGCTGCACTTGTTTCACATCGACGAGACGGTCGGCGCCGGCCTGATCCTTTGGACGCCCAAGGGCGCGGTCGTGCGGCAGGAGTTGCAAAATTTCATCGGCGAAGAACTGCGCCTGCAGGGCTACGAGCAGGTCTTCACCCCGCACATCGGGCGGCTCGAACTTTTCCGCACGTCCGGCCATTACCCGTATTACGCGGACTCCCAATACCCACCGCTGGTCGAGCGCGAGACCCTGCACCGGCTGGCCGATGAGGGCTGCTCCTGCGCGGAGTTGTCCAGCCGTCTGGAAAAGGGCGAGGTTGAGGGCTACTTGCTCAAGCCGATGAATTGCCCGATGCACATCAAGATTTTTGCCTCGCAGCCGCGCAGCTACCGCGACCTGCCCGTGCGGCTGGCCGAGTTCGGCACGGTCTACCGGTGGGAGCAGTCGGGCGAATTGAACGGCATGACCCGCGTGCGAGGGTTCACCCAGGACGACGCGCATCTCTTCGTCACCGAGGAGCAGATGGCGGCGGAGATTCAGGGCTGCCTCGAGCTGGTCAAAAAAGTTTTCGGCGTTTTCGCGATGAGCGACTACCGCGTGCGCGTCGGGTTGCGCGAGCCGGGCTCGGACAAATATGTCGGGCGGCCCGAGGACTGGAGCCGGGCCGAGGAGGCCTGCCGTGCCGCCGCGCAGACGCTCGGGGTGCCTTACACCGAGGAACCGGGCGAGGCGGCGTTCTACGGGCCGAAGATTGATTTTGTCGTGCGCGACGTGATCGGGCGCGAGTGGCAGCTTGGCACCGTGCAGGTGGACTTCCAGTTGCCCGAGCGTTTCGACCTCAGCTTTGCCGGCCCCGACAACCAGCCGCACCGGCCGGTCATGATCCACCGCGCGCCGTTCGGCTCGATGGAGCGCTTCGTCGGTGTGCTCATCGAACATTTTGCCGGGGCCTTCCCCGTGTGGCTCTCGCCCGAGCAGGCACGCGTCCTCCCGGTCTCCGATAAAGTCGCCGGCTACGCCGCCGAGGTGGCCGCGGCCCTCAAGGCCGCAGGCGTGAGGGCCGTCGTGGACACCTCGCAGGACAAGCTCGGGGCCAAGATTCGCCTTGCCCAAGTCGAGAAGGTGCCTTACATGCTTGTCGTCGGTGGCAAGGAAGCCGAGTCCCGGCAGGTTTCAATCAGAAGCCGCAAAGCCGGGGACGAAGGTGCCCAGCCGCTGGAAAATTTTGTCGAGCGCATCAAAAATGAAATCAGTGGACGAGTCCTCTAGTCACTCCTAGTATCCCGCACGCTCCCGGGATCCCACTATCCGCATCCGCTTGGCTTTCAACCGCAATCCTCAACCGCCCCTCATTCGGGTCAACCACCGCATTCGCGCCCGCGAAGTGCGCGTGATCATCGGTGCCACCAACGAACAGCTTGGGGTTCTGCGTTTGCAGGATGCGTTGCGCAAGGCCGAGGAAATGGGGCTCGATCTCGTCGAGGTCGCGGCCAACGCCGAGCCGCCCGTCTGCCGCATCGTCGATTTTGGCAAATACCGCTACGAACTGGCCAAGCAGGAGAAGGACAAGAAGTCCCACACGAGCAAGCTCAAGGAAGTCAAATTCCGGGTCAACATCGACCAGCACGACTACATGACCAAAATCCGCCACGCCGAGGAGTTCCTCGACAAGGGCAACAAGGTGAAAGTCCAGCTGCAGTTCCGCGGTCGCGAGATGGCCCACCAGGACCTCGGCATGGCCGTCGTCCAGCGCGTGCGCGAAGATCTCGCCACCATGGGCCATGTCGACATGGATCCCCGCCTGATCGGGCGCACGATCAACATGACCATGAGCCCGCTGCCGGCCGCCAAACGCAAGCGCAAGCACGCCCCGTTGGAATACGAGCCGGAAGACGACAGCAATCAGCCGGACGAGGTCGACGACGATTGAGCCGCGCTGCGGCGCCCCGTCCGCGATCCCCTCACGTTAGGCTCGGCTGGCTCAGCCGACCGCTTTATGACAGCGAAGGCTCCCGGCCATTGGTGATTTCCGCGCTAGAACCGCCCCATGATTCCCATGCCCGCCAGCCGCCGCGGATTGGGGTTGGCCTATGGCAAAGCGGGTTTGGACCTGACCTCAGTCGGAGGGGTCAGCCCTGAATGGCGCTAACTTAAGGCCTGTTTGGGATGCGGCCCATTCCTTCGCTGGCGGAGCAAAGCGGTGAAGAATCACCGCACTCCAAAGCGGGCTGCGCCCGCGAAAGAGCAACGGGCGAGGCTCACCGCGCGAAGCGCCTTGGGAGTGCGGCCATTCTTTGCCGCTTTGGCTTGGTGGCCACCCGCGGGCGAGAAAGCCCCAAACAAATACCTCCACCGCATACCATGGCACGATAGTTTGGCGGCTTAAGTTAGCGCCATTCGGGTCAGTCCTTACTCTTTGACCGGTTAAGCAACAATGTTTCTGTAAAAGTTGGATTGGGTGATGTGTTTGGTTGAAAGGATTTGGGTCGGTTAGGCGAGGAGTTGAGGGTTGAGGTAGGCTTTGGCGTCTTCCCACTGCTCGGAGATTTCCATGAGGAGGGCGGAGACCAGGCGTTGGCGCACGGCTTCGGGGAAAGGCAAAGACGTTGAAGCCCTCCGGGAAGTTGAGTAGGGCCTTCCTCCGGCTTCGGAAGACCCGGAGTGTGTCAGTCGGGCAGAACCATTTTTACAGACGGATGGTTGCACTACCCGCGGGCTGCCGTTCCGATCTGAGGTGAACCGGGTTGCTCGCGTCGACGCTCATTTCTTCTTTGCTTTGACTGGCCTGCGTGAAATATGGCGGTCGCTTTGAAAACGTCCGCCATCATTCTCCGCGTCGCCGACTTCCTCAAAGGCTTCCCGCCGTTCAGCTACCTTCCGGACGAGGCACTGCTCGAACTGGCGCGGTCGGGGCGGGTGCAATTCTCGGAAAAGGGGGAAATTCTTTTCGACCAAGGCACCACACACGGGCGCTATTTTTATGTCATCAACAAAGGCTCCGTGCGTCTCGTGCGCGGCAAGGAGCAAAAGCTGTCCGACTTGCGCGGCCCGGGCGATTTTGTTGGCGCTGGAGCCGTGCTGGGCGAGGAGACACACACCGACTCCGCGCTGGTCGACGAGGACTCGATTCTTTACGCCCTCGACGCTTCCGTCTTCACGCGACTCTGTGCCGAATCGCCGCGGGTCAGCCGTTTTCTGAAAGTTTATTTCGCTTCGGAGGAGGTCGAACCGGGCGCCGCGCCGCGCCATGGTCCGTCCGCCTGGCACGGAGGAAACGGAGCACACCTCGCCCGGATCAAAGCGCGTCTCGTCGCGGGCCCTCGCACCCGGCCCGTGTGCGAGGCGGCCGAGGCAATGTCCGCCGCGGACACTTCGGTATTTCTCGTGGTCGATGATGCCGGAAAGCCGTCGGGCGTGCTGACCGAAACCGATCTGCGCAACGAGATCGCGACAGGCCGCGTGCCGATCGGCACGGCAGTCGGGGACATCATGCGCCGTCCGGTCGTGACCGTGTCGCCGCAGATCGGGCCGGAGGATGCCCTGCTCGTGATGATCAGACACGGTATCCGGCACATCTGCGTGACCGAGGACGGCACGCCGGAGAGCTGCGCGGTGGGAATGATTTCGGAAAAGTCGGTCTCGCTGGCGCAGGGGCGCGATCCGCTGGCGCTCGTGCAAGAAATACGGCAAGCCTCCTCGCCGCAGGCATTGCGCGCCATGGGCCAAGAGCTGGACCGATTGCTCTCGGTCGAGCTTAAATCTCCCGACAATGTTTCGTGGTGCTCGCGTTTGGCCGACGAGACACGCCGCGCGATTTTCCGCCGCGCGGAATTACTGGCGCGGGAAAACGTCGGGTCGGCGCCCGGGCCTTTCGCACTGACACTGCTCGGACAGGCCGGTCGCGGTGAAGTTCTCACCGCGACGCCCATGGCCGTAGCGAGCTTGGCCAATGACGAAAAGGTGCGCGGCTGGACGCAAGATCTGCTCGCCCGCATCGACGAAATACTCGCTGCGGCAGGATTTTCCTCGGCGCCCGCCATGGAGCCGGAGGACCGCGCCGTGCGTTACCGCACGGTTGACGAGTGGAGCGAGTTTTTCCGCTCCCTCGTCCGCGATCCGATGGGCGGGGAAATCTGGAAGCAGATGAACTTTTTCGATCTTTCGGTGGTGGCGGGCAATCCGGCCCTGCTCGAGAAAGTTCTTTGCGCCCTGCGTGAGGAGATGGCGGCGCGGCCCAACTTCATCCGCCTGCTGGCCAATGACGCGCTCGGCAACCTGCCGCCGGTCACCATTTACGAAGGCTACGCGGTGGAAGCCGGTGGATCGGCCCGCGAAACGATCGACCTCCAAGATTACGCGCTCGGACCAGTGAGCGATGTGGCGCGGGTTTTCAACCTGGATGGCGGCGACCCGCGCATCACTGGCACCCTCGAACGTCTGACTGCGGCAACTTCACGGTTTCCGCAAGCAGCGGATGTCTTTGCCCAAGGCGCGCGCGCTTTCCGAGTCGCGCAATTTTTCCGCGCGACGCAGGGATTGCGCGACGGGGACGACGGACGCGAACTCCGGCCCGCCACGCTCAGCCGCACGGAGCAGGTGCAACTCAAGTCGGCCTTTCGCGAGATCGGCGCCTTGATCACTTTCACCGCGAACCATTATGGATTCAAAGGCTGACCCGCGTTACATCGTCTTCGACTGCGAGACAACCGGGCTCGATCCGGCCAAGGACGGCATCTTGACCATCGGCGCGGTGGCCGTGCGTGGCGGGGAAATCTGTCTCGACGATGAATTCGACGCCATCCTGAGCGACTGGCGCATGACTTCCGCCGTGCTGGTGCACGGCATCACCGCCGCGGAGGCGGCAGGCGGGCAATCCGAGGAGCAAGCGGTGAACAAGTTTCTCGATTACGTGGGCGACGCGGTGCTCGTCGGGCATCATGTCGGCTTCGACCAGAAAATCGTGGCCCATGCCGCGCGGCGGCTCGGCCGGGATCTGCCGAATCCCGCGCTCGACACCATGCGCATCGCCCTCGCCCTCGAGGAACGCGGAGCGTTCGAAGGACGCGAGATCCGAGGCTTCGACCTCGACAATCTCGGTGCGCTCTTCGACGTCGAACCGCACGACCGCCACACCGCCTCGGGCGACGCATTCATCACTGCGCAAATTTTCATCCGCCTGGAGCGCATGGCCCGCAAAGCCGGCATCGATCTCGCGACACTCATCGAGCGGGATGAGGAAGAGACAGGCCACGAATGAGCCGCGTGCGCCGCTTTGGGCTTCAGAGAGATCTGAAGATGCGCGGCCCGCGCTGCATCGTTTCCATGCCCGGTTGAGGTTGAGCATCGCAGATGAGAATAGCGGACACGTTGTGCAAGACGGCGACGTCATCGAGTTCCGCTTTAACGTTTAGCGAGGCGATCATAATCGCCTTAGCTTACGGCGGGACTTGTGTAGTTTGGGGGTTGTTCGACGAAGCCCCCTCATGAGAACCACTCGACAATCTTTCCGACCAAATTCGGCGCGGAGCCGCAGTCTTCCCGGCGCCGTATCTTTGGCCATCCTTTTCCTCGCGTGGCATACCCAGCCGACTTTTGGACAGCGCGATGACGATTGGCAGGATCGCATCATTTACTTCGCGCTGCTCGACCGCTTCGAGAATGGCAACCCGGAGAACGACAAGGCCCACGGGGATCCGGAGTGCAACAATGCGCAGGACGCACACGCTTATCAGGGTGGCGATCTGGCCGGGTTGAAGCAGCGGATGGATGCCATCGCCAAGCTTGGCGCCAATGCAATCTGGGTTACACCGCTCTACAAAGGAGTGCCGCAGAAGGTCGGCGACAATTGCGGATTCCCCGGATACTGGGCCGCGTTCTCGGATCCTTACGAGTTCGAGTTGGATCCGCGCTTCGGCACGGCGGAGGAATTCGATGAAGTGCTTACCGAGGCGCACGCGCGGGACATAAAGGTCATCCTCGACATGGTGGTGAACCACGCGGGCTACGACTCTCCGCTGGTCGAGCAACGCCCGCAGTGGTTCCATGACCCGCGCACCAGCTTGAAGCTTGGCTCACCGGAAATCTTCGCTCCCCTCGCCGGCCTTCCCGATTTCAATCACCGCCATCCCGAGGCAGCGGAGTATTTGCTCGATCTGCATACGCAGTGGGTCGAGCGTTTCAAATTCGACGGGATCCGCATGGACACGGTCAAGCACGTCGAGCCGTGGTATTTCCGTTACTGGATCAACGGGATCAAAACATCGCGTCCGGATTTGTTCATCTTCGGCGAAATTTTGGACGAGTCCTATGCGGGCTACGGGCAGTATCTGGACGCGGGGTTCGCCGGACTTTTCAATTTCCCCCTGCGCCGCTCCCTGATCGACACTTTTGCCAAGGGCGGATCGGTGGATGTGACGGCTTCACGGGTGCAGGAGATGATTTCACTCTTCGGTCAGCGGCAGAGCCGATTGATGGTCACGTTGCTCGACAACCACGATGTTCCCCGATTCATGGAGGAATTCCCCGCGGAGATGAGTCCGGAAACGGTGCACGAGCGCTACAAACTGGCGCTGACCGCGCTGCTCACCTTGCCAGGCATCCCGCAGCTGACCTACGGCAATGAGGTGGGCATGTATGGCGGCGCGGATCCCGACAACCGCCGCATGATGCCTGACTGGGCGTTCGAGCCTGGCTTTGATGAACCGGATCATTCCGGGTTTGTGCACAGGCCAGGCGCGGTTTGGGCGCACTTGCAGAGGCTGATCGAACTGCGGAGCCAACTGCCATCGCTAGCCCGTGGGGATTACGAAGAGATTTGGCGACAAAGCGATGCGAAGTCACCCAACGTATGGGTCTTCGTGCGAAAAACAGAAAAGCCGGAGGCCGGGGCGGTTTTGGTCGTGCTCAACAACGGAGATAAACAATCGGGTCTCCTGCGCTTGCCGCTGCGCGGACATTTCACCGACGGCCAAACGCTGCGGTCCATCCCGCTGGAATTTGATGCCAAAACCGGACGCCTCGACGAGTCGACCAAGGCTTACGAGGTGCGCGATGGAGCCATTCAAGTCGAACTGAAGGAACGGAGTGCTCTGGTCCTTGAGCCGGAACCAGTGTTGCCGTAAAAAGATTGCCGCAGCACCGGACACTTTGGGAACGCGACAGCCTCAGAATTTCGCCTTTTGCGGCGCGAGGTAAACGATGGGTTGAGCGGGTTTGAAAGCGCCGTTGATCACGCCCTGATAGCCGAACCCCTCCTCGTCCTCGATCGCCGCTTCGCGCATGCCGGACGCGGACTATTCTATCCTTTCGATATCTGGCAGCACCCAGGAACGGTCGAAGTAGGGTTGGGTCGGGCCGTAGAGACGGAAGTAGGTGAACCAACCTTTGCCGGGGATGGTTTTGATCCAGTTGGATTCGGGTTGGCCGGCGGGAGCCTCGGGACCGAAGTAGAGATCAACCGAGCCGTCGTCGTTTTTCACGATGTTGTCGCGCGAAGAGCGGTCGGGATTTGTCCCCGTGTCGACAAAGCAGCGCGTCTCGTTGTCATAGACCGTGAAGGACCAGAATTGCGCGACGGGCGCATCGGGCGGGACACGGAGCCGGTAGGTTTTGCCGCCGTCGAGCCAGCGGTCCGCGGAATCCTTGGATGCTTCGAGGTAGACCTGACCCGCGCCGACCGTGCGGCCCATCATGCCGACGGATACACCGACCGCTTCGTAAAACCACGAGGCGCGCTCGTCGAGTTGTGTGCGGGTCGGCGTCTCCTGCGATGTTTCCTGGAGGAAGAGCGCAAACTCCCACTGCTTGCCCGGCCAGACCTTCACGCCTTCGAAACGTTTATCGGAAGCGATGGTGCGGGCCATCAACTCGCCGGTTTGCGCGGCGTCGATGAGCAGTTTCTTCTGCCGCTCGTCGGGGTTGAACGGCTTGCCCTTTTCGATGCCCAGAGGTTGGAGCATGCCGAGCATGATGCGGTCGCGCTCGAGCACCGGTTCCTCGTTGAGCATCTTGGACAAGCCCTCCCAATAGGCGAGACCGCGCGGTTGCTCGCCGCTCCATTTGCGTCCATCGGGCGAAACATGCCGCGTGGCGGGCGGATTCTCGCGCTCGCTGTAAGGATAAATGCGCAGCGCGGCGATGGTCGCCTTGGCTTTCTCCGGATCGGGATCGAGCGCGCGGTGGCCGGACCAGATGTTCACCGTGGGTGATTGGACCACGTAGTAGCCCTCGGGCTTGATCGGCTCATCTCCGGGACCAAGCACGAGATATTTTCCACCGGCCCCTTGGTCGGGTCCGGTCTGCCCGCAATCGGTGAGCGGGCGCTGCCAAAAGTCGAGGATGCCGCCTGCCACCGCACCCGGCGGGACTTCGACGACCAGCGGTCCGGTTTTCTCCATGTTGGGAAAAGCCATCACGTAGGGAGTCGTGGCGTTGGCCGTGAGGAGTCCGAGTTTGTCGCGGAAGGTCAGGTAATCGACATAGTCCAGATTGCCCGCGCCGAACTTGGTGCGCTGTTCCTGCTGCCATTGATACATGGCCATGATCGGCAAGGCCCACAGGTAAGCCTGGCACGCGCGCTGGAAATCAATGTCATCGTAAAGCTTCGCGGCCGTCCCGCTCGTCGGATAGCCGTTTTCCAATTCGAGTTTTCCCAAACGCGAGTCCACGGTGCCGGTGGTAGGAAGTTGCTGCGCGAAGCCGCGGCACAACAGCGCGGCGAAGAGCGCGGGAACGAGGTGTTTGGTTTTCACAGGGTGAAAATGTCCGGGAGCCGGTGGGGTTATTTGATTTTCTCGATGTCGCCCGGTTTCCACGTGCGGTTGAGAGCTTCCTCACCCGGTCCGTAGAGCCGGAGGATGGCGAAATAGCCACGGCCCGGGACGGTCGCGAGCCTGTTGCCTTCTTTACCTTCCGGCGGTTTAGGCCCGAGGAAAAGATCCGTGCTGCCGTCGGGGTTCATCGCCGGCTTGTCGCGCGAGCCGAGCGACGGGAACGGCTGCCCGTTGGCCAAGCCCGATCCGTTTTCCGCTTCGTAAAGCGTGACCGACCAAAAATTCCCCGCGGGGATATCCGGCGGCAAGACCAGCCGGTAGTTGCTCCCGCCGGAGAGCGCGTCTCCCTCGCGATCGGTGAAAGCGATCATATACATCGCCCCCTTCCCCGGGATCTGGGAGACCATGCCGGGACTCACCGAGTAGTAGTTGCTGAAAAACCAAATGCGCGCGTCGAGATCGAGATAGCCGCCCGCGAGATTTTTCCACGCCAGATCCATCGAGGGCTTCGGATTGGACGGCGTGATGTCGGACAGCGGATTGATCCAGCGCCGGTCGGGATAGATACGCAACGAGCGACCGCCCAGGTTTTCCTCGAAGGCCACGACGCGGCTCGTCTTGTAGGCCGTCTTGGCCGCGCGATCGAGAATGTCGCGCGTCTTTTCATCGGGAGCGAAGGGCTGCCCCTTGACGATGCCGATCGCGGCCAGCCTGCCGAGTCCGTCGGCATCGGCCAGATCTGTGCCCTCGCTGTCGACCAAGCGCTTGAGCTGTTCGAAGGCACGTCCGTCGCTCGCCGGCAACATATCGACCGGCACACCGGAAGCATCGGGAAAGACCATCGCCTTGGCGTTTTCTTTGTCATTCAGCGGATAAATCTTCGATTGCTCGATCAGCGAAACGGCCGGAGCGAGATTCTGCGGATCCTGATAGAACGCACGGAGGAAGATGAACACGTTGCGCGTCTGCGAGCGGTAAACGAAAAATCCCTCCGGCACATCACCCTCATAACCCGGCGGCAGCAGGAGAAATTTGCCACCCTTCCCGCCATCAGGTCCCGGCAGCCCCACATCGCCGGCGAACTTTCCGCCATCGACGGGAATCGGCCGCTGCCAGAAATCGAGCAAGATGCCCTGCAGTCCGGGCGGAGCTTCGAACACGATCGGACCATCCTTGCCGAGATCGACGTAGCTCATGGCGTAGATCACGTCGGAGTTCGGCGTGGTCACCAGCGTCCTGGCATCGAGACGTTTTTTCCACACCGGCAAAACGTGGTAGCCGGCGCCGAAGGTTTTTTCCGAACCCTCCTTCATGCCCAGCGTGTTGATCAGGGGCAAAAACCAGAGGTAGGCCTGCGTTGCGCGCTGGAAGAGGAGTTCGTCGCGCAGCATTTGTGCGGACTCCGCCGTCGGACGGTTCTCCGCGAACTCGGCGTTGGCCAACTTGTCGAAGCGCGCCGTTTGGGAATGCGCGGGGGCGATGGTGAAAACCGCGACCACGGCAAAAGCGGTGGCGGAAATTTTGCGGATGCGAGCACGCGCCATGATTTTTGATCATACGCGAAACGATGGACTTGTCGCGAGCGATCGCAGGCAAGGATTGCATCTGCTTTCACCCCGCTGCACGCAAAGCATGAGCCCGCCTGTGTAATTGTGCGTTTTCTGCACAGCGGTAAAACATGCAAGCAGAGAGACCATGGCGGATAACTGCGGGCTTCACCCACCTGTGCTCCGCAGCATGGGTGGCTGTAATCTGACGATGCTTCATGCCAAACAACGCGACTGGACCTGGAATAGCCGATTCCACAAGTGAAGGAAGCGCATCGCGAGGCGAACCGAACGCGACAACTTCGAAGGCATGATCATGCCAACGCTCTGCATTTTCGGCGTGCTCGGCTGGATTCTCTTACTGTTCACGCGGCTTCTCGCCACGAAGGGGGAGGAACAAGTTTTCGGTAAAGGTTGGTCAGGGTGCTGGGGCGTCTTCCCATACGCGGCGCAGCCCGCACTCGTTTTATCTGCGGCGGGAGAGGCGGACGTCGGCCCAGACGGCGAGGCCGAGGACGAGGCCGCGGGTGATGTATTTGGCTTCAGGACTGACGGCCAGGAGGGTCATGCCATTGAGGAGCGCGGCCATGATCAAAGCTCCAAGAAGAACGCCGCCGACGGTGCCTCGTCCGCCGCGCAAGCTGGTCCCGCCAATGACGCAGGCGGCGACGGCGTCCAGTTCCATCAGACTGCCGACGGTGGTCGTGCTCGAGCCGGAATAGGCGGTTTGCAGGAACCCGGTGATGGCGACGATGAGCCCCATGATGAGGAAGGCTCCGACGGTCACGCGGGCCACGGGCACACCGCTGACGACGGCAGCCTCTTCGTTGCCACCGATCGCGTAGAGGTAGCGACCAAACGGTGTCTGCGTGGTCAGCGTGTAAATGAGGAAGGCCACCACTCCCAGCACGACCACGGGGAGGGGAAGGCCGCGATAGGCATTGCAGATGAGGAGAAAGAGGACAAGGAGCTGGGCGGTGACAAAGAATTGCAGGAAGATCCGTTCGCCATTCCCCGCCGTGCCAGAGGCTTTCTGGCGCTGGAAGTTGCGCCAGGAAAAAATGCCCATCGCGAGAATGATGCCTGCGGTCACGAGCATGCCCGTGGTGGGGGAGAGATAGCAGGTGGTGAGTTGGGAATAGAGATTGGGCTCACCGCCGCGGCTCACCGGAATGGTGGCGTTGTGAATGACCAGCCAGTGCAGGCCGCGGAAGACGAGCAATCCGCCCAGCGTGATGATGAACGAGGGGACGCGCTCTTTGACGATGAGCGTTCCCATGCTGAGCCAGATGATGGCGGCAACAACGAGGCCGAAGAGCAGGGCCGCCGGGGCCGGCCAGGCATGTTCAAAAATGAGCACGGCGGCCAGACCGCCGATCAATCCGACCCCGCTGCCGGCCGAAAGATCGATCTGCCCGAGGAGAATGACGAGAAACATTCCGAGCGCCAGGACGGCCGTAATCGAAACCTCGATCGAGAGCATCGAAAGATTGCGCGGCGAGAGAAAGGCCGGGGATTGAAGCGCGAAGTAGGCGAAAATGGCGAGCAAGGCCAGCGGCATGGCGAGGGCCCGGAAGGAGAGTCCCGCGGACGTCGGCTGGGCAGAGGCCGTGTTGGTGGTGGACATGGGGTTTAGTTCAAGTTTGGGGTGTGCACGGTGCCCATGGCAGCGGCGAGGAGATTTTCCTGGGTGGCTTCGCCCTGGCCAAAGAGCCCGCCGGTGTGTCCTTCGGCCAGCATAAGGATGCGGTCGCTCATGCCCATGAGCTCGGGAAGTTCGCTGCTGACCAGCACCACGGCCTGTCCCGCGTCGGTCAGTTTGTTGACCAACTCATAGACCTCGAGTTTCGCCCCGACATCGATTCCGCGGGTGGGTTCGTCGAGGAACACGACTTTGGGACGCGTCATCATGGCTTTGGCCAGCACAACTTTTTGCTGGTTGCCGCCGGAGAGTGTCCCGACCGGCGTGGTCAGTCCCGGGGCTTTGATTTGCAGGGACCGGAAGTATTCCTGATTGCGGCCGGATTCCTTGTGTGCGTCGATGAGCCCCCACGAGCCGCACATGCGGTTGACCAAATCCCAAAGCGAGGACAGGGCCATGTTAAACCCGATCTCCTGATCGAGGATGAGCCCGTAACGTTTGCGATCTTCGCTCACCAGCACCAAGCCGCGCCGGATGCTTTCTGTCGGGGAATGCTTCGGCCCGAGCGCTTGATTTTCGAGCAAAACCTCACCGCCCGCCCGCTGTCCGTAGGCCCCAAAGAGGTGCAGGAGAAGCTCGCTGCGTCCGGCTCCCATCAAGCCGCCGATGCCGAGCACCTCCCCGGCGCGAACCTCGAAGGAGATCTGCTCCAGGCGGTTTTTCGCGCCCTCCGCCACCGTGAGGTCTTTGACCGAAAGGATGACCTGGCCGATGTTTCCGATGCGCCGCGGAAAGAGGTCTTCGAGCGGGCGTCCGACCATGTGGCGGATGACTTCGCTCTTGGTTGTCTGCGCGGCCTCGAGGGTGGTGATGCTTCGGCCGTCGCGCAAGACCGTGATCCGGTCGGCGATGGCAAAGACTTCATCAAGCTTGTGACTGATGTAGACGAGAGCTATGCCGCGCTTTTTAAGGTCCCGCAGCATGTCGAGAAGGACGCTGACCTCCTGCTCGGTGAGCGCGGCGGTCGGTTCGTCGAGAATGAGCACCCGGGTATGCTTCGACATGGCCTTGGCAATCTCCACCAACTGCTGGTGGCCGATACCGAGTGCGTTGACTTTGGCCGCCGGATCGATGCGCAGACCGAAGCGGTCCAGCAGTTCCTTCGATTCGCGGTAAATCTTCTCCCAATCGATGAATACGCCGCCCCTGCGCCGCGGTTCGTTGCCGAGGAAGATGTTCTCGGCCACGGTCATTTCGGGGACCAGGGCGAGTTCCTGGTAGATCACGCCGATGCCATGTTTTTCCGCGTCTTTCGAATTCTGGAAGGAAACAATTTTGCCCTCGACGAGGATGTCGCCCTCGTAACTCCCGGCCGGATGAATGCCGGAGAGGGTTTTGATCAGCGTGGATTTGCCCGCGCCGTTCTCGCCGCAGAGGGCGTGCATTTCTCCGGCCCACAGATCGAAGCTCACGCCGTTGAGCGCGATGACCCCCGGGAAGCGTTTGATCAGGTGATCGGCGGCGAGGAGGGGAACGGACATGGGGGATTCTTAATCAAGACCAGCGGCCATTTCATTTCCCATACACCGCCTCCTTTGACTGAAAACCATCGGCGATCACGGTGTCCATCATGTTGGTTTTGTCCACCGCGACGATGTCACCAAGCACGGACGGGACGTCGATCTGGCCATTGTTCACGGTCTGGTTGGCGACGATCGGTTTGCCCTTGGCCATTTTGACGGCGACCTCCGCGGCGTTGTGGGCAAGTTTTTTAAGCGGCTTGTAGATCGTCATGGACTGGGTTCCCGCGATGATGCGCTGGCAGGCGACCAGTTCGGCATCCTGTCCGGTGACCAGAATGTTCCCGGCAAGTCCTTCCTCGCTGAGCGCCTGAATGGCGCCTGCGGCCACGACGTCAGCCGCTGCGAGCACGGCGTCGAAGCCGCTGTCGCCCAGCTTGCTGATCGCCGCGTTCACGATCTTTTTGGCGTTCTCGAGTTTCCAATCCTCCGCCCAGTCTTCCCAGACAATCTGGACATCTCCCTTCTCGATGTGGGGCTGGAAGACTTCCATGGCGCCCTGATTGAAGAGGAAGGCGTTGTTGTCGGTCTTGGAACCGTTGACGAGGACGATGCGCCCTTGGCCCGGCGTCGGCAGGTGATCGAGAAGCCACTGGGCCTGGAAGCGCCCAACCTTCACGTTGTCGAAGCTCAGGTAAACGTCGAGGTCGCAGTTCCTGATGAGGCGGTCGTAGGCAATGACCGGAATACCGGCCTCGTGCGCCAGTTGGACGCCCTTGGCCATCGCGGCGCCATCGTGCGGGACGATGACGATCACATCGACTTTGCGGCTGATCAAAGCTTGCACGTCGTTGATCTGCCGGGTGTCGTCTCCATTGGCCGATTGAACGAGCACATCCGCGCCAAGTTCTTCGCAGCGCTTCTGAAAAAGATCGGAATCGGCCTGCCAGCGTTCTTCCTTGAGGGTGTCGAGCGAAAGGCCGATCAGCGGGCGTGTTCGGCCCGTGGCGGCGTCATCGCCTGGCGCGGAGTTCTTCCCGAGAAAAAGACCGATCAGAATGCTGAGGAGGAGAGAGACGACGACGAGGCTGCTTTTGATGGACATGGGAAAAGACGGGATTTGGTTCGCACGAAGTCACGAAGGGGGTCAAGGTCAGCGAATGATGCCGCGTTTGCTTTGCTCGATGAAGTCGCAGAGTTCAGTCACCTCGGCGATGCCGGGCAATTCCTGGCGGATGGTTTCGACGGCCTGCTTCACGTTGAGCTGGCCGCGGTAGAGGATGCGGTAGGCTTCTTTGAGGGCGCGGATGGTTTCCGGCGGATGTCCGGCGCGCTCCAGGCCGACTTGGTTGACCCCGCGCACTTCGGCGGGATTGCCGTCGGCGATGAAGAACGGCGGGACGTCCTGCACGATTTTTGAGCAACCACCCGTGATGGCGTGGCGCCCGACACGGCAGAACTGGTGGATGGCGGTGAGACCGCCGATGACGGCGTAGTCGCCGACCTCGACGTGGCCGGCCAGGGTGCCGTTGTTGGAAAAGATGACCTTGTCGCCGACGGCGCAGTCGTGGGCGATGTGCGAGTAGGCGAGGAAGTTGCCGCCGTTGCCGATCGTCGTTTTGGTTCCGGGCAGGGTGCCGCGGTTGACCGTGCAGAATTCACGGAAGGTGTTGCCGTCGCCGATGGTCAGAAAGGTCGGTTCGCCCTCGTATTTGAGATCCTGCGTCCGTTGCCCGATCGAGCAGTAGGCATAGAAGAAATTGCCGCTCCCGATGGTGGCCGCTCCCATAAGCGTGACATGGTGCTGCAATTCCGTCTCCGCGCCGACGGCGACGCCCGGACCGATGATGCAATAGGGGCCGATCCGGGCGGACGGATCGACCTCGGCCGCCGGGTCGATGATGGCGGTGGGGTGGATCATTCCGAGACGAGACCGAAGAGCAGCACGCCCTCGCTGACGATTTCGCCGTTGACCGTGCAGGAGCAGGCGGCGCGCGCCATGGTTTTGCGCGAGCGGGTCAACTCGCAATGGATGAAGAGCATGTCGCCGGGAAAGACCGGCTTGCGGAACTTCACCTCGTCGGCGCTCATGAAGTAGCCGATTTTGCCGGAGTTCTGGGTGTTGAGCATCATGAGGATGCTGGCCACCTGCGCCATGGCCTCGACCTGGAGCACGCCGGGCATGACCGGATGGTTGGGGAAGTGGCCCTGGAAGAACGGTTCGTTGATCGTGACCGACTTGACCCCGGTGCATTTCGTGTCTCCTTCGAAGGCCACGATGCGGTCAACCATGAGGAAGGGATAACGGTGCGGGAGAATCTTCATGATCTCCGTGGTCGGCAGGACGCGCTCGCCGACCGGGAGCCGAGCCGGAGGGATCATGGCCATCATGGTGGCATGCTGCTTGGCGATGGCCGCCGCGAGTTCGGTGTTCGGTCCGTGGCCGGGCTTGATCGCGACGACATGGCCGAGGAGCGGACGGCCGACGAGGGTCAGGTCGCCGATGATATCGAGGATTTTGTGGCGGACGAATTCGTCCGCGAAGCGCAGGGGTTCCTTGCTCAGGACGGAATTGTCGCGGATGACGATGGCGTTCTCGAGGCTGCCGCCGCGGATGAGGCCTTTTTCCATCAGGGGCTCGACGTCCTCGTAGTGGACGAAGGTGCGGGCCGGGGCGATTTCCTTTTCGTAGACGGCGGGGGTGATTTCGAGGCTGAGATACTGCGTGTGCGTGCCATTCGGTCCGGCTTGGGTGCAGGAGACGCGGAATTTGCTGTCCGGCAGGATGACGAGGAGCGAGCCGCTCTTGGTTTGGACGGCCACGGGCTCGCGGATTTCGCAAAAATGGCGTGGGGCGTCCTGTGCCGCGATCCCGGCCTTCTGAATCAGCGCGACGTAGGGCGCGGCGCTGCCGTCGCCGATGGGCGGTTCGTTGGCGTCCATTTCGATGAGGGCATTGTCGACCCCGAGGCCGGTCAGGGCAGAGAGAATGTGTTCGACCGTATGGACCTTGACGCTGCCCTCGACCAGGGTGGTGGCGCGCTCGACGGTGCGGACATTCGAGGCGCGGGCATCGATGGTCGGCTGGTCGGGCAGGTCGGTGCGGCGGAACTTGAACCCGTGGTCGGGCGGGGCCGGATGGAGGGTGAGGGTGGCTTTGCCGCCCGTGTGGAGGGAGACGCCGGCGAGTGACGCAGAGGTGGCCAGAGTGTGTTGTTTTTCCATGGAGAAAGAGGGGTCAGGGGACGAGGCGACCGTCGATCATGCGGATCTGCCGGTCGGCGACAGCGGCCGCCTCGGGGCTGTGTGTTACGATAACTAAGGTGGCCAGCCGTTGGGAGGCAATCTTTTGAAACAACTCGAGCACGCGGGCAGCGTTGGCCGAGTCGAGGTTCCCGGTGGGTTCGTCCGCCAGAAGCAACGCCGGACGGTGGACCAGCGCCCGGGCGATGGCCGCCCGCTGCATCTCGCCGCCGCTCATCTGATGCGGAAAGGCGTCGGCCCGCGGGGTCAGCCCGACAAGTTCAAGCATGCGCAGGGCCTCGTCGCGGGCCTGACGGGCCGGGTCGCCACGCAGCAGGAGGGGCAGCTCGACGTTTTCCCGCGCGGTCATGGCGGAGAGGAGGTTGAAAAATTGGAAGACGATGCCGAGTCGTTCGCGGCGGTAGGTGGTGAGGTCCGCGTCATTGGCCCCGTGCAGGGCCAGGCCGTCGACGGTGATTTCACCGGAGGTTGGCTGGTCCAGTCCGCCCAGCAGGTTGAGCAGGGTGCTTTTGCCGCAGCCGCTCGGCCCGGTGACCGCGGCGAAAGTCAGGGGCTCAATCTCGAGGGAGAAATCGCGCAGGGCGTGTAATTCGCCCCCGGGGGAGGGATAAACACGGCTGACATGGCTGAGGACAATCATGAGGACGACAAGGGTTTCCGTTCGGCGCGGCGCGCGCAAGACAACTTCCGCGTCGTCGCGGAGGGGCCGGGCTGGATCGTGGTGGACAAGCCGGCCGGCCTGCTCACGCATCCGACGCGGCCCGACGGGGCGCCGACCTTGTGGGACGGCCTCCGCGCGCTGCTGGCCTATGAGCTGGCCAACCGCGGGCAGCTTTCGATCATCACGCGCCTCGACCGCGAAACCAGCGGTCTGGTTCTGCTGGCCCTGACTCCGCCCACGGCGCGGACCCTCGGGCTGGCCATGCAGCGCGGGCAAATCGCGAAGGAATATCTGGCCGTGGTTCGCGGATGGCCGGAGGCGGACGACTGGGTCATTGAGGCGCCGCTCATTCGTCAGGGCGAAGTGCGGCCCTCGGCCGTTTGGCTCAAGCGTTGCGTGGACCCGCGTGGGGCGGCGGCCTCGACGCGGGTGATGGTCGAGGAGCGTTGGGAGCGGGCGGGGGAAAAATTCTCCCTCGTGCGGGCGCGGCCGCGGACCGGGCGCACGCATCAGATCCGCGTGCACCTCGCGCACGCCGGGCATCCGTTGATCGGCGACAAACTTTACGGAAGCCGTGAGGAGGCTTATCTTGAGTTCATCGAGAACGGGTGGACGTCGAAACTTGCGGCCGAACTCCTGCTCCCGCGGCACGCGCTGCACGCGGCGCGGCTGGAATTTGATGCCGGAGCCGGGGTTGAAACCGTCGGGTGCGACCTGCCGGATGATTTGCGGAGCTTCCTGCCGGGCGGCGGGTGTGGTAACTGACTACGCAGACCGATATGCCTACCTACGACTATCAGTGCCTCAAATGCGGCCAAAACTTCGAAGTGTTCCAATCCATGAAGGATGATGCCTTCAAGACCTGCCCGGAAAAATGCTGTCAGGTGACTCCTTGGGGCCACGGCGACGTCAAGCGCCAGATCGGCACCGGGGCGGGTTTGATTTTCAAGGGCAGCGGTTTCTACACCACCGATTACCGCAGCGATGGTTACAAGAAGGCGGCCAAGGATGAGAGCACAAGCAGCACGCCCAAGCCCGCCGAAAAGGCCGCTTCGTCCGGCACCAGCACCCCTGCGCCCGCGCCGCCCCCGGCGTCTTCGTCCTCCGGCAGCAGTTCTTCGCCGGGCACGGGCGGCACGAAATAGCCTGACGAGCCATGAGCCTGCATTGCGCCGCCTGCCAATACGACAATGACCCGACCCGGGTCTATTGCCACAATTGCGGGGCCAAGCTCGAACGCGGGGCGACGTCGCCTCCACCGCCCACCGGGTTCACCCATCCGACCGACGTGCTCAAGGCGTCGAAGAAACGACCACCCTTCGCGTGGCGCGCGGCGCTGGGGGCCTTGGTGCGGCTGGCGATTTTGGGCGGGATCATTTGGGCTGTCGTGCTGGCTTTTCTCCCGCCGCATGACCTTCCTGCGCCGGTGCCCGCGGACCAGAATGTGGCTGATCGTCTCTCCGCCTTGGTGGCCGACTCTTCCTCGGCCGATGGCACGAGGGCCTTTGCCGTGCCGGCGGCGGACGCGTCCACCTGGCTCGCGTCAACCGTGACCTTGCGCGCGGCGGAGGGTGCACTTTCCTACCTCAAACCCGAGAGGGTCTACTTCGTCCCGGGGCAGGGCGACTTCCGCCTCGGCCTCGAGACGGCGATGCCCCTGGGGTTCCGCGTTTACTTCGAGGGGGTTTATGCGCCGGTGCGCGATGCGTCGGGCTGCACCTTGGAGGCCAAGCGTCTTTCCATCGGCCGGCTGTCGCTCCCGCCCGTGCTGGATCTGCTGGTGCGTAAGCAATTTGAAAGCCTCCGCGGCGCGCTGGAGGCTCCGCTTGGGCAGCTGGCCAGCGCGGACGAAATCAAAATCTCGCCGGAATCGATCAACCTGCGTTGGTCGCCCCGCAGTCCGTGAAGGTGGCCCTGCGGGTGGCGGCGGCGCTGGTGGCCGTGGTGCTGACGGCGTCTGGCCAGATGGTGGCGTCTGAATTGTTCAAGCCGGAGAACCGAACGACGAGCAATTCCGGCCAATTCATCATTTTCGGCGGCACTCGCGAAACTCGTTCGGCCCTGGCGCGGCGGGGGGAGGAGTTGAGGACCCTTGTGGCCAAAGAACTGCGGGACCAGTCGGCCTTCACCATGCCAATCCTGCTGGTCCTGACGCCCGGGGATGGAATGAGATTCCGCCAGCGTGCGATCTTCCTCCAAGTTTTCGATGCGGGCGATGCGGGGAGAAAGTTGCAGGTGGACATCGCCCCGGGGGCGGTCTCGGACCAGCCCGTGCTGGATGCGGCGCTCGTGCGGGCCCTGCTGTTGGAGCGATCGCTGCGACGGCAGAAGTTCGAGGGTTTGCGCTTTGTCGATCCGCCCGACTGGCTGGTCGCGGCCATTCTGGCTGCCCGTGACCGCAGCCCGGGTTCGGCCCAAGTCTATGCCGCGCTCCTGCAGGGCAAGGGCATGCCGTCGGCGGATCGATTCCTGCGGCAGAATTCCTCCGCCCTGCGGGGCAAGGCGGCCGAGCTTTACGCCGCGCAGAGCCTGGCCTTGTTCGACGGCCTGGTCGAGTTGCCCGGCGGACGCCAGAAGGTGCTGGAAAATCTCATGCTGGTCGAACCGGACACCGATCCGGTCCAGCGCTTCGCCCAAACGTGGCCCGACCTGGCCGTGGATCAGCCGAAGCTCGCACGGGTCTGGGCCCTGGCCGTGGCGCGTTTTTCCTCCCCGTCGAAGACGGGATTTTTGTCCGCGGAGGAAACGGCGGCACAGCTTCAACGGCTCTTGGCCGGGTTAGACCCTGATGCGTCGCCCGAGGGGCCGGCGCTTTTGATGCTGGAACTGGCCCGCACGGAAGAGGGGCGGTTCAAATTGGCCCGGGCCGCCGAGGAGGCCCAGCGCCTCGGTTTCCGCGCGCACCCGCTCTACGCGTCGCTGGTCGGCGAATACCAAGCCATGCTCGATAATCTGGCGCGCAAGCGGCGGCGGGGCTTCGAGCGGAGGTTTGCCGAGACCGAGGACTTGCGCGCCTCGCTCGATGGCCGGTCGCGGGAGATCACCGATTTTCTCAACTGGTTCCAGACCGGTTACGAGGGGGAGAAGCCCATCGTCATCACGTCCCGGCCGCCGGAGGATCGGCAGGACCGCGCCACGCGACGCAATGATCGGATCACGCGCTACCTCGATTCCGTCGAGGAGCGCGGGTGGTAGCGATCAGGAAAAGAATTCCTTCGCCCGCTCGAGAAACCCCTTGGTGATCGGCGTGTTCTGGTCGCCGCAACTGGCGGAAAACTCCTCGAGTTTGCGGCGTTGCTCCGCCGTGAGCTTGGTCGGCACCTCGACGGCAACGCGAACGAGAAGTTGGCCGTGGCCCGAGCCGCGCAGGTGGGGCATACCTTTGCCGCGGAGTTTGAAGACCGTGCCGCTTTGCGTGCCCGCCGGCACTTTCAGCGAGGCCTTGCCGTCGAGCGTGGGCACATTGATCTCGCCGCCGAGGGCCGCCGTGACGAAAGGCACGGGCAGTTCGCAGAACAGGTCCTCGCCGTTGCGGGAGAAGATGCGGTGTTCGTGGAGGTGAATGACGACATAGAGGTCGCCCGAGGGCGCGCCGCGCACACCGGCCTCGCCATTGCCGGACGAGCGCAGGCGTGAGCCGTCATCGATGCCGGCGGGAATCTTCAGCTTGATCCGCGCCGTGACCTCCGCCCGGCCTTCGCCGTGACACACTTTGCACGGGTGGTCGAAGATTTGTCCGGCCCCGCGGCAGCGCGGGCAGGCTTGGGCCACTTGGAAAAATCCGCGCGAGCTGATGACTTGTCCGCGGCCCCGGCAGGTCGGGCAGGTGTGCAGGCGCGCGGCCGGGCCGCCGCCCGATCCGCCGCAGGTCGAGCACTGGCCGGTCTTGCGGATTTCGATTTCTTTTTCCACCCCGTGGGCGGCTTCCTCGAGTTTGATCTCGAGGTCGTAGCGCAGGTCGGCCCCGCGGCCTTGTTCGGTCTGCTGACCGCCGCCGCCGAAAAAATGCTCGAAGATGCCGCCGCCGCTTGACCCGAAGACCTCGCGGAAAAGGTCGAACGGATCATGGAAACCTCCGCCGCCGCCCCCGCCGCTCTGGAAGGCGGCGTAGCCGTGACGGTCGTAGGCGGCGCGCTTGTCGGGATCGATGAGGATGTCGTAGGCCTGCGAGATTTCCTTGAAGTGCTCCTCGGCCTCCGCGTCCCCCGGATTGCGATCCGGGTGGTATTGCATGGCCAGCTTGCGGTAGCAGGTCTTGATTTCCTCCACGGCTGAACTGCGCGAAACACAAAGGATCTCGTAGGCATCCCTGCGATGACGTGACGACATGGCGGGATCTATCAGGCCGCGGGGCCTTTGGAGACAAACACACTGGCCGGACGGAGCAAGCGGTCGCGCAGCTTGTATCCGCGGCGGGCCTGCCGCACCACACGGCCTTCGGGCACCGTGTCGTTGGCTTCATGGCCCACGGCTTCCATCAGATTCGGATCGAACTCCGCCCCCTCCGTCTGAACTTCCTCCAGACCCGAGGAGGTGAGGAAATCGCGGAACTGGCGGGCGACCATGCCCAGGCCCTGCAAGATGGCATCCGCCCCGGCAGCGGAGCGCGCTGCGTCGAGGCCGAGTTCGAAATTGTCGAGGACCGGCAGGAGATCCTGCAGCAGCGAATTGTTGGCGTAGCGGATGGCCTCGTCTTTCTCGCGCACCGCGCGCTTGCGGTAGTTGTCGAAATCCGCCGCGGTGCGCAAGGCGAGGTCGCGGAACTTCTCTGCTTCGGCGGCCGGATCGGCGATGTCTTCGCCGCTTTCGTCCTGGGTCGGCGGCGTTGGTTCGTCCTGATGTTTCTTGCTCATAATTTGCGGATGGAAATGAGGGTGATGTCGTCGTGTTGCGGGACTTCCCCGGCGAACTCGCGGACTTCCTCCGCGATGTTTTTCACCGTCGCCGCGCTGCCCCGGGGGGCGTTGGCTTGGACGGCTTGAATGAGCCGGACCAGGCCGAACTCCGAGTCATGCCGATCCAGCGCCTCCGTTACCCCGTCGGTGTAGAGAAGGAGCCCGTCGCCGGGTTCCAGCATCACGATTTCGTCGGTTACGACCCTATCGAACACGCTGCCGCTGTCAATGCCCACGGCCATGCCCGGCGGGCAGAGCGTTTTGATTTCGCGGCTGGCCGCGCGGTAGAGCAGCGGTTGGTCGTGGCCGGCCCGCGCGACAGTCATCTCGCCGTTGCGGGTGTCGACCACCGCGTAGAGCATGCTGACGAACATGTCTTCCTTGATGTCCGGGTATAGCTGGCGGTTGACCTGGCGCAAGGCGGCCGCGGCCGAGAGGCAACCCGGCGCGGCACTGCGCAGAAGGCTCCGGCACATGCCGGTGATGAGCGCGGCCGGGATGCCCTTGCCCGAGACATCCGCGATGGCGATGCCCCAGTGGTGCTCGTCGATGGGCAGGTAATCGAAGTAATCGCCGCTGACGTGCCGGGCCGGGACATTGAGTCCGTTGATTTCGTAGCCGGCGACCTGCGGGGCGGAGGAGGGGAGGAGGATGCTCTGGATTTCCCGCGCGGTTTGCAGATCGCTGTCGAGGCGCTTCTTTTCTCCCGCTTCGAGGTAGACGGCCTCGCTGAAGAGCGCGAAGGCGGATTGATCGGCGATGGCTTTGAAAACGCCGAGATCTTCCTGGTTGAAGGCCGAACTCATCGGACCATTGATCACGGCGAGAACCCCGAGGATTTTGTCCCGGTAAGCCAGGCAGGCCACCAGCGCTGCGGTCGGCTGCTGCCCTTCCGCGGCCAAACCCTTCAACTCCGGATCGCTGAAATCAAAAAGCCGGGCTCCTCCCTCGTCCCAAACTTTGGCCACGGCCCCTTCGCCGGGATGGATCGGATGGAGGCGCAGATAGCTCTCGAGGGCCACGGGGTTCGCTTCGGCCTGCTGGCGGATGTGCGCCGGCACCGTCACGAGGGGCGAGCAGGAACGGCTGATGTAGGCGGGGGAAAGAAACTCACCCGACCGGTCGAGGAGGTAAAGGGATCCGCCGTGCGCATTGAGAATGCGGGCGGCGCTCTCGACGATCAGCCGGTGAAGTTCGCGCCGACCTGCTCCGCCGCCGAACGCCTCGCCGAGGCCGTGGAGAAAATCGAAGACCCTTTCCTCTTCGGTCCGGAGTTCGCGCCATTCGCGGCCAAGAAGCAGGAGGGCTTTTCGTTGGCTGACGACCCGCCACCCGAGGTAGGCCGAGAGCAGAGCCAAAAGAATGATCAGGCCGGTCGTCATGGGGCTTCGCGCGAGCGAGGCGAAGCTTAGGGCCGGCCGGGTGGCCGCTTCAAGGGCTCGCTTGGCCTTCCGGCTTTTTCTGCTCGAGAAATTCGAGCACGTCCTTGAACCGGACGGCGTTCTCCGGGTTCACGGCGGCGAGGCTCTCGTGGGCCTCGATGATGGTCTCGCGTTTGGCTTCCCGCGGGCCGTCCTCGCCGGGTTCGACCCATTGGCCCACGGACGGGGCGGCCGGATCCGCGGGCGGCGCGTCTTCCACGGTCATCACGCGGTCGAGACCAAGGATGCCCAAAACCTGCCGGTTGCGCGGGTTGGCCCGGACGACTTTGACGGTCCCGTCGGGGCCGAGCCGGAGCGCGATGCCGGCCAGCGTGCCCATGAAGGTCGAGTCCATGAGCTCGCAGTGCTGCAGGTCGACGATGAACTCTTTGTGGCCGCGCCGGCTCATCTCCGCGGCAAAGTCTTTCAGCCCGGTGCTGTTTTGAAATGATCCGCGGCCGGTCACCCGTATCCATACGGAGGCACCCGAGACTCCAACCTGCACTGACGATGCGACACTCAATTGAGAAGGGAATTAGGCGACGAAATCCTGCCGGTGTCAAATGCGCCCCGCGCCAGATTTTACTTCCACAGGAAGGACTGCGTGACGGCGACGATTCGTCCGTTTTCGATCAAGAGGCAACGCCAGGCCGTGACCGGGCCATCCCAGTGGTAGCTGTCGCCGATGACGGCAAAGGACGTTTTCACCGTGCCCCTGGCCCCGGTGTAGGAGGTTTCCTGCGCGCGCACATCGTTGCCGAGCCGGGCCTGACGGTATTCGAGTCGCACGGTCAGGTCGGCGGCCCGGCCAGCCCGCCACCAAATGTCGAAATAGGTGCCCTCGCGCTGCTTGCGCTCCTCGGCCGAAAGCGCGCCGTAGTTGATCTGCCGGCGCTCGAAAATAATGACCTCGTTGGGCGTCTCGGTGAAGGTTTCCGGCTGATTGATGAAGCGCTTGACCTTGCGGAACTCGAAGTCCTGATCGAGGGCGAGGGGAAGAACGCGGGCCTCGGCCAACTCGACCGGCTTGGGTGCCGTGGTGCAGGAGGCGGCGAGCAGGACGGCGAGAAGCAGGCCGGAACGGCATTTCATGGACGCATCAGATGAGTTTTGGCTGCGGATGTCAAACGGTCGCGCGACCGGGAATTGTCTTGCCCCCGACCTTCCCGCCTCGGGATGCTTCGCCCCGGCCTCCGGCGGATGGGTGGCCTCACCATGACACACTTCCAGCAATCCCTCGCCGCGGTCCAGACCACCTTTCAATCGCTCACGCCGCTCGAGGCGCCGCTGCGGCAGGCTGCGGACGCCGTTTTGACCGCCCTGACCTCCGGGCGCAAGCTGCTGATTTGCGGCAATGGGGGGAGTTCGTCCGACGCCGCCCATATCGCGGCGGAATTTGTCTGTCGCTTCATCGGCGACCGGCGACCCTACCCCGCGCTGGCCCTCGGGGTGGATGGAGGTCTCCTCACTGCGATCGGCAACGATTATGATTTCGCCGTGGCCTTCGCCCGGCAGGTCCAGGCCTTCGGTCAGCCCGGTGATGTTTTCATCGGCCTGAGCAGCTCGGGTCGTTCGAAGAATGTTCTCGCCGCCCTGGAGGAGGCGCGGCGTTTGGGGCTGACCACCATCGCGCTGCTCGGTCGTGACGGCGGCTTCACCGCGGGGGTGGCCGAGATTGAAATGATCGTGCCCGGCACGGTCACTGCGCGGATCCAGGAGGCGCAGCAATTCCTCCTCCATGTCCTCTGCGAGATCGTGGAGGAGAAACTGCCCAAGGAATGAACAGCGCCATGGTCTGGGTGACGGTCCTGGCCTTCGGCCTGGTCGTCGGTTCGTTTCTCAACGCGGTCATCCACCGGCTGCCCCGCGAAATAAGCCTGGCCCACCCGCGGCGGTCGTTCTGTCCGCAGTGCGGCCGCTCCCTGCCATGGTATGAGAACCTGCCGGTCCTGAGCTGGCTCTGGCTGCGCGGGGCCTGCTCATCCTGCGGCGCGCCCATTCCGGTGCGCTACGTCGTGGTCGAAGTGATCACGGGGGCGTCGTTTGTTGTTTTGTGGTGGCTCTTCCCGCCGGCTTTGGCCGCGGCCTATGCCGTGCTGGTCTGCCTGCTCATCGCGGGAACCTTCATCGATCTCGAGCACATGATCCTGCCCGATGTCTTGACCCTCGGCGGGGCGGTTGCGGGCGTCGTGCTGAGCATGGCGGTCGAGGGGCTTCAGCCCGGGCTCTCGTGGGAGGAACGTCTGCGCTCCAGTCTCTTCGGGGCGCTCTGCGGCTTCGCCCTGCTCTTTGCCGTGGTGGAAATCGGCAAGCTCGCCTTCGGGCGCAAGCGGGCGGCGCTTGATCCAGTGGAGCAGTTTTCTGTCCACGCCGATGCGGACGGCCCTCGGTTGCGGCTCGGCGGGGAAGATTGGACCTTGGCCGATTTCTTTTACCGGGCGACGGATGCCCTCGATGTGGAGTTGACCGATGGCTCGATCTGGCGACTGCAGGCCGAAGGGGTCAAACGCGATGGCGTTCTCGTGACTTACGCCGAGGCGGATGGCTGGAACGGCGAGGCCCGCGCGGTTGTTGTGCCGCGCGAGGCGATGGGTTTCGGCGATGTGAAATTCATGCTCACGCTCGGCGCCTTTCTCGGTTGGCCCGGGGCGGTTTTCAGCATTGCCGCGGGATCAATCCTCGGGGCGGTCGCGGGGATCGCGCTGCTCGCCGCCCGCCGTTTGGACGCGGCGGGTCGCATTCCTTTCGGGCCCTACCTCGCGGCCGGCGCGCTGGTCTGGATTCTCGGCGGCCCGGACTTGGTGCGCTGGTATCTTGGTCGCTGATTTTCTCAACGCCGCCAGCGGGCGGTCTGCAGGAAGGCCTGCACGAAGAGAAAGAGAATCAGAAAGATCACGACCGACAGCGCGGCCGACCACCCGAAGCGGTAGTCGGTGAACGCCGATTTGTAGACGTAGGAAACAAGGATGTGGGTCGAGTCCGCCGGTTCGCCGCCGTCGGAGAACAGCCAGATGGCGTTCAGGTTGTTGAAATTCCAGACGATGCCCAGCGTGGTGGCCGGCAGCATGAAGGGGCGCAGCAGCGGCGCCGTCAGCCGGACGAACTGCAACCAATCGGAGGCCCCCTCGAGCCGCGCCGCTTCGTAGACCGTGGCCGGGATGGCCCGCAGCCCGGCGAGGGCCACGACGAGCATGAAGGGAAAGCCCATCCAGACATTGACCAGCACCGCGGCGGTGAACGCCTCAAAGGGGGAGTTGAGCCAGTCGATCGGGGCCAACCCGAAGACCGCGCCGAGGAAGCGGTTGACCGGACCGCTCTCGCCTTGGAACAAACCCCGCCACGTCAGGGCCGTGATGTATTGCGGCATGGCCCAGGGCAAAAGCAGGAGAACGCGCCAGGCCGATTGTCCGGCGATGAACTGCTGGTTGAGCACGACCGCGAGCGACACGCCCAGCGCGATTTGCAGCCCGGTGCTGGCCAGCGTCCAAAGCACGGTCTTGCTGAACGTCGTCCAAAAAGTCGGTTCGCTGAAGACCAGCAGGTATTGTTTGAATCCCACCAACCGCCAGTCGAGCACATGATAAATGCTCGCGTCGGAAAACGAGAGAATGACCGTGTAGAGCAGCGGGTAGACGACCACGAGGGCCAAGACCACGAGGGCGGGGAGGAGGCAGAAGGTCAGGAAAACCCGGCGCCGCGAGTTCGGGTCCCACTCGGCCAGTCCGGCCAGCGCTGCCGCCTGCGGTGGCTCCGGGCGCGGTTTCACCATGCGCCTTCCCGGATTCGTTCTTCCGCCTCTTTCTGCATCATGCGCGCGGCCTCGTCCGGAGTGAGGTCGCCGCTGAAAACTTTGCGATACGGGCCGCGGATACCATCCCACACGTGACGCAATCGCGGGCTCAAGGGCATTAGAACGGAATACTTGGCCTGTTCGCGGGCGATTTGCAACACACGGTTCCCGGTGAAAACGGGCGAGGCCAGGGCGGACTTGAGCGTCGGCGTGGTGAAGAGCTGCGTGGCCATGTTCAGCTGCACCTGCTCGCCGGTCAGGTGCGCCAGCACGCGACGGACGAGATCGAATTTGGCCGGCGGCGTGTTGATGTTGAGGCAGTAACCCTTGGCCGAGACGATCGGGCGGCAGCGCAGCCCCGTCTGGCTGTTGACCGGGAGAAGGGCCAGCATGCTGCGCTCGGGCACGCCGTATTCCGCCCACGACCACGGGCCGTTGATGATCATGGCCGCCCGCCGCCGCATGAACATGAGGTTGGCCGTCTTGTAATCCTCGTAGCGGGGAATGACTCCGTGCTTGTCGCGCAGGTCGAGAATGAACTGCAAGGCCGCCCGCGTGGCCGCGGTGTCGAGGGTGGGATGGCCTTCGTCATCCATGATCCAGCCACCGAAGCTCGTAAGGAAAGGAACGAAGAAATACGGCTCGGTGTAGTTCCAAGTCAGTGCGTATTGCTCGGGGTGGCCCTCGCCGCTGCCCCGCAGCTTCCGGCCGATGGCAATCAAATCGTCGAGCGTTTCCGGCGGGGTTTCGACCATCTGGCGGTCATAAACGAGCATGAGCTGGTTGCCGATCTGGTCGGCCACCATCCAGGGCCGGTCTTTCCAACGGACCACGCCGTCCGCCGTGAACAGCGCAAAAAAATCCTCCCCGACCACCTCGTTCCACGGCCGGATGACCTTGGTCTCGGCGAAGAGGCTGACGTTGTCCGCCGGTCCGAAAATCAGATCGGGTCCCTGCCCGGCCACCGCGGCGATGATGAAGGAGTTCCGCATCTCCTCCCCTTCGCGGTAAACCGCCGTGATTTCTTCCGGCGCGTGCGCGCGGTTGTATTCGCGGATGACCTCCTCGAAGAACACCCGCTCGGCCCCGGTCTTTTGGTGCCAGATGACCAGCCGGTCCGGTGCCTCGCGCGGCGGCTGGCAGCCCGCCATCAGCGGCAGCAGGGCGAGGGCGAGCCAACGGTGCGTTATGCGGGGCAGGAACATGGTGCGGGTGCCAGCTCCCAATTTCATGGTGCAGCCCCTCGCTGGCAAGCATGCAGCCCAAGCCCGGGGCTTTCCCGTTGCCGACCGGTCGCGCCGCGGGCATGATCCGCCGGGATGAGCGGCGACACTTTCAACCTGCAGGTCAACCGCAAGGCACTCGACCTCAATCTCGACGGGCGGATCTACGGAACCTTCGCCGAGATCGGGGCGGGGCAGGAGGTGGCCCGCCGTTTTTTTTATGTCGGCGCCGCCGCCGGCACGGTGGCCAAGACGATGTCGGCCTACGACATGACCTTCAGCGACGCGATCTACGGGCCGGTCGAGCGCTATGTCAGCCGCCCCCGCCTCTGGGGCATGCTGGAGCACGAGTTCACCCTCCTGCGCGAGCGGCTCGACGCGAAACTCGGGGCGGAAAAAACCTTCTTCGTCTTTGCCGACACGGTCTCGGCCCGCAGCTTCCATCGCCACGAAGAGTCTCACGGATGGATGGGCATCCGCTTCCAGACCGTGCCCCGCGGCCCGGTCAACGAAATCATCATCCATGTGCGCATGCTCGACGCCGAGAACATCGCGCAGCAGGAGGCTCTCGGCATTATCGGGGTCAATCTCATCTACGGCGCGTTCCGCCACCATGCCGACCCGACGAAACTCATCGGCAGCCTCCTCGACGACCTGACCTCGAAGCGCATCGAGGTGGATATGATCCGCTTCAGCGGGGCCGATTTCGCCGCCGTGGACAACCGGCTGATGAGCCTGCAACTGGTCGCGCAGGGGCTCGGGCCGGCCGCCATGTTTCGCGCCGACGGCGAGGTCGTGCAGCCGGCGGAGGAACTTTACAAGCACGCGGTCCTGGTTGAGCGGGGGAGCTTCCGTCCGGTTACCCACGTGACCCACGAGATGCTGCGCTGCGCCTACGAGGATTTTGCGCCGCGCGAAAAAGCCGCGCCGCGCGGGGTGCTGACCCTGGCGGAGATCACCATGCAAAATCTCCTCAGCACCGGGGAATTGGATGCCCGCGATTTTCTCGACCGCACCGACATCCTCGGGGCCCTCGGCCAGACCGTGCTGGTCTCAAACTTTGGCGAATACTTTCGCCTCGTTGATTACATTGCCCGCTACACCAGCGAGGCCATCGGCATAGCGCTCGGGGTGCCCAGTCTGGAGGAGATTTTTCTCGAAAAATACTACGAGGGACTGGACGGCGGCATCCTCGAGGGTCTCGGCCGGCTCTTTAAGACCAACGTGCGTCTCTACGCCTACCCTCGGTTGGCCGACGATGGCTCCATCATCACGGCAGAAAATCTGCGGGTCGCCGCCAAACTCCGCCACCTTTACGCCTACCTCCGGGAGAACGAATTCATCGTGCCCGTCACCGACTACCGCGCGGAAATTCTCGCAATCAAGTCGCCCCAGGTTCTGGCCAAGCTCCGCTCCGGCGACCCTTCTTGGGAACAATGCGTCCCACCCGAGGTCGCCGCCATCATCCGCCAGCGTGGCCTCCTCGGCTGCCGCGGCTAGGAATCGTCGAAGCCAAGCAGGTGGAACACCCCGTTCTTGTCCCGGTAGAAACCACGCATCTTGGGCACGTCCCCGGACACGTTGTGCAGTGTGCGGGCCAGCCAGTTCTGCTGCGCCGCGGCATGTTCCGCTCGCAGGCTGCCGTTCCTCCGGTTGACCAGGTCAAAGGGCTGGGTGACTTTGGCATATTCTTTGTCGCTCAGCCTCGCGCCCTTCAAGCGGTCGGCCTCGTAGATCGAAAGCCACCATCCGCCGTAGGCATCCGGGGCACTCGGCGGCGTAATCTCGAAAACCAAGTTGCCGGCCCGGGCGGTTCCCCCGGCCAGGTTGACCGCGTAGAGGGCGCGGAGCTCCTCGCGGCTGTGCAGATGTCCGGCCAGAAATTCGCGGAGAATTCGCTGCTGCCGGGTCGTGAAGGAGTTCCGGCCGTAAATCCCAAACTCAAGGCCCACCGGATGCTCCGGATCGCCGAGCACATTCAACTCTCCCCGGTCGTTGAAGCGGAAAGACATATAGGGAATGTTGCGGAAAACGCCGTTGTCCACCGCGGTGGCCGGGACCATGACGAAGCTCTTAATTGCATCATGGTTGCGGAAATCATGGACGATGGCCCGCCACTGCGGTAGGCGGCCTTTCTTGGTCACGGCGGAAAAGACCATCCCGTCGTCCGGGGCGTCATGGATGCGGCGGATTGACGCCTTCGGAATCTCGACCTCGGTCTTCTCCGTCTGGATGAGCACCGAGGTGGCCGAGTTTCGCAGAATGAGACCGCGGATGCTGCTCCCGTCGTTCATCTCGAGCCGATCGGGCATCGTTTCCGGAGCCGCCGCCCGGCCCGGCCCGGCCCACCAAAGCGAGGAGGCGACCGCGAGGGCGAAGACATGGCGCGTTGCGATCACGAGGGCACTAAACTAACATCGGTCCCATGTGGCAAGTCACGCGTCCGCTCTGGCTCTGCCTTTTTCTCCTGTTGCCCGGATGCGTGACGCCGCCCCGGCCCTACCAACCGCCGGCCGAACCGACGGTCACGCGCACGCTGCCGAAGGAGCCGTTCTGGTGGGGCGCTTCCACCGCCAGCTACCAAAATGAGGACCGCGGGGTCGCGCCGGGGTCGCCGATGTATTTTCAGACGGACTGGGATGTCTACGCGAAGGAGGGCGGCGCCCCGCCCCGGGGGGAGGATGCGGTCTTTTCCTGGAGCCGTTTCGACCTCGATCTCGCCGCGCTCAAACGTCTGGGCGTCTCCCACTTTCGCTTCGGCGTGGAATGGGCGCGCATCGAGCCCCGCCCCGGCGTGATCAACGAGGCCGCCCTCGCGCAATACGTGCGCATGGCCCGCGACCTGCGCGCTGCCGGCATCGAACCGGTCGTCACCCTCTGGCATTTCACCTTCCCCGACTGGCTCTACGACACGCACGCGAAGGCCCGCTCGAACTTCCTTCATCCGGACGCCCCCGCCGCCTGGCGCTCCCACGTCGCGCGTGTGGCCCGCGCGATGAAGCCCTACGTTCGCATCTACGTGCCGCAGAACGAGCCCAATGGGGCACTGCAACTCGGGTGGATCGCCGGGCACTGGCCGCCCGGTCTGCTCCTGCATCCTTTCGCCTACAAGCGCGCCATGCGCGTCGCCGCCGACATGTTCCGCGACGCCGCCGCGATCGTGCGGAAGGAACGACCTGATGCCATCATCATGGGCATTTATTCCCTGCCCGACTGGCGCCGTAACGTCCTCCAGGATCCGACCGCTTTCATTTACAACATCGTCCAGCGTCAGAACTTCGACCACCTCGACATGGTGGCGGACACGATCGATGTCATCGGGGTGAACTATTACTACGCGCAGGACGCGAGCATCCTGCGCTTCCTCAGCCGCGGCCATGGCGAGATGTCCTCGGAATACACCCAACTCGGATGGGAAATCGTGCCCGAGGGCCTTTACAACGTCCTCACCACCGTGAACAAACGCTACGGCAAGCCCATCGTCATCTCCGAGAACGGCCTCGGCACCCAGAGCGAGCAAAAGCGCATCCGCTACATCCGCGAACACATCGCGCAAATGCGCCGCGCCATGAACGAGGGCGTGGATGTGCGCGGCTACTTTCCGTGGACCCTGGTGGACAACTACGAATGGAAGGAAGGCTGGCACGGCACGTTCGGCCTCTTCTCCTACGACCGTCAAACGATGGAACGCATCCTCGAACCCACCGGCCGCTGGTTCGCCGAATACATCAAACTCCACCGCGCGCCCTGAGCCGGATCGATTCAGAAGAACTTAACCACGGATATCACGAATCGCACTGATATCAGAAAAACTCGGAAACAGCAGGTGCAACCCCGCGGAGGGCTGATTTCATGCGGCCGGTTGTGGCCGCGGAACTTTCCAGCACAACCCGCATCTGGGCTGAGACCTTGCGCCTTTGACTTGCAGCACCGACGGTCCGGTGCCTAAATATTCCCCTTCGGCCACCGGGGGTATAGCTCAGTTGGTAGAGCGTCTCGTTCGCAATGAGAAGGTCAGGGGTTCGACTCCCCTTACCTCCAGGTCCGCCGAAGGCGGTGTTGAGGCCCAGCAGGGGAGGAGAACGCAGTTCGACTGGCCACGTTTTGCTTGAGCAAAACGAATCGAAGCCCGACGCAGTCAAACTCCAGAGGTCGCCGCGGCGACCAGTCCCCTTACCTCCAGGTCCGCCGCAGGCGGTGTTGAAGCCTAACAGGGGAGGAGGAACGCAGTTCGACTGGCCTCGTTTTGCCTGAGCAAAAGGATCGAAGGCTGACGCAGTCAAACTCCAGGGGTCGCCGCGGCGACCAGTCCCCTTACCTCCAGGTCCGCCGAAGGCGGGGTTTAGCTTCGTCTCGGAGGATTTTGATCCGCTCAGCCGGATGCTGAACGGCTAATGACCCCCCGCATCGATCACGCGCAACTTCGGGAAATACGTCCGGTAGTATCCCCGGTCGCGAGTCAGCAGCGCGTCGGCCTGACGCAGGGCGTGCGCACCGACCAGAAAGTCCGCCAACATGCGTTCCTTCGGTTTGGCGCTTCGTTGCCGGTAGTGGACAAAGATGGTTCCGGCCAGATGCAGTGCCGCCGTCGACATCTCATCCACGGCAATCCCCATCGCCGCGAGGTTCCCTTCCAACGCGGCAGCCGAAGAAAAATGGGCGCTGATTTCGGCCACAACCACGGGGCAAATCATCGTCGCCCCCTGCATTCGGGCCGTATCAAGAGCGGCGATCGAGGCCGCGGTGAAGCGTGTTTCCGCGCCAAGCAGGTCGATCAGCACATTGGAATCAAGCGCCGTGACCATGCGTCAGTCCACATCGCCTTTTTCGACCGGTCCGCGCAGCGTATCCATCGCCTCCTGGCTGTCCCGGTAAGGCACGGACGCTTTCTTTCCCGCCCCTTGGAATTTGGCAAAAAAGCTGCCATGGGTTGTCTTGCGCACGACCAATGTGCCCCGCGGGCCGGCCTCGAAGGCGAGTTGTGTTCCCGGAGTCAGCCCCAACAACTCCCGTAAGGCGACCGGCACGGTGACCTGGCCTTTGGAACTGATGGTCGTCGTCATGCCCTTACCTTCAGCGTAAATCTAATAAAGTAAAGAACTGATCTTCCTTCGATCCCAGAGAGACCAGTCCCCTTACCTCCAGGCCCGCCGGATCTTGGGGCCACGGCACAGTCGTCAGGCCATCCCGCCGCAGGACGCATCGTGTTCCGTCTTTCTCGTCTTTTGGACTGTGGGTGACTTGTGACAGAATGCCCGCCACCCATGAATCCCTTGCAGCAACTTCTTTCCCTTCCCCCGGCCATGACTTCCTGGCTGCGTGGACAAGCTTCGGATCATTCGTGGTTTGCCGGCTGCGACCCGGTCGGATCCAAACTGGGGTCCGGCGGCGGTCTGGTCCGGTTGTTGGCCGATGCCTGGATGGCGGACGGGGCCGGCGACTTCGGGGCTTGGCTGGGAGAGCGGAAGCGCCTGGCCATTCTGGCGGGCGGGCAGAGCCGCCGCTTGCCGGCTTATGCGGCGACGGGAAAGATTTTCCTGCCCATGCCGATCATGCGTTGGTCCTTCGGTCAGCGCCTCGACCAAAGCCTGCTCGACTTGCAAAGCGGGGAATACGCGCGGGTCTTGGAGGCGTGTCCGGATTCCGGACGGGTGCTGGTCACGAGTGGTGATGTTTTCCTCGGATTTCCGGAAGTTCTGCCCGACGTGCCGGAGGCGGACGTGGTGGGGTTCGGCATGGCGGCCAGTCCGGAGCTGGCGGCGGGATTTGGGGTGTTTTTCACCCCGCGCGACCAGCCGGCCACGTTGGAGTTTTTTCTGCAGAAACCCGAGCCCTCCCGCACGCGGGAGCTGGCGCGCGACTTTGCGTTTTATGTCGATTCGGGTGTGTGGCTGCTGAGCGAGCGGGCGGTGCGGGTGCTGATGAGCCGGTGTGGTTGGCGCGAGGGCGAGCCGGATTCCGTCTCGTTTTTCGAACTCTATTCGGGATTCGGTCCCTCGCTGGGCCGTTCCCCGGTGGAGCCGGACGAAGCGATCGCGGGGCTGACCGCGGCGGTGGTGCCTGTGCCGCAGGGTGAGTTTTACCATTTTGGCACCACGAGGCAGATGATCGAGTCGGTCTCCGAGTTGCAGAATCGCGCAGGCCAGGAGCCGGGTCAGGGCGATTTCTGGCGCAAGCCTCACCCCGACATGTATGTGCTCAACTCGGATTTCGAGTTTCGCACGCGGTCCGCAGCTCACAGCACCATTTGGGTGGAAAACTGCAGCCTGCCGCCCGATCTCGCGCTGCCTGGTGGGAACGTGCTGACCGGTGTGCCGGCGGGAGTGGGTGAGTTTGCGCTGGCGGCGGGCGACTGCGTGGATTGTCTGCCGGTGCAGGGCGGTTGGGTGGTCCGGCCTTACGGTTTGGACGACAAGTTTGCTGGTCCGGTTGGTCTGGCCCATTGGCTGGGGCGTCCGGCCTCCGAGTGGTTCGCCGCGCGCGGCTTGCGCATGGAGGACTGCGGGATCGACGTGCAGGCCGACATTCAAGAGTGTCCGCTCTTTGCCATGGTGCCGAAGCCCGAGGCGCGGTGGATCTCGTGGCTGCTCGCGGCCCGGCCCGAGGCGGCACCGGAACTGGCCAACCAATGGAAGTCGGCCGTTCGCTACGGCGCGAGGCAGCTTGGTGAGGTTGTTGACCTGGCGCTGTTGCTGGGTCAGCGCCGCGCCCTGGCCGCGCGAGCGTCCCGGGTCTTTTGGGAGCATCGTTCGAGCAATCCGTTTTTCCGGGTGGACTTGGAAAGTGCGGCCGCGCTGTATCACGAGAGCGGGGCGCCGGCGCCGGAGCCTTGCTCGGATCGTCCGATGGAGCGTTTGCAGGAGGCGGCCTTTGCGGCTGCGGTGGACCGGAAGCGCGGCGGCAACGGGGCCGCGGCGGAACGCGAGGCGTTCTCCGTTCTGGCCCGGAATATCGAGGCGGTGAGCGAGGCGCGGCCGGTGGTTCCGCGTTCGACCTTGCTTGAGGATCAGATTTTGTGGGCCCGTAGTCCGGTCCGGCTCGACCTGGCCGGCGGATGGAGCGATACGCCGCCGTTTTGTCTCAAGCACGGTGGCGCCGTGGTTAACCTGGCGGTGGACATCAACGGGCAGGCTCCGGTCCAGGCCTTTGTCCGCGTCTGCTCCCGGCGGCACATCGTGATTCGCTCCATCGACCTCGGGGCGGAAAAGGAAATCGCGACCATTGACGAGTTGAACGATTGCGCCGTGGTCGGCGGGGAATTCTCGCTGGCCAAGGCGGCGCTCTGCCTGGCGGGATTCCATCCGCGTTTTCGGGCCGACGGTGCGGGGACTTTGGCCGAAATTCTCGATGCGTTCGGTGGCGGGGTGGAAATTTCCCTTCTCGCGGCCACGCCCAAAGGTTCGGGCTTGGGCACGAGCAGTGTTCTGGCCGCCACGCTCCTGGCCGCGCTCTCGTCCACCGGCGGACTAGGTTGGGACCGCGAGGAGATCGTGCACCGCACGCTCGCCCTCGAACAAATGCTCAGCACGGGAGGCGGGTGGCAGGATCAGGCTGGCGGCATTTACCATGGCATCAAGCTGGTCGAGACCGGTCCGGGCTTCGAACAGCGGCCGCAGGTGCGATGGTTGCCCGAAGAATTGTTCGGCCCCGAGTATGCGAACCGGCGGGTGCTGCTCTACTACACTGGGATCACGCGGGTGGCCAAAACCATCCTGCAGGAAATCGTGCGTGGCATGTTTCTCAACAGCGCGGCCCATCTGCGCAACCTTTTCGCCATCCGTCGCCATGCCTTGCAGGCCTACCAGGCCATTCAACGCGAATCTTACATCGACCTCTGCCGCGTGGTCCGGCGCAGCTGGGACCTCAACCAGCGTCTCGATGCCGGAACGTGCCCGCCGGCGATCGCCGCGCTTTACGCGCGGATCGCGCCGTGGACATCCGCCGCAAAGCTGCTGGGCGCGGGCGGCGGTGGCTACCTGCTGATTCTCTCGCCCGATGACGCGGGGGCTGCGGCCATCCGGTCCGAGCTGATCGGGCGTCCGCCCAATGCGGGGGCGAGGTTCGTGGACTTCTCCGTTTCCCGCACCGGTTTGCAGATCACGCGAAGCTGAGTAGTCGGCGAACTCAATCCCTGCGAGCAGCTCTGGGACATCCTCAAAGACACCGAGGGCTTGGCCAACGGGCTCTTCGACTCCATCGATAAACTCCGGGCGGCGCTCCTGCCTGGCCTGAGCCGCTTTGGGGAAAACGCAGGCAAAGTCCTCTCGCGCGTCGGTCGCCCTTGGCTCCACGCTCAAGCAAACGCTTCAGCCAAAACCTAGCTGTCGGCTTATCGTGAAGAGGTGGTATTACAGCCCGGCAGTGAGGATGCCGTTGTCGTAGGGCCAGCCGGCGGTGGTGAGGACTTCGTAGTCCGCGGGGCTGATGATTTCAACGAGGTCGAGGGTGGTGATCTCGGAGGTCGCCGCGAGGGACTCCCCACCCGGGGCGGATGTGGACGGGAGAAAGGCGAGGGCAAAGAGGGCCGCAATGGTCGCCGGGGCCAGCCAGCGAAGCACAACGCCCAGCCAGCCGGGCGGAGTGTCAGGGCCGACCTGAATTTGCCGCATGACCTTGGCCGTAAAAAACGGCGGGGCCGTCGGTCGCGGGGCGTGGCCCAACAGGTCCCAGAGCTTGCGGTCGGCTTCGTCCATCGACAGTGAAACCCCGTGGCGGCGGAAAAGTTGCGCCTAGAGGTCGCGGGGCTCGAGGTAGCCTTCGAGCTGGCGCAACCGGGTGGGGTGGCGCATTTTCCGCAGGGCTTTGGCTTCGATCTGACGGATGCGCTCGCGGGTGACCTTGAACTGCCGTCCGACCTCTTCAAGGGTGCGGGGGTAGCCGTCGACCAGACCGAAACGTTGCTCGAGAACCGAACGCTCGCGCTCGGTCAGGGTTTCGAGAACGTCTTTGATTTTGTCCTTGAGCAGAATGATCGCGGCGCTGTCGGCGGGGTTCTCCGCCGATTTGTCCTCGATGAAATCACCGAAGCTCGTGTCGTCGCTGTCGCCGACCGGCATTTGCAGGGAAATGGGTGTCTGGGCCATTTTCAGCACGGCGCGCACGCGCTCGACCGGCAGCTGGATTTCGTCGGCGATCTCATCCGGCGAGGGCTCGCGCCCGTATTCCTGCACCAGCTGTTTCTGCACGCGGATGAGCTTGTTGATCGTCTCGATCATGTGCACCGGAATGCGGATGGTGCGGGCCTGGTCGGCGATCGAGCGGGTGATGGCCTGGCGGATCCACCACGTGGCGTAGGTCGAGAACTTGTAGCCGCGGCGGTATTCAAATTTTTCCACCGCCTTCATCAGGCCCATGTTGCCTTCCTGGATGAGGTCGAGGAAGGAGAGGCCGCGGTTGGTGTATTTCTTGGCGATGGAGATGACCAGGCGTAGGTTGGCCTCGACCATTTCGGTCTTGGCTTTGTGGGCGGCGCGGTGCCAGCGGCGGAGCTCGCCGTAGGACTGGCGGAAGACATCGGGCGTCATCCACGTGCGGTGGGTCAACTCAACGATCCGGACCTGCAGTCCGTGGGCGGTTTTCTTGGCCTCCGGGCTGCGCTTGGCCCGTGAGGCCTGCTTGGTGTGCTCGCTCTGGAGATGGAGAAGCGTTCGCTGCGTGTCTTCGGCTGCCTGGACAAAATCGTCGGTGATCTTTTGCTTGTAGAAAAACTTCGGATAATGCGCGCGGATGTTGGACAGGGCCTTCTCGAAGCCCTTCAACTGCACGGCGGAGGGCTTCTTCAGCTTGGCCAACTGGACGAAAGAACGGTCGATCTTTTGCGCCTGGGTCTTGATCGTGGCGCAGAGCCGGGGCAGCGCTTTCATGTAGCGTTCGCGGCTCTCGATCTTCTTGTCCATGATCACGCGGTCAAAGCGCTCGCGCTGGTCGAGAAGTTTCTGGGCGAGGTCAAGGTGACCCCGGGCGACGAAACCCATGCGGTAGACGATTTCCTGCACCTTGAGTTCGGCGTCCTCGATGCGCTTGGAAATTTCGACCTCCTGTTCGCGCGTCAGCAGCGGGACCTGGCCCATCTGCTTGAGATACATACGGACGGGGTCGTCGAGGATGTCGAGGCGACCGTCGGACTTATCGTCCTTGTCGGCCTTTTCCTCCTCCTTGCGCGGGGCCTTGTCGGTGTCGATGTCGCTCTGCTCAATCAGCTCGATCTCCACCTCGCGCAGGCGGGTGATGATCTTGTCGATGACATCCGGGTCGTTGACCGCGGCGGGGAGATTTTCCTCCAAGTCGTCAAAAGTGAGGTAGCCCTGGTCCTTGGAAAGTTTGATGAGTTCGCGCGTTTTTTCCGCGACGAATTGCTCGACGTCGCGGGTCGGCAGTGCCTCGGCGAGAAGTTCCTTCAGCTCGCTCTTGCGGGTGGCTGCGCTGACCGGGGCTTTGCCGTTGCCATTGCGCGAAGGGGCAGCTGGCTTGGGCTTTGAGGGAGCCTTGTTCTTGCTGGCCTTGACTGCGACGGCCTTGTGAGCCGGCTTTTTCGGCGCCGAACTTTTGGCGGGCGGCTTGGATTTTTTCGCGGGAGCCTTGGGGGCGGGCTTCTTGGATTTGACGGGCTTTTTGGTCGGTTTGGTGGCCATGGACGTTATGTTGCGTTCGCTGGGCGGCATCGGCGTCGGGTCTCCCGGAGGGGAGGGCCGTGCGTCGGCCTCTGAGGCACTGTTTACTGCGACCGGGCAGTTTCAGCCAACTGACGCATAATGTCAACAACCTCGCCTTGAAGCCGCGCAACCTCTGCGGCGCTGAGTCCGGTTTGCCGGAGTCGGGCGGTGAGTTCCTCGCGGCGCGCGTCGAGTTCCTTGCGCCGCAGATTGTGGAGAGTGTCGCGGGCAATCGTTGCCGGGTCGGAGGGGGGCTTGGTCAGCAGCAGGGCGGCCAGAACGGATTGGTCCGGCAGGGATTGCGCGGCCAAGAACGCTCGGGTCGCGGGCTCATCCGCGGGATCAAAGGCCGCCTGGAGACAATTGATCAGCAACCCCAGTCCCGGCCTGCCGTCCAGAATTGCCGCCGGTTCCTTGGTGGCGAGCCAGTGGCGCGCCTCGAGGCTGACCAGGGCGGCGTGCAACAGCATTCTGACCACGGGATCGGGCTCCTCGACTTTGGTCGCGGTTTCCGGATCCTCGTTATCGTCGTCGGGCGGCGGGGTGGTTTTTTTCGGCAGGGACGCGAGGAAAGCCTGGGGCGAAATGGCCAGCCGGGGCCCGAGCCGGGCCGCCACGGCTTCGCGGCCGACGGCATCGGGTAGGGAGGCGGCGAAGGTCGCCAGCTTGCGCACGAGCGAGGCTTTGGCCGGGGCACTTTCCAGCGCGCCCGAGGTTGCAGCCTCCTCCACGGCAAAGTCGAAATAGTCGGTCGCCGTCCGGATCAGCTCGCGGAAAACCTCGGCCCCGCGCTGGCGGATGAGCGAATCGGGGTCCTCGCCCGGCGGCAGCGCGGCCACGCGGACGCCGAATCCGGCGGCGAGAAGAATGGGCAGGGAGCGCTCGACCGCGGTGCGCCCGGCGCGGTCGGAGTCGAAGCAGAGCACCGCGGTTTCGGCGTAGCGCTTGAGCAGGCGAGCCTGCTCGGGGGTGAAGGCGGTGCCCTGCGGGGCGACCACATGGCGCAGCCCGGACTCGGCCACGCGGATGAGGTCGAGTTGGCCCTCGCAGACAATGGCGAGCCCTTCGTCAGCCAGCGGTCGACGCGCCCGGTGCAGGCCGAAAAGGGCACGACCCTTGCTAAAGAGCGGTGTTTCGGGCGAGTTGACGTATTTGGCCGGATCCTCCGAGGGCGGAAGGACGCGGCCGCTGAACGCGATGACCTCGCCGTAATCGTTGCAGATCGGAAACATCAGGCGCTGGCGAAAGCGGTCGCGGAGCGAGCCCTGGTCGCCGCCGGTGAAGAGCCCGCTGGCACGCAACTCCTCGCTGTTGAAGCCGGCCGCGCGGCAATGCCCGAGCAGCGCATCCCACGAATCCGGGGCATAGCCGAGCTGCCAGTCCTTGGCCGTCTCCGACGTGATTTCACGTGATTTCAGATAGTCCCGCGCATTCTTCCCCGCGGGGGAGCGAAGCAGGTTGCGTGCGAACCACTCCGCGGCGGAGCGGTGTATTTCGAGCAACCGGTCGCGCAGTTCACGGCGGCGTCCCTCCCCGGGGCTGGATTGCTCCTCGATAATGGTCACGCCCGCGCGCTGGGCCAACCGTTGCACCGCCGTGACGAAGTCGACCCGCTCGTATTCCATGACGAACTTGAACAAGCTGCCGCCCGCGCCGCAACCGAAGCAGTAGTAGGCCTGCTTCTGCGGGCTGACATGAAAAGACGGTGACTTCTCGCGGTGGAACGGGCAAAGGGCGCGCCAACTTGTGCCCGCGCGCTTGAGTGGAAAATAGCTGCCGATCACCTCCACGATGTCGTTGGCGGCGGCGACTCTCTCGATGCTTTCTTCGGCAATGCGGGGCATGGGTAGGAGAGTGTAGCCGAGCAGGCAAACCGGGGCGCGGCAATTTCGTCTGCGGGAGAATCCGCTTGAGGGCAGCGGGTTCGCGGGGGAGATTGCGCATCCCATGAAGTTTGTCCTGTCTTTTCTGTTCGCTCCCCTCCTGCTGGTGCCGGCCCTCGGGCAGAAGGATGCGCCCAAAAAAGCTCCGACGCCCCAGCCCGCGGTTGAGGCTCCACTGCCGGTGGTCAGTCCGCTGACCGGCGGAGTGCCCGAGGGCGCGGTCGTGGTCATTCCGCTCAAGGGCGAGGTCTCCCGTGCCCAGTTTTTCTTCCTCCGCCGCATCATCAAGATGGGCGAGGCGGCCAACGCCTCCGCCTTCATTCTCGACATGGACACGCCCGGCGGCGAACTCGGTGCCGGGGTGGATATCCTGCAGGCCCTGCTCAAGGTCGAGGCCCCGACGCTGACCTATGTCAACCCGAATGCCGGATCAGCCGGCGCGCTCATCGCGCTCGGGACGAAGCAAATCTGGATGGCCCCGGTCAGTGCGATCGGCGCGGCCGCCCCGGTCATGGGTGGCGGTCAGGAAATTCCGGAGACGCTCAACGACAAAATCGTCTCCTATTACTCGGGATACTTCCGCAGCGCGGCCGAGCGCAACGGCCACAGCCCCGAGATTGCCGAGGCCTTCATTAAAACCGCCAAGGAAGTCAAAGTCGGTGGCCGCGTGATTGACGACAAAGATGAATTGCTCACGCTGAGTGCGCAGGAGGCCGCGGAAAAAATCAACGGGAAACCGCTCCTCGCCACCGGCATCGCCCCGTCGGTCGCTGCGCTGGTGCGGGACGCGGGCCTGACCGGGCCGGTGGTCGAGGCGAAGCCGAGCGGGTTCGAGCGTGCGGCGCTGGTCATCACCATGCTGGCTCCGCTCCTCCTGCTCGGCGGCATCGTCGGCACTTACATCGAGTTCAAATCCCCCGGCTTCGGCGTGCCCGGAGCCATCGCGGCGATCTGCTTCCTGCTTTTCTTCGCCGGCCACTATGTGGCGGGGCTGACCGGGATGGAGGTCGTGGCCATCTTCATCCTCGGCATCATTCTGGTCCTCATCGAACTGCTTTTCATTCCCGGCGTGATCGTGGTGGGATTGACCGGGGCGGCGCTCATGTTCGGGGCCCTGCTTTGGGCCATGGTTGATTACTACCCGGATGCCCCCGAGTGGCCGGCCTTCGACGCCTTCCTGCCGTCGCTGGCCAACCTTGGTGCGGCCTTGGGATTATCGGCGTTGGCCATTCTTTTTCTCGCGCGCTTTTTCCCGCAGCTGCCCGTGCTGCGCCATCTGGTCCTGACGGCGAGCCAGCCCGGCGGAGGATCGCTGACCATGGATGATCCGGGTGCGGCGCAGTTGCCGGTGCGCGCGGGCGATGTCGGCCGGGCGGTGTCCATGTTGCGTCCGGTCGGGCGGGCCGAGTTCGCCGGTGAGTTGATCGACGCGCGGGCCGAGGGCGAGTTTCTCCCCGCAGGGGCGTCCGTCGTGGTCCTGCGGGTCGAGGGAGCCGAGGTGGTGGTCGAGCAGGCGCGCTGACGCGTCGGACCGGCTTCAGCCGCCGGCCACCATGCGGATGATCTCGACTTGATCGCCGTCGCGCAGCGCGGTGCCGGCCCACTCCGAGCGCAGCAATGCGATGCCGTTGTGCTCAACGAGCGCGGCCGCGAGAGGGAGGCCGAGTTCGGACACCAATTCCTCGACTTGGGCGGCGCGAACCTCGCGTTCCTGGCCGTTGAGCAGAAGTCTCACGGACAAAGAATGGCGCGATCCCAGTCTTTCCATACCGGGTCGAGTCCGATTTCGCGCAGGCGCGCCGCGACCTCGCGGGCGGATCGCTGGTCGGAGGTGGAAAACTGCTCCGTGGCCAGCGCGTCCTCCGGGGTATCGCAGGCGAGGGCGCGTCCGCGGACCGTCAGGTGGAGATTGTCGCGCCCGAGGCCCGTGTAGCCGCCGGGCTCCGTGTGGCTGCCGGCGCTCATCAGCGTCACCCCGAGCGGCGCCAGCGCATCGCGCAAGTCCGCCGGTTCGCGCGTGCTGAGGACAAACCCGGCCCGCGGGAAATGCAGGCGGAAGGCGCAGAGCAGTTGGACGAACTCACGGTCGCTCACCGGGTGGGTGGGGGCGAATCCGCCGGCCGCGGGGCGCAAGCGCGGCAGGCTGACGGTCAAGTGCGCTTTCCAGCAAGTCCGCTGAAGATGGTCGAGGTGCGCGGCCAGGGCGATCGCTTCCTCGCGCCAGTCCCAGAGCCCGAGCAGGACACCGATGCCGATGCGTCGGAAGCCGGCGGCGTGACCGCGTTCCGGACAAGCCAGCCGCCAGTCGAAATCCTTTTTCGGTCCGGCCAAATGCAAGGCCGTGTAAGTCGGACGATGGTAGGTTTCCTGATAAACGACCAAGCCCTCGGCCCCGGCGCGGACCAGCGGGATGTAGTCGGCGGTTTCCATGGGCGCGACCTCGATCGAGAGCGAGGGAATCTCCGGGGCGAGCAGGCGGAGGATTTCCTCGAGGTAGCCGTTCGAAACAAACTTCGGGTGTTCGCCCGCGACGAGGAGAATGTGGCGGAAGCCCTCGCTGGCCAGGTGGCGGGCCTCGGCGCGCACCTGCTCGGCCTCGAGCGTGACGCGGAGGATGGCGTTCTCGCGGGAAAATCCGCAGTAGGAGCAGCTGTTGATGCACTCGTTCGAGAGATAAAGCGGCGCGAAGAGCCGCATGGCGCGGCCGAAATGCCGGCGCGAAACGGCCTGCGCGCGTCGGGCCATGGTTTCCAGGGCCGGGTCGTCAACTTCCGCAAGGTCGCGGGCGAAGGCCGCCACGGCCGGCGTGAGGGCCAGCCCGAGCGGGGCGAGAATCTCTCGCGGGTCGCGTGAAAGGGCGGCGGCGGAGTGCATGGCCGGAATAGTTTACCGCCGCGGGAGTTTTTGCAATTGCAAGACCCGCCCCTCGTCGGGGAACCTCCAATTCTATGTTCCTTGGCTCACCTGAAATGAAATTGATCTCCGGCACGGCCCACCCGGAGCTCTCGCGGGAGATCTCGGAATACATCGGGGTGCCGCTGACGGACGCCACGGTCAGCTCGTTTCCGGACGGCGAAACGTTCGTTCGCATCAATGAGAACATCCGCGGCCGCGACCTCTTCATCATCCAGCCGACCTGCCCGCCGACGAACCAGAACTTGATGGAACTGCTCATCATGGTGGACGCCGCCCGGCGGGCCAGCGCCGCGCGGATCACCGCGGTGCTGCCGTTCTTCGGCTATGCGCGGCAGGATCGCAAAGACCAGCCGCGGGTGCCGATCACGGCCAAGCTGGTGGCCAACCTCCTCGTCGCCGCCGGGGTCAATCGCGTGCTGACCATGGACCTGCACGCCCAGCAGTTGCAGGGATTTTTCGACATCCCGATGGATCACCTTTACGCCGCGCCGGTGTTGATCAAATACATCCGCTCGAAAAATTTGACCGACCTCGTGGTTGTCTCGCCGGATGTCGGGGGAGTCAAAATGGCTTCGGCCTACGCCCAGGCGTTGCACACCAACCTGGCCATCGTGGTCAAACGCCGGATCAGCGCGAGCGAGACCGAGGCCCAACACGTTATCGGCGAGGTCGAGGGCAAGAATGTGCTGCTGGTTGACGACCTGACCGAGACGGCTGGCACGCTGGCCGGGGCGGCGCGCATCCTGCGCAAGGCCGGGGCGCGGGACGTTTACGCCATGGTTTCTCATGCGGTCCTGACCGGGCCCGCGGCCGAGCGTTTGCGCGACACTTCCCTGCGCGAATTGGTCACGACCAACAGTGTTCCCGTGCCCGGGTTGGAAGGCTGCCCGATCACCGTCTGTTCCGTCGCCAGCCTGCTGGGCGAGGGGATCAAGCGCATCCACGACGACGAGTCCGTGACTTCTTTGTTTGAAATCAACGGACAATCTGCGTAGCGTCACCAGCCCTATGTCGAACCAAGTCAGCCTCAAGGCCACTCTCCGCTCCGCCCTCGGCCGCAACGCCGTGAAAAAAATCAAGGCCGCCAAGGCCGTTCCGGCCATCCTCTACGGCAGCGGCGTCGAGCCCACGCCCTTGCAGGTTGATCGCCGCGCCATTGACACGCTTCTCTCCCACACGGTCGGCGAAAATATCCTCGTCAACCTCGAGATCGAAGAGGGCGGCAAGGTCGGCGGCCGCCTGGCGCTGATCAACGAAGTGCAGCACCACCCGGTCAACCAGTCCGTGCTCCACGTGGATTTCCAGGCCGTCTCGGTCAACGAGACTCTCGTGGCCGAAGTCGTGATCGAGCCGGTCGGCGAAGCCAACGGGGTGAAAAATTTCGGCGGATTGCTCGAGCAGAGCCTGCGCACCATCGAGGTCGAGTGTTTGCCCAAGGATCTGCCGGAGATGATCCGCGTGGACGTCAGCGCGCTCAATCTGGGCGAATCCCTGCACGTGTCGCAACTGCCCGCGCTGCCCGGCGTGACCTACGTGGCCGAGCCCGAGGTGACGATTTTCCTCGTCTCCGAGCCCAAGGTCGTCGACGAGACGGCCTCGACCGCCGCGGAAGGCACCCCGACCGAGCCCGAGGTCATTCGCGAGAAGAAGACCGAAGACGCCGAGGGCGAGGCCAAGAAAGGCTAGGTCGCCGCGGTGTCTGCCGCCGTGGAAACATCGTCCGGCCCATGGCTCGTCGCCGGCCTGGGCAATCCGGGCGACCGCTACCCTCGCACCCGGCACAACATCGGCTGGCTTGCGCTCGACGCGCTCGGCCCCGAGGAGCCTTTCCGCGAGCAGACGCGCTTCGAGGGTTATGTTTCCCGCTGCCCCGGCGCATGGTTGCTCAAGCCCACGACGTTCATGAATCTGAGCGGCGTCGCCGTTCGCGCCCTGGCGGACTTCCACAAGATTCCCTGCGAACGTGTGCTCGTCGTGCTGGATGACGCGGCGCTGCCTTTCGGGCGTTTGCGCCTGCGGGCCGGGGGCAGTCCGGGCGGGCACAACGGACTCGAATCCGTCCTGACCCATTTCGCCGCCGAGGCCGTTCCACGCTTGCGCATCGGGATCGGGGAACCCCCTGAACCGGTCAGTCTGCACGACCACGTGCTCGGCCGATTCACCCCCGCGGAGGAGGAAAAACTGCCGGCGGCCCTGGCCCGCGCGGCCGAGGCAATCCGTCATATTTTGAAATACGGGCTTGCCGCGGCGATGAATGAATTCAATAAAGAAGGATTATGACCACACGACGCTACGAAATTCTTTTGGTGCTGAACACCAAGGGCAAGGAAGAATCGGCCAACGACCTGATCGAGGCCGTGGAGAAACAATTGAAGACCGCCAAAGTGGAGGTCGAGCAGGTGCAGCGCCTGGAGAAGCGTCAGTTCGCCTACACCAGCCACAAACAGACCTCGGGCTACTACGTCAATGTGGTCGTCCACGCCACGCCCGAGCAGATCGACGGACTCCGCGCCAAGTGGAAACTCGACCCGGCCATTCACTTGCAGCATTACCAGAAGCTCAAGCCCGTCGCCCAGGCGGCCTGATCGCGTCCTCGCGCATTCCAAGATTATGGCTTCCTCCTACAACAAGGTGATCCTCCTCGGCAATTGCACCCGCGATCCCGAGGTGAAATACACGCCGAAGGGCACGGCCGTGGCCGAGCTCGGCCTCGCGGTCAATCGCACTTACACCACCGACGGCGGCGAGAAACGCGAGGAAGTCACCTTCGTCGACGTGACCATGTGGGGACGGCAGGCCGAGGTGGCCGGCGAATATTTGAAGAAAGGCCGCCCGGTTTTCATCGAGGGCCGCTTGCAGCTCGACTCGTGGGATGACAAGCAGACCGGGCAGAAGCGCTCCAAGCTCCGCGTGGTCTGTGAGAACTTCCAGTTGCTCGGTTCCCGCGAGGGCGGCGGCGGTGGTGGTGGTGGCGAAGGCGGCGGTGCCCGCCCGTCCTCCGGCGGCTCCCGTCCCTCCAAGCCCGCGGCTCAGTCCGAGCCCGCCGGCGAACCGGCCGACGACGACATCCCGTTCTGATCAGGCGCGGTTGTTTTCCGCGTCCTCGTCTTCGTCCTCCGCCTCGATTTCCTTCCGCCACGCGTGGGAAATGAGCGGCCGGGCCAATCCGTAGAGCAGGTAGGCGATGAACAGCACCGCCGGCATCCATTCGTAGTTCATCGCGGTGAAGATGAGGACGACAATGATGCCGATGAATTTCGGAATGGACCGCCGCGTGCGCCAGTTGACGCCCTTGAAGCTCGGGTAGCTCACGCGGCTGAACATCATGAAGGACAGGAAGAGCATGAGCGGGGGCAGGCCGAATTTCCACGGCCCGATTTCTTTCTGCCCGGCGTCGAGCCAAAGCATGCCCAGGGTGAGCGAGGCGATGAGGCCCGCCGCCGCCGGGATGGGGAAGCCCTCGAAATCCTTCGGGGCATTGCCGTCCCCCTGCTGGGCCGCCACGCAGTTGAAGCGTGCCAGGCGGAGCGCGCCGCAGGCCAGATAGACAAAGGCGATGAGCCAGCCGTAGCGGTCGAAGTCGCGCAGCACGATGTGGAAGGTCAGCAGCGCCGGCGCGACGCCGAAGGAAACGATGTCGGCCAGCGAATCAAACTCCCGCCCGAACGCGCTTTCGCTTCCGCCCAACCGGGCCAGGCGGCCGTCGAGCAGGTCGAAAATGCAGGCGCCGAGAATGAACCAGATGGCTGCGTAAAGCTTCGCCGCCGGGTCGAGACCGGAGTTCATCTGGATGACCGCGTCGAGAATGTTGAGGATGGCGGCAAAACCGCAGAAAAGATTTCCCGCGGTCATCAGGTTGGGCAGGAGGTAAATCTTCGGCCCGTGGCTGTCGTGATTGTTCTCGCTGCTCATGCTTGGTCCTCCCGTGCGGATGGTCCGGTTGTCACGGTCCGGGCAATGATGGTCGAGCCGCCCCGGACATGCTCGCCGACCCCGACACAAAGCGGCCAGCCCGGTGGCAGGTAGATCTCCGTGCGCGAGCCGAAGCGGATCATGCCGAAATGCTGTCCGCGGCCGAGTTGATCCCCGACTTTGGCCCATGGCACGATGCGTCGCGCGATGGCTCCGGTGATTTGCCGCACGACCAGGGTCTGCCCGCCGCAGTCGAGGCCCCAGGTTCTGGCCGTGTTGTGCGTCGAGGCGAGGGGGCTCCGCGCGTCATGGTAGCTGCCGTCCCGGTTCGCGCTGTAAGTGACCGTTCCCGCCAGCGGCATGCGGTTGACGTGCACGTCGAAGACGGAAAGAAAAATGCCGACCCGCCGCATGCGCGTTTTCGTCACCTCGTCCTCCTCCAACTCGATGATGTCCGTGACCCGCCCGTCGGCCGGCGAAACCACGTCGCCTTCGCCGCCCGGGATGACGCGCTGCGGGTCGCGAAAAAAACAAAACGTGAAGACCAGCATGGCGGCCGGGGCCACCGCCAGCCACGGCGTGACGAACCACGCCCCCGCGGTCAGAACCACGAGCACGAGCAGAATCCACCGGGCCTCCCACAGGGTTTGGCAGCGCATAAGAACGGGCAGCCTATACCCGGCGGACCGCGTGGAGAAACCATTTGATTGGACTCGGGGCGGGGTGGGGATATTTTGCCTGCAATGACCCACCGTGAAATCACCCTGACCCGCGATTGCAAAGTGATCCTGATTCCCAGCGGCGAGGAGTCGCTGCTCGTGGCGGGCAGCCCGGTTGTCATCACCCAGTCGCTGGGCGGGACCTACACCGTGGCCACGCAGACCGGCCTGGCCCGCGTGGCCGAGGCCGATGCCGATGCCCTGGGTCTCGAAGTGGTGGCCGCCCCAACGGCCGCGCCGGTGGCTTCCGGCGGGGGCGGGGGAGGCGAGGTCAAGGAGGACGACGTTTGGTCGCAGTTGAAAAACGTCTACGACCCCGAGATTCCGGTCAACATTGTCGACCTCGGGCTGGTCTACGACCTGATCCTCGGCCAAAGCGAGGCCGGCGGCACCACGGTCAACGTCAAGATGACCCTGACCGCGCCCGGTTGCGGCATGGGCCCGACCATTGCGGCCGACGCACGCAGCCGCATCCTGACCGTTCCCGGGGTGGAATCCGCCGAAGTTGACCTCGTCTGGTCGCCGGCCTGGAACCAAGGAATGATCAGCGAGGCCGGGCGGATGAAACTTGGCTTGGTCTGATTTTTCCCCCGGGCCTGCGGTTTTGGTTGGCAGAGCGGGCGGCGGCCGCTATTGTCCCCGCCCTATGAGTCAGCACAGCAGTTTAAAAGGGCAGGGCGCCATCAAGGCCAAGCGCAACGTGCTCAAAAGGTTTGAGCGCGTGGAATTACTGAAGAAGCGAGGCCAGTTCAAGGACGGCCAAAGCGTCATCGGCCTGAAAAAGACGAAGCCGGAGGATTAAACCACCCCTCCGCGGTCCGCGGATTTTCCGACAGGCGGCTGCGGCCGCCTGTTTTGTTATGAACCAGCCCATGCGCCTCAACCGCTACCTCGCCCTCTGCGGCCTGGGGTCGCGGCGCGCCTGCGAGGAAATCATCCTCGGCGGGGGCGTGAGGATCAATGGGCGTTCGATCCAGGATCTGGCCACGCTGGTCCAGCCGGGCGATGCCGTGAAGGCGCGCGGCCGTTTGGTCAAGCCCGAGGCCACCCGCTACCTCGTCGTGCACAAACCGGCCGGGCTGCTCACCTCGCGTCAGTCGCAGGGCGGCAAGCCGACGGTTTACGCGCTGCTCCCGCGCGAAGCCGCCACGCTGCCGCATGTCGGACGGTTGGATGCCGAGAGCGAGGGTTTGCTTTTGCTGACCAATGACGGGGAACTGGCCCAGGCGCTGACGCATCCGTCCCGCCACATCGAGAAAGAATACGAGGTGATCCTCGACCGTTCGTTCGACGCCGCCCTCGTGCCCAAGTTGCTCAAGGGGATTTATCTCGAAGAAGGCCGGGCCCGGGCGGCGCACGTCCACATGGAGGGAGGGAACAACCTCCGCGTTGTTCTCACCCAGGGCATCAACCGGCAGATCCGCCGCATGTTTGCCGCTCTCGATTACAAGGTGAAGCGGCTGACCCGCACGCGCCTCGGGCCGCTCAAACTCGGACGTTTGCCCCGCGGGGCCTGGCGGGAATTGTTGCCCCGCGAAGTCGCCGCCCTCCAGGCCGCCTCGGCCGGCGGGCCCCGCGCCCGGCGCTAGCCCGTGATTTCCTGCTTGCCCGCAGACGGCCCGACCCGCGACAAAGACCACCTTATGCGACGTTGTATCACCTCCGTTCCGCAGGGCCCCTCCGCCATCGGGCCCTACTCCCTCGCGGTTGAAACCAGTGGCCGACTTCTCTTTGTCTCCGGCATGACGCCGATGGACCCGGCCACGGGCAAGATGAGCGATGGTCCGGTCGCCGAGCAGACCCGCCTCGTGTTGGAAAACATGAAACGCGTGGTCGAGGCCGCCGGCGCGACCCTGGCCGACGTGGTCAGCTGCCGCGTTTTTCTCGCCCAATTGACGGAGAAAAACTTTGCCGAGATGAACAAGGTCTACACCACCTTCTTCACCGGGGAATACCCGGCCCGCACCACGGTCGGCGCGCAGCTGATGAACATGGCCGTCGAGATCGAATGCGTCGTCCGGCTCAACGCCTGACCTCTCCGCGGTAGGGCCCGCTGGCCCCAGCGGGCCGCTGCCCGTTACGCCCCGAGATTGACGCGTCGCGGCGGCCGTGGCAAAAGAACTGCTCCCGCGCGGTTAGCTCAGTGGTAGAGCGCCTGCTTCACACGCAGGATGTCGCAGGTTCGAACCCTGCACCGCGCATTCTCCCTTGTTTTTCAGGACTCAAGGGCTCGCCGGTTTCGGGCGGCCGCTCGAGAGGCGCGCCAGCGCCTTGACAGCGAAAGAGGGTTCCCGCATATTGCTCAAAACCTTTTCTGACGAAAAGTGGGTTTACGCCCACTTTTTTTTATCCTTAGGAACCTGAAAATCATGAGTAACGAACTGCTGACCATGCTGGAATATTTGGAGCGCGAACGCGGTATCCAGCGTGACACCCTCCTGCAAGCCATGCAGGAAGCCATCATCAAGGCTGCCGGCAAGGGCTTCGGCGGATACACCCGCGAGTTGCGGGTCGAGATCAGCCCGAAAACCGGCAAAATCCGCGGGGTGGCCAATGTTCTCGTGGTCGAGAAGGTGACCAACCCGCAGGAGGAAATTCTTCTGGCTCGCGCGCAGATGATCAAGCCCGGCATCCAGCCCGGCGAAAGTCTCGAAGTCGAGGTCGAGCCGGCCGCGTTCGGCCGCATCGCCGCCGGGGTGGCCCGCAACGCCATCATGTCGAGCATCCGCCGCGTCGAGAAGGAGCGGATTTACGAGGAGTTCAAGGACCGGGCGGGGGACATTGTCAGCGGCACCGTGCGGCGCTTCGTCAAGAGCGACGTGATCATCGACCTCGGAAAATTCGAGGCGGTCATGCCCGCGCGGGAGCGCGTGGTCACCGAGGACTACAGCGTGGGCGACCGGCTGCGGGCCTACGTGGTTGCGGTGGAGAACGGCAAAGACGGCCCGCAGATCATTCTCTCGCGCAGCCATCCCAATTTCGTCCGCAAACTTTTCCAGTTGGAGGTCAGCGAGATTGCCGATGGCACCGTGCAATTGAAGGGTATCGCCCGCGAGGCCGGCATCCGCACGAAAGTCGCGGTGGCCAGCGGCGACAGTAAGGTGGATCCGGTCGGCGCCTGCGTCGGCATGCGTGGCGCGCGGGTCAAAAACATCGTCCGCGAACTCAACAACGAGAAGGTGGACATCATCAAGTGGAGCGATGACGCCAAAGAATTTGTCGTCGAGGCGCTCAAGCCGGCCAAAATCAAATCGATCGAAATCAACGAGGCCGACAAGCGGGTCCGGGTCACGGTTGATGAGGACCAACTTTCCATCGCCATCGGCAAGAAGGGCCAAAACGCCCGCCTCACGGCCAAGCTGACCGGATGGGAAGTCGACATCGAACGCGATGCCTCGAAGGAGCAGGCTTTTGAAAATCAGAAGAGCAGCGCGACCGAGGGGTTCATCACGCAGCTCGGCCTCGACGAGGCGACCTCGGCCAAATTGGTCAACGGCGGCATTCTCAGTCCGCAGGACCTGGTGGCCGGCGGGGTTGAGGTGGCGGATTTGGTCGGGATCATCGGCGTCGATGAAGCCCGCGCCGCGGAAATTTTGGAGAAGGCCCGCGGGTTGGAGGCCAAAAAAGAGGCCGTCCCCGCCGAGGTCCAATCCTAGAAATCAAGTATGCCCGGAAAAGCCACAGTGACCAAGAAGGCTGCCGCCAAGCCTGCCGGCAAGGCGGCCGCGCCGCGTTCGCGCGCGGTGGCGAAAAAACCCGAGGAAGCCCCGCCGCCGAGAGTCCCCAAGGCGCCGGTCGAGGTGGTTTCGCTGATTGACGAAAAGCCTTCGAAAAGAAAAGCCGCGGCCGCTCCCGAGGCGGTTGAACCGCCCGCGGAGACACCGGTCGCCGCCGCGGAGCCCGTGGCCGCAGTCGAGGCCGATGCGACCGAGCCCACCATGACCGAGGACGGCCGGAAGATCATCAACATCAAGCCGCCCATCGTGGTCAAGGATCTGGCCACGGCCCTCGGGCTCCGTCCTTTCCAGGTCATCAAGGATCTGATGGAGGCGAACATCTTCGCCACGCTCAACCAGACGATTGATCCCAATGTGGCCTCGGATGTTTGCGAGAAGCACGGATTTGTTTTTGAGAAGGACAAGCGCCAGACGGGCTCCGGGGTGCACAAACCCGAACCGGTCGTGGCCCCGCCCTCCGCGCCGGAGGTTGAGGTCAAGACCGATGAACTCGCCCCGCGTCCGCCGGTCATCACGTTCATGGGGCACGTCGATCATGGCAAAACTTCGCTGATGGACCACATTCGCAAGGCGCGGGTCGCGGCCGGTGAGGCGGGCGGGATCACGCAGCACATCGGGGCCTATTCGGTGGACCACAAGGGGCATCGCATCACTTTTCTCGACACGCCGGGCCACGCGGCCTTCACCGCCATGCGCGCCCGTGGGGCCAATGTCACGGACATCGTCGTTCTTGTTGTCGCCGCCGACGACGGCATCATGCCGCAGACCGAGGAGGCGATCAGCCACGCCAAAGCGGCGGGGGTGACCATCATTGTCGCGGTCAACAAAGTCGATCTCGCTTCGGCCAACCTGGACCGGGTGAAGCAGCAGCTGCAGGAGCATGACCTGGTTCCGGAGGATTGGGGTGGCTCGACCATCGTTTGTCCCGTTTCGGCCACCAAGGGCACGGGCATTGATCACTTGCTGGAGATGATGAGCCTGCAGGCCGAGGTGCTCGAATTGAAGAGCAGTCCGAAAGTGCCGGCGCGGGCCACCATCATTGAAGCGGAAATGGAAGCCGGCCGCGGCCCCACCGCCACGGTCATCGTCAAGATGGGCACACTCAAGGTCGGCCAAGCCTTTCTCTGCGGTCTCCAATGGGGCAAGGTGAAACTGCTCATCAATGACCTCGGCAAGCCGGTCAAGGAGGCAGGTCCCGCCACACCCGTGAAAATCCTCGGTTTTGACGGCCTGCCCAAAGCGGGCGACGAGCTCATGGTCATGGAGTCCGAGCGCTCGGCCCGCCAGCTGAGCGAAGAACGTCAGGCCGAACAGCGGACGACCAAACTGGCCGCCCCGCAGCGTGCCACGCTCGAGAGTCTTTTTTCCAATCTGGCCGACAACCAGCGCAAGGCCCTGCAGGTCGTGCTCAAGGCCGACGTGCAAGGCTCACTCGAGGCCCTGTTGCAGGCTCTGGGCGAAATCAAGGCCAAGCAGATCGACCTCCAAATCATCCACGCGGCGGTCGGCCCGATCAGCGAGTCGGACATTCTTTTGGCCACAGCCTCGGATGCCATCGTCGTCGGTTTCGGGGTCAAGGTGGAGAACAGCGCCGCCACCGCGGCCAAGCGCGAGGGCGTGCAGATCAAACTTTACAGCATCATCTACGAGCTGATCGACCAGATCAAAGAGGCCATGGCCGGCCTGCTCGATCCCGAACTCCGCGAAGCCGTCATCGGCCACGCCGAGGTGCGTCAGGTCTTCGACCTCACGAGGGGCATCGTGGCGGGTTGCATGGTGACCGACGGGCGCATCGCCCGCACGGCCCGCGCCCGCGTCGTGCGGCGCAAGCAGCCGATTTACGACGGCGGCATCTCGACGCTGCGACGGTTCAAGGACGACGTGAAGGAAGTCCGCAACGGGTTCGAGTGCGGTATCAAACTGGGAGATTTTTCCGAATACGAGCCGGGCGACATCATCGAGTGCTACACGCTCGAGAAGGTGGCGCAGAAGCTCGAGTAACCAAGCCGGGCGCGCGCCGGACGTGCGCCCTGGGCCGACCACGCGATGAAACACCGTATGGCCAGGGTGGCCGAAATCCTCAAACGCGAACTGAGCGTGGTTATTCTCCGCGAGATTCCCTCCGACGGTGGCCTGATCACCGTCACGTCCGTCGATGTCTCGCCGGACCTGCGCAATGCCTCCGTCTATGTCGGTGTGCTCGGCACGGCCTCGCAGCAGAAACAGGCCATCGAGCGCCTGGAGCAAAAACGCGCCTTGCTGCAGGCCGAGTGTGCCAAACGGGTGGTCCTCAAGTTCACACCGCACCTGAGCTTCAAGCTCGACGAGTCCCTCGTGCGCGGCACGCGGGTGCTCGATATTCTCAACGAACTGGATGCCGGCGGGGAGGAGGCCCCATCATGAGCGCGGGTTCTGATGCCACTTTTGCGCAGATTCGCGACGTGCTTGCCGCGGCGGAGCGGATTGGTGTGGCCAGTCATGTGCGGCCGGATGGTGACGCCTACGGCTGCACCATCGCCATGGCCCTGCATTTGCAGGCCGCGGGCAAGCAGGTCACGGTTTGGAACGACGAGGGCATGACCGATAAGTTTCGCTATCTCCCGGAGAGCGGGCTGGTCACGCAGCCGCGGGAGGACGCGCCTCAGGATTTCGACGTCTTCATCGCTTTGGATACCTCGACAAAAGAGCGGCTGGGGCGTGTGCTCAAGGGCGCTGGCCGGGTCGGATGTTGGATCAACATGGACCATCATGTGAGCAACCACCGCTACGCGGACCTCAATTACATTGATGCCGAGTCGCCGGCGACCGGACAGATTCTCTTCGATTACTTCGTGGCGGCCGGGGCGGAAATCACCCCGGCGATGGCGGCCAATCTGTTTGCGGCCATCTCAACCGACACCGGGTCCTTTCAGTATGAAAAGACCACGCCGCACACTTTCCGCCTGGCGGCCGAATTGGTCGAGCGCGGGGTGGATGTGCCCGGGCTCTCGTGTTCGATGTATGACAGCCATCCCCGCCGCCGGCTCGAGCTGCTCAAGGCCCTGCTCAATTCCGCGCGTTTCCATGGCGAGGATCGGGTGGCCAGTTTCAGCCTTTCCCTCCAGACCGCGGAGCATCTGGGTGTTCTGCCCGAGGACAACGAGGGCTTGATCGATCACCTGCGCGCGGTCGAGGGTGTGCAGGTTGCGGCATTTTTCGAGGAGCTGCCGGAGAACAAGGTCCGGGTCAGCCTGCGCTCGAAGGACCACCGTTCCGACGTGTGCAAAATTTGCGCCATGTTCGGCGGCGGCGGCCACCCGATGGCGGCCGGAGCACGGCTGCCCGGGCCGCTCGAGGCGGCGGAAGAAAAAGTCTTGGAGGCAATTTGTCATGAGATCCGAAAGCACGATTGACGGCGTTCTGCTGGTCGACAAAGCGCCGGGGATGACCTCGCACGATGTCGTGGCCATCACGCGGCGCGCGCTCGACACGCGCAAGGTCGGCCATTGCGGCACGCTCGACCCCCTGGCCACCGGGCTGCTCATTCTCACGATCGGTCGCGGAACCAAAATCCAGGATCTCCTCATGAGCGAGGACAAGGAATACGCCGGGACGATCCGCTTGGGGCAGACGACCTCGAGTCAGGATGCCGATGGCACGTTGGTTGAGGAGAAGCCGGTGCCGGCCCTGACCCGCGAACAACTGGAGGAGGCCTTCGGTCGCTTTCAGGGCGACTTTTACCAGATCCCGCCGATGGTTTCAGCGATCAAGAAAGACGGCGTGCCCCTCTACAAGCTGGCCCGTCAGGGCAAGACGATCGAGCGTGAGCCACGTTTGGTCCATGTTTACGGGCATGAAATTCTGTCCGTGGACCTGCCCGAGGTGGAGTTTCGCGTGGTTTGCAGCAAGGGATTCTACGTGCGGACCTACGCCTTCGATATCGGCGAAATCCTCGGCTGCGGGGCGCACTTGAAGGCCTTGCGGCGCACGGCGTCGGGCAAGTTCCGGGCCGAGGGCGCGCTGACCGTGGAGGAATTGCGCACCCTGCCGTTCGAGCAGGTCCGGCAGCGGGTCATGAGCCTTCCGGAAGTTTCCCGCCTGCGCGGGGTCTGACCTCCCGGGCGATGGAAGTGCTCCACGATCTGGCCTCGCTTGCGGCGCTGCCGGGGCCGGTCTTTCTCGCCGTGGGAGTCTTTGACGGCGTCCACCGCGGGCATCAGGCCTTGATCGCCGAGGTGCAGGCCGATGCGGCCAAAACGGGAGGCACGGCGGTGGTCATGACGTTCGAGCCGCACCCCATGATGTTCTTCCAGCGGGTCGAACCGCCCCGGCGCTTGAGCACTCCGTGCCACAAAGAGCAGTTGCTGGCGCGCTTGGGGGTGACGCATCTGGCCGTTCTGCCCTTCGCCGAGGCGCGGGCGGTCCAAACGGCGGACGAATTTGTCGCCGAGTTGCAGTCCTCCTGCCGTCCGCTCGGGGGAATTTGTGTCGGGGCCGAGTGGCGGTTCGGCCGGGGTCGGACCGGTGATGTCGCCATGCTCCAGCGGTTGGGGGCTTCGGGCGGGTTCGAGGTGGATGGAATTGAGCCGGTGAGGTTGGGTGGCGAGATCATTTCGAGCACGGCGATCCGGCTGGCCGTGGCCCGCGGCGATTTGGATTTTGCGGCCGAGGCGCTGGGACGTCCCTACGCCGTGCTCGGGCCCGTGGTGCCCGGGCGTCAGCTGGGTCGTCAGCTTGGTTTTCCCACGGCGAACATTGATCCGGATGGTTTGCAACTCCCGCCCGACGGTGTCTATGCCGGCACCGTGCGAACCGGCGGCCGCGCCTTCCGCGGGGTCATCAATCTCGGGGTGCGCCCCACGGTCTCCGCCGGGGACGCGCGCGCGCTCGAAGTTCATCTGCTGGATTTCAACGGCGATCTCTACGGGGCCGAGGTGGAAGTCGAGTTCGCGAAGTTTCTGCGGGCCGAGGAAAAGTTCGCCTCGGTCGAAGCGCTGCGGGCGCAGATCGCGCGGGACGTGGTCGCGGCCCGCGCCGCTTGACCGATCAGCCGGGGTAGTCGGCGCAAATGTCTTTCATCGCCACGACGGCGGCCGCCAGACCGGTGAAGAGCGCACGGGAAACAATGGCGTGCCCGATGTTCAGTTCCTCGAGGTGGGGCACGGCAAAAAGTTCACGCGTGTTCTCGTAGTTGAGACCGTGGCCGGCATTGACCCGCAACCCCAGTTGGTGGGCCTGCCGGGCGCCTTCGACCAGTTTCTCTCGCTCGGCCGCACGCCGCGATCCGCTGGCGTTGGCGAAAGCCCCGGTGTGCAGCTCGATGTATTCGGCCCGCAGCGCCGCCGCCGTTTCGATCTGCCCGGGATCTGGGTCAACGAACAGGCTGACGATAATGCCGGCCTCGTGGAGCTCGTCGATGGTGGCGGCCAGGGCGGCGCGATGGCCGACACAATCGAGGCCGCCTTCGGTTGTCACCTCCTGACGGTTTTCCGGCACGAGGCAGGCGGCGTGGGGCCGGACCTGCCGGGCCAGGGCGACGATGCCGGGTGTGTTCCCCATTTCCAAATTGAGCGGGATGGCTAGGCTGTCACGCAAGCGCCGGATGTCTTCATCCTGAATGTGCCGCCGGTCTTCGCGCAGGTGCGCGGTGATGCCGTCCGCGCCGGCCTGCGCCGCGATCAGAGCCGCGGCCACCGGATCGGGCTCCACGAGAATGCTTTCGGGATCGCGGGCGTAGCGGGCCTGACGGAGGGTCGCGGCATGGTCGATGTTGACGCCGAGGCGGAGGGACATGGCCTCAGCGTATTTTGCCTCCGCATGCGGTCAAGCGGTTGCTACGGAGGAGAGACTTTACACGGCGCGTCTTCATCGCCATACGGGTCGCTGCACGGTTCTGTTTTTCTCCGCTAATGCCCGTCAAGTCACCGATCGAAAAAACTTTGGAAGAGGTCCACGCGCTCTTCAAGGACAACCATGCGGGGAAGCTGCCGGACTACATCCCGGAGTTGGCCAAAGCCGACCCGGCCCACTTCGGCATCACGGTGGCGACGGTCGACGGCAAGGTCTACGAGGTCGGCGAGACGCGTCAGCTTTTCACCATTCAGTCGATCTCCAAGCCGTTCGTTTACGGGCTCGCGCTCGAGGACAACACGCGACCCGAGGTGCTGGCCAAAGTCGGGGTGGAGCCGAGCGGGGAGGCCTTCAATTCGATCAGCCTGCATCCGGAGACGGGGCGTCCGGTCAATCCGATGATCAACGCCGGGGCCATCGCCAGCACCGGGTTGGTGCAGGGCGGATCGAGCGAGCACAAGTTCGAGCGCATTCTCGCCATGTTCGAGACCTACGCTGGACGGCCGCTCACGGTGGACGAGGAAGTATATCGCTCGGAAAGCGTGACCGGGCACCGCAACCGCGCGATCGGCCACTTGCTCCGCAATTTCGGCATTCTCGAGAACGATCCCAATCCGGTGCTCGAGTTGTATTTCCGACAATGCTCGATCGCGGTTGATTGCCATGACCTCGGAGTCATGGCCGCGACGCTGGCCAATGCCGGGACCAACCCGGTGACCGGCCGGCGGGCCATCCGCGGGGAATATGTCGAGAGCGTGCTCAGCGTGATGGGGTCCTGCGGCATGTATGACTACGCCGGCGAGTGGATCTACCGCGTGGGCATGCCGGCGAAAAGCGGGGTGGCGGGCGGGATCATCGCCGTGTTGCCCGGGCAACTCGGCATCGGGGTTTACTCGCCCCTGCTGGACAGCCATGGCAACAGCGTTCGCGGGATCGAGGTGTGCAACAAACTCTCGCTCCATTTCAACCTGCACATTTTCAACATCCTCCAGTCGGTCCGCTCGGTCATTCGCCTCAAATACGATGGCGCCCAGGTAACTTCGAATCGTCAGCGAAGCCGCGAGGCGTCTGAGTTGGTGCGGGCGCAGGGGCATCTCATTTCGGTCTACGAATTGCAGGGGGATCTGGTCTTCTCGACGGCCGAAGCGGTGGTGCGCGATATGGTGGACCATGCGGAGGGCACACGCTTCTTTGTCCTCGATCTCAAGCGGGTGCTCTCGGTTGACCAGAGCGCCAGCCTGCTCCTGGCCGATCTGGTCGAGGCCATGGGGCGCGAGGGTATCAGCCTGGTCTTCACGCATGCCACGGCTCACCGCCAACTGCGCCGGTTTCTCGCCTCGCGACGCGGGGAGACGGCCGGCGGGGGTTGGGTTGAGTTCGAGGACAACAACGACGCGCTGGTCTATTGCGAAGACCAACTGCCGGCCCGCGAGGAAGCCGGACCGGCGGAGGTGGAGTTCTCATCCCTCGATGCGCTCGAGGGCATGACTTTGGACGAAGCCGCGCTGCTCAAGGCCCGGGCAGCCGAGCGGCGCTACGCAGCGGGCGACGTTATCGTGCGGATGGGGGAAAGGGCTGATTCGCTCTTTTTTCTCACCGGCGGCTCCGTTTCCGTGCGTTTGCCGATGGAGAATGGCGCCCTCAAGGAGTTGCTTTCCTGCCGGCCCGGGGTGGTTTTCGGCGAGATGGCCTTCATCGACGGCTCGACCCGTTCGGCCATGGTCGTGGCTGATACCGAGGCGGTTTGTCACGAGTTGGGCCGCGCGGATTTCGAGGAGCTTGGCCGCGAACATCCGGCTTTGCAGATCAAGCTGCTGCGGAATCTGCTCCGTCTTTTCTCCGCCAACCTACGCAAGGCCAACCGCGAGCTGGCCATTCTCGGGCAGTAAAATCGCGGTTGTCGCGGTTGCCCACCTCACGCAGGATTCCGCCCGTGCGCATCCTCTACGCCGCAGATTTGCATTACGCCTTGCGCCAGTTCGACTGGCTCGGCCAGCAATTGCCGTCGCACGACTTGGCCATCCTCGGCGGCGACCTCATCGATCTGGGCTCGGCCGTGGACCTCGAGGTGCAGGAAGTCGTGGTGCAGAAGTATCTGCGGCGCTACGGGACCGAACGCGTGGTGCTGGTCTCCTCGGGCAACCATGACATCCAGCAGGTTTCTCCCGGGGGCGAGCGGACCGCGCGTTGGATGGAAGAACTCGGCGGGGCCACGATCACGCCCGACTATGGATCTTACGAACGGGACGGGGTGGTCTTCACCGTCTGCTCGTGGTGGGACGGGCCGACAACCAAGGCACGGGTTGAGACGTGCCTCGCCGCCGATGCGGAGCGGCCGAAAAAGTATTGGATCTGGCTGCATCACAATCCGCCGGCCGGCACCCCCGTGGCGTGGACGGGGAAGCATGATGCGGGGGACCCGGTGGTCCGCGAGTGGATCGCCCGATACCAGCCGGACATTGTCTTCAGCGGTCACATCCATAACGCGCCGTTCTACGCGGAGGGCTGCTGGCACACGCGGCTCGGCGCGAGCTGGATCTTCAATCCGGGCAAACAAATCGGCCCCGAGCCGACGCACATCATTGTGGATCTGGCTGCGCGGCGGGCCGAGTGGTGTTCGCTCGAGGGGGTTGAGGCGGTCGACCTTTAAGCTGCGGGCGTGTGCTTGGGGACGCGGTGGGCGAGGTTGAGCAGCACCTCGTCGACCATTCCGAGGTGATCATCGCGGTCGGCGTATTGCGCTTTGATATCCGCCAGATAGCCCAGCATGCCCTTGAGTCGTCGGGCCAGCAGTTCGGCCACAAGCAGGGCCAGGTCCGGGCGCTCCTTGAAAAAGGCGCGGCCCCCGTGGGTCACGTGGCAGACGGCGTCGGTCGCGGCGCGGACATCGGCCTGATGGGGAACATCCAGCAGCACGGAGAGTTCGCCGACGATCGAACCGGGCTCGGTGATTCGGGCAATGACCGTGTCCTCATAGGCGACTTCGAGGGTGCCGGAGATGAGGATGAAAAGATTGCCCGACTGTGTTCCGCGGGTCAGGAGCGGGGCGCCCGGCGAGAAGCTGACTTGTTCCAGATCGCGGCAGATGGCGAGGATGGATTGCACCCGCGCAGCATGCGGGCCGGCGGTTGCCGCAGGCCAGAAAAAATCTGCGTGTGGCCATGCCGGCCGCGTCAATCGCTCAGGCGTCCGACCAGCGTGGGGAAACGGCATTGGGCGCACTCGCCATGATCACGCAGGCAAAAGTCGGCATAGATTTGCAGGAGCCCCTGTTGCACATAAAGACGCCGGGGCAGGGCGCGGGGCAGCGGGCCGCCGAAAAGCCGGGCCGCGACAACTCGCAGCGGGGTGTTGGGCGGGCCGGATGGAAGCTCCCGCCACGAGGTCTCCAGGCCGCGGGCGAGGGCAAGCGGCAGGGCGACATTGGCGAAAATCTCACGAATGCGATCCGGGCCGAGCAGAGCAAGGGGAGCGGTCCGGCGCGGACTGCGCCACGTCGTGTGAAACGACCAGAAGGGATGCTCAAGACGGCCAAGGACGGCTTGCAGCTTCGCTTCACTGCCGGCCTCCAATGCGAGCCTGATCTGGCGCCAATGGCGGGCGATGACCGCGAGTGCGCCGAGCCGGCGAAGTGGGTGGTTGGCCGGACGCTGACCGGTCAGTCTCCAAGCGCCGGCCGGCAGGATGGAGGCTGTTCGGGCCGCGCGCTCCTTCCACCATGCGGCCCAGAGGTTCGAGGCGTATTGCCGCGGCGCTCCAGCCGGGGGCTCGGATTTTTCAAGAAAACCGGCCAGCCCGAAAAGCAGGGCTTCGCCCCGCGTCCGCGCCGCCTCTTGCCGCGGAATGCGCTGGGCCAGGAGTTGGAAGGGAAGTTTGTTGTTTTTGTAGCCAAGCGTCACGGCCATGGCCTCGTAAAGCGCAGCATCCGCCCCGCGGGCCTCAATCATGGCGGCGATCACCGCGCCCTTGCCTTCCATCCGCCGCTGCGCCGCAACGGCCAACAACTCGGTCAGCCGGTCGGCCGAAAGTTCGCGCAGCGGCGCGCAGCACCTCCCGGCTCGTGCTGGGGCGGCGGCGTTCCAGGTTTCGGTGGCCGGCTGATGGTCGGCCAGGCAAATCTGCGGCACCTCGCGATGGGTGGCTGTTCGGGCAAAGTGCGGCTTGGATGGACGGCGGACCACAACATGCAGGACCACGTTTTCGTAATCGGGGTTGATGGCGTGGCGGTGCTGTTCCCAGCCAGCGGCATCGAGATCAACCTCGATGGCCCCCGATCTTTCGGTCGTGCCGACCCTCACCGTGCATCGGACAAAGTCCGGGCCGGCCTCGCGGTTCCACTCGCCGAAATCGCGGATAACCACTTTATCGCCCGCGCTGGTGTTGAACTCGCGACCGCAGGCGCCGGAAAACCAGCGGGCCTGCCAGACGAGTTCATCGCCGGTCTCCGGTGTCTCGCGCGCGCGCGGGACGCCGTCGGCGAGCAATGCTTCACGGTAGGCTTGCAAGATCGGGATCATGGCTTCGGCGGAGATGCCGCGGGCGTCGGAGGCGGTGGCGAAATTTCGTTGCGCAACTCCACCAGCAGCTTGGCGCGTTCCGGCGGTTGGACGCGCTGTGCGGTGCGGTCGATCAGCTTGAGCGCGGCCGATTTGTCGCCGATAGCCTGGAGCACGCGGATCCGCTCGATGACGGTGCGGAAAATCTCGGCCGGATTGCGGTAGAGGGAGCCGGCCGTTTCGAGGGACGAGATCGCCTCACGCGGTTCGCCGTAGAAACTTTGCAGCATGCCGAGTGCTTCGTAAGTGAGGCCGGTGCGGGTTTCGTTGGCCAGTTTGGCCAGGTAGATCGTCTGGTTGAGCCCGCTCCGCGCGCCACGGCGCAGTTCCTTGCCGAGGTCGAGCCAGGGGGCATGGTCCTCCGGCGGCTCGCGCCGCCAGTCGGCCGCTTGGGAGGCGTCGAACGGACGGTAGAGCGGGTCGCCCACCACCACGTTCATCCAGGACAAGACCTTCAGACCCGAGTAGGCGCTTTCGGCCAAGGTGAAGCCCTTGAGTAGCCTCTCGTTGAACACGTCAAGGTGGACGGACAGGTCCAGGTAAGGCTCGTAGACATTGCCCAGGCTGGCCGCCGCACCCATGGTGACCAACGGGGCGACCCAGGCCTTGGTCGGATCGCGCAGGGTGCTCGCGCTGAACGAATGGATGTGCACGGCCACCGCCCCGGGGCGGAAGTTGGGGGCCGGGGTGGACATGGCGCCGGAAACACCCCACGCATACCAACCGTAGTAGAGGGCGGCATCGGTGACCGGAAAGCCGGACGGAAAAATCTCGGGCACATTGTCCAAGATCACCGGGATGCCTTCGTTCCAGCAATCGGTGGCCGCCGTTTTCATCCACTCGTCCCCCTCGCGATAGCTGCCCTCCGGGATGCTCCGGCGATCAATGTAAGCCCAGCCGTAGAGCCCGCCGCGCTCCGCCTTGAGGCTGTCATCAATCATCCGCCGAACCGTTTCTGCCGTGGGCGCGTCGAGCCGGCAGACCAGCAGCAGTCCAGCCGTGACGGCGGAGTCGAGGACCGGCGTGAAGCGGCGGTAGTAGGGATTGTGGATGATGCCGAAGTTGTCTTTGCTGAAGGCGCCGAGGGCGGACAGCTCCGAATCCACCGAGGCTTCGTCGTGTCCGCGGATCGGATCCCCGCCATTGGGGCGCGGGGGTGCCGGCTGATCCGGCGCGGGCGGCCGGATCGTGGTTGTAATTTTCAATGGCATGCCGCGGATGAGCGCAACGAAGCGGATGCGGCTGCCGGTGATTTCGCGCTGTCCGTCGAAAGCGGTGCGCCCATCCCACCATTCGTTTTTCTCAAAGTGATCGCGCAGGGGGGTCTCGATCGTGTCGATGTATTCTTGGCGGGTGATTTCCTCGGTGAGCGGACAGGTCAATCCGATGACTTGCTCCGTCGGGATCTGCCGTTGTTCGGCGTAGTAGGTGGCGAGAGCCCGCGAATGGGGATCCAGGGTGTTGAAGACCACGAGCGTCGCCTCCGCCTCGCGGCTGGGGCGGCGCAGCTCGGCCCCCGCCGGGACAGCGCCGGCCAGGGCCAGGGCGCAGACGAGGCTAAACTTCCACACGCAGGCCGTCATAAGCGAGCCGGACGCCCGGCGGGAGAAGTTTCTCGGTGGCCTCGTGGCCGAGATCGTGTCCGATATGGGTCAGCCAGGTGCGCTGCGCGCCCGCTTCGGCCGACACCGCCAGCGCCTCACTCAGCGAGAGATGCGAAGGATGCGGCTCGTGGCGGAGGGCATCGATGATCAGCACCGGAATGTCGCGGATCTGCGCGATGACCTCCGGCGGCACGTGATGGCAGTCGCTGAAGTAGGCGGCCAGCTTGCGGCCGCCGCGGGCGAAGATGTATCCGTAAACCAGCATACGCCCGTGTGGCACCTCGGCGGGCGTGATTTCCACACTCCCGAGGTTGAATGGCGCGGCCACTTCATGCGGTTCGGGCCGGACGTAATTGCGGAACGAGTGCTGACCGTCGAAGGCATAGTAGAACATGCGCCGCAGGTCGGCCATGGTGTGAGGCGAGGCGTAGACGGGCATCGGTCGGTCGGTCAACTCGCAGAACCGGCGCAGGTCGTCGAAGCCGGCCACATGGTCGGTGTGCGAATGGGTGAAAATCACCGCGTCGAGTCGCCGCAGATTATGCCGCAGCGCCTGGGCCCGGAGGTCCGGGGTGGTGTCGACCAGAAAGGTCACATCCCCGGCTTCCACCAGGATCGATGACCGCAGGCGGCGGTCGCGGGAATCCGCCGACTGGCAGACGGCGCAGTCGCAGGCGACAAACGGCACCCCCTGGGAGGTCCCGGTGCCAAAAAAGGTGATCGCAAGTTCGGCCATGACTTGAATCCGCCACACTTGCATAATCCGCCCTGTGCTCGCAACGCTGGCTTCCCTTCGCATCCGCAACCTCGCCCTGGTCGAAGACCTGACCTGGCACCCCGGGCCCGGTTTGGTCGCCATCACCGGCGAGACCGGTGCGGGCAAATCGATCCTCATCGGCGCCTTGCAACTCCTGCTGGGCGAGCGGGCGGACAAGTCGCTCATTCGTTCCGGGGCCGAGTCCTGCACGGTCGAGGCGGTCTTCGAGGTGTCGGACCCCACGCGGCTGGATGGCTGGCTCGAAGAACAAGGGGCGGAGCCCTGCGCCGAGGGGCAGCTTTTGCTCAAGCGGTCGCTTTCCGCCGCGGGCGCGGGGCGGCAGTTTCTCAATGGCTCTCCCTGCACGCTGGCCGCGCTCAAGGGTTTGGGCGACCGATTGGTCGACCTCCATGGGCCGCACGATCACCAGTCACTCTTTTCCCGCGAGGCTCAGACCGCGGTCCTTGATTCCTTTGCCGGGGCGGGGCCGGTCGCGGCCGAATTTGCGGCCGCCCATCGCGAGGGCCAGCGCCTGGCCGCGGAGGCCGGGGAACTGAGGGCGCGGGAGCAGGATGCATCGCTGCGGCGCGAAATGCTGGCCCACGCGGCATCCGAGATTGCCGCCGCGGCGCTACGCCCCGGCGAGGAGGAGGAGTTGCACACGCGGCTGCGCGCCGCCGGAAACTGCCTCCGCCTGATCGAGCTTTCCGCCCAGTTGCAGTCCGCCTTGGGGGCGGATGGAGAGGGCGGACTTCGCGTCGCGCTGGCCGAGGCCGTCAAGGCCGCGCGCGAACTCTCACGGCTCGACCCCTCGGCCAACCCGCTGCTCGAAGCGGTCGAGGTGGTGGCGGAACGTTTGGGCGAACTTGAGTCGGATAGCCGGCGCTATGCCGAGGGCATCGATTCCGACCCCGGGGCGGTCAAAGAACTGGAGGAACGCGCGGATTTGCTCCAGTCGCTCAAACGCAAATACGGCGGAACGATCGACGAGGTGATGGCTCGCGGGTATCAGGCCGCGCGCGACCTCAACGAGATCGAGACCCGCGGCGAGCGACTGGCCGAGTTGGAGAAGGCGAGGGCCGCCGCCGCGGCGGACGAAGCGAAATTGGCCGGCCAGTTGACCGCCGCCCGGGTCAAGGCGGCGCCGCGCTTGGCCAAGGCGGTCACGGCGGAATTGCGCGAGTTGGGCTTTCTCCGGGCGGGCTTTGACGTCCGGCTGGAAACTTTGAGCGAGCGTCGGGCCGGCGGCGCCGAACTGGCGGATTTTGAATTTGCCCCGAACCCCGGCGAGGCGGCCAAGCCGCTGCGCGCCATCGCCTCAAGCGGTGAGATTTCGCGCGTCATGCTGGCGCTCAAGTCTGTGCTGGCCGGTCAGGACGGCGTGCCCCTGCTCGTTTTCGACGAGATCGACGCGAACGTCGGTGGCGAGGTCGCGGTCAAGGTCGGACAAAAGATGCGGGTTCTCTCCGGCGCGCATCAAGTGCTTTGCATCACCCACCTGCCGCAGGTCGCGGCGGCGGCGCAGCGTCAATTCGTTGTGCGCAAGGACTATGACGGGGCGCGGACAACCACAACGGTCGGCGCTCTCGACGGGGACGCGCGGGTGGCCGAGTTGGCCCGCATGCTGGGCGGGCAGGACAGCGATTCGGCCCGCCTGCACGCCCGCAATCTGCTCTCCGGCCACGGCTGAAGCCATGCGTATTCTTTTTTTCAACCGCTCCGCCGTGGCCCTCGGCGGGGGGATGAATCGCCTGGTCATCGACACGGCGCGGCGCCTGCGCGCGGCCGGTCACGAAGTGGCCTTGGTGCACGGACGGGAAGGGGGGCAGTTCGATGGCACCGGCTACATTTACGACGACCTCGACGAGGGGTTGCTGCCGCGCGACCGCAACGCCTTGCGGCTCGAGGCGATTCTGGAGGATTTTTCGCCGGACGTGATCCAGCTGCACGGGGTGGGGAACACGCTGCTCGATGGCTGGCTGGCTGCGCGCCGGCCGACGGTGAGGTTTGTGCACAACCATGATTTTTACTGCTCGGGCCGCCGCTTGACTCTCGGTCGGCCGGCGCAGTTGTGCACCCGGGCGCATGGCAAAGGCTGCTGCGCCGCCCACCTGCTCCGGGGCTGCGGTTCGCGGAATCCGGCCGTGAATTTTGTGCGCTACCGCGCCGTCAGCCGCAGCCTGGCCGCCCTGCAGTCCGTGCATGCCCTGCAGGTCATGAGTTCAACCTTGCACCGGCAATTGCTGGCCAACGGCGTGCCCGCGGATCGCGTGGTGCAGTTGCCGCCTTACGCCGCGCCTCCAATCAGTTCCCGGGTGGCCGGCTCGTCCTTGCGCAGCATTCTCCATGTCGGCGGCTTGCTCGGACACAAGGGGGTGTGGATGGTGGTGCGCATGGCCCGGGAGCTGCCGCGTGATGTGCAGTTGGTTTTCGCCGGGGGCGGGCGCGAAAAGGAACTGCTCGAAGCGCATGTGCAGAGGCGCGGGCTGGGCGATCGGGTCAGAATCGTCGGCGAGCCGACGCCGGGACAATGGTCGCTGCTCTACCGCGAGGCCACCATGGTGATCATGCCGGTGCTTTGGAACGAGCCCCTTGGTCTGGACGGCTTGGCCGCCATGGCGTATGGCAAACCCGTGGTGGCTTTTGACACGGAGGGAATCCGCGAGTGGTTGACCGACGGCGAGACCGGCGTGTGCGTGCCATTTGCCCGCCGCCGCGCGTTTCGGGATGCGGTCAGCAACCTCCTCGATGATCGCGTGCGGTTGCAGGCCCTGGGTCGCCGGGCGCGGGACGTGTGGCAGGAAAAATTTCGCCCCGAGCGGCACACCACCGCTCTTCTGGCCCATTATGAAAAAGTGCTGGCGGAGGTGGCGCGGTGAAAACCGGCGCGGTCCTAATCGTCGTGGCGGTGCTGGCTCTCGTGGTGGTTGGAGCCGAGCGGGAGGAAGCGCGGGGAACTTTCACCGCGCTGGACCGGCCATTCCTCGCGTGGCTGGCGGCCAATGCCGGACCGCCGCCGGTCGTGCCGCCGCTGACCTTGGTGCTTTACGATGAGGAGGCCTCGGAATTGGCGCAGGCCAATCGCATGGCCATGCTCGACGCGGCCCTCTTCGTGCGGGCTGCGTCCAACCTCGGGGCCATCGCCGCCGGGGTGGAGGGATTGCAGGAAGACCCTCGGCGCATGCTGGAGGCGGGGCGCGGAATGCCGGTCTTCGGGGCTTATCTCCCGGAGAGTCCGCCGGGTGCCGGTTGGACGCCGCTTCGTGGCGAACCTCCACCGGATTGGCCGGAAATGCCCGGTCTGGTCGGTCGTCCCGGGGCCTTCTCACGCGGATTTCTCTCGGCCCCCAACGGAGCCAGCGGGCCGCGGGAGATTCTGCTGGCCGGACGAAGCGCCGACCGCGCCGTGCCCTCATTTCTGGTCCTGGCGTGGAGTGCATCGCAGGGTTTGCGGGTTCGCGATCTGACCATCGCCCCCGGTCGCATCACGGCGCCGGAAGCGAGTCTGGTCGTCGATGCCCGCGGCACCGCCAGCTTTCTTCCGGGCCAGCCGGCCTCGACCATGAGCATGAACGAACTGCTGGTCGCCGCGGAGAAGCACGAACGGGATGGCAGCAAGTCTCCGCTCGAAGGGCATCTGCTGGTTCTGGTCCGCGCCACCCCTGATGTGGAGCGGGTGGCCCGGGAGGGAGCGACGCCGGTCACTTCGGTCGAATGGTGGGCGCAATCATGGTCGGCGGTGCGCGAAGGGCTGCTTTTCATTCCGGTCGGCTGGTGGTTCACTCCGGTCTTGGTCTTGTCTGCCTCCCTCCTTGCCTTGTCCCCGATTCGTCGCTCAAACCGCGCCGCTCTGGTGGGCTTGGCTTTTGCGCTTTTGCTTTTCCTGCTCGCCGCGCTCGGAGCCTTTGCCGGCGGCCGGATTTTTTTCTCCGCTGGTCCGGTGCTCATCGCCCTCGTGGCCGGTGTCTTCATCGGTCGCGTCGGCCACCTGGCCGGATGGCTGGGAAAATGAACAACCCATGAAATTCACAAACCTGACCCGGGCCGAGGAAATCGGCGCCAACTGTTACCTCTTCGAAGCCGCCGGTTCGCGCGTCCTGCTCGATGCAGGCATGCATCCGCGCCGGCTCGGTCCGGCGGCCACGCCTGATTTTGCGCAGCTCGACGGGCGGGGGTTTGATGCAATGGTGCTGACCCACGCGCATCAGGACCACGTGGGCTGCCTGCCTCTGGCCATGAGGCAGGCTCCGGGCCAGCCGGTCTTCATGACCGAGGCGACGGCCGCCCTGGCGGATGTCATGCTGCACAACTCGGTCAACGTCATGCTCCGCCAGCGCGAGGAGGCGGGGATGACGGACTATCCGCTGTTCTCCCACCGCGAGGTCGAGCGCCTGGCCGAGGAGTGGCGGATCGTTCCGCTCAACACCCGGTTTGATTTGTCGGGCCAGCGGGCCGGCGAGCATGAGGGCGTGACTTGCGAGTTTTTCGATGCCGGGCACATTCTCGGGGCGACCGGGGTCCTGCTTCGGGCCGAGGGCCGGCGGATTTTTTACACCGGCGACGTCAACTTCGAGGACCAGACGCTGATGCGCGGGGCGAAATTCCCCGAGGAAAACATCGATGTGCTGGTCATGGAAACCACCCGCGGGGACAGCCCGGTGCCTCCGGGTTTCACGCGGCGCGCCGAGGAGGAAAGATTCCTCACCCGTCTGCGCACGGCCTTGGAGGAAGGCGCTCCCGTGCTGGTCCCGGTCTTCGCCTTGGGCAAAACGCAGGAGTTGCTGGCCCTGCTTCATGACGCGAAAAAAAGCGGGGCGCTGCCCGGCGGCTTCGGTCTCTACGTGGGTGGACTCAGCGCCAAAATCACCGGCGTGACCGACCGGCTGCGCGGCAAGGCTCCGCGGCGCCATGGGGACCTCAAACTCGCCACCTGCATGCCGATGGAGGTGGTGGGCGGACGTGATGTGGCCAAGCTGCCGGTGCTGCCGCGCACGGTTTACGCCATTTCCAGTGGAATGATGACGGAGAACACGCTGTCCAACGTCCTCGCCCCGCGCATTCTCGAAAATCCCAAGGCCTACTGCATGTTCGTCGGCTATTCCGATCCGCAGTCCCCGGCCGGGAAGTTGCGCGCCACGGCCAGCGGTGACGAGGTCGTGCTCGATCCGCGCCAGCGGCCGGTTCGTCTCCGGTGTCACGTGGACGCCTACACCCTCAGCGCGCACGCCACGCGGGATTCGCTCCTGGACTACGTCCGGCGGACCCGTCCGAAGAAAACCCTGCTGGTGCACGGCGATTCCCCGGCTGTGGCCTGGTTTGCCCGGGAAATCCCCAAGGTTTGCCCCGACACCGAGGTGATCATTCCGGCCCCGGGCCGGGCGGTGGAGCTTTAGCCTAAAGGGAAAGTTGAGGGTCTATGGTTGAGAGTTGAGGGACTAATACCAACGTCCTTTTGCTTTTCGACTATTGATCGGGTGGTAGGGCCGGGCCTCCGGACCGGCCGCGTCGAATGCCGAATAGGGATCCCGGTCGGCCCAGCCGAGGCTTGGCGAGACGGACCATAGGCAAAGGTCCGACCCTACCCTCGGATGGTTATGGGTAAAGTCCAAGGTCGAGAGGCGACTGGTATAAAGCTCAGCGGTTTGCGAACATTGGCTTGGTCACCCCGAGGGTGAAACCCGGCTGCGTCGTATCTCCGTGCTCCTCAATCTTTCAACCCTCATCTGTCAACTCTCAACTCCGTTTTTAGGTTTAGGCCGTCTGCGGCATCCGGCGATCGAGGTCGGTGAGCAAGGCCGCGAACTCGCGGGTTTCCTTGCGCCAGCGATCGATGGCCTGACGGGAGATTTCGGCCTGATCGGCCATGGCCTTTTCCAGCGAGGCGTAGTTGTCGGCCATGCGTTGGCTCAGATGCGTGAGCATGTCGTGCATCTGGTGGCCGAAGGCGGCGGCAATGGTTTCAGGCTCCTGCATGGTGATCTCCGCGCGGCGGCGGGCCTCGCCCATCTCGGCCAGGAGAATTTTTTCCGCCGGCACACGGCGCAGATCGCTGACCAACCCCAGCTTCTCCAGCGTCCAAATGGTCCACTTGGTCGGATCGAAATTGGTCGGTTTGACCCCGTTCCGGTAGTCGTGTTGGAACTCGTGGTGGTAGTTGTGGTAGCCCTCACCAAAGGTGAAGAGGGCCATGATCGCGCTGTCCCGGGCGCTGCAACGCGCGGAATAAGGCTGATTTCCCACCGTGTGGCACATCGAGTTGATGAAGAAAGTCGAGTGCTGCACCGCGAAGACGCGGAAGACCCCGGCCAGGAGAAAGCCGCCGAGTGCGCCAGCCGCGCCGTTCCAAAGAAAGCCGAGCAGGGTGGGAGCACCGAAGCCCACGATGAAGGCCATCGGAATGCACCAGCGGTGCTGCCACATGACGATCTTGTCGCGGCGGAGGTCGTTCACGTTGTCCATCGGCGGCTCGGGCGCCAGTTTGAAGAGCAACCAGCCGATGTGCGCCCAGATGAAACCCTTCGAAATATCGTAGGGGTCATCCTCGTGGTCCACATGCTTGTGGTGCTTGCGGTGGTCGGAACACCAGTCAAGGATCGTATTCTCAAACGCGCAGGCGCCGAACACCGCCGTGAGGAAACGGACCGGTGCCTTGGCCTTGAAGGAGAGGTGTGAAAAAAGCCGATGGTATCCCAGCGTGATGCTCAGGCCCGTGGCGATGTAGAAGAACAGGAAGAGCCCGAACTGGAACCAATCGAGGCCGAAAAACCAGATGTAGAGCGGCACGGCCGTTACGGCCAGAGTGTTGATGATGGCGAGGAAGATGCTGGTCGTCCAGTTGACGCGATCCCACGGGATGCGCTTGAAGAGAGGTATTTGCATGAGGATTCGGGGGCACCTTCGCGGAATTGCGAAGAGCGACCGGGAACCTAGCGGACATTCCCAGCGGGCGCAAGTGCCATCGGCTCGGGTGTCGGCGACGGAGCAAAATTGGAAAAAGGAGACGGAACAAAAGTGGCCATGCTTTTTGTCGAGATTGAGCCGCTCCCCCCAAGGACGTGCGACGCCCCCGTCCCACACGATCACATGCTCTCCCCAAGGACGTGCGACGCCCTCGTCCCACACGATCACAGGCTCCCCCCAGGAGGTGGGACGCCCTCGTCCCACACGATCACAGCCACCGCGCTCCGCGCGCTACGAAACAAATGGCCCGAGGGCGGGCCATCTCCCTGCTCCCCCAAGGAGGTGGGACGCCCTCGTCCCACACGATCACAGCCACCGCGCTCCGCGCGCTACGAAACAAATGGCCCGAGGGCGGGCCATCTCCCTGCTCCCCCAAGGAGGTGGGACGCCCTCGTCCCACACGATCACAGCCACCGCGCTCCGCGCGCCACGAAACAAATGGCCCGAGGGCGGGCCATCTCCCTGCTCTCCCCAAGGAGGTGGGACGCCCTCGTCCCACACGATCACAGCCACCGCGCTCCGCTCGCAGCAAAATTCAGCTTGCGCCCGAGGGACTTTGTTCTATTCTCCACCCCAAAAATTTACCGATCAGCCGCAATCTTGACTAAAAATGGGTCCTATCCAAATGCAAACCACCATCACCTCGACCTCCATGCCTGCCACGCAACGCAAAATTAAATCCCGCAAACTGGCCGCGACAGCTGCCTTCGTCATCGTCGGCACGGTGGCCTTCGTTCTCCTTGCCGTCCTGGGCGGCACGCAGGCGAACGCCGCCACCATCACGTGGGGCAATGTCGGCACGAACTTCGCCACCGGCGCCAACTGGCTCGGCGGAACCGCCCCGGCGAACAACACCACCACGGACATCGGTGCCTTCACCAATGGCACGGTCACCAACAATCCTGTATTCACGGCCAACCGCAGCATCAACGGCCTGCAGTTTAACTCCGGCACCGCGGCCTGGACCTTCACCGGTTCAGGTGGCCCCCACACTTTAACTCTGGGCTCTGGCGGCATCACCAACAACTCCGCCAACACCCAGACCTTCAGCGCCAGCGGGCTGCAGCTTGCCTTGGGCTCCAACCTCGCCTTCGCTGCGACCAGCGGGGCCCTCGCCATCAACAGTGCCGTCAACCTTGGCGCCCAGACCCTTACCTTGAGCGGGGCCAGCGCAGGCAGCACGATCTCCGGGCAAATCAGCGGCACCGGCGGCCTGATCAAAACCGGCGCCAACACATGGACGCTAACCGCCTCCAACACCTACACCGGCGCCACCACCATCAGCAACGGCACGCTGCAAATCGGCAATGGAGGGACCACCGGCCGCCTCAACCCCACATCTAACGTCAGCATTGCGTCTGGCGCCACCCTCGCCGTCAACCGCAGCGACAGGATCTTAGCAAACACTGACATTAGCCCGAACCTCAGCGGCGCGGGCACCGTGGTGATGCTTGGCACCGGCACGTTGTCGTTGCGGGGCAACAACAGTGGGTTGACGGGCGGCGTGCGAGTCGAGCAGGGCACGTTGGACTTCGGCAACTCTCAACTGAATCTCGGCACGGGCACGCTCACGCTTGGCGTGAACGGCGGCACGGGTGCGGTGAGGGCATGGGTCAATGACGACGGCATTCAAGCGTTCAGCAACGCGATCGTGCTCGCTTCGGGCCACACGGGGTCCCTCACCATCGAGATGACGGTAGAGGCCAATACACCTGGTATTCCTGGCGTTTCGAAGACGTTCACCGGCGGCATCACGGGCACGAACAATCTCACGATCAGCAACAACTCCGGTGTGGAAAACCTCAACTTCAACACAGGCGCGATCAACCATACCGGCACCATCACCTTCGGGGGCACCGCGACCACCGGCCTGACCACCATCAACGCAGCGATCGGATCGAACGTGACGAGCCTGACGCAGAACGGCACCTCGATTCTCGTGCTCACGGCTTCCAACACCTACACCGGGACGACGACCCTCAATGCCGGCACACTGCGTGTGGGCAACAACGGGGCTTTGAGCACGAACACCTTCACGATCAACGGCGGTGTGTTTGCCTCGGACAGTGCGACCGCCCGCACCATCACCAATGCCATCACCATGGGCGGCAACGTGCAGTTGGGCGACGCCACCGGCACCGGCGCCTTGACCTTGAGCAACATCGACTTGGGCACCGCCGCCCGCACCTTCACGGTGAGCAACAACACCACGGTGGCCGGAGTGATCAGCAACACCGGCGGGCTGACCAAAGCCGGCGCGGGCACGATGACCCTTGCCGGGGTCAACACCTACAGCGGCACCACCACGATCGGTGCCGGTGTTCTGGCCGTCACCAACGGCAGTGCCATCGCCGATACCGGTGTGGTGACTCTGTCGAACAACGCCGGCGCGACCCTCACGGTCCGGAGCAGCGAGACCATCGGGTCTCTGCGGGGCGGCGGCACGACCGGCGGCAACGTGAGCATTGCCAGCGGCCAGACGTTGACCGTGGCCGAGACCGGATCGCAGACCTTCGCCGGTGCCATCACCAACGCCGGCAGCCTGTCCAAAACCGGCACCGGCACATTGACTCTTTCCGGGAGCAACAGCTTAACCGGGGGCACGGTGGTCAGCAGCGGCACCCTCCGCTTGGCGGCCAACGCCTACCTCGACGGGGTGACGACGGTCACCAACGCCGGGACCATCGCGGGCACCGGCACGGCCGGGACGCTCAACATCAATGGCGGCGGCGTGCTCTCCCCGGGGAACTCGGCGGCCGGCACCCTCACGGCGACCAACGGGGCGACCTGGTCCCAAGGTGGATCTTACAATTGGGAAATTTTCGATCTGGCCAACAACCCGGGCACGAGCTGGGATTTGCTCGATGTGACGGCCGGAACGCTGGACCTCACCGGGATCACCACAGCCGGCGGGTTCACGATCAACCTCATCACCTTGCTGGGGGATAACACCACGCCGGGGGCGCTGACGGGCTTCGACCCCACGGCCGACTACAACAACATCTGGCTCATCGCCCGGGCCCCGACCATCACGGGGTTCAATGCCGCGAACTTCAATCTCGTGTCCGGCAACTTTGTCGGGGCCACTGGAACCTTCACCATTTCCCAGCTGCCCGTCGGCGGGGGACAGGGACTCTATCTCAGCTATAATGGTGACGGCGCCGTCCCCGAGCCCGGCACCTGGGCCATGGCGGCTCTCCTCCTGAGCGGCGCGGCGGCCACCATCTATCGCCGCCGCAAAGCGGCGAAGCAAGTGTCCGCGGCCGACTGACGCGACTTGGCGCAGGTCCGACTGGTCGTTGGACAACCTGCCTTCCCGCTCCATGGCACGCTTTCCCGCGGAGATACCGGGTCTTTGGGACCGGTTGCGCGAGTGGTGGCTCGAGGCCACCGGGCAGGCGGAACACATCCGGCCTGACGAGCCGTCCCAGCGGGCGTTCGGACGCCGCTTTCTGCTTTGGCTGCCCGTCTTTGCTGTGGCCATTTGTTTCCTCGGTTTGTTGTCCTTCTACTTTTATTCGGGATGGAGGGCCCATGATATGGCCCGCAAAGCCGGCGAGAGTTCCGCGTCGGGCGAATTGCGTCTGGCTTTGCTCCAGGCGCAATCGGCACGGCGGCTGCGTCCCTGGGATGCCGAGGTCATGCGCTCTCAGGCCCGTGTTCTCGCCGCTTGCCAGGACCCGCGGAGTCTCGCCGTGTGGGAGGAGATCGGACCTATCCAGTCGTTGACCCCCGGAGACCGCTCGGAAGTGATGGCCACCATGGTGCGGCTGGGTGACGAGTGGCAGTTTGCCCGGGCCCTGCTTGCGGTCGAGGCGCAGGATGGCCCGGCGGCCGCGCTGGCGTGGCGGGGGCGCCGCGCCCTGGGGAAACGGAACTTTACCGAGGCGGAGAAATGCTTTCGGTCGGCCCTGGCCCAGGATCCCGGAGTGGAGGTTCGCCTCGAATTCGTCCGGCTGCTGTCCGCCATCGGGACGGCGGATGCCGTGGCCGAGGCCGTGCAGATCATTGATTCCCTCGCGACCGGCCCGGAGTCCAGCCGGGCTTTGGCCCTCGGCCTGAGCGTTGTTCCCGCGGGCCCGGCCACACGGCGGGCCTGGGCCACTCGTGCCTTCTCGGACTTGCGGCCCGGCAACGAGGCCTTGCTGCCGGCGGCCGACGTGCTGGTTAAGGATCGTCACTTGCCGCGGGAAGTCGTCATGTCCCGCTTGCGGATGATTTACACCGGGACGGCCACCGAGGACCGGGTGGCCTTCGCCCGGTGGTTGCTGGATCATGATGCACCAAACGAGGCGTTGGTTTTTGCCCGTTCCTCGGAGGCACCCAGCTCGCGTGAAGCCTTTCTCGTGCGGGCGGACGCGCTCAGCCTGACCCATGACTGGCCGGGGCTGATCAAGTTGATCGAAGCCGGCTCGCCCTTGAACCCCGTGGCCACATCGCTGCTGCGGGCCCGGGCGGAGCGTGGACTGGGCCGGTCTGCCGGCGCCGATGAGTCCCTCGCCCTCGCCCTGCGCTCATCCGCCGCGCGATTCCAACTGCCGGAAACCCTCGAGGAGGTGGATGCCGCCGGGCAGTCCGTGCTGGGGGATCGCATTCTGCTGGAACTTTGCGGCGACTTTGCCGTTTCCGACTATGCCCTGCGGGTGGCCCGCTGGCGGTTCTCCTCGCGCGGCGAGCCCCGCCTGCGGCAGCAGGCCTTCGAGCGGGCGCGCACCGCATCGCCACGTGCCCCGACCGTGCTGGACTTTCAGCGTCGCGAGCAATTGCTCGCCGGGCAGAAAGTTGATCCGGCTGAGACGGCCGAGGCTATGGCCGCGAATCCCTCCAACATGGACCTCCGCCTGACCCACGCCCTGGCGCTGCTCAGGCAGGAGCGCATCGCCGAGGCGCGCCGGGTGCTGGAGCCGGGCGAGGCGATCAGGCTCCAATTGGAGGCAAGCCAGAAGGCAGTCGTTGTCGCCGTGCTCGACGCGTCCGGTTCGCCGGTGGAGGCGATGGCGCTGGCCCGGACGATCAAGCCCGCGCACCTGACCGAGGGGGAGTATCGGCTGGTTTATGCACTCGTCTCGGGGGAATCGTCTTCCCGCTAAGCCGGAACAATTCAGAAGGCGTTAACCACGGATTACACAGCGGAGGCTTGGCGACACAGCCTCTGGGCAAATGGCACTGATAACCCTAAAGGGGAAGTTGAGGGTCTATGGTTGAGAGTTGAGGGACTAATACCAACGTCCTTTTGCTTTTCGACTATTGATCGGGTGGTAGGGCCGGGCCTCCGGACCGGCCGCGTCGAATGCCGAATAGGGATCCCGGTCGGCCCAGC
>Ga0247834_1000249_pt1 | contig 103792 bp, 109 predicted proteins | sample LaCruzMarch2015__8_FD_187118 | JGI IMG/M metagenome (GOLD analysis project Ga0247834, IMG submission 187118) | Freshwater microbial communities from meromictic Lake La Cruz, Castile-La Mancha, Spain - LaCruzMarch2015_12m | ecosystem: Environmental > Aquatic > Freshwater > Lake | place: Spain...
CAGGCCCTCGGCGCCAAGCTCAAAAGCGGTGAACTCAGCGATGTGGTGGGTGTCACCACCTCCTTCCAAGGCGAGGTGCTGGCAGCTGAGCTCGGCATTCCGCTCAAGAGCCTTAATGCAATTGAGCGCATCGATCTTGCAATTGATGGCGCAGATGAGGTGGATCCCGCTTTTCAATTGATCAAGGGCGGTGGTGCCTGCCACGTTCAGGAGAAATTGGTAGCAGTGCGGGCCGAGCGCTTTGTGGTGGTGGTGGATTCCACCAAGCTCGTCGACACCTTGAATCTCAGCTTTCTGTTGCCCGTAGAGGTCCTGCCTGGTGCCTGGCGTCAGGTGCAGGCCCAGCTAGCAGCGATGGGTGGCGATGCCCAGTTGCGCATGGCCCTAAAGAAGGCGGGCCCGGTGGTCACCGACCAGGGCAATCTTGTGTTGGATGTGAAATTCGCCGCAGGCATCAGCGATCCGGCGGAACTAGAGGCGGCGATCAACAACTTGCCGGGCGTGTTGGAGAACGGCCTATTCGTGAACATCACCGACCAGGTGCTGGTGGGCGAGATCGTGGACGGCGAGCCCCGGGTGCGGGATCTGGTCAAGCGCTGAGGCTCAGCCCCCAACCCCGCTCCCGTCTCCGCACAGCTGCAGCAGCACCTGGCGTTGACGGGGGCCATCCAATTCCACCAGCAGTACGGCCTGGTAGCGGCCCAGGCCCAAGCGGCCGTCCACGACCGGCAGGGTGAGGTGGTTGCCCAGCTTCAGGGCGATCAGGTGGGCATGGGCGTTGCGCGGCTCATCGGCGGGAATGCCCGGCCGCAGATGCAGATCGTTGTGGGCGTAGGCCCGGTCGGGGGTCGTCAGGGCCAGGAAATGGCGCTCGATGTCGCCCAGCAACCGTTCCTCGGCCTCGTTCACTACCAGGGCGGTGGTGGTGTGCTGGCCGGCGGCCACCAGCAGACCATTGCGGATCCCGGTGGCATCCACGAAGGCTTGCAGGTCAGCGCTGATGTCGTCGCAGCTGATGTTGGCTGTGGTGGTGCGTTCCAGCCGGGTGGAGTGAAACGTCACCATGGCAAGGCAAACTCCCCCATCTCAGTTCAGCCTGCGCTTGACGGACTCGGCGTGACTGTGGAGCCCCTCGCTTTCGGCCAGGGTGATCACCGCGGACCCGGTGGCCTCCAGGGCCTCCCGGTTAAAGCGGATCAGGCTGGTGTGGCGCATAAAGGTCTCCACGCTGAGGGCCCCGGCGAAGCGAGCCGTGCCCGCGGTGGGCAGGGTGTGGTTGGGGCCCGCTAGGTAGTCGCCGACGGCCTCGGGGGTGTATGGACCCATAAAGATGGCGCCGGCGTGCTGGATTTGTTCGGCCAGGATTTCGGGGTCTTCCACCAGCAGCTCCAGATGTTCGGGGGCGAAGCAGTCGCTGAGTTGGGCGGCGCGGCCAAGGCTGTCGCAGAGCACGATCAGCCCCCAGTCGTTGAGGGCGGTGCGGGTGATTTCAGACCTGGGGTGGTTTTCAAGCTGGTCCTCCAAGGCTGCTGGCATGGCGGCGGCCAGCTCCGGGCTGGTGGTCAGAAGGATGGCGGCGGCTAGGGGGTCGTGCTCGGCCTGGGCCAGCAGGTCGGCGGCTACTTGGTCTGCCCTGGCGCTGTGGTCGGCGATCACCAGCACCTCACTGGGGCCGGCCAGCGAATCGATTGCCACGCGGCCGTAGACCGCTTTTTTGGCCAGGGTTACGTAGAGGTTGCCAGGGCCGCTGATCACGTCTACCCGGGGAATGGTGGCGGTACCGAAGGCAAGGGCGCCGATCGCCTGGGCGCCCCCAACCCGATACACCTCCTCGACCCCGGCCAGGTGGGCGGCCGCCAGCACGGTTTCATGGGGTTCGCCGCCGGGGCCTGGGGGCGTCACCATTACGAGCCGCTGCACCCCGGCTACCCGCGCCGGCACCGCATTCATCAGCACGGTGCTGGGGTACGAAGCCCTTCCCCCAGGCACGTAAAGGCCGGCCCGCTGCACCGGCCGCCAGCGCCGGCCCAACAGTTCGCCATGGGGACCGGTGACGGCCAGGTCGGCCGGCAGTTGATGCTGGTGGAAAGCGAGGATTCGCTGGTGCGCCAGGCGTAGGGCGTCCTTAAGGGACTCCGGTGTGGCTTGCCAGGCGTCAGCCAGCCGCTGTGGCGGAATCCGCAGGGGATCGGGGCGCACGCCATCAAAGCGTTTGGTGAGCTCCATCAGGGCGGCATCGCCTTCCGCTTGCACCCTGGAGAGGATCTCCTCGACCCGAACCATCTCCTCGCGCAGGCGCCCGCCACTGGTGCGTTCGGCGATGGTTGCCAGTCGATCAGCGGCGGCGTTTGAACCGTCATCGCGCAGGCAGCTGATCGATAGGGCAACAGGCGTTGCGACCACGGAAAGGCTCAGGGTTACAAGATTGTCAAGTTAGGCCGGCACAGCTCTTGCAGGCGGTGAGGGTCCTTAGGAGGGCCTGGCGGTAGGATCTACTTTCTCTGATCAAGCGTCCGTCCGCCTGTGGCCAATAACACCTCATCGAAGAAGCGCATTGAGGTTGCTGAGCGCAACCGTCTTCGCAACCGCACCTACAAGTCGGCCCTGCGCACCTTGATGAAGCGCTGCTTCACCGCTTGCACCGCCTACTCCCAGACCCCTGGTGAAGACGCCAAGACGGCTGTTCAAACCACCATGAACGCTGCTTTCAGCAAGATTGATAAGGCTGTGAAGGTGGGTGTGCTTCACCGCAACACCGGAGCCAACCAGAAGTCGCGCATCAGTGCTGCTGTGAAGCAGGTGACCGCGCCGGCCGCAGCCTCCCAAGCCTGAACCAGGTCCCGTCCGTGATTGCCTCGCCAGCATCGACCGAATCGGGTTTGCCCGTTTTGGTTGACAGCCACTGCCACATCGTTTTTCGCAATTTCGACGACGATCTGGAGGAAGTGGCCCAGCGCTGGCGCGATGCTGGAGTTCGTTCCCTGGTCCATGCCTGCGTTGAGCCTGGGGAAATTCCAGCGATTCGCGCCTTGGCAGATCGTTTTGAAGAGTTGCGTTATTCCGTAGGGGTCCATCCGCTCGATACCGAGCATTGGCAGCCCGACACGCCAGAGATTTTGCGTCAAGCCGCCCAGGCTGATAGCCGGGTTGTGGCGATCGGAGAACTCGGCCTGGATCTGTTCCGTGAGCAGAATCTGGCTGCCCAACTGGCCATGCTCGAGCCCCAGCTTGATTTGGCAGTGGAGCTAGACCTGCCTGTGATCGTCCATTGCCGCGACGCTGCCGAGCCGATGTTGACCTTGCTGAGGCAACGGGCCTCCCTAGGTGGCTGCCCTCGCGGGGTGATGCATTGCTGGGGCGGAGATCCTGGAGAGATGGCTGGTTTCTTAGAGCTCGGTTTCTTCATCAGCTTTAGCGGCACGGTGACTTTTCCCAAGGCGGAAGCCACCCATGCCTGCGCCCGCCACGTGCCTGCCGATCGCTACCTAGTGGAAACCGATTGCCCCTTCTTGGCGCCGGTGCCCCGCCGCGGCAAGCGCAACGAACCGGCTTTTGTGGCGGCGGTGGCAGCCCGGGTCGCTGATTTGCGTGGGCAAACCCTCACAGAAGTGGCTCATGCCAGCAGTTCCAACGCGGCAAGGCTGTTCGGACTGCCGCTTCACAATGTATGATGTTTTATTGGTCTGGAAGCGGAAGCGCTGTTGTTGTCGACGTCTGCATTCTTGAAGCGAACCCGCTAAGCATGTCCCCGCGGGCAGCCGTTCCCTACGAGGGGAGCGGCTGTTTGTGTGGTCGGTTGCGGGGCATTCAAGTCAGCGGTGATCGGCATCAGGTGCGTTCCACTGCCCAGTCCTTATCCACCCGTTCCTGCAGGTTCACCGCATGAGCAGCGCGATCCAGGTCGCCAAGACCGCCACTTACCTCCCCGATTTGGTGGAGGTGCAGCGCGCGAGCTTCAAATGGTTCCTGGAGAAGGGCCTGATCGAAGAGCTCGAGAGCTTTTCGCCGATTACTGACTACACCGGCAAGCTTGAGCTGCACTTCATCGGTAGCGAGTACCGCCTGAAGCGCCCGCGTCACGACGTTGAAGAAGCAAAGCGTCGTGACGCGACCTTTGCATCCCAGATGTATGTCACCTGTCGCCTGGTTAATAAGGAGACAGGGGAGATCAAGGAGCAAGAGGTTTTCATTGGCGAGCTGCCCTTGATGACCGAGCGAGGCACCTTCATCATCAACGGTGCCGAGCGGGTGATCGTCAACCAGATTGTGCGTTCACCTGGCGTCTATTTCAAGGACGAGCAGGATAAAAACGGCCGTAAAACCTTCAATGCCAGCCTGATCCCCAACCGGGGTGCCTGGTTGAAGTTTGAAACTGATAAAAACGACCTGCTGCACGTTCGTGTCGACAAGACTCGCAAGATCAACGCCCACGTGTTAATGCGTGCTATCGGCCTGTCTGACAACGACGTGCTCGATAAACTTCGCCATCCCGAGTATTACCAGAAGTCGATCGAGTCGGCCAACGACGAGGGCATTTCTTCCGAAGATCAAGCTCTGCTTGAGCTCTACAAAAAGCTGCGTCCAGGTGAGCCTCCCTCTGTCAGCGGCGGCCAGACCCTGCTGCACAGCCGCTTCTTCGATGCCAAGCGCTACGACCTAGGTCGCGTCGGTCGTTACAAGATCAATAAAAAGCTGCGCCTCACCATCCCCGATGCGGTGCGCACCCTCACCCCTGAGGACGTGCTCAGCACCATCGACTACTTGATCAATCTCGAGCTCGATGTTGGCGGCGCCAGCCTCGATGATATCGACCACCTCGGCAATCGCCGGGTGCGCTCAGTGGGAGAGCTGCTGCAAAACCAGGTGCGGGTCGGTCTCAACCGGCTCGAGCGCATCATCAAAGAGCGCATGACGGTCGGTGAAACCGAATCGCTTACCCCTGCCCAGCTGGTGAACCCCAAGCCCCTAGTGGCGGCGATCAAGGAGTTCTTTGGCTCCAGCCAGCTGAGTCAGTTCATGGACCAGACCAACCCGCTGGCGGAGCTAACCCACAAGCGCCGGATCAGCGCCTTGGGCCCAGGCGGTTTGACCCGCGAACGGGCCGGCTTTGCGGTTCGCGACATCCACCCGTCCCACTACGGGCGCATCTGCCCGATCGAGACACCGGAAGGACCAAATGCAGGCTTGATTGGCTCCCTGGCTACCCACGCCCGAGTCAATGAGTACGGCTTCATCGAGACACCGTTCTGGAGGGTGGAAGAGGGCATCGTTCACAAGAGCGGTGATCCCATCTACATTTCTGCTGATCTCGAGGATGAGTGCCGCGTAGCCCCTGGCGACGTGCCCACCAATTCCGATGGCTACATCACCGCAGATCTGGTGCCTGTGCGCTATCGCCAGGACTTTGAGAAGGTGCCCCCTGAGCAGGTCGATTACGTCCAGCTCTCGCCGGTGCAGGTGATCTCGGTGGCTACCTCCTTGATCCCCTTCCTGGAGCATGACGACGCCAACCGGGCCCTAATGGGTTCGAACATGCAGCGCCAGGCCGTGCCTCTGCTGCGGCCAGAGCGCCCCTTGGTGGGAACCGGTCTGGAAACCCAGGTGGCCCGCGACTCCGGCATGGTGCCGATCACCCGGGTCAATGGCACGGTCACTTTTGTCGATGCCACAGCCATCGTGATTCGCGATGAGCAGGGCACCGACCATGTGCACCACCTACAGAAGTATCAGCGCTCCAACCAGGACACCTGCCTCAACCAGCGTCCGATCGTCCGCCAGGGCGATCCGGTGATTGCGGGTCAAGTGCTGGCCGATGGTTCTGCCTGCGAGGGCGGCGAGATCGCCCTGGGGCAAAACGTGCTGATCGCATACATGCCCTGGGAGGGCTACAACTATGAGGACGCGATTCTGCTGAGCGATCGTCTAGTGCATGACGATCTATACACCTCGGTTCACATCGAGAAGTACGAGATCGAAGCCCGTCAAACCAAGCTTGGGCCTGAGGAGATCACGCGAGAAATTCCTAATGTGGCCGAGGAGAGCCTGGGCCACCTCGACGAGATGGGAATTATCCGCATCGGCGCCTACGTCGAAAGCGGCGACATCTTGGTTGGCAAGGTGACCCCCAAGGGTGAATCCGACCAACCCCCAGAGGAGAAGCTGCTGCGCGCGATCTTCGGCGAGAAGGCCCGCGACGTCCGTGACAACTCCCTGCGAGTGCCTGGCACTGAAAGGGGTCGGGTTGTGGACGTGCGCATATACACCCGCGAGCAGGGCGACGAACTGCCGCCCGGCGCCAACATGGTTGTGCGGGTCTATGTGGCCCAGCGTCGCAAGATTCAGGTTGGCGACAAAATGGCCGGCCGCCACGGCAACAAAGGCATCATCAGCCGGATCCTGCCCCAGCAGGACATGCCTTACCTGCCCGATGGCACCCCCATCGATATCGTGCTCAACCCCCTAGGGGTACCGAGCCGCATGAACGTGGGCCAGGTGTTCGAGTGCCTTATGGGTTGGGCGTCTTCCCACCTCGACTGCCGAGTCAAGGTGGTGCCATTTGACGAGATGCACGGCGCTGAAAAGTCGAAACAGACCGTGCAGGCTTACCTCGAGGAAGCCGCCAAATTGCCCGGCAAGGAATGGGTCTACAACCCCGATAACCCAGGCAAGATCCAGTTGATCGACGGCCGCAGCGGTGAGCCTTTTGACCAGCCCGTGACTGTTGGGTACGCCCACATCCTCAAGCTGGTTCACCTGGTGGACGACAAGATCCACGCCCGCTCTACCGGCCCCTACTCCCTGGTTACCCAGCAGCCCCTAGGCGGTAAGGCCCAGCAGGGCGGCCAGCGTCTCGGTGAGATGGAGGTATGGGCTCTTGAGGCCTATGGCGCCGCCTACACCCTGCAGGAACTGCTCACCGTCAAGTCCGATGACATGCAGGGCCGCAACGAGGCCCTCAACGCCATCGTTAAAGGCAAGCCGATCCCCCGCCCTGGCACGCCGGAGTCGTTCAAGGTGCTGATGCGCGAGCTTCAGTCGCTGGGTCTAGACATCGCCGTCTATACCGCCGCCGGCGAAGAAGTGGATCTGATGCAGGACGTCAACCCCCGCCGCAGTACCCCCAGCCGCCCCACCTACGAATCCCTCGGCGTCGCGGACTATGACGACGACTGATCGCTGATTGATCGCGGATCGCTCCTCCAGCGGGCGAAGCCGTGCCTCCCATTCCTTTCTCGATCTCCGCGAGCTGCAAGCCGATGTCCAACAGCAACCTCCGCACCGAAAACCACTTCGACTACGTCAAGATCACCTTGGCGTCGCCGGAGCGGATCATGCAGTGGGGGCAGCGCACGCTGCCCAACGGTCAAGTGGTGGGTGAGGTAACCAAGCCCGAAACCATCAACTACCGCACGCTGAAGCCCGAGATGGACGGGCTCTTCTGCGAGAAGATCTTTGGCCCGTCCAAGGACTGGGAGTGCCACTGCGGCAAGTACAAAAGGGTGCGCCACCGCGGCATCGTCTGCGAGCGCTGTGGTGTGGAGGTGACGGAGAGCCGGGTGCGCCGTCACCGCATGGGTTTCATCAAGCTGGCTGCCCCCGTATCCCACGTTTGGTATCTCAAGGGCATTCCCAGCTATGTTGCGATCCTGCTCGACATGCCCCTGCGGGATGTGGAGCAGATTGTTTACTTCAATTGCTACGTGGTGCTCGATCCGGGCGACCACAAGGACCTCACCTACAAGCAACTTCTTACGGAAGATGAGTGGCTGGAGATTGAGGACCAGATCTATGCCGAGGATTCGGATATTGAGAATGAGCCCGTAGTGGGCATCGGCGCCGAGGCCTTGAAGCAACTGCTGGAAGATCTTGAACTCAACGAGACCGCCGAGCAGCTGCGTGGGGACATTGAGGCCAGCAAGGGGCAAAAGCGCGCCAAGCTAATCAAGCGCCTGCGCGTGATCGACAACTTCATCGCCACTGGGGCCCGTCCCGACTGGATGGTGCTCGATGTGATCCCGGTGATTCCGCCCGACCTGCGCCCGATGGTGCAGCTTGATGGCGGCCGCTTCGCCACCTCAGACCTCAACGATCTCTACCGCCGCGTCATCAACCGGAATAACCGGTTGGCCCGTTTGCAGGAGATCCTGGCTCCTGAAATCATCGTTCGCAACGAGAAGCGGATGCTGCAGGAGGCGGTAGACGCCCTAATCGACAACGGCCGCCGTGGTCGCACCGTGGTGGGCGCCAACAACCGAGCTCTGAAGTCGCTGAGCGACATCATCGAGGGTAAGCAGGGCCGCTTCCGTCAAAACCTGCTTGGTAAGCGGGTCGACTACTCCGGTCGTTCCGTGATCGTGGTGGGTCCGAAGCTGAAGATGCACCAGTGCGGCCTGCCTAAGGAGATGGCGATCGAGTTGTTCCAGCCGTTCGTGATTCATCGCCTGATCCGACAGAACATCGTCAACAACATCAAGGCCGCTAAGAAGTTGATTCAGCGCGCCGACGATGAAGTGATGCAGGTGCTTCAGGAGGTGATCGAAGGTCACCCGATCCTGCTGAACCGAGCTCCGACCCTGCACCGTCTTGGCATCCAGGCCTTTGAGCCGAAACTTGTTGACGGTCGCGCCATCCAGCTGCACCCACTGGTGTGTCCGGCCTTTAACGCGGACTTTGACGGTGACCAGATGGCCGTGCACGTGCCGCTGGCGATCGAAGCTCAAACTGAGGCCCGCATGTTGATGCTGGCTAGCAACAACATCCTTTCGCCCGCCACTGGCGAGCCGATCATCACCCCTTCCCAGGACATGGTTCTTGGTGCTTACTACCTCACGGCCGAAAAGCCTGGAGCCATCAAGCCTGAATTTGGCGACCGGGCCAATACCTTCGCCAACCTCGACGATGTGATCGATGCCTTTGAGGAGAAGCACCTTCACCTCCACGATTGGATCTGGGTGCGTTTCAACGGCGAGGTGGAGAACGACGACGAGGACAAGCAGCCCCAAAAAGAAGAAACCCTCAGCGACGGCACTCGCATCGAGCAGTGGCTGTTCCGCCGCGATCGCTTTGATGAAGATGGCGCCCTTATCAGCCGCTACCTGCTCACCACCGTGGGTCGCGTCGTGATCAACCACACGATCATCGACGCCGTGGCTGCGACCTGACGGCCGTTCCGGATTCAAGGTTCCGGGTTTCCGTTTTCCTTCCTCTTACGTCTATCAACTGCGCGCAGCCATGACAGCCACACCCGCTAAGAAAACCACCAAGAAGAGCGCCAAGAAGGCCGCCGAGGCAGCCGCTCTCGAAATTGCAGCTGCTGCAGCACTAAAGGCGAGTAAGGCGCTTAGCAAGCAGGCGCCACCCTTCCGCAACCGCATCATCGACAAGAAGGCGCTGCGCAATCTGGTCGCTTGGGCCTACAAGCACCACGGCACGGCTGCTACGGCCTCACTGGCTGATGAGCTCAAGGATCTCGGCTTCCACTACGCCACCCAGGCCGCCGTTTCGATCTCCGTCGACGACCTGCGAATTCCTGGTGACAAAGCTGCCCTGCTGGCTGAAGCCGAGGAGCAGATCACTGAAACCGAAGAGCGCTACCGACTTGGTGAGATCACCGAGGTTGAGCGTCACACCAAGGTGATCGACACCTGGACCGAAACCAACGAACGGCTCGTGGCTGCGGTTCGCCGCAACTTCAACGAGAACGATCCACTCAACTCGGTTTGGATGATGGCTAACTCCGGCGCCCGGGGGAATATGTCCCAGGTGCGCCAGCTAGTGGGCATGCGCGGCTTGATGGCCAACCCCCAGGGGGAAATCATTGACTTGCCGATTCGCACTAACTTCCGTGAGGGTCTGACGGTCACCGAATACGTGATCTCCTCCTACGGCGCCCGCAAGGGTTTGGTGGACACCGCTCTGCGTACAGCCGACTCCGGCTACCTCACCCGTCGCTTGGTAGACGTAGCCCAGGACGTGATCGTGCGGGAAGACGACTGCGGTACAACCCGCAGCATTCCTATCGATGCCGATGAGAAAGGCAGGTTTGGTTCCAGGTTGATCGGCCGCTTAGCAGCCGAGCCCGTGGTGGCAGAGGACGGCGAAATCATTGTTGATCGCGATGGTGAGATCGATCCGATCCTGGCTCGCCGGATCGAGGCAGGTGGTGTGAAAACAGTGAAGGTGCGTTCGCCGCTCACCTGCGAAGCCTCCCGCTCGGTGTGCCGTAAGTGCTACGGCTGGGCTCTAGCCCACAACCAGCTGGTAGATCTGGGCGAAGCCGTCGGCATCGTGGCCGCCCAGTCGATCGGTGAACCCGGCACTCAGCTCACGATGCGGACTTTCCACACCGGTGGTGTGTCCACGGCCGAATCCGGCGTGGTGCGCTCATTGGTAGATGGCACGGTCGAATTCGGGCCCAAGGCTCGGGTGCGCCCCTTCCGCACCCCCCACGGTGTGGAGGCCCAGCTAGCCGAAACAGACTTCACCCTCAGCGTTAAGCCCACGGGTAAGGGCAAGCTGCAAAAGCTCGATATTATTAGCGGCTCGATCCTGTTTGTCGCTGATGGCGACACCGTGCCCGGAGATACGATCCTGGCCCAGATCGCTGCTGGCGTGACGGTTAAAAAGAGCATTGAGAAGGCCACCAAGGACGTGATCTGCGACCTAGCCGGTCAGGTTCGCTACGAGGATGCGATCCAGCCCAAGGAGGTCACCGACCGCCAAGGCAACATCACCCTCAAGGCCCAGCGCCTGGGCCGGATGTGGGTGTTCAGCGGAGACGTTTACAACCTGCCCCCCAATGCCCTGCCAGTGGTGGGCGGCAACAAGGCCGTCACCACCGGAGAAGTGCTGGCCGAAAGCCGCCTGGTGAGCGAGTACGGCGGCGCCGTGCGCCTGCGCGATAGCGCCGGTGACTCCCGCGAGGTACAAATTGTTACCTCCAGTCTCACCCTCAAAGACTGCAAGTTGGTTGGTGAATCCACCCACTCCGGCGAGATCTGGCACCTCGAGGGCAAGGACAACATTCGCTACCGCCTCAATACCGCTCCGGGCAGCAAGATCGCTAATGGTGAGGTGATCGCGGAGCTCGCCGACGACCGCTTCCGCACCCAGACCGGAGGCACCGTCAAGTTTGCCCCTGGCCTTTCGATCAAGAAAGCCCGTAGCGCCAAGAACGGCTACGAGGTGAGCAAGGGCGGCACCCTGCTGTGGATCCCCCAGGAAACCCACGAGATCAACAAGGATATTTCCCTGTTGATGATTGAGGACGGCCAGTGGATTGAGGCCGGCACCGAGGTGGTGAAGGACATCTTCAGCCAGACCGCAGGCATCGTCACGGTGACCCAGAAGAACGACATTCTTCGGGAAATCATTGTGCGCTCAGGCACTCTGCACCTGGTTTCCGATAGCAAAACCATCAGCAAATTTGCTGACGGCAAGATGGTTACTCCTGGCGAGGAGATCGCCAAGGGTCTTAAGGCAGAGGCGATTCTGTTTGTTGAGTCAGTTGAAACTCCCGACGGTGGGGCCCTGCTGCTGCGTCCGGTTGAGGAGTACGCCATCCCAGATGCTGCCCACCTGCCCGAATTGGGCGCGGTTAAGCAGTCTGGCGGCCCCTCTTTGAATCTCAAGGCCACCCAACGCCTGGCCTTTAAGGACGGCGAGCTGATCAAGAGCGTTGATGGAGTGGAACTGCTGCGCACCCAGCTAATCCTGGAAACCATCGACACCACTCCCCAGATGACGGTGGATGTGGAAGCGGTGTCTGATAAGCGGGCTAAGACGATTGAGCGCCTGCAGCTCACGATTTTGGAAACCCTGCTTGTGCGTCGCGACACCCTCTCCGATGCCAGCCACGGCTCCACCCACACCGATCTCCAGGTGGAGGACGGCATTGCTGTGAAGCGCGGCGATGTGGTGGCCACCACCCAGATCCTCTGCAAGGAGGATGGAGTGGTTCAGCTGCCCGATCAGGTCGATGGCGAGCCAATTCGCCGTTTGATCGTGGAGCGCGATGGCGACACCCGCAACATCGAGCTTGGTTCGGCCAAGTGTGAGGTTGGGGTTGAGCAGCGCATCGTCGATGGGGACCGGCTGGCGGAAGGGGTCGAAGCCCCTTGCTGCGGTCAGGTGGAGGCCATCAACGGCAGCACCCTCACGATTCGCCTTGGTCGCCCCTACATGGTTTCGCCCGACTCCGTGCTGCACGTGCGTGATGGCGAGTTGGTGCAGCGCGGTGACGCCCTAGCCCTGCTGGTGTTCGAACGTCAAAAGACAGGCGACATCGTGCAGGGTCTGCCCCGTATCGAGGAGCTGCTGGAGGCCCGCCGTCCGCGGGAATCCACAATCCTCTGCCGCAAGAGTGGCACCGTGCAGATCAAGCAGGGTGATGACGATGACTCGATAACCGTCTCGGTTATCGAGCACGACGATGCCATCACCGAGTACCCAATCCTGTTGGGTCGCAACGTGATGGTGAGTGATAGCCAGCAGGTGCATGCCGGTGAATCGCTCACCGACGGCCCGATCAATCCCCACGAGTTGCTGGAGTGCTTCTTCGAAGATCTGCGCAGCCGCAAGCCCACCATGGACGCGGCCCAGGAGGCGATCTCCAAGTTGCAGTTCCGGATGGTCACGGAGGTGCAGAACGTCTACAAGAGCCAGGGAGTTGCTATTAGCGACAAGCACATCGAAGTGATCGTGCGCCAGATGACCAGCAAGGTGCGCATCGAGGATGCCGGGGACACCACGCTGCTGCCCGGTGAGCTAATCGAGCTGCGCCAAGTGGAGCAGGTCAATAGCGCCATGGCAATCACCGGTGGCGCACCCGCCGAGTTCACACCGGTGCTGCTTGGTATCACTAAGGCTTCGCTCAACACCGACAGCTTTATCTCGGCTGCCTCCTTCCAGGAGACCACCCGGGTGCTGACTGAGGCGGCGATTGAAGGCAAGAGCGACTGGCTGCGCGGTCTCAAGGAGAACGTGATCATCGGCCGCCTGATCCCTGCTGGTACTGGCTTCAGCGGCTTCGAAGAGGAGCTGCGGGCAGAGGCGGGCCCCCATCCCGACATCCTCGAAGAGGAGGCCATGGGCTATCGCCGTATGCAGAATCTGCGTCCCGATTACACAGTCGAGATGCCTGCCCCGGCGGCGTCGATGGCCGTGCTGGATGATCCCTCCGATGAGGATCTTGAGGCAACTCGCAGCCGCCATGGCATCGAAGCCAGCGCCAGCGGCACGGCAGCATTTACCAGGCCATCCGTTGAGGAGGGTCTGGAGGAGGAGCTGATCGCTGATCCCGCTGCCCTCGAGGGCCTACAGGAAGAGGGTCTGCTCACCGATGAGTGATTCCGCCCGCACCAGCCTGAACACGCCGGTGCCCCAGCGCCGGTTGCCCCGATTTGGCTTCCACACCCACACCGAGCTGCTCAATGGCCGCATGGCCATGCTTGGTTTTATTGCCCTGCTGGTGGCGGAGTGGAAGCTGGGCCACGGCTTGCTTATCTGGCCTTGAGCACATCGCCCGCTGAGCAGCTAGCCACTCCCCTGCTGGGGATGGGTTTGCCGGCCCTGGAGCAGTGGGCTGTTGGCCACGGTCAAGCCGCCTTCCGCGGCCGTCAGCTGCACGACTGGCTTTACGCCAAGGGAGCCCGCAGCCTCGACCAGGTAACGGTGCTGCCAAAGGCTTTCCGGGACCGGCTGGCTGGCCAGCCCCCCAGTGGTGCCTCCGACTGGATCGGTCGCTCGAAGGAGCTGCACCGCAGCGTCGCCCGCGATGGCACCACAAAACTATTGCTGGGTACTCACGACGGCCTCAGCCTCGAGACCGTGGGCATCCCCGCCGAAGGCAGGCTCACGGTGTGTGTGAGCAGCCAGGTGGGCTGCCCGATGGCCTGTCGCTTTTGCGCCACTGGTAAAGGGGGGCTGCAGCGCTCCCTGGCGGTCCACGAGATCGTTGATCAGGTGCTGAGCGTGCGTGAGGTGATGGACCAGCGCCCCAGTCACGTGGTGTTTATGGGTATGGGTGAGCCCCTGCTCAACAGCGAGGCGGTGCTGGCAGCGATCGATTGCCTCTGCACCGATCTCGGTATGGCCCAGCGCCAGATCACGGTGAGCACCGTGGGGGTGCCCAAAAGCCTGCCCACTTTGGCGGAGCAGGCCCTAGAGCGGCTGGGTCGGGCCCAGTTCACCTTGGCGGTGAGCCTGCATGCCCCTGACCAGCAGCTACGGGAGGAGCTGATCCCCACGGCCCATGCCTATCCCCTGGAGGCGCTGCTGGCCGATTGCCGTCACTACGTTGAGCTCACCGGCCGGCGGGTGAGTTTTGAATACATCCTGCTGGGCGGGCTAAACGACCAGCCCCGCCATGCGGAGGCCCTTTCGCGGCTCCTGCGTGGCTTCCAGAGTCATGTGAATCTGATCGCTTACAACCCAATTGCCGAGGAGGAATTCCAGCGTCCGGCTCCTGGCGCAGTGGAAGCGTTTCGACAGGCCCTGATCGATCGCCACGTGGCTGTCAGTGTGCGGGCTAGCCGCGGCCTCGATGCCGATGCAGCTTGCGGCCAACTGCGTCGCCGGCTCGAGGGCAGCCTGGAGCCGGCGTGAGCTAGAGCTTGATCAGGTGGCGTCGAGGCTGGGATCGAAGGCGCCGCGTGCTTCCTTTTCCCCCCAGGGGGTGAGCTGCAGCATCAGCAGAAAAGCGGGTATGGCGGCAGCGGCCGTAGCCAGGAAAAACATGGGCCAGCCCACGTTGCCGGCCACCACGCCGGCCGGGGCCGACAGCAGCGAGCGGCTGAGGGCGTAGATGCCGGAAAGTAGGGCGTACTGGGTGGCCGAAAAGCGCGGGTTGCAGAGGCTCATCAGCAGCGCCACAAACACCGCGCCCACCATGCCTCCGCTCAGGTTCTCCAGGCTCACGGCGGCGATCAGCCCGCCGAAGCCCCAATTGAACTGGGCCAAGGCCCAATAGGTGAGGTTGCCGCAAACGCCGGCGATTGCGAACAACCACAGGGAGCGGTTCATGCCGATCCGGGCAAACAGCACGCCGCCAATCACGGTGCCGGCCATGGTGGCGGCAATCGCCCAGCCCCCCTGCACCAAGCCGATCTGGGCATCGCTGAACCCCTGCAATTTCAGGAAGGGGATGGCCATGGCGTTCAGTAGGCCATCGGGCCAGCGGTAGAGCAGCACCAGCAGCAGCAACTGCCAGGCCCGGTTTGGTCCCGCCCGGAACAGGAACTCCCGCGTTGGACCAAGCACCGCCTGCCGCAGGCTCGTGACCGGGTGTTGCACCGGTTGCAGGGCCGGGGCCCAGATGGTGAAGGGCACTACGGCCGCCAGCAGAGCTGCGGCGGCAAGGAAGGCGGCAGGCCAGCCAAAGCGATCAGCCAGCAGGAAGCCACCGGCACCCACCGCGAGCATGGCGGCCCGGTAGCCGAGGGTGGCTCCGGCAGCACCTGGCCCCCGCTCCGCCTCGGGCAGGAGGTCGGTGCGATATGCGTCGACAGCGATGTCCTGGGTGGCACTGCAGACGGCCAGCACCAGGGCCGCGATGCCGATGGTGGTGAGGCTGGCTGGATTAGTGCTGGGTTGTAGCAGGGCCATCGCCGCAATCACTGGCACCAGGATTAGCTGCATCAGCAGCAGCCAGCCGCGGCGGCGATCGGGCCAGGCGATCGGCCAGCGGTCTAAAAGTGGCGCCCAGAAAAGCTTGAGGGTGTAAGGCAGCTCAGCTAGCGGGATCAGGCCAATGAGGGCAAGAGGAACTCCGCTAGCGGTGAGCCAGCCCTGCAGCAACTTGCTGCCCACCATCAGCGGGGTGCCGCTGGCTACTCCCTCGGCGGTCACAGCTGTTAGACGCCGCCAGCTGCCGGAACTCTTATCTGCCATCACATAGGCGTAATTCGGCGAACCCTAGGGGCGATGATGGAAGGCAGCACTCGCAAACGCCTCGGCTGTGCAATTTTTTCGCTCCACCCTGCTGCCGGCCGCGATTGTGGTGTTGTTTGGTCTGGCCCTGTTTGCCGTGAGCGCCCGCATCTGGTTGCCAGGTGACATGGCGGCCCCCGCCCCGATTGGCTGATTCAACGTTGTGAGCGTTTCTCCCCAGTCCGATCAGCCGTCCGGTGGGGAGAGTCCCTTCGGTGGCAGTCCCCAGGAGCTGTACCTCGACCCCGAGATGTTGGCTCAGGAGCTGGCAGAAGAGCTGCGCGGTGATCCGCTCGACGATCTTGATAGCAGTGATCCAACGGCCAGTGATGTGGCGGCCGAGTGCGATCTGGGCTTGGCGTTGTTGCGGGGCGATGCAGGGGCAGACAGCCACGGGCAGTGCATGCAGGGTTTGCGCATTTTTTGTGAACACCGTGATCCCCGGGCCCTGCCCCTGCTGCTCCCGCTGCTGACGGAGAGCTGCCCGATCCTGCGGATGAGCGCGGTCTACGCCTTGGGCCGCAACCCCAGCCCCCAGGCGGTTGAGCCCCTGCTGGGCCTGCTGGTCTCAGATGACAACGGCTACGTGCGCAAGGCCGTGGCCTGGAGCCTGGGCAACTACCCCGACGCTCCCATCCTCAATCCCCTAATCCGCTCCCTGCAGGTGGATATCTCCGCGGTGCGCCTCTGGGCTGCCAGCTCCCTGGCTGAGGCGGGCTGCACCGGGCCGGCAAAGGCCGATCCAGCTGCGGCCCAACTGTTGCTCAGCATGCGCATCGACAGTGAGCCGGCGGTGCGCAGCAACAGCGCCTGGGCCCTCGGTCGCCTCTTCGGCGAGCTGGTGGAGCCCCGGCAGCAGCTGGTGATTGAGTCCCTGTTGCACGCCATGCTCAACGATTTCGAATCGGGTGTGCGCGATGAGGCCCGGCTGGCCCTTGAGCAGCTCGAGCAGCTGGAGGTGTTGGAGCGTCTGCAGACCCTGGTGGAGGAGGGGTTGCTCAGCTGAACGGGAGCTGGATTTCCTGGTTAACATTTTCAAATCTTTCCAGCGTGGGATGGAACAGCTCACCATCCGTTATCGAATCCACCCAGATGGGCGCGTCGATGAGCTGGTGGAAGGTCTGAATGGCATGGCGTGCGAGCAGCTCACTGAGCGCATTGAGGCCAGGCTTGGAGTTGTGCAGCAGCGCCGGTCAACGGCTGAGGCATTTCTCTGCGAGCAACAGGCCCAGCAAAGCCAGGTCCAGTCCCTCTCCTGAACCGATTACCTCTTCCTAGATCGATGTCGCACTTCAGCACCATCAAGACCGAGCTCCGTGATCGCCAGACCTTGCTCGAGGCTCTCGAGGATCTGGGCCATGGCCCAAGGCAGGGCAGTTTGATGGTGCGCGGTTATCGCGGCCAAACCGTGGAGGCCCAGCTGGCTGTGGCCCAGGCCAATGGCGCTGATATCGGTTTTCGCCTCAATCCTGAAACCGGTAGCTATGAGCTGGTTACCGATCTCGACCTCTGGAATCAGGCCGTGCCGGTGGAGCGCTTCTTGGCCCAGCTCAATCAGCGATATGCCCTGCGCAGCATCCTGGCCGCCACGGCTGAGGAGGGTTTCCAGGTGAGCGAGCAAGCCCAGCAGCAAGACGGCTCCATTGAATTGGTGGTTACCCGTTGGGCCTAGATCCGGGAGCTCACCCCGGCATGGTTGATCCCTCTCTGGCATTCACCGCCACCGCCCTTTCCCCTGAGTCACGGCGTAGTGGTCACGAACCACTGCTGGGTGGAGCTTTGGGTCAGAAGGCCGTATGGGTTGACGAGGCTGTCTGCATTGGCTGCCGCTACTGCGCCCATGTGGCCGTCAACACCTTTGCGGTTGAGCCCCACTGGGGCCGCTCCCGGGCGATTCGCCAGGACGGCGACTCCACTGAGCTGATACAGGAGGCGATCGATACCTGTCCCGTTGATTGCATCCATTGGGTTGCTTATGAGCAGTTGCCCGAGTTGCAGCAGCAGCTAGACGGCCAGGAAATACTTCCCCTTGGTGTGCCTTCGCCGGTGCGGCTCAAGCGCACGTTGCCGCGCCCAGGGGCTGCTTAGCTGGCAGCCCCACGGCCCTGGGATAGGTGCGCGGGCAGGGGGCCAGCGGTTTAACCACCAGGGCGTGGCGGCTACCCCTGCCACTAGGTAATTCCCTGGCCAGGCACTGGTCGATGCCAGCCTTCAGGGGGATAAGGGCGGCGTTGAGGTCCCGTTGGTCATCGGCTGACCACTGGCCGCGATAAAGCAGGGCTCGCCCTTGGGGTTGCAGCAGCGGCACCAGGTATTCGGCCACCACCGGCGCGCTGGCCACGGCCCGGGCCAGAGCCCAGTCGAACTGGCCCCGACAGGCCTGCTGCTGGCCGGTGCGCTCGATCCTTTCGCAGCGCAGCTGCACTCGCTCCCCAAGCCCTAGCGCTGCGGCCATGGCCTGCACCGCCTCCACCTTGCGCCCCACCGAATCCACCAGGGTCAACCGGGCCTGGGGAAAGGCGATCGCTAGCGCTAGGCCGGGGAAGCCACCGCCGGTGCCCACATCGATCAGCCGCAGCGGTGCCTGGGCTGCCCCCGATTGCAGCAGGGGCACCAGGGGCCAGAGGCTGTCAAACACCTGGGCTATCCAGAAGTCGTCGTCCTCCACCAGCCGGGTCAAGTTGAGCTTGCTATTCCATTGGCGCAGCTGCTCCTGCAGGTCGCCCAGCGACTGTTCTTGGGCTGGGCTGGGCTGCCAGCCGAGCTCCTGCCAGAGGGCATTGCCGGTGAGGGTGCGAGCCATCCAGCTTGGTGACGGGTTTCTGATCTCTAGGATCCCGCAGACCGGATCGTTTTCCCGGTGCCCTGCCCTTGGCCAGCTCCCCACTCAGTTATTACACGTTGCTCCAGGTGCAGCAGAGCGCCTCGCCCCAGGAGCTACGCCAAGCGTTCCGGGGGCTGAGCAAGCGCTACCACCCCGACACCACCGTGCTGCCGGCTGGGGAGGCTGCATTGGCTTTCCAGCAGCTGCAGCAGGCCTATGGGGTGCTGAGCGACCCGGCCCTGCGCCAGCGCTACGACGACCAGCTGCGCCCGTCTTCGGTACCCAGTAGCCCCGTTGCACCGCCCCCGATCATCATTACTAGGCCTGCTTCGGTGCGGCGTGATCTTTCTGGTGGCGAGTGGCTGGCGCTGCTGCTGCTGGGTTTTGCCCTGGTGTTGAGCTTGGTTCTGGGGGTGGGAGTGGCCTGGATGCGCGGCGCCCAATTGGTGCAATTGCCTAGCTGGTGGCCTGAGGGCGCTCCCACCAACGTGACAGGGTTGGTTTCATGACCGAGATGCCCAGTTCCCAGACACCGCTGTATCACCACCCCCTGCCTGCTCTGGAGCACTGGCTGGAGCAGTTAGGTGCCAAGCGGCAGCGCGCCAATCCCTGCCTCTGGGACTTGCACCGCCCGGAATGGAGCGCCCAGATTGAGCTGGAGGTGGACGAGCTCAAAGTGAGCTGGCACAGCGACGGCCAGGTGTGCGTGCGTCACTTTCCCTATGGCTTGTCGCGGGCCGATGCCGAGGCGGTGATCCTGGCGGGGCCTTAACGGCAGATGCGGCTCTGCTGCTCCCCAGCGGTGGAGAGCGGCCCGCAGTTGACCCAGCGCACCAGGGAGGTTTCCACGTCGGTGAACAGCACCAACACGCCGCCGCAAAGCAGTACTAGGGCGCCACTAATTAACCAGTGCTGCTTGCTCATCAGTGGGGGTTGCTCATCAGTGGGGGTTGGGGGCTGCCCCCATGGCTGCCGTCAGGGTACGGCCCAGGTCTTGCTCCTGCCATTGGGCAGCCAGCCCGGAGGCGGTGAGCGGTTCTAAAGGTGGCAGCTGGGCTAGCACCGGCGCTTGGGCCAAGGCGGCCAGGGTGGTGGGATTGTCGGGATGGAGCGGGCCATTAAGCACCAGTCCCAGCAGGGGAATGGAGCGCTGGCGCAGGGCCTCCACCGACAGCAGGGTGTGGTTGAGGGTGCCCAGGCCGCTGCGGGCCACCAGCAGCACCGGCAGCCTCCAGGCGGCTAGCTGATCGATTTGCAGCCAGTCGCGGCGCAGGGGCACCAGCAACCCACCGGCGGTCTCAACTACCAATGCTCCGGCCACTGCCGGCAGGGCCAGCCGGGCCGGGTCGATCGTGATGCCCTCTAGTTCGGCGGCCCAGTGGGGTGACACCGGCGTCTGCAGCCGGTAGGCCTCCGGTAGCAACCGCTCCGCTGGCAGCTGCAGCAGGGCCTGCAGGCGGCCCGAGTCGCCGCCGCCTTCCAGTCCGCTTTGTACCGGTTTCCAGTAGGTGGCCCCGAGACCCTGGACCACAAGGGCGCTCACCACGGTTTTGCCCACGTCGGTGTCGGTGCCGCAGATCACCAGGGCGTTGCTGCAGCTGCTCATGGGCCGGGTCTCTGACCAAATAGCACTAATACTTCCCAGTTGACGCTGCCATCTGCTGGCCAGCAGTGCAGCAGCCGGCGCAACTGGGCCGCACTGAGGCGGTTGGCTCGGCTGGCGCTGGCCCCGAGGCCCTGTAGCTGCTGCAGAAAGCCGAGGCCGCTGCCGTAGGCGCGGCTGAAGCGCAGCCGGCGGCTGTAGTGAGCCATCAGGCCGCCCCTGCTGGCGGCGGCCAGCAGGGCTTCGGCGTCGGGCAGGCTCAGAGCTGTGCAGGGCACCCCTGCAGCCGCGGCGGCCTGGTACCACTGGGGAAAACTGGCGCTTGTCGGCACTGCCAGGCCGAGCCAGCCCCCTGGCCGCAACTGCTCGCACCAGTGCTGTACTTGGGCTGGGGGATTCTCCAGCCACTGCAACGCGAAGCTGGAGGTGAGCAGGGAGGCCTGGCCCAGTTGCTCCGGCAGCCCCCAGTTGAGGTCCCAGCTGAGCTGGCCGCCGGCAGTGGTTTGGGGGTTATGGGCCAGCAGTTCGGGGCAGATATCAAGCTGCAGGAGGGCTTGCTGGCATCCCTGAGCCCGCAGCGCCTGCCCCACCAGCCCTGAGCCGGCGCCCAGATCGGCCCGGGGGCCGGCGGCAAGGTGGAGGGGCGCGCACAGGTGGGCCAGGCGCCAGGCCACCCCCTGCTGCAGGCGGGCATGGCGGGCATAGCCGGCGGCGTGGCGGCCGAAGCGGCTGCTCACTCGCGCGCTGAATACTGCTTCACTTAAAAGCGTGTCTCTCAAAACCGTGTCGCGCACTGGATTTGCGTTCATGGCAGGCCCTCTATCCAGCCACACACTGTGGGCACGAGGGCCGGGCTGAGCAGGCAATGCCCCACGCCCGCCAGCACCAGGTTGTCGGCGGCAGGTAGGAGGTTGCGCAGCTGGTGGCGGGCTTGCGTATTCACGATCTGATCCTCGCCGCCCTCCACTATCAACACCCGAGCCTGGAGCGGGAAGCCAGGCGGTAGCCCCGCCGTGGCCGCCAATAGGTTTAGATCTTTCGCCAGTCGCTGGCGGCCGGAGGCAGCAATAGGGGCGGCGGCGATGCCAGGGGGCAGCAGGCTGGAGGGTTGGGGGGCTGCGGCGCGCTCCATGAAGGTTTGCAGCATGGAGCTGGCTTCCGGGCCGGCCAGCTGGCTTGCCATGGCTGCCACGGCGCTGCGCAGTCGGCGGCCGCTGGCCCCCCCTGGCAGGAATGCTCCGAAGCTGGCGAGCAGCACCACCGCATCGGCCTGGGCCAGCACGGAGGCGGGCAGCAGATGGGGGCCCAGCGAGTGGGCGATCACCAGCTTCAGCCCCTGGCCGCTCTGCCAGGCCACCGGCCTGGGAGCTTGCCCGCCGTAGCCCCGTTCGCCGCACTGCCACGTCCAGCTGCGGGCGCTCCAGGCACTGTGGAATGGTTCCCATCCCTGGGCATCGCCGGCCCATCCGTGCATGGCGATCAGCTGCATGCAGGACTCCCCAGAGCTGTGAGCAATCGCTCCAATGTGCCCGCCGGTAGGTCGTGGCGCAGCACCAGCCGCAGCCGCGCCGTGCCTTCAGGCACGGTGGGGGGGCGAATGGCCACGCTTAATAGGCCGGCTGCTTCTAAGCGTTGTTGCAGCTCGAGAGCCCGGTGATCTTCGCCCACCAGCAGCGGCAGGATCGGCCCGGCGCCTGGCGGCCGCGGCCAGCCGGCGGCTTCCAGGCCGGCGCGCCAACGGGCGGCTCGCTGCAGCAGGGCCTCGCCGCGGGGTTCGGCCTGAATCAGGGCCAGGGCGGCCAGGGCGCCTGCGGCCAATGGTGGGGCTAGGGCCGTGGTGTAGCGGAAGGCGCCGCTGGATTGCAGCAGCCAGTCCCCCACCAGGGCATCGCCGGCCAGAAAGGCCCCGCCGCCACCAAAAGCCTTGCCGAAGGTGCCGCTGATCAGGGCGATTTCGGGCTGGTTGTGGCCCAAGCCCCGTCCGCCCGGGCCGAGCACTCCCAGGGCATGGGCCTCATCGAGCAGCAGGGCGGCGCCGTGTTCGGCGCAGAGGGCCGTCAGGACCGCCACATCCACACTGGTGCCCTGCATCGAGAACAGGCTCTCGCTCAGTACCAGCAGCCGCTGTCCGGGAGCGCGCCGGCGGGCTGCTTGCAGCTGGGAGTCGAGCTGGGCCAGGTCGTTGTGGGCGAAGCGCTGCAGCCGGGCACCGCTGGCGCGCACCCCGGTGAGCAGGGAGTGGTGGATCAGTCGGTCGGCCAGCACCAGGCTGTGGCGATCAGCTAGGGCCCCTACCGCCGCCAGGTTTGCCTGAAAGCCGCTGGGAAATAGCAGCACCTGCTGGCGCCCCAGCCAGGCCGCCAGCGCTGCCTCCAGCTCGCCATGCACCGGCCGACTGCCACTCACCAGCCGCGAGGCTCCGGCCCCCAGTCCCTGGCTGGCCGCGGCGGCCTGGGCGGCTGCCACCACCTCGGGGTGACGGCTCAGACCTAGGTAGTCGTTGCTGGCTAGATCCAGCAGGGGGGCACTCCTGATACGGGGAGTTGCCAGATCAAGGGTGGCGGCGGTTGCGGCGAGGGCAAAGCTGCGCAGGCCGCGGCGGCGCTGGGGGGGAATGGCTGCAAGTTGACGCCGCAATTCATCCCGCCAGCTGGCGGCTCTTTCCCCTGAGGGGGGAGAGGTGGTGCCGGGTTGTGTCAACGACCGGACAGTGCTGCGCAAACGCTAAATCCGAGCTTGTGCCACGGCCTGTTGCTACTAGAGCTGGCCCGAGGCGGAACAGGCTCCTCCCTCATAGGATGGCTTCATGATCCAGCTCAAATAGCAGCGTGCCTGAAACGGCGCCCAATGGGCTGGATCCTGCAGCAATTTTCCCCTTCCCGCTCGACGACTTCCAGCTCGAGGCGATCGACGCGCTCAACCAGGGCCACTCGGTAGTGGTGAGCGCCCCCACGGGCTCCGGTAAGACCCTGGTGGGTGAGTACGCCATCTACCGCGCTCTGGCCCATGGCCAGAAAGTTTTTTACACCACGCCGCTGAAGGCCCTCTCTAATCAGAAACTGCGCGATTTCCGGGAGCAGTTTGGTGCCGACAAGGTGGGGCTGCTAACCGGTGATATGAGCCTCAACCGGGAGGCCCAGGTGGTGGTGATGACCACCGAGATCTTCCGCAACATGCTCTACGCGGAAGCCGATGCGGGAGATGACCCGCTTGAGGGCGTGGAGGCGGTGGTGCTCGATGAGTGCCACTACATGAACGATTCCCAGCGCGGCACCGTCTGGGAGGAGTCGATCATTCACTGCCCGCTGCCGATTCAGTTGGTGGCTCTTTCGGCAACGGTGGCCAATGCCGGTCAGCTCACCGACTGGATAGAGAGAGTGCATGGGCCTACCCAGCTGGTGCTCAGTGACCACAGGCCGGTGCCGCTGGCCTTCAGCTTTTGCAGTGCCAAGGGACTGCACCCCCTGCTCAACGACGAGGGCACCGGGCTCCATCCCAACTGCAAGGTGTGGCGCGCCCCCAAGGGCAGCCAGCGCAAGGGTCCGAAAACACCGAAACCACCCCAGCCCGAGGCTCCGCCCCTGGGTTTTGTGGTGGCCCAGATGGCGGAGCGCGACATGCTGCCGGCCATCTACTTCATCTTCAGTCGCCGCGGTTGCGATAAGGGTGTCAAGGAGCTGGGCAAGGCCGCCCTGGTGACGCCTGCTGAACAGGCGCGCATCAAGGCCCGCCTGGATTTGTTTATGTCAATAACTCCCGAGGCGGTGCGGGAAGGTGGCCACGCCGAGGCACTGCTGCGGGGCATTGCCGCCCACCATGCCGGTGTGCTGCCGGCCTGGAAGGAGCTGATCGAGGAGCTGTTCCAGCAGGGGCTGATCAAGGTGGTGTTTGCCACCGAAACCCTGGCGGCCGGCATCAACATGCCTGCTCGCACAACGGTGATTTCGGCGCTGAGCAAGCGCACCGAGCGAGGCCACCGCCCTTTGATGGGCAGTGAGTTTTTGCAGATGGCGGGCAGGGCCGGCCGGCGCGGCCTTGATACCCAGGGCTACGTGGTGACCGTGCAGAGCCGCTTTGAAGGTGTGCGGGAGGCGGGCCAGCTCGCTACTGCGCCGGCAGATCCGCTGGTCAGCCAATTCATGCCCAGCTACGGCATGGTGCTCAACCTGTTGCAGCGCTACGACCTGGCTAAGGCCAAGGAGCTGGTTGAACGCAGTTTCGGCCGCTACCTGGCCACCCTCGATTTAGTCGAGGACGAGGCCCGCATCGGCCAGTTGATGCAGCAGCTCGAAGGCCTGGAGGATGGCTCCGGCGAGGTGCCCTGGGACGACTTCGAGGACTACGAAAAGCAGCGAGCTCACCTGCGCGAAGAGAGGCGCATCCTGCGGATCCTCCAGCAGCAGGCTGAGGAAACCGTCGCCCATGAGCTCACCTTGGCGTTGCAATTCGCCAGTGAGGGCACTTTGGTGAGCCTCAAGGCACCCCAGCTACGCGGCCGGGTAACGCCGGCAGTGATTGTGGAGAAGGTGAAGGGGCCGGGTCAGTTTCCTTTGCTCAAGTGCCTCACCGACGAGAACCTTTGGCTGTTGCTGCCCTGCCACGGGGTGGTGAGCCTCCATGCCGAGCTCAGTTGCCTCCAGGTGAGCCAGGTGGATCCCCCCGAGTTGCGCCAGCTTGGCGAGTTGCGCCACGGCGATCAGGCCAGCGGCGGCTTGGCCCTTGCCGTTGCCCACATGGCCAGTCGCCACGACATGGCCACGCCCCAGTACGACTTGGCGGGGGAGGTGCAGGACCAGGCCCAGCAGGTGCATCAGCTGGAGGAAAGCCTGGAGCTGCATCCGGCCCACCGCTGGGGCGACCGCCGCCAGCTCAAGAAGCATCGCCGCCGCATGGAGGAGTTGCAGCTGGAGATCGAGGAGCGCCAGCAGCTGCTGCACTTCCGTTCTAATCGCCACTGGGATACCTTCCTGGCCCTTATTGAGGTGTTGCGCTTTTTCGGTGCTCTGGCGGGAGCTGATGGCCTGGAGCCCACCGAGGTGGGCCGCACCGTGGCTGCCCTGCGTGGCGACAACGAGCTTTGGCTGGGACTGTCGCTGATGAGCGGCCACCTTGATGAGCTCGATCCGCCCCAGCTGGCGGCGGTGTTTGAAGCAATCTCCACCGAAGTCAACCGGCCCGATCTGTGGTGCGGCTACCCGCCGCCACCGGCCGCGGAGGAGGTCCTGCATGATCTGCGCGGCCTGCGCCGCGAGCTGGAGCGTCAGCAGGAGCACGCCAAGGTCAACTTCCCGCTTTGGTGGGAGCCCGAGTTGATGGGCCTGGTGCACGCCTGGGCTAAAGGTGCCAGCTGGAGCGACATGATTGCCAAGACCTCCCTCGACGAGGGTGATGTGGTGCGGATCCTGCGCCGCACCGTGGATTTGCTGGCCCAGGTGCCCTACTGCGAGGCGATCAGCGAGCAGCTGCGCAGCAAGGCCCGCGCTGCCCTCAAATCGATCAATCGCTTCCCGGTTTGCGAGATCGAGGATTTGGTGGCTAGTGGCAACGGTCAGCTGGATCCGGCGATCGAGCGCCCCCAGTCTTGAGGTTGGTGGGCCGTAACCCGTGATCAATCCCGCCCGCATTCGCATCATTGCCGTCGGCAAGGTGCGCAAGGGCTGGGTGAGCGAAGGGGTAGAGATTTATCGCAAGCGGCTCCCGGACCTGGAGATCGTGGAGCTGAGGGACGGTGGCATGGCCCGCGAGGCGGAGGCCATATCGGCTGAGCTGCGCGGCGGCGAGCAGTTGGTGGCCCTGTGCGAGGAGGGCCAGGGCTACGACTCGTTGGCCTTCGCCAAGGCGCTTGAAGGTTCTGGCTCGGAGCGGCTGGCGTTTGTGATCGGTGGGGCCGATGGTCTCGACCCGGCGCTCAAGGGGCGGGCCCACTGGCGCCTGAGCCTCTCACCGATGACCTTCCCCCACGAGCTGGCGCGGCTGCTGCTGTTGGAGCAGCTTTACCGGGCCAGCTCGATTCAGCAGGGCGGGCCGTATCACCGCGCCGGCGCTTGACTGGGGTGGTGCTTACGCCACGCGATGACCACGATTGATAGCCGCTACGAGGGAGCCCTGCGCTGCCACTCCAGCCACGGGCCTTCGGGCTGCGAGCTTGAAACCGACGCCCCCACCGACAACCAGGGCAAGGGGGAGCGTTTCTCGCCCACCGATCTGGTGGCCACGGCCCTGAGCACCTGCATCCTGACGATCTTGGGGATCGTTGCCGAGCGCCACGGCTGGCCGCTGCAGGGGGCCAGCGCTCGGATTGAAAAAACCATGACCCCCGAGGCGCCACGGCGCATTGCCCTGCTGGAGGTGTGGATCAGCTTGCCGGCGGGTCTCAGCGAGCAGCAGCGGGCCGTGCTTCACCGGGCCGGAGAGACCTGCCCGGTGAAGCTGAGCCTGGAGGGGGCTGTGCAGATGCGACTGCACTGGGCCTGAACTGCCTGCGAGCTCAAATCCCCAGTCGCTGCCAGATCACGTCCAGGTTGGCCTGATGCAGATCGGTGCTGAAACACTCAGCCAGCTGCTCAGCGCTGAGCTTGCTGGTCACCTCTGCATCGGCTTCAAGGTTGGCGCGGAAGTTGCCGCCATCTTTGTTCCAGGCGCTGTGGGCGTTGCGCTGCACAATCCGGTAAGCGTCTTCGCGGTTGATGCCGGCTTCCACCAGGGCCAGCAGCACCCGCTGGCTAAACACCACGCCGCCGTAAACGTTCATATTGCGGGCCATGTTGTCTGGGTAGACCCCTAGGCCCTTCACTACCTCGGTCATCTCCCGCAGCATGAAGTGCAGGGTGGCGGAGCAGTCGGGCAGCATCATCCGCTCCACCGAGCTGTGGCTGATGTCGCGCTCGTGCCAGAGGGCGCAGTTTTCCAGAGCCGCCACCACATAGCTGCGCAGCACCCGGGCCAGGCCACTGATCCGCTCGCTGCGGATCGGGTTGCGCTTGTGGGGCATGGCCGAGCTGCCCTTCTGCCCCTTGGCGAAATTTTCCTCCACCTCGAGCACGTCGGTGCGCTGCAGGTTGCGGATCTCGGTGGAGAAACGCTCAAGAGCCGCGCCCACCAGGGCCAGGGTCTGCACGTATTCGGCGTGGCGATCGCGGGCGATCACCTGGGTGCTGGCGGTATCTGGCTCCAGGCCAAGCTTGGCGCAGGCGATCGCCTCCACCTGGGGGTCGGTGTTGGCGTAGGTGCCCATGGCGCCGCTGATCTGGCCCACGCTCACCACCCGCTCGAGCCGCTCGAGGCGCTCGCGGTTGCGTTCCACTTCCGCCAGCCAGCCGGCCACCTTGAAGCCGAAGCTGATCGGCTCGCCGTGGATGGCATGGCTGCGGCCGATCATCACCGTGCCCTTGTGCTGGCTGGCTAGAGCCCTAAGTGCATCCGCCAGTTGGTCGAGCTCGGCTCGCAGCAGAGCCACCGACGCTTTCATCTGCAGGGCCAGGCCTGTATCGAGCACATCTGAGCTGGTCATGCCCACGTGGATGTAGCGGCCCGCATCCCCCACGTGCTCGTTCACATTGGTGAGGAAGGCGATCACGTCGTGGCGCACCTCGGCCTCGATCTCGAGGATCCGCCCTACCGAAAATCTGGCCTTCGACTTAATCGTTGCGACCGCCTCAGCGGGCACTCGCCCCAACTCACAGTTGGCCTCGGTGGCAGCGATCTCCACATCGAGCCAGCTTTGGAACTTCGCCTGCTCGCTCCACAGGGCGCCCATCTCGGGCAGGGTGTAACGCTCGATCAAGGCCGCGCCTGGCTCACTGCCAGACCAATGTATGGGTGCGCCCCTGCTGACGCCTCAGGCAGCACTCCTTAGGCAGCGGTAGTCAGGCGCTGGTGCTCCACCTCCCACTGCACCAGGCTTCCCCAGGCCTGCTGCCGCACCCAGCAGCGGCCGCCGCGGCATTGGATCAGCTGGAAGGGGGGCAGGTCGGAGGGTTGATTGCGCAGTTTGACGAAGCTGCCGGGATAGAGCAGTTCAAGCACATTGGCTGCAGCATTCGCGGTCCGGATTGAGGAGGCCATCGGTGCCGGATCAACTTCTGGGCGCCATCCTCTGCTGGGTTTTGGTGCGGAGGCAGAGATGCTTGGAATCTGTTCCGTTTGCGTTGTGGTTTGATCACAAAAGGTGGAGCGCCATGGCCCGCAAGCAACGACTGGATTTGGAGCTCGTGGCCCGCGGCCTGGCGGCTAGTCGTCAGCAGGCCCAGCTGTTGATTAGGGCCGGGCGGGTGCGCCACGGCGACAAAGTGCTCGATAAACCAGGCACCGAGGTGTTGCCGGAGGCGGAGCTGCTGGTGCAGCAGCTTCCCCGCTATGTATCAAGGGGTGGCGAAAAGCTGGTGCGGGCACTTGAGGCCTTCCCCATCGCCGTGCAGGGGCGCGTTTGCCTTGATGGTGGAATCTCCACTGGTGGCTTCAGCGATTGTCTGCTTCAGCACGGGGCCTGCCGCATTTATGGAATTGATGTGGGCTACGGCCAGACGGCCTGGAGCCTGCGCAGTGATCCGCGGGTAGTGCTCAAGGAGCGCACCAACCTGCGTCACCTCACCCCGGATGCTCTTTACGGCCCCGAAGACCCCTGGCCCGATCTAGCGGTGGCAGATGTGTCGTTTATTGCCTTGGCCTTGGTGCTGCCTGCCCTCCTAGCGCTGCTGCAACCGCAAGCACCCGTGGATCTGCTGTTGCTGGTTAAACCCCAGTTTGAGGTGGGCAAGGGCCGGGTGGGCAAGGGCGGGGTGGTGCGTGATCCGGTTGCCCATTGCGATGCCATCGAAGGGGTGATCACCGCGGCCTCTGGCCTGGGCTTGGTGGCTTGCGGCCTGGTGGCATCACCAATCACTGGACCTGCCGGCAACCACGAATACCTGCTCTGGCTGCGGCGCTCCGATTGCGATGGGCAGGTCGGAATGGGTGATGTTGCCGGGGATGTTGCAGAGGATGTTTTTGAGCCTGTTGAACAGCTTGTTGAACCAGCGCAAAGCGACCCGAAATTCCGCTCTACGCCAATCCGCTCTGCACCAATCCGCCCTGCGCCAATCAGCCCAGAGCAAATAAAAAACCTGGTAGCCAGCACGCTGACTCCCAGGGAATAAAAATCAAAAGGGGTGCTGGCGCTCAGATGGCGCCGCTGTCCCGATCACCGGTGCGGATTCGAATCACAGAATCAATCGTGCTCACGAAGATCTTGCCGTCGCCGATTTCGCCGGTGCGGGCCGCGTCTTGAACGGCGCTAACCACGGTGTCGACCTTGTCGTCATCGACAACGATCTCAAGTTTGAGCTTCTGGAGGAATTCGACGGTGAATTCAGAGCCGCGATAGCGCTCCACCTGGCCCTTTTGACGGCCAAAACCCCGCACTTCGCTCACGGTCATGCCCACGATCCCCGCATTGACCAAGGCGACCTTGACGTCCTCGAGCTTGAAGGGACGAATGATGGCCTCAATTTTTTTCATAGGAACAGCTCGGGCTAGGTGGGAAGTCTCTCAGGAAATCCCTGCCGATGGTAGGGAGTCAAGCCATTACGCCCGAGCTTTGCGGGGGTCGTCGTAGCGATTGCTACCGGCTCGGGCAGCCGTTGGCTGGGGCCATTTTTCTTAAGATTAACCAGTGGCACTGGCCCTCTCCCTTTCCTTGCTCCGATGTCTTCCAGCCCCGCTTCTGCCAGCGCGTCCTCCCTCACTCAGACGCCCATGTATGGCGAGCGCGCCATCGCTGAAGCGGAGCTGATCTGTTTTGATAATCCCAGGCTTGGCCGTGCCTACGAGATTTCCATCGAGCTGCCGGAGTTCACCTGTAAGTGCCCATTTTCCGGGTACCCCGATTTTGCGGTGTTGCGCCTGATCTACCAGCCCGGCCCCCGGGTGGTGGAGCTCAAGGCGATCAAGCTCTACGTCAACAGCTACCGCAACCGCTCCATTTCCCATGAAGAGGTGACCAATCGCATTTTGGATGATCTGGTTGCCGCCACCGATCCCCAGTGGATGCAGCTGGAGGCCGACTTTCACCCCCGCGGCAACGTTCACACCGTGGTGCGCGTTAGCCATGGCACGCGGCTGGCTTGTTAGAGCTGGGCGAGCATCTGGGGCAGCTCGGCAGCGAAGCCGGTGAGATTGCGGTTGCAGAGGCCCGCAACGTGCAGCTGACCCGCTTGGCCGGCCGGCTGCTCAGCTATGGCCCAAAGCTGACGCGTAGCAAGCAAGCTGAGACCACCGCCGGCTAGGGCGATCGCAAATCCTGCATAAACCAGTGGAACCCCCGGATCACGCTTCAGCAGGATGCCACTGGCGGGGAGCACGCTTTCAACCCGTATCGGTAGCCCTTTCACTTCCACAGCTGCGCCGCCTGGGGCTAGGCGGGCTAAGGAGATTCCGTCGGCGCCATAGATCTCCACAGGCCCTTGTTCGCTGCCCAGGCTGAGCAGCACCGGCTCGCTGCCATCGGGACGGGTGGGCAGCACGATTCCCCAAATCTGTTCGCCTAGTTGAGGAAAGCTCTGCAGCGGTAGCTCCAGTAGGGGGCTTTTGCCCAGTTGCAGGCTGATAGTGGCCAGGGCCCAGTCGGCTTGATAAAGGGTGACTCCCTGGAAGCGCAGCGGATGGTTGACGCTGATCTCAGCCTGCTTCAGCAGGCTGCCGCCGCTGCCATCGCCCTCCAAGATGCGCAACTGGGAGGTGAATTGCTCAGGTCGTCCGGCGGGATCGCGCTGGATTGAAAAGTGGTCGAGGGCGAGGGTGAGTTGGCTGCTGCCCCGGCTGTCCATCAGCTCGAGGCTGCGGCCGGGGGCGAGGTATTGCTCAGCCCGTTGCCCCCCAAGTGCCCCCCAAGCGGCTCCGAGCATCAGCACCACCATCCCAGCGTGCACCAGCAGGGGCCCAACCCGGCCCAGCAGCCCCTTGCGGGCGGCTAGGCGGTCGTCGTGGCGCTGAATTTGCCAGCCCTGGCGCTGCAGCAGTCCGGCCAGCTGATCGAGGCTCGCCTTGGGGGTGTCGGTAGTGAAGGTTTCGGCCACGCTCAGCTTGCTGAGCTGGCGGGGGGTGCTGTAGTCGATCCAGCGCAGGGCGGCTTGCAGGGCGGGCCACTGGCGGCGCCAGCTGCAGAGCAGCAGGGCTAGGGCCAGCCAGGCCAGCAGCCCCAGGAACCAGCCGCTGGAATACACGTGGTCGAGCTGGAGGGCCAGCACCCCATCACCGTTCAGCAGTCCAAGCCAGGGCTGGGGGTCGTAGAGCCGGTGGTAAAGGTCGGCTGGTTCCCGCTGGGGGATGGCCGTGCCGACGCCACTGGTGATGGCAATCACTAAAAGCAGCACGATCGCTACCCGCAGATCGGAAATCCAGCCCACCACCCGCAGCAAGGCTTTCATCGCCAGTTGGCCACCAGGGTGAGGGCGCCGGTGGTCACCAGCACCACGCCGCTGATCGGGGGAACCCATTGGCCCAGCCGCCTCAGGCTCAGCAAGCCCGGCAGGCTGGCGGCCGCCGTGCCTGCCAGCAGCAGCGGCACCACCTGACCGGCCCCGAAGCTGGTGAGCAGCAACATGCCGACCAGTGGTTTGCCGTTCTGGGCCATCCAGGCCAGCAGCACAGCCAGCACTGGCGTTGTGCATGGGGTTGCGGCTAATCCGAAAGCCAACCCTGCTGCCAAAGGAGCTAGGGGGGCTGGCACCCGGCGACGCCAGACTTCAGGATCGGGTCCGGCGGGCAGGGGCAGCTTCAGCAGGCCCAGCAGGTTTAGGCCCATCAGCAGGGCAAGCACAGCCACCACCGTGGGAATCAGCCCGGGGATTTGGCCGTAGATCCGGCCCAGTAGGCCGCTAACCAGGCCCAGCAGCACCAGGGAGGCCACGATGCCGGCCGCAAAGCTGAGGCTGCGCTGCCAGGGAGCCTGGCTGGGTTTAACGCCGGGCGTGCCGCCAAAACCAGCCAGATAGGCAAGGGTGACCGGCAAAAGCGACAGGGAGCAGGGCCCCAGGCTCGTGAGCAGGCCGCCAGCAAATACAACCCCAACGGTGGTGGGGGTGGGGCTGGCCAGGGAGTGCTGCAGCAGCGTCTCGCTGCTGCGGGCCCAATCGGCCAGTTGGGGCCCAAAACTGATCATTCAATCAGCCTATCGGGCAGCTGCGGTGCGCCGGCGCCTAGGGGTAGGGGCAAGACCGCCTGCCTCCAGCGAGCAGCGGATCAGCAGGCCGCAAATAAGCAGGCTGGCCATCAAGGAGTTGCCGCCGTAGCTGATCAGTGGCAAAGGCAGGCCGGTGGTGGGCATGGCACCGCTGGCTACGGCGATATTGAGGATGGATTGGCCCACCAGCAAGGTGGTGCAGCCGATGGCGATTAGGCGCTGCTGGTTGCTGCGGCAGCTGAGGGCAACCCTCAGGCCCACAAAGCCAAACAGCAGCAAAAACAGCAACAGCACCAGCGAGCCCACGAAGCCAAATTCCTCAGCAAACACAGCAAAAATGAAATCTGTGCTTTGGATCGGCAGGTATTGCAGTTTCTGGGTGGAAAGGCCAAACCCTTCGCCTAGGAAGCCTCCTGAGCCGATCGCCATCAAGCTCTGCACCAGTTGGTAACCATCCCCCTGGGCATCCCGCCAGGGATCCAGGAAGGACACCACCCGCAAACGCTGGTATTCGTTGATCATGATGCTGGCGCTGCCAAGCAGCCCTCCCGCTCCGGCTGCCCCGAGCAGCATGGGCAGGGAAAGGCCCCCAGCCAGGGCCATCAGCCAGAGCAGCAGCCCAGATAGGGCGGCGGTGCTGAGGTTTGGTTGCTTGAGGATCAGCAGGATCAGGGCCCCAAATGCCCCTAGCCAGAGCAGTTTCTGGTCGTTGCCGATTCGCTTCCAGTGGGCAAACAGGGCAGCGCCCTGCAACACCACAAAAGGCTTGACCAATTCCGATGGCTGCAGCTGTACCGGTCCAAGCACCAGCCAGCGACTGGCGCCGTTGACAGTGCTGCCCATTACCAGGGTGGCTGCGACCAGAACGATCCCAACCCACAACCCCAGCGGAGCCAGGTGCAGCCAGCGTCGCAGGCTGGTGCGCAGGCCGAGCCAGAGCAGCCCCCAGCTAGCAGCCATCCAAATCAACTGGCGCTTGAGATAAAAGGCGCCGTCACCCATCTCCCGTTCAGCTACCCACCAACTGGCGGAGGTGAGCACCAGTAGTCCGATCACGCTCCAGAGCGCCACCATGCCCAGAAGCAATCTGGCCTCTGCTGGCCATTGGGACCAGGGCAACGGCAGCAGCGCCCCAGCCTTCTGAGATCCGCTGACTGCGTCGCGGTGGGGGGTGTGAGTTGCGGTGCGGGCCAAGGCTGGAATTTGGGAGTGGCAGAGGTGGGGCCATCGTCAACCCATTGAGCCGTGCCCGGGGGGGGGTTGTCGACCCCTGGCAACCAGAGTCAAACAATAAAAAAGCCCGGCATCTGCCGAGCTTGGGGAGAAACGAAAGGTACTGACTATTCAGTTGCCGACGTTCTGTTGGCGACGCCCAGCGGCTAGTTCTACTTTGAGGATCTTGCCGCCCTGTTTCATGATCCGCTGCTGCTCAGCGAACCAGCTGTCGTAGGGCACCCATTTGGTGAAATAGGTGTTTTGAAGCTCACGCTGGGAGCGGCTCTTTTCCGGGCAAGGAATGCAAGCCGTGATCTTGAACAGACGCATGGAGATGATCCTCGGGTGTGCCGATGGCAGGGATCAGTTGCCCAAGCCGGAGCAGATGTAGTCGAAGTAGACGGCCATTTCACGACCAGCATCAGGACCCACCAGTGCAGCGGTGGTTTCCTTCATGGCCTGGATGGATTGCACGGTGGCACCAATGGGTACACCCAGGGAGTTATAGGTCTCCTTGAGACCATTCAGAACCCGCTCATCGAGGATGGAGGTGTCCCCAGCCAGCATGGCGTAGGTGGCGTAACGTAGGTAGTAGTCCAGATCGCGGATGCAGGCTGCATAGCGACGGGTGGTGTACATGTTGCCGCCCGGACGGGTGACATCCGAATACAGCAGCGACTTAGCTACGGCCTCTCTGATGATCGCCGAACCATTGGCGCTGATGGTGGCAGCGGCGCGGACGCGCAGTTCACCACTGGTGAAGTACTGCTCCAGGCGGCCCATGGCGGAGTCGTCCAGGTATAGGCCCTGAACGTCGGCTTGGTTAATGACGTTTGTGATCGCGTCTTGCATGAATCCAGCTGTGGTGGCGGGGAGTAGTAAAAGAACGCTGCCTCAGGAGAGGGCGCCAATGACGTAGTCGAAGTAGAAGCCGGCTTCTTCAGCGTCAGAGCCGGTGAGTAGGCCCATGGCGGCGTTCTTCATTTCCCGCACGGACTCAGCCATGGCATCGAGGGGAGTGCCGAGGGAGCGATACATCTCCTTTGCTCCGATGATGCCAACCTCTTCGATGGGGGTCACATCGCCGGCGATGATCCCGTAGGTCACCAAACGCAGGTAGTAGTCCATGTCGCGGAGACACGAAGCGGTCATCTCCTCGCCGTAGGCGTTGCCGCCGGGGGAAATCACGTCGGGACGCCGCTGGAACAGGGCGCCACCAGCGGTCTTGACGATGCGCTCACGGCTTTCTCCGAGAACCTGGGCGACGCGGATACGACGTTGACCAGCGCCCACGAAGGACTTGATCTGGTCGAGTTCGCCAGGGCTGAGATAGCGGGCTTCCGCGTCCGCGTTGATGATCGAGTTGGAGACGATGCTCATGCAGTTCTGCCTCGAAACAAGCGGCCGCCATGACGGAGACCGATATCCGGTGGGTAAGGGAAAGGATCGACTTGCGCCGATCGCCAAATCATTCTGCGGCAAAGCCCCTCGCTGCTCCCCTGGTGGTAACAGTTCTTCATGGCGTTTGTGGCTGAAAAACCCCTTGCGGCGCAATGGCTTTGGGCGATATTGTTAATAGCGGCTTGGCGCAGCAATTATTCATCATTTTGCTTCGCTAATCGCTCCACTTGTTTCGGCTTGCGGCTCAACTTTTGCGACAATTATTATCTTGATCATAAAAAAGCCCCCGATGTGTCTCCGGGAGGCTCGAAGTCGCTGAAGCGGCGCGCAGGGGTGGCATGCGGTTGAGGCGTTGCTGGATGTAGGGGCCTACTTCCAGCGGCGAGTTGGGGCAGGTGCTTGGCGGATGCTGCCCGGCCCTGCGATGAAGTTGTCTTCGGGCTGAGATGCCGTCATGGTTTCTCCCCCTACGGTCTGAGCTGTCCAGCTCCCCACGACAATCTGCCGGCGCCCCGACAGATTTCGATTGGTTATATCCCCGGTAGTGCGTACGGTCTGATCAACGGGCACGTTTGGACGTTTGTCCTGGGTAAATTCATCGGCATAGGCAGATGCATCGAAGGGGCGGTTGAGGCCGGGCACCTTACGCGCATTGCGATCAGTAGCGGTGACAAAACGCTCGTAGGGGACTGTGTCTTCGCCGTAGGTTTCGTTGTATTCGACGCTGTTCAGGATCCTGTCGACGACGCCGTAGAAGCCGGTGCGGGCAGCAGTATCGAAGTAGGCGTCAATTTCCCATCTCCCGAAGGTTGGGCGACCTAGCAGCCGGCGATGGATCACCTCGATGGCCTTGGTGATGTAAAGGCCGCTCCAATAACGGCGGCGGAAGGCCTTGGAGCGGGCGACCTGGCGGATGAATTCCCGCAGGCTGATATCGCCGTTCTCGAGCTTGATTTCTTCAACCTTATTGCGCTCTCCGGCATAGCCAGAAGTGCCTAAAACTTGCACATAGACCGCATTAATAACGGCCTGGGTGCTGGCTTCAGTGCCACGGATGCTGGGTTGGCCACCGCGGCGGGGCACGGAGCTGCCGCCAGTAGCAATCTGCTGGAGGCGTACAACCTTGGGCCCCACCCGGCGGGGCTGGGCCTTACGGAACTGGGCGCTGTCCATCTGGCCAGGCTGGGCAATGCCATTGCCGATCAGGATGCGGCGGCTGTCGTAGCCGTAGGGCGCTGGCCGGGTGGCCACTGAGGCGGTGCCGGAAGGGAAAATCGCGCCGAAGTTGAGGGCCAGTGGATCGTTGCCGCCGCCGTAGACGTGCTGATCGGCGAAGGGTTGGCGATAGGAGGCGTAGAGGGTGACGTATTGGGGTGCGCCTTCAAAAGGAGCGCTGAAGCGGAATAGCTTGCGGTTTGATCCCCAGCCGGCACTCTCCTGGGCTTCTTCACCGAGATCCCGCAGGTAGGGCACGGTTTCCTCGCCGAACACCCGCGCGTATTCAAGGGTATTGATCAGGGAATCCACTAGGCCATTCAGGCCTTGGACGCTGACGATGTCGAAGTAGCGGGTGAATTCCTCACGGGAGCTGATGCCGCGACCGAGGAAGTGGCGGAAGGCCAGCTCAACCGCCCGGCTATTGGAGAAGCGGCCGAAAAACTGTTGGCGATATTCCTTGCTGTGGCCGAGGGAGCGGATGAATTCCCGCATGGAAAGCTGGCCCTGGCGCACCTGGCTGGCTTCAACCGGGCAGGGCGTCTGGCTGTAGGCCTTGGCGATGTCCCGTTCAAAAACCTGGCGGTAGGCGGCCCGAATCACTTCGGCCTTTTGGGCACCACTTAGGCGCGGCCTCATGATGAAGCGCTGCTTGCCGTCTGCGGCTAGGGCATAGGTGGCAGGCAGTTGCAGGCCCTGACTTTCAGGGCTGCCGAGGCGCTGCCGGGTGCTTGGTGTGGCCACCTGCAGTTCGGCGAGCAGCACGTTGAAGTACTGGATCACCAGCTCGCGGGCCTGGGGATTGTCTTTGCAGAGGCCGGCGGCTGCGGCGCGCATTTCCTGCAGGGCCACATTGGTAGCCGCCAGGGAGCAGGCCTTCTCCAATATGTCGCGCAGGCCGCGGGTGTTCACGGCCAGGATGCTGGGGTCTCCTGCCACCAGGGCGTAGCCCACATAGCGGAGGAACCAGCCCATGTCGCGCAGCGACTTGCGCATCCGATCGGTGCCGTAACGGCCCACGGCAATCGGGCTGAAGCCGGTGGGCAGCACAACCCTTACATCGGCGTCGCCACCTGTGCTTTCGAGCAAGCGAGTGATCAGGTTGCCGCTGGAGTTGCCGGTGCCCTGGGCGAAGGTCTGCACCGAACGCTGGAAGGCGGCCTGGTCAGCGGCCAAGGGGGTGGCGTCGCTGGACCTACCGCTGACGACGCTCAAAGGAGCATCTAGGTAGGAGAGGGGCGTGCCGCCGGAGAAGATCCGGTTGGCCGCCTTGGCCACGATGAAATCAGCGTTTTCTGAGATGCGGCGTGCAGCTTCTAAGCGCTGCTGGCCACTCTGGAAAAACGCCACCAGGGTTTCAAGCTCGCCGCCGTCGGGGAAGCGATCCTGTTGCTCCGCCTGACGGACGCTGGAGAGCGGCAGGGTGTCGTAGCGCTGGGGTGAAACCCTGGTGCTGCCGCTGCTGGCGGTCACGGTCATTGACGAGAGCGAACCGGGCTGGGCCACGTTACGGCGGGCCCTCGGGGCCTTTGCCCAGCCATGAACAAATGTTTGCAGCTTCGCTGGCTTGCTGATGCCAATTGACCCGTTTTGACTCGTTCCAGTGGCCGCTGGACGTGAAAAGCTCAGCCGGTTGCCGCTGATCCGTCCTTGCCTGCCAGTGATGCCGCCACGCCGATGGTGAGCGCCTTTTACGACCGTTTCCCCTACCCGGGAGACCCCCTCCAAGACGGCCCACCCCCTGGATACAACTGGCGCTGGTGCGTCGATAGCGCCTGGGCTGCTGCTACTGGAGCCCTACCGCTGCGCTCCGACCAAGGTGAACGGCCTTGGCGGATTCTCGACGCCGGCTGCGGCACCGGCGTCAGCACCGATTACCTCTGCCACCTCAACCCCGGTTCCTCGGTGCTGGCGGTAGATATCAGCGCCGGAGCGCTTGAGGTGGCACGGGAGCGCACCCGACGTTCAGGGGCTGCAAAAGCAGTGCGGGAGTTGCGTATCGAACAGCGCAGCCTGCTGGATCTGGCGGGGGAGGGACCCTTCGACTACATCAATTCCGTTGGCGTTCTGCACCACCTGCGCGAGCCAGAGGCTGGTTTGCAGTCATTGGCTGGCTTGCTGCGGCCAGGCGGGCTACTGCATCTCTTTTTGTATGCGGATGGCGGCCGCTGGGAAATTCACCGCACCCAGCGCGCCTTGACGCGGCTGGCCGTCGGTTCAGGAGCGGAGGGGCTAAGGCTGGGTCGCCAGCTGCTGGCTGAGTTGCCTGAGGGAAACCGACTGCGCCAGCATCACGAGCGGCGCTGGATCGTCGACACGGCAGCCGATGCCAATTTTGCGGATATGTATCTGCACCCCCAAGAGACCAGCTACAACCTCGAACGTCTGCTGGCTTTTGTCGCCTCAGCCGGTTTGGAGTTTGCCGGGTTTTCCAATCCGGAGGTGTGGTCGCCCGCGCGCTTGCTTAGTGGTGAGCTGCTGGAGCGGGCCCAGGGCCTTAGTCAGCTTGAGCAGTGGAGCCTGGTGGAGGAGCTTGATCCCGATATCAGCCATTTCGAATTTTTTCTCAGCCATGGTGCGGTGAGGGCACCCGATTGGAGCGACGACGAAGTTTTGCTGGCAGCGCGGGGTGAAATAAACCGCTGCCTTTGGGGTTGGCCAGCCACCCGCTTGATGGGGCCAGACCTAACGCCCCTTGACGTCAGCGAGGCGGGGCTCAATTTGATGGCTGCCCTTGAGAGCGCACCGGGTGTGGCGATCGGCCAGCTGCCTTTGGATTGGCCTGCAGCGCAACGGCTTGCCGTGGCCCGCCAACTGCTGAACCAGAGGGTTTTGCTGCCGGTGCTCTGAGGGGGCGGGGATCAGCACCGTGATAGATTCCGCGCGCCTTTTCAGGGATTTGAGCGCGCTTGTCGGTATCCCTCCCCTGCCCCCTACTTCCCGACCCTGAACCCACCGTTTCAACGGCAGTTCAGGCTGGTGGAGCGGTCGTGCAGCTGGATGATGCCACCGGTGCATCAACCCTGCCAGCGCTAACCGTCGATGTCATCAATGGCATGGATGGTTATTTCCGGCTCCAACGCCGGCTTTTGCTAGCAACCTTGCTGCTTTCGGCAGTGGCGGTGGCAGTAACAGCCGTTTTGGGCTCCATCTCCACGGCTTCCAGCCTGTTGGTGGGTGCTCTAGCTGGCCTTCTTTACCTGTGGCTGCTCAGCCGCAGTGTCACCAAGCTGGGAGAAAATGCCCGGCGGGTTAGCAAGGTTCAGCTGCTGGTGCCGGTCGTCCTGGTGCTTATCGCAGCCCGGATCCCCCAACTTTCGATCCTGCCGGCTCTTCTGGGCTTTTTGCTCTATAAGCCGGCCGTGATCCTCCAGGCAGTCTTCGACACCTGACCCCGTTTCCGTTCCGTCGCCCTGGCGACCCCGAACTCCCCTTCGCTGGCTCCGATGCCTCTCCTTCTCCCCTTTGCTGAACTGGAGGTTGGTAAACACCTCTACTGGCAACTTGGCAACCTCAAGATTCACGGCCAGGTCTTCCTGAGCTCCTGGGTGGTTATCGGTGCCTTGCTTGCCCTTGTAGTGGTTGGCACCCGCAAGCTGGAGCGTGATCCCCGAGGCACCCAGAACCTGCTGGAGTTCCTGTGGGATTACATACGCGATCTCTCCCGTGAACAGATTGGTGAGAAGGCTTACCGCGATTGGATGCCCTTCATCGGCACCCTGTTCCTGTTCATTTTTGTGAGCAACTGGGGCGGAGCTCTGGTGCCCTGGAAGCTGATCCACCTGCCCAGTGGCGAGCTTGGTGCACCAACGGCAGATATCAACACAACCATTGCTTTGGCTTTGTTGGTATCTCTTGCCTACTTCTATGCCGGCTTGAGCCGTAAGGGACTGAGGTACTTCGAGTACTACGTGGAGCCGACACCGATCATGCTTCCATTCAAGATCGTTGAAGATTTCACCAAGCCCCTTTCCCTTTCCTTCCGTCTTTTTGGCAACATCTTGGCGGATGAACTGGTGGTCGCAGTTCTGGCATTTTTGGTGCCATTGATTGTGCCCCTGCCTGCAATGTTCCTGGGTCTTTTCACCAGTGCTATTCAGGCTCTGATTTTTGCCACCCTCGCTGCCTACTACATCGGCGAGGCGGTGCACGAAGAGCACCACTAATAGCTCTTCACCAGCAGCTCCGCTCCGGCGGTCTGCTAAATCTCCCTCGCGCAGGTCCGGCAGCATCCCGGGCCCATCCTTGAAAGGATGTCCTCAGCGCAGGGTTTTATTCCCGGTCCATAACGCGCCACAACCGCGACCCCAATCCCCCACTCCACCATGGATTCCATCACCTCCGCTGCGTCTGTTCTGGCCGCTGGTCTGGCTGTAGGCCTCGGTGCCATCGGCCCCGGCATCGGTCAGGGCACCGCAGCTGGCGGCGCCGTTGAAGGCATTGCACGTCAGCCTGAAGCCGAAGGCAAGATTCGCGGCACCTTGCTGCTCTCCCTGGCCTTCATGGAAGCGCTCACCATCTACGGCCTTGTGGTCGCCCTAGTGCTGTTGTTTGCCAACCCCTTCGCTGGTTGAGCGTTGTTGTGAGTGGAAGGAGGGCTGGGGCTTGTTGCTCCTGCCCTCCCAGGCTCACAAACCTCAATCCCGACCGATCGTTCCAGCGCCCTCGCCCAAATGACCAGCTGGCTTCTGCTCGCCGAAGCAGGTGTCCCTGAGGGAGGTCTTTTTGACCTCGATGCCACCCTGCCGCTGATGGCGGTTCAGGTTGTTCTCCTCACTTTCATTCTGAATTCGCTGTTCTTCCGCCCCGTAGGACGGGCCGTGGAGGAGCGTGAGATCTTTATCTCCACTAGCCGCGCCGACGCCAAGCAGAAGCTGGCTCAAGCCGAGCGGCTGGAAGCCGATCTCAAGGAACAGCTCAAGGACGCGCGTCAGCAGTCCCAAAAGCTGATCCTCGAGGCCGAGCAGGACATGGATCGTCTCTACCGCGATGCCCTTGCCGCGGCTACGGCCGATGCCAATGCTTCCCGGGAGCAGGCCCGCCGTGAGATTGATTCTCAGCGAGACCAAGCGATGGACCGGCTTAATAAGGACGCCGACAAGCTCGGTGATCTGATCGTGAACCGCTTGCTGGCTGCCTCATGACTTTCCTGCTCCCCTCTTTGCTAGCAAGTCACGGCGGATTTGGTTTCAACCTCAATCCGTTTGAGACCAACATCATCAACTTGGCGATTGTGATCGCCGGCCTTTGGAAGTTTTTGCCAGGTTTCCTCGGCAGCATCCTGGAGCGCCGTCGTGCAGCCATCCTCAACGATCTGCAAGATGCTGAGCAGCGTCTTCTCGCAGCAACATCTTCGTTAGCTCAAGCCCAGCAGGATTTGTCGGCAGCACAACAAAAGGCTGAGCAGATTCGCGCTGATGGTTTGGCCCGTGCCCAAACTTTGCGGCTGGAAAGCGAAAAGCGCACGATCGATGAAATGGCTCGGCTTAAGCAGGGAGCCATGGCCGACTTGAATGCCGAGGCAGCTCGAGTCACCGACCAGTTGCGCCGCGAAGCCGCCAATCGGGCTATTGCCCAAGCACTTGCCACCCTCCCCGGCAAGCTCAATGCAGATGCCCAGGCACGACTGATCGATCAGTCCATTTCAACCCTGGGTAAAGCCTGATGCCACTCCTCAACTCGATTGCAACTCCATACGCCGATGCGTTGCTGCAGGTAGCTGAATCTCGTAAGGAGACTGATGCTGTTGCCGAACAGGCAAAATCCCTTCTGGCCGTATTGAGTTCGAGCCCCGAGCTAAAAGCTGCTCTTGCGTCGCCCGTCCTTGAGCCGGAAGCCAAGAAGGCTGCTTTGGCAAAGCTTTTCGACGATCAGGTCACCCCTGCGGTGCAAAATCTGCTCAAGCTCTTGGCCGACCGCCAGCGCCTGCCCATGATGGAGGCTGTTTTGATGCGTTTCCTGGAGCTTTATCGGGAGCTGCGCAACATCACTTTGGCCAAGGTGACATCTGCTGCTGCCCTCAGCGAGGAGCAGCAGGCTGAGCTCAACCGCAAGGTTCAAGCGATTGCAGGCTCTAAATCGGTGGAGTTCGACCTCGTGGTTGACCCCTCCTTGATAGGTGGCTTCATCGTCAGCATGGGCTCCCAAGTCATTGACGCCAGCCTTTCTGGTCAGGTGCGCCGTCTCGGATTGGCGCTGGCCCAGGTGAGCTAGCTCCTCTGTCCGCCCAAACTTCCGGAACCTTCTTGCTCCGGTAGCCCTCTCCCCGCTTCCCCGTCTTCCCCTCCATCAGCCCCCCTGTGGGGACTTCCTCCCATGGTTTCCATCCGCCCCGACGAGATCAGCGCCATCCTCAAGCAGCAGATTGAGGACTACGACAAGTCGGTTTCGGTTAGCAACGTTGGCACCGTTCTGCAGATCGGCGATGGCATCGCCCGCGTGTATGGCCTGCAGCAGGTGATGGCCGGTGAACTGGTGCAGTTCGAGGACGGCACCGAAGGCATCGCCCTCAATCTCGAAGACGACAACGTCGGCGTGGTGTTGATGGGCGAAGGTCGCGGCATCCAGGAGGGCAGCACCGTCAAGGCAACCGGCAAGATCGCCGCCGTGCCCGTTGGCGACGCCATGCTTGGCCGGGTTGTTAATTCGCTGGGCCAGCCCATTGACGGTAAGGGTGACATCGCCACTACCGAAACCCGCCTGATCGAATCGATGGCGCCTGGGATCATCCAGCGCAAGTCGGTGCACGAGCCCATGCAAACGGGCATCACCGCCATCGACGCCATGATTCCGATCGGCCGGGGCCAGCGCGAGCTGATCATTGGCGACCGTCAGACTGGCAAAACAGCTATCGCAATCGATACGATCATCAACCAGAAGGGCGAAGACGTCGTCTGCGTTTATGTGGCCATTGGTCAGAAGGCCGCATCCGTAGCCAACGTGGTTGAAGTGCTGCGGGAGAAGGGAGCCCTCGATTACACCATCGTGGTTGCTGCGAGTGCCTCCGAGGCTGCAGCCCTTCAATACCTGGCTCCCTACACCGGCGCGGCCCTGGCCGAATCGTTCATGTACAAGGGCAAGGCGACCTTGGTTATTTACGACGACCTCACCAAGCAGGCCCAGGCCTATCGCCAGATGTCCCTGCTGCTGCGTCGCCCCCCCGGTCGTGAGGCTTACCCCGGCGACGTCTTCTATTGCCACAGCCGTTTGCTTGAGCGTGCCGCCAAACTCAGCGATGCGATGGGCAAGGGCTCGATGACCGCGCTGCCGATCATCGAAACTCAGGCCGGTGACGTATCCGCCTACATCCCTACCAACGTGATTTCGATCACCGATGGCCAGGTGTTCCTGAGTTCCGACCTGTTCAACTCCGGTCTACGCCCCGCCATCAACGTTGGTATTTCCGTGAGTCGGGTGGGCGGTGCTGCCCAGACCAAGGCGATCAAGAAGATTGCCGGTACCTTGAAGCTCGAGTTGGCTCAGTTCGATGAACTGGCTGCCTTCTCCCAGTTTGCCTCCGACCTCGATGCTGCAACCCAGCAGCAGCTCGGCAGGGGTAAGCGCCTGCGCGAGATTCTCAAGCAGCCCCAGTTCAGCCCCCTAATCCTGGCGGAGCAGGTGGCTGTGGTTTATGCAGGCGTCAAGGGCCTGCTGGATGAGGTGCCTGTGGAGTCCGTGGTTCAGTTCTGCCGCGAGCTGCGCGATTACCTCAAGAGCAACAAGGCCGAGTTCATCTCCAAGGTGCAGACCGAGAAGCAGCTCAGCGACGAAGCTGAAGCCATGCTCAAGGATGCCATCAACGAGGTGAAGTCGACCATGCTCGCCTCCGTTTGAGGAGGGGCATAACTAATGGCAAACCTCAAAGATATCCGCGACCGGATCGGTTCGGTCAAGAACACTCGCAAGATCACTGAGGCCATGCGCCTGGTGGCAGCCGCCAAGGTTCGCCGCGCCCAGGAGCAGGTGCTGCGCAGCCGTCCTTTTGCTGACCGGCTCGCCCGCGTGCTGGAAAATCTTCAGTCACGCATGCGCTTTGAAGATGCCGACGCTCCCTTGCTTGAGCAGCGCGAGGTTGGCACCATCACTCTGCTTGCCATTACCGGTGATCGGGGATTGTGCGGTGGCTACAACGCCAACATCATCAAACGCACCGAACTTCGCACCGCTGAACTTGTTGGCCAGGGCTACAAGGTCGATCTGGTATTGATTGGTCGTAAGGCGATCACCTACTTCCAAAATCGCGCTAATCAGTACACGATTCGCGCTACCTTTACCGGTCTTGATCAGGTGCCCAAGGCCAGTGAGGCGATGGGTATCGCCAACGAAGTGCTGGCGGAGTTTCTCTCCGGTAGCACCGATCGTATTGAGATCATCTTCACCAAGTTCATCAACCTGGTGAGCTCCAAGCCCGTTATTCAGACCCTGCTACCTCTCGATCCCCAGGGCATTGCTATCCCTGAAGACGAGATCTTCCGCCTCACTACCCGGGACGGCCGCCTGGGGGTTGAAGTGGGTACGGCTGCCAACTTGCAGTCCAAGCTGCCCTCCGACATTGTCTTTGATCAGAGTCCTGATCAGCTGCTCAATGCCCTGCTGCCCCTTTATCTGGAAAACCAGCTTCTGCGTTCTCTGCAGGAAGCCGCAGCTTCGGAGTTGGCCAGTCGGATGACGGCAATGAACAACGCCAGTGATAATGCCAAGGCTCTAGCAAAGAGCCTCACGCTCGACTACAACAAGGCCCGCCAGGCCGCCATTACCCAGGAAATTCTGGAAGTGGTTGGCGGTTCTGCCGGTATGTCCTGAGTCTGGGGGGCTGGTTTGCAGATCGAGCCTCTGTTTCCGGTGGCTCTTGGCAGGGTGCAGCTATCGCCTGATCCTTTGGATACGGCACTGCAACTTCAGGCCCTGCACGAGCTGCGGGGCCATGCCAGCTCCAACCCCGATCCTGGCTGTGCCTGGACTGGTGACCTTAATGGTGTTTGGCAGTTGCAGCGTCAGCCGGCCTTTGCGCCACTGATTGCTGGCTTGACAGGTTATGCAGAAGCTTTTCTGCAGCAATTGGGTTTCGATCTCAGCCGAGTGGCCTTGCACCTGCAGCGCTGCTGGCCCGTGCTCAGCGAGGAGGGGCAGGTGGTAGGCCGCCACCACCACCCCAACGCTCATCTCAGCGCCATTTACTACCTCAATGGAGATGGCAGCGGCCGCAGTGGCTGTCTGCGCCTGTGGCCGCAGCGGCAGGTGAATGAACTGGTGCCTGGGATGGCCGTTGGCCACGAAGGTCCGTTGGCTGCATCACCTTGGAGCGCACCTTGGCTTGATGTGGCTCCCCAGGCAGGCCTGCTGCTGCTGTTTCCCAGCTGTCTGGATCACGCGGTGCTTCCCAACGAGGATCCGGATGATTTGCGCTGCTCCCTCAGCATTGATTTCGCCTTAACAGCCCCCGTGGCTAGGGATGGGTCCTCGCCACCGGAATATCTGGCGCCCCACCCCAGCCAGTGGCAGGAGGTTTGATTGCCGCGGCTGGTGCGGGTGGGCTGGAACAATGGCCTCTAGCTGCCCACTCCGGCACCCTCCTGTGACCGAAACCCAGACCTTCACAATCACCGCCGAGTTTCAAGGCACCCAACACACTTTTTCCTGCCGCAGCGACCAAACCGTTCTGTCTGCAGCCGAGGCCGCTGGGGTCCCCTTGCCCAGTTCTTGCTGTTCAGGGGTCTGCACCACTTGCGCGGCTCTGATCAGTGAGGGCAGCGTTCAACAGCCAGATGCCATGGGGGTCAAGGCGGACCTGCAACTAAAGGGCTATGCCCTGCTCTGCGTTTCCTTCCCCCAATCTGACCTGCGGCTCCAGGCGGGGATGGAGGACGCCCTCTACGAAGCCCAGTTCGGTAAATACCAGAAATGAGTGCTGCGGCGGTGCGCCTGCAGCCCATAACTCTGCAGTTCCGCCGTGTTCCAGGGCCTTTGTTGGCCCAGATCGAGGCCGCGTTGGCTTCGCACGGCCAACCGCTGCGCTGGGCGATCACCGCGGTGGAGCCTGGCCTGGCTGGATCTTGCCCATTGCTGACGCTTGAAGCGGTGGTGCTGGCATGACGACGAGCCGGCCTCTGCCTACCTTGCTGGTGATTCCCACCGGGATTGGATGTGAGCTGGGTGGTTATGCGGGTGATGGACTGCCTGCCGCCCGCTTGCTGGCGGCCGCCAGTGGCTGCCTGATAACCCATCCCAACGTGATGAATGGGGCCTCGTTGTACTGGAGCGATTCCCGCATCCACTACGTGGAGGGCTCGGCCCTCGACCGCTTCGCTGCCGCTGGGATCGGCCTGCGGCCGGTGCGCCGGCAGCGGCTGGGGCTGTTGCTCGATGCCGGTATCGAGGCGGAGCTGCGCTGGCGTCATCTGCAGGTTGCCGAGGGCTGCCGGGCCAGCCTGGGTTTGGAGATCGGGCCGGTGGTCACCACCGATGCCCCCCTGGAGGTGAGCCTGTGTCTGGGGGGCAGTGGCGCCAGCTGGGGGCAACTAGGCCGCCCCGAGCTACTGCTGCGCGCTGGCCACATGCTCAAGGCTGCCGGGGCTACGGCTATTGCGGTGGTAACTCGCTTCCCCGAGGACAACTCCAGCGAGGCCCTAGCGGCCTACCGCCAGGGCTCTGGTGTGGATGCTCTGGCCGGTGCCGAGGCGGTGATCAGCCATCTGCTCAGCCGCGAACTGGGCTTGCCATGCGCCCATGCGCCGGCCCTCAGTCCCCTGCCGCTCGATCCTGGTCTCGACCCCCGGGCGGCGGGGGAGGAATTGGGCTACACCTTTTTGGCCTGCGTGCTGGTGGGACTGAGCCGGGCGCCCGATCTGGTGCCGCTGGCGCCAGGGGCACCCGGCTCAGGAGCCTTGCCCGCAGCCGGGGCTGATCTGCTCCGCATCGAAGACGTGGGGGCTGTGGTGGCCCCGGCAGGAGCCCTGGGGGGGGCGGCTGTGCTGGCCTGTGCTGAGCGCGGCATTCCAGTGATCGCAGTCCACAACCCCTGCGTACTCAACGTGTCGGCGGCGGCCCTGGGCTTGGAGGTGCTCCCTGCGGAGAGCTATGCGGCGGCGGCTGGGTTGCTGGTCGCCCTGCGCGAGGGAATCAGCCCCTCTGCTCTGGTGCGCCCTTTGCAGCGGTTGAACAAGATCAGCGCAGACAGGCCATCGGGTGGCGGGGCGTCACATCCAGGGCCCGGGCAACGCCGGGATGACACACCGCCCCATGCACCGTGTTGAGACCGGAGAGTAGTTCGGGCCGGTCGGTGACGGCTTCGACCAGGCCCCGCCCCGCCATTACGAGGATGTAGGGGAGGGTGACACTCACCAGCGCTTCGGTGGAGGTGAAGGGCACGGCCCCTGGCATGTTGCCGACGGCATAGTGCTGCACGCCGTGGAGCGTGTGCACCGGATCGGTGTGCGTGGTCTCCCGGCTGGTGGCAATGCAGCCCCCCTGGTCGATCGCCACATCCACCACCACGGAGCCGGGTTGCATTTGCTGCACCAGCGCCTCCGCCACCAGGGTGGGGGCCCGGCCACCGGCGGTGAGCACGGCACCAATAAGCAGATCGGCACCCGGCACTAGGCGCTCGATCAGGCTGCTGTTGCTCACCAGGCTCACCAGTCGACCGCGGCGGTGGGCCTCGAGGCTGCGCAGCCGCTCGGGCGAGCGATCCAGCAGGAATACCTCCGCATCCATGGCGGCGGCGATCCGGGCCGCATTCCAGCCCACACTGCCTGCACCCAGCACCACCACCCGCGCCGGCCGCACCCCGGTGCAGCCCCCCATCAGGATGCCGCGACCGCCGTGGGGGCGCTCCAGCAGATGGGCTCCCACCTGGGCTGCCAGCCGACCGGCGATTTCGCTCATCGGCGCCAGCAGGGGCAGGCTGCCGTCTTCGAGCTGCACGGTTTCGTAGGCCACGGCAGTGGTGCCCGCTTCCAGCAGGGCCCGGCCCACCTCCGGGTAGGCGGCCAGGTGCAGGTAGGTGAACAGCACCAGATCGGAGCGCAGAAAGCCGAACTCCTCGGGCTGGGGCTCCTTGACCTTCACCACCAAATGGGCGCCCCAGGCTTCTGCGGCGCTCACCAGCCGGGCCCCGGCGGCGGCGAAGGCGGCATCGCTGAAGCCAGCCCCTAAACCTGCTCCCGCCTGGATGCGCACCTCCATGCCCTGGTTCACCAGATCGGCCACCCCGTCAGGGGTGAGGGCCACACGCTGTTCATCGCGCTTGATCTCTGCGGGCACGCCGATGCTTGCCATCGGGGCCGTCAGGTTGGCGCCGCTGGAGCTGGGGGGTGCCATGGATGTGCTGCTGTTTGTGGTTCCAGGTTGGCTGATGCTGGCGATTGGCGCCATGCTTGATTTAGCGGGCGGCGATCGGCATGCGCCAGCCGCTGCCGAAGGCCCGGCCGCCGATCTTGAGCAGGGGCGGTGCCTGTCGCCGCTTGAACTCGGCCCGGCGCAGCAGCTGCATCACCCGTTCGGCCAGCTCCGCTGGGGTGCCGCTGGCGATCAGCTGCTCCGGACTGGCCAACTCCTCGATGTAGGCCTTCAAGATCGGGTCGAGCACGGCGTAGTCGGGCAGGGAATCGCTATCGAGCTGGTCGGGGCGCAGCTCGGCGCTGGGGGGTTTTTCGCGGATCGTCCGCCCCACCAGCTCGCCGTCGCCTGGCAGCCCCAGCTCACGCCGGCAGGGGCCGGCGGCGGCCGAATCGAGCCAGGCGCAGAGCTCGAACACGCTGCTTTTGTAGAGGTCACCGATCACGGCCAGGCCGCCGTTCATGTCGCCGTAGAGGGTGCAATAACCGACGGCCAGCTCGCTTTTGTTGCCGGTGGAGAGCAGCAGCTGGCCCTGCTGGTTTGCCACAGCCATCAGCAGGGTGCCGCGGATGCGCGACTGCAGGTTTTCGGCGCTCAGACCGCTGGGTGGGCCCGCCAGCACCGGTGTCAGGGCGGTGTCGAAGCTGGCCATCAGCGCCGCGATCTCAGCGGTGCGGCAGCCCAGGCCCAGGCGCCCAGCTAGGGCCTGGGCATCGCGTAGGGAGCCATCCGAGCTCCAGGGGGAGGGCATCATCAGTGCCTGCACCCGCTCACCCCCGAGGGCAGCGGCGGCGATCACTGCCACCAGGGCCGAATCGATGCCGCCGCTCAGGCCCAGCAGGGCGCTGCTGAAGCCGCATTTGCGGGCGTAGTCGGCCACGCCCAGCACCAGGACCCGAAACAACTGCTCGTTTTCAGTAGGCAAAGATGCCACTGGCAAAGATGCCACTGGCCCCGCGCCGTTGACTTCCCAGCAGCTCACCTGCTCCTTGCAACTGGCCAGCTGGCTCACCACTCCGCTGCCGGCATCTACTCCGCCGCTGGCATCCACCACGAAGCTGGCACCGTCGAACACCAGCTCGTCGTTGCCGCCCACCTGATTGACGTAGACCACCGGGCAAGCGAGCCGGCTGGCGGCGCGGCGGGCCAGGCTCTGACGCAGGGCCACTTTGGCCTGGCCAAACGGTGATGCCGAGAGGTTGAGCAGCAGGTCGATGTGGCTTGAGAGCAGCTCGGCGACGGGATCGGTACCAGCCAGGCGGTGGCCCTGCAGCTCCTCCTCAACCCAGAGGTCTTCGCAGATCGTTAGCCCTAGGCGCCAGGTTCGGCCGCCCCGCTCAAGCTCCAGCACACTCGGCTCTGTGGCGGCGCAGAAGTAACGCTGCTCGTCGAAGACGTCGTAGGTGGGTAGCAGCCGCTTACGGGCCACCACGCGCCAGCTGCCGGCCTCCACTAAGACCACAGCGTTGAACAGGTTGGGCAACGGCGCGGCGCCTGATGGTTCGGCCATGCCCACCAGCACGGCCAGCTGGGGCAGTTCTTGGGCCAGGGACGCAGCCAGCTGGTTGAGCACGGCGCCTTGCTTCGCGATCAGGCTGGGGCGCAGCAGCAGGTCGCGCGGTGGGTAGCCCCAAAGGGAGAGCTCGGGGGTCAGCACCAGATCAGCCCCTTGGGCGGCGGCCTGACGGCTGGCCGCCAGAATCAGCTCACCGTTGCCCGCCAGGTCGCCAACTAGCGGATTTAGTTGGGCCAGGGCGAGGCGCATTAGGGGCGTTTGAGGGGCTGGCTGAGGTTCGGTTCGCCCAATCCGTAGAGATTGTGCTTGAGCAGTAGCGGCAACAGGGCCGCAGGTAGCTGGGCGGGGTCGGGGGTTTGGCGCAGCGCCGAGCTGGCGGTGGCGGGAACCTGCAGGGGCAGGATCACCACCCGGCCCCCCAGCTGGGTGAGCTGTTCCAGTTGTTTGGGCTGCAGGGGCCAGCCGGCCCGGGGGGCGATTGCCAGCACGCAGGCCTTCAGCACGGCTTCGGCCTTTTTCCAGCTGGGGATCTGGGCAGCCAGATCACTGCCCACCACAAACACCAGCTCGCTACCAGGCCATTGGGCCGCTGCCTGCTCCAGGGTGGTGATTGCCCAGGGGCTGCTGAGCTCCTGCCGGTGGCTCAGCCTCGGATCGCCGATGGCTACCACCAGCTCGCCCAGCAGGGTGGACCGTTGCTCCAGGGGGGCGCCGTGGAGTTTTTTGGGGTTGTCGCTTGCCCAGGTGGCGACCTGGGGATAGAGCTGCACCAGACCCTCCAGCAGGGCCTGGTGGCCGCGGGTCGGCGGGTCGGCGCTGGTGCCAAACAGGGCTACCGGCCCCTCTGCGGCTTTGACGACCCCGTTGCTCATGGCAGCAGGGCCTGCAGGTTGGCGGCCGGCTCGCTTCGCTCGCCTAGCCAGAGGCGTACCTGGGGATCGCTGATAGCCAGGCGTCGCAGCAGGGCTCCAGGTTGGCCGCCCCGCTGGGCGCTCCGCAGCAGTTCGGCGGCGGCGAGCCGGCCGGTGAGTCTGGTGGTGTGCACGGCCAGGGCTGCCTGGGCCAGGGCTACCGGGGCGGCTGGAGCGAGGCTGAGGCCGCCGGTGAGCGGCGCCGCCAGCAGCAGCAGTTGGCGTAGGGCGCCCAGGGCTAGCTGGATGCCGATCTGGGCGCCGCCCAGCAGGGCGTTGTGGCCGGAGAGCCGCCGCAGCAGCTGGCGGGCGCCGGCGCCGTGCATTGCCAGGCCGTAGAGCTGGCAGAGCTGCAGCACCAGGGCGGTGTCGCAGGCCAGGCCGCCGGCCAGATCCAGCAGCACCAGGGGGTTGGCGGCCACGCCGGTGGCCTTGAGGGCGGCGAAGCGGCCGATCAGGCTCTGGGCGGCCTGGCGGCTGGTCCCCAGGCGCCAGCGTTGCAGGGACTGGTGAAAGCGCTCCGCGCTGCCCAGGGCATTGAGGGCGAGCAACAGGCAGCCGTGTTGTTCCAGCAGCTGCAGCAGGGACTGCCGCAGCGGCTCCACCTGCGGAGCTTGAACAACGCTGCGCACCCGGCCATCGGCCAGTAGCTGGGGTTGGCGTGGCGCGGCGGCCACCGGGATCAGCTCCAGGTGCCGGGCCGCTGCCGGCAGCCGCCGCTTGATGCTGGCTATCAGCTCGGCCTGCTCGGCCTCGCTCCAGCAGTCGCAGCGGTTGAGCACCAGCAGTACCGGCTTGCCGCTGGCCAGCAGTGGCGCCAGGGCGTCGTGCTCGACGCTGGTGAGGTCGCCGTCGAGCACCAGCAGCACCAGGTCTGAGCCGAGGGCTACTCGGGCCGCCAGTCGGGCCCTGGCGGCTGCTGCGATCTCATCGATGCCAGGGGTGTCCACCAGCTCCACCCGGCTGAGCCCCGCCATCGGTTGCGCCCAGGCCTGGGCCTGCTGGTGGCGGGTGCAGCCGTGGGCCACGTCGGTGGCGAAAGCCGCCTCCCCCAGCAAGGCGTTGAGCAGGCTCGACTTGCCCACCCCCACACGGCCGAACACGGCCACCCGCAGACTGCGCTGCTGCAGGCGCCCTAGCTGGCGATCTAGGGCCAGCAGCTGGCCGGCCAGCTGGCTTTGCTCGCGGCCGCTGAGCTGGAGCTGGCGGCGCCACTGGTCGAGCAGGGATTGGCAGCGCTCCGGGATGGCGGGCGCCTGATGGGGGAACGGTTTGGCGCAGGGTTCGGGCCTCATGGCCGCATCCCTTCGCCCGCCGGTTGGGGACGGCGCCACCAGCCGGCCAGCACCGCCAGCACCGCTTCAGCGCCAATCACGCCCACGAAGCCGCCGAATTCGTCCACAACGACGCGAACGCCGCTGCTGTTGCGGCGGAAGCCCGTGAGCAGCCGGTCGGCCCGGATCATTTCCGGCACGTAATCGACCGGCTCGCTTAGGGAGGCGGCAGTGCGATTGCCTTCGCCTTGGAGCAGGGCTGCCAAAAGTCGCTCCCGGCCGGCCACGCCCAGCACCTCATCCACCTCTTCGCCGAGCACCACCCACCATTCGGCGTTGTTCGCCAGTAGGTCTTCTCGCAACTTCTCCAGGCTGGTCGCCCCATCGAGGGTGGGAGCCGCCACCCGTGGTGTCATCAGATCGCGGGCGGTGAGATCGTTTAGCTGGAACACCTTGGCGATCATGGCCGCCTCATCGGCCTCGATTTGGCCCTTCTGGGAGCCCAGCCGAGCCAGCAGACGAATCTCCTCTTCGTCGGTGCTGATCTCGTTTTCGGCGGTGATCGCCGGCAGCAGCCGCTCCAGCAGCAGCACTAGGGGCAACATCAGGCCGGCCACGATCGACAGGGCAGGGGCGCTGGCCAGGGCCACCGGCAGGGCCAGGCGGCTACCCATTGCCTTGGGCAGGATTTCCCCCAGCAGGATCACCAGCACGGTGAGCCCTACGGAAAACAGGGGCAGGGCGATCCCCTCGATGCCCTGGCGTTTGAAAACGATGGCGGCGTAGCCGCCCAGCATCAAGCTGCCAAAAATGTTGAAGCCGTTATTGGCGATCACCAGCACCGACAGGGTGCGGCCCAAGCGCTGGCGCAGCTGCTCCAGGCGCCGCGCTCCGCGCACGGGCTTGCTGCGGGCGGCAAGTTCGTGCACCCGCACCGGGTTCACGGTGAGCAGAGCTGCCTCAACTCCAGAGCACAGGGCCGAACCTGCGATCACCAGCACCACCAGCAGCGCCAGGATGAGCAGGTCGTTCATTCCGCCATTTCGCCGCTCGCCATCTACCTATTAAATCGGCTTCACCAGCGTCTGTCCCGCTGCCTGCTCCAAAATGGACTTATGCAGGGCCCGCAGGCCGCTTTTTCATGATCGATCCGTCGACCTTCGCCCAGCGGCGTCAGCGCTTCTTCGCTCAGCTCGGGGAAGCTGCTGCCGTGATTCCAGCGGCAACCCTGGTGACCCATCACGCCGACTGCGAGTGGCCCTTCCGCCAAAACAGCGACTTCTGGTATCTCACTGGTTTTGATGAACCCGAGGCGGTGGCCTTGTTTTTGCCTCACCGGCCCGAGGGTGAGCGCTACGTGCTGTTTGTGCAGCCCCGCGAGGCCAGCGCCGAGGTTTGGAATGGTTTCCGTTGGGGTACTGAAGGCGCCGTGGCCGAGTTTGGCGCCGACCTGGCCCACCCACGCAGCGAGCTAGAGCAGCGCCTGCCCGACTACCTCAAGGGCGCTGAGGGCATCGCCTTTCGCGTTGGCAAGCACCCGAAGGTGGAGCCGCTGGTGCTGGCGGCTTGGGCCGCTCAGCTCGACCGAGCCCCCCGCAGCGGCCGGGCCGCCCTGGGCCTGGTGGCCCCCTGTCCGCTCCTGCACGAGCTGCGGCTGCGCAAGGGCCCCGAGGAGCTGGAGCGCATGCGCGAGGCGGCGCGGATCTCGGCCGAGGCCCATGAGCTGGCTCGTCAGGTGGTGCGGCCTGGCCTCAATGAGCGGCAGGTGCAGGCCGTGATTGAGCAGCACTTCCTGGAGCAGGGTGCCCGTGGCCCGGCCTACGGCACGATCGTTGCCGGCGGCGATAACGCCTGCGTGTTGCACTACATCGCCAACAACGCCCCGCTGAACGACGGTGATCTTCTGTTGATCGATGCCGGTTGCTCCTTAGCCGACTACTACAACGGCGACATCACCCGCAGCTTTCCGATCAACGGTCGCTTCAGTGCTGAGCAGCGCGCCCTCTACGAGCTGGTGCTGGCGGCCCAGCAGGCGGCGGTGGATTCGGTGGCCCCGGGCTTCAGCGCTGAAGGGGTGCACGAGACCGCCCTGAGGGTGCTGGTGGCGGGCCTGCTGGACCTAGGGCTGCTGGCGGGATCCCTTGACGGGGTGATCGAGCAGGGGGCCTACCGCCACCTCTACATGCACCGCACCGGCCACTGGCTTGGTCTTGATGTACACGATGTGGGGGCCTATCGCCTCGGTGAGCACCACGTGGAGCTGGAGCCGGGCATGGTGCTCACCGTGGAGCCGGGCCTCTACGTGAGCGATCGGCTGCCGGTGCCAGATGGCCAGCCGGAGATCGAAGCTCGCTGGAAGGGCATCGGCATTCGCATCGAAGACGATGTGGCGGTTACGGCCCATGGCCATGAAAATCTCACCGCCGCCGCCCTGAAGTCTCCGGCGGCGCTGGAGCGCTGAGGTTTAGGGCAGGGCATCAGCCCAGTTGCGGCAGGAGCGATTCCAGCAGGTTGGCCGTGCTGGGAATCACCACATCGGCGCCGGCCTCCCGCAGGCGCGCCTCGTAGGCGGCTCGCGCTTCGGGCTGGCTGTGCAGATGGGGTGGCGCTACCGCAAAGCTCAAGAAGCGCTGAGCTGGGCACTGGGCAGGGCACTGGGCGCGGGCGCGCTGCACGGTGAGCACATCGGCCACCGTGTCGCCCAGGTAAATCACCGGCGCTGCGCCAGCCCCCAGGCTCTCGCCGGCCAACCGGCTGGCTAGCTGCAGCAGGCCGGTGGGATCGGGCTTGTCTGGCGCATCGCCCATGGCGATCAAGGGCGGATTGGCGAGCCCCAGGCGGGTTTGCAGCACGTAACGGCAGGAGGGGGGCTCAGCGCCACTCACGAAGCCGTAGGCCAGCCCTGCAGCCTCCAGAGCGGCAAAAAAGGCTTGCTGCACCAGTAGGGGCTCGTCGCGGATGAAGCCCCGCCAATGGCCCGGATCGCCGGCGGGATCGCCGCCGAAATAGAAGCCTTCGAACACCGCCACCAGCTCCTCAAACGCCGGTAGCGGGGTATGGCCGGTGCGGCGCAGCAGCTCCAGCGAGGCCTGCCAGTCGTTGTTCCAGCTTCCTTCGCTTTTGAGGCCGTCGATGGCGGCGGGCTCGGGACGCTGGCCATGGAAGTGGTGCACCGTTTCGATGATTGCCCGGCGGTAGCTGGCGCTCACATCGCGGATCACGCCATCGATGTCGAACACCACGACGGCCCGGGGCGGAGAGGCGAACATGGGCATCAGGATTGGCTTTCAGGAACGGGCATCGTTTTCAAACTGGACGCTGGCTGCAGCGGTGGCCTCACTGCCGAACAGTTCAGCTGCCAGTGCCGGGCTGATCGTGAAGGTGTTCAGCCCTTCAGCGGCCAGGTGGCTGAGTTCGCTGGGCTGGCGCAAGCTGGCCACCAGCAGCCGCACGCTGGAGCCGAGCCCCGCAAGGCATCGCTGCATGGTGACCACTTCGGCTACCCCATTGCGCCCCTGATCCTGGATGCGGCCCAGGTAGGGGGCGATGTAAGCGACTCCCAGGGCCGCGGCGATCAGCACCTGGTGGGGCTCGTAGCAGGCGGTGAAGGTGACGGCAACGCCGGCGCCAACCAGCTCCCGGGCAACCGCTGCTCCCTGCTTGGTCACCGGCAGCTTCACGGCGATGCGGCCGGGGGCCAGGGCCGCTAGTTCCTGGCCGCAGCGCAGCATGTCTGCCGTGGTGGCGCCCCATGCCTGCAGGTGGAGTTCGGCGATGCCATGGGCCAGGGCCGTGCGGCTGAGGGCTGCCAGGCTGTCGAGGGTGCAGGGCTGGGCGGCCCGGCGCAGCAGGGTGGGGTTGGTGGTTACGCCGTGAAATAGGCCGCTGGTCAGCCACTGCTGCCAGGCTTTGGGATCTGCCGAATCGAGGAACAGGCGCAGGGCCATAGCCGCAGGCGGGGGCCGAGGGCGGCCAGGCGGCTGGTAGGTTAGTTCTTTGCTCTGTTGCCTTGAGCACTGACCCCATGACAGCCATCGAGAGCGCTCCTGACGCAGCAGTAACCGACATGGCCGAAGTGGCCGCGGCTGCCGAAGACACCACCACCCAGGGGCGTCCGGTGATGCGTGGCGGCAGTGCGGCTCTGGCGACCGCCATCATTGATGAGGATGGCGTTCCCTCTGGCTATACCCCCAAGGCTGACGAAGGTCGTTTCCTGCTCAAGATCCTGTGGCTGCCTGACAACGTCGCCCTAGCGGTTGATCAGATTGTTGGCGGTGGTCCGAGCCCTCTTACTTCTTACTTCTTCTGGCCCCGGGAAGATGCCTGGGAAACCCTCAAGACCGAGCTCGAAGGCAAGAGCTGGATCACCGATAACGAGCGCGTTGAGGTGCTCAACAAGGCCACCGAGGTGATCAACTACTGGCAGGAAGAAGGAAAAGGCAAGAGCCTGGACGACGCCAAGCTCAAGTTTCCTGATGTTACTTTCTGCGGTACGGCCTGATCGTCGCTGAATTCTGAAGCTTAGTTTTTTGCCCGGATAAAAATTATATCTACAAGCGCTCCGCGAGGAGTGCTTTTTTATTCATCTTTTTTATGCATCGTTTTGCTTAGTATCGGTATAATCATAAAAAATCCGGAAGCCAACCCTAGGCACGGGTTGAAGTCCGGAATGAAATTCTTTGAAAATCTAGATTCCTTGAAAATCTAGATTCTTTGAAAATTAAACCGCTTTGCTGGCTTGAAAGCGAGCGCGCGACGAAGCCAGTGCTTGTTGGGCTTTGAGCTTGTCTGGGCTAGCTGGCTTGCCCTCAAATGCAGCTGCTGCCGATTGGGCAGCCTCAAAGGCAGCTTCTGCGGATGCAGCATTAATTGAGCTGCCCAGCTCAGCGGCATTCACCAAAACGGTGACCTCATCGGCCTCCACTTCGGCGAAACCACCCATCAGGGCGATCGTTGACCAAGCGCCGCCGGAGCGCAGACGCATCACACCTGTATCCAGGGCTGCCAGCATGGTGACGTGGCCAGGCAGTATTCCTACTTGCCCAGTGGTGCTTGGCAGGATTACCTCTTCGGCGGTTCCATCAAAAACGCTCTGATCAGGGGCCAGAACGCGGAGGGTGAGACTCATGGGTAGGGGTCCTCAGGGAAAAGAAGGAATCAACCCTTGGCGTCGGCAAGAATCTTGGCGGCCTTGGCCCTCACCTGGTCGATGTTGCCCACCAGGTAGAAGGCAGCTTCAGGTAGGTCGTCTAGCTCGCCGGCCAGAATCATGTTGAAGCCCTTGATCGTGTCGTCCAGCTTGACGTACTCACCCTTTTGACCGGTGAAGATCTCGGCCACAAAGAAGGGCTGGGAGAGAAACTTCTCGATCTTGCGGGCCCGGTCAACCGTGCGGCGGTCGTCCTCGGAGAGTTCGTCGAGACCAAGAATCGCAATGATGTCTTGGAGCTCTTTGTAGCGCTGCAGGGTGCTCTGCACAGAGCGGGCGGTGCGGTAGTGCTCATCACCCACCACGGCTGGCTGAAGCATGGTGCTGGTGGAATCCAGAGGATCCACCGCCGGGTAGATGCCTTTGGAAGCCAGGCCCCGGCTCAGCACGGTGGTGGCGTCCAGGTGGGCAAAGGTGGTGGCAGGTGCCGGGTCGGTGAGGTCGTCTGCAGGTACGTAGACGGCCTGGATCGAAGTAATCGAGCCTTCCAGGGTGGAGGTGATGCGCTCTTGCAACATGCCCACGTCGGTGCCGAGGGTGGGCTGGTAGCCCACAGCTGAAGGCATGCGGCCGAGCAGGGCCGATACTTCTGAGCCGGCCTGCACGAAACGGAAGATGTTGTCGACGAACAGCAAGACGTCTTGCTTGTTCGTATCGCGGAAGTGCTCAGCCATGGTGAGTGCTGAGAGACCCACGCGCATGCGGGCACCAGGGGGCTCGTTCATCTGTCCATAGCAGAGAGCCACCTTCGATTTAGAAAGGTCGTCGGGGTTGATCACACCCGATTCCTTGAATTCCTCGTAAAGGTCGTTACCTTCCCGGGTGCGCTCGCCAACGCCAGCGAACACGGAAACGCCGCCGTGCTCCTTGGCGATGTTGTTGATTAGCTCTTGGATCAGCACGGTCTTGCCTACGCCGGCGCCGCCGAACAGGCCAACCTTGCCCCCTTGGCGGTAGGGAGCCAGCAGGTCGATCACCTTGATGCCGGTCTCAAAAACCTTGGGCTTGGTCTCCAGCTCAGTGAGGCTGGGTGCGGCGCGGTGGATCGAAGCGGTCACTGTGGTGGTTACTGGACCCTTCTCATCCACCGGCTCGCCGAGCACGTTGAAGATGCGGCCGAGGGTGGCCTCTCCCACAGGTACGCAAATTGGGGCGCCCGTATCAATAGCTTCCATGCCACGGACCAAGCCGTCGGTGGTGCTCATGGCCACAGCACGGACTCGGTGATCGCCCAGCAACTGTTGAACTTCAGCGGTAAGAGCGACTAGCTGACCGGCCGAATTTTTGGCTTCAATTCGAAGCGCGTTGTAAATCTTGGGCAGCTTGCCGGCCGGGAATTCAACGTCTAAAACCGGGCCAATCACCTGCCGGACGGTGCCTTTGGTGCCGGTGGCGGTAGCAGCTGCCATAGGTAAGGAAATCTTGGGGAAGCGCAGGGGGAATCAGCCCGCCTGAAGCGGCGCAACCTTACCACCGCGACAGGCGGTGGACCCTGTTCAGCATCTGTTCGCCCTGGTGGTTCGGTCACCCGCACGGTATGGGCCTGGGCACTGGAACTTGATTGGGCATAACTTGGCACTCGTTGAGCTCGAGTGCTAAATCGCCCCTCAGGCCCACTCAAGCTCACTGTTCTGTGGCGTCTCAGGCGTCATGTCATTGCTCCCGCAATCCATCCATGGCTGCTGTTTCTCTCAGCGTCTCCACGGTTAAGCCCCTCGGAGATCGCATTTTTATCAAGGTTGCCGAATCGGAGGAGAAGACCGCCGGCGGCATCCTTCTCCCTGACACTGCCAAGGAAAAGCCCCAGGTGGGCGAGGTGGTGCAGATCGGCCCCGGCAAGCGCAACGACGACGGCAGCCGCCAGGCTCCTGAGGTCAGCGTTGGCGACAAGGTGCTCTACAGCAAGTACGCCGGTACCGACATCAAGCTCGGCAGCGACGAGTTTGTGCTGCTATCCGAGAAGGACATCCTCGCCATCGTCAACTGACGACTGGCCGATTACTGAATCCGACCTAACCCCATAAGGACATCGCCTTCCATGGCTAAGCGCATTATTTACAACGAGAACGCTCGCAGAGCTCTCGAAAGAGGTATCGACATTCTGGCTGAGGCCGTTGCTGTCACCCTTGGACCCAAGGGCCGCAACGTTGTGCTGGAGAAAAAGTTTGGTGCTCCCCAGATCATCAACGACGGCGTCACCATCGCCAAGGAAATTGAGCTCGAAGACCACATCGAGAACACCGGTGTTGCCCTGATCCGTCAGGCCGCCTCCAAAACCAACGATGCCGCCGGCGACGGCACCACCACCGCCACGGTTTTGGCCCATGCCATGGTCAAGGCAGGCCTGCGCAACGTGGCTGCGGGCGCCAATGCGATCACCCTCAAAAAGGGCATCGATAAAGCTTCCGATTTCCTCGTAGGCAAGATCAAGGAGCACGCCAAGCCCATCTCCGACTCCAGCGCCATTGCCCAAGTGGGCACCATCTCCGCCGGCAACGACGAAGAGGTAGGTCGCATGATCGCCGATGCGATGGACAAGGTCGGCAAGGAAGGTGTGATCTCCCTGGAAGAAGGGAAATCGATGACCACCGAGCTGGAGGTCACCGAAGGCATGCGCTTCGACAAGGGCTACATCTCGCCCTATTTCGCCACCGACACCGAGCGCATGGAAGCGGTGCTCGAAGAGCCCTACATCCTGCTCACCGACAAGAAGATCGGCCTAGTGCAGGACCTGGTGCCCGTGCTTGAGCAGATCGCCCGTACAGGCAAGCCCCTGCTGATCATTGCCGAGGACATCGAGAAGGAAGCCCTCGCCACCCTCGTTGTTAACCGCCTGCGCGGCGTGCTCAACGTGGCGGCAGTCAAGGCACCTGGTTTCGGTGATCGCCGCAAGGCCATGCTCGAGGACATCGCCGTTCTCACCAACGGTCAGCTGATCACCGAGGACGCCGGTCTCAAGCTTGAGAACGCCAAGTTGGAGATGCTGGGCACCGCCCGCCGCATCACCATCAACAAGGACACCACCACCATCGTGGCCGAAGGCAACGAGGTGGCTGTGAAGGCCCGCTGCGAGCAGATCCGCAAGCAGATGGACGAAACCGACTCCTCCTATGACAAGGAGAAGCTGCAGGAGCGTCTTGCCAAGCTGAGCGGCGGTGTGGCCGTGGTCAAGGTGGGTGCCGCCACCGAGACCGAGATGAAGGACAAGAAGCTGCGCCTGGAAGACGCCATCAACGCCACCAAGGCGGCTGTTGAAGAAGGCATCGTTCCTGGTGGTGGCACCACCTTGGCCCACCTGGCCCCCGCCCTTGAGGAGTGGGCTGCGGCCAACCTCTCTGGCGAGGAGCTGATCGGCGCCCACATCGTGGCCTCCGCGCTGACCGCGCCCTTGATGCGCATCGCTCAAAACGCTGGCGTCAATGGCGCTGTCGTGGCTGAGAACGTGCGCAACAAGCCCTTCAACGAGGGCTATAACGCCGCCACCGGCGAGTACGTCGACATGCTGGCTGCCGGTATCGTCGACCCCGCCAAGGTGACCCGCTCCGGTCTGCAAAATGCCGCCTCCATCGCCGGCATGGTGCTGACCACCGAGTGCATCGTGGCCGACATGCCAGACAAGAAAGATGCAGCTCCCGCCGGAGGCGGCATGGGCGGCGGCGACTTCGACTATTGACAGCGAGATGGGTGCCTTCGAGGCCCCACTCCTTCATCGTCAGCGAGGGCAGAAGGGTTTTCCTTCTGCCCCTTTTTTTGTTCGTTTCCGTTCAGCCAAGCGAGCCCATCCATCCCGGCTGTATCGGTTGCCACCTTTAAAGGCTCTTTTGGTAGCGGTTGCTACTGGCTGCTGATCCGTTGGTCTTCAGGGTGGCGCCTGGTTTTGGCTCAGCTGTGCCGCTTCTGTTTGCAACCGATCTGGCCCTTCGCAGTGCCAACAATGGTTTTGTGCTGGTGAGTGCTGCCCTGGTGCTGATGATGACGCCAGCTCTGGCACTCTTTTATGCGGGCTTTGTTCGTAGCCGCAACGTGCTTAACACCATGGTGATGAGCTTCACCGCCATGGCCCTGGTGAGTGTGCTCTGGGTGTTGTTCGGCTACAGCCTGGCCTTCTCTCCCGGCAGCGGTCCCCTAGCTCCTTTCATCGGCGGTTTGCAGTGGGCGGGGCTCAGCAATTGGTCGGCTCCCTATGGGGATGGGCAACTCAGTCACGGTGCCGTTGCCCTGTTCCAGGTCACCTTTGCGATCATCACTCCGGCGCTGATTTCCGGTGCGGTGGTGGAGCGGATGCATTTCCCCGCCTGGATGGTGTTTCTGCTGCTCTGGAGCACCTTCATCTATCTACCCCTGGCCCACATGGTGTGGGGCCCCGGTGGGTTCCTGGGCAGCTCCGGCCTCGGTGCCATCGACTTCGCCGGTGGCCTGGTGGTGGAACTGGCTTCGGGCGTGGCCGCCGCCGTTGCTGCCCTGGTGGTGGGCCGGCGTCGCAGTGGGGGCGCTGGCTATGCCGCCCCACCCCACAACGTGCCCTTCATTCTGTTTGGGGCGGGCCTGCTCTGGTTCGGCTGGTTTGGCTTCAATGGTGGTAGCGGCCTGGTGGCCGGCAATTTGGCCTCCCTTGCCTGCCTCACCACCAATACCGCTGCCGCTGCAGCTGCCCTGGGCTGGATGCTGCTGGAAACATGGCAGCGCGGCAAGCCCACTGCCGTGGGTGTGGCTACCGGCGCAGTGGCCGGCCTAGTGGCGATCACCCCAGCGGCTGGCTATGTGAGCCCTCTGGCGGCCGTGTTGATCGGCTTTGCGGCGGCCCTGGTTTGCAGCTATGCCATGCAACTCAAGAACCGCTGGCGGCTCGATGACAGCCTCGATGTGCTGCCGGTGCATGGCGTGGCCGGGTTGCTCGGCACTCTGCTAACTGGCGTGTTCACGTTGAAAAGCCTCAATCCCTCTGGCGCCGATGGACTGCTAGTGGGCCAGCCAGGTCAGCTCTTGATTCAGCTCAAGGCCGCAGGATTCACAATCCTTTTTGTTGGAGTAGGCACGTATGTGATTCTTCTACTGATTCGCCTGGTGATGCCCCTGCGTGTTAACGATATTCAGGAGCAGCAGGGCCTCGATATCAATGCCCATGGCGAAGAGGCCTACAACGGCGAATACACCGGTTAACCGGGGATGAAATTGAGGGCAGCGCCGTTGTTGCAGTAGCGCTTGCCACTGGGCTTAGGGCCGTCGTCAAACACGTGGCCCTGATGGCCGCCGCAACGCTTGCAGTGGTATTCGGTGCGGGGCACGATCAACTTGAAGTCCACCTTGGTGGCGATCCCGTTGGGCAGCGGTTGCCAGAAGCTGGGCCAGCCGGTGCCGCTCTCGTATTTGGCCTTGGAGCTAAAGAGGGGCAGGGCGCAGCCAGCACAAACGAAAGTGCCTGGGCGTTTTTCGCTATTCAAGGGGCTGGAGAAGGGCCGTTCGGTTCCCTCCTGGCGCAGCACGTTGTAGGCGGCAGGGTTGAGACGTTTCTTCCAGCTGGCTTCGCTGAGCTGCCAGGCGGGATCTTGGGCCTTGGAAGCTGCTTCGGCGCGGGAGACGCCAGTGAAGAAGGCAGCCAGGCTTGATCCCAGGGCTATCAGCAGATTGCGTCGCGGCATTGGCGTCACAGACCTAACCGAGCCAGCCGGCGCTGAGCACAACGGCCAGGCCAAGAAAAATTGCTAGCAAGGTCCAGCTGATGCGGTTGAGGGTGGCTTCGGCGCTACGGGCACTAGTGAACATTGAACCGCCGCTAGCGGCCAGCCCGCCCATGCCATCGCCCTTGGGGCTGTGTAGCAGCACGCTGATGATCAGCAGAACGCCACTGCCAATCCACACCCATGACAAAACTGAAGTGATCATGGACCTCTTTGGATAGGGGCAGATTAAACGCCCAGGGTCTGGGGGATGGAACTGAATGCGGCTGCGGTCCCAGTTGCCAGGATCAGTGATTCACCGCTCATGGTTGCGGGCTTGGGCAGGTGCAAGATCTCCAGCAGGGTCGGGGCGATGTCGGCTAGGCCGCCATGGTCACGCAGCGACACGTTGGTGCCGTGGCCGGGCAGCTTGCGTTTCTCGCCCTCCACCAAAATCACGGGCACGGGGTTTGTGGTGTGAGCCGTCCAAGGGCGACCATCTGGGCCCTCCATCACTTCGGCATTGCCGTGGTCTGCGGTGATCAGCAGCGTGCCTCCCATGCGGTTGGTGGCCTCCATCAGCTTTCCTACACAGGTGTCGACAGTGGTGATTGCTTCAGTGGTGGCAGCCATTTTGCCGGTATGCCCCACCATGTCCGGATTGGCGTAATTGATTACCACCAATGAGTAAATGCCCTTTTTGATTGCGGCAATACAGCTTTCAGTGAGCTCGCCGGCTGACATTGCCGGGGATAGGTCGTAGGTAGCCACCCGGGGGGAGGGGACTAGGTGGCGATCTTCTCCAGGGAAGGCCTGCTCAATGCCCCCATTCATGAAATAGGTGACGTGAGGATATTTTTCGGTTTCAGCTGTGCGGAACTGGCGCAGCCCCGAGTTCGACACCACTTGGCCCAGTAAGCCATCGAGAGATTCGGGCGGAAAAGCCACCGTTACGGGCAGGCCCTTTTCATATTGGGTGAAGGTGACCACATCCAGTTGGGCTTGGCGCTGCCGCGAGAAGTCGTCAAATTCCGGCAAAACCAGGGCGCGGATCAACTGGCGCACCCGGTCGGGCCGGAAGTTGAAACACACCAGAGCGTCTCCGCTCTTGATCAATCCCTCCGCCAATCGCAACGGTTCGAGGAATTCGTCGCCGATCTCTTGGGCGTAGGAGGCGTGGATGGCGTTGACCGCGCTGAGCTCGGATATCTCGCTTGGTTCGGTTAATAGTCGATAGGCCTTTTCGGTGCGGTCCCAGCGGTTATCGCGATCCATGGCCCAGTAGCGGCCGCAGAGAGTGGCGATTCGGCCCACGCCGGCCCGACTGATCTGCTCTTGAACCTGGGTGACGAATCGGGGGGCACTGCTCGGGTCCGTGTCCCGGCCATCGGTGATCACGTGGATGCAGACATCCTTGAGACCGCGGCTCGCGGCCCATTGCAACAAACCCCCTAGGTGGGTGATGTGACTGTGCACGCCCCCATCGGAGCACAGGCCGATCAGGTGCAGGCAGCCGCCCTTGAGAAGTAGGCGGTCGGCTAAGGAATTGAGCGCAGGGTTGGCGGCCAGGCTGCCGTCCTTGACAGCTTGACTGATTCGCACCAGCTCCTGGCGAATGATTCGACCGGAGCCGATTGTGAGATGGCCCACCTCAGAATTGCCCATCTGATGATCTGGCAGGCCGACAGCGGCGCCGCTGGCCTCAATCAGGGTGTGGGGGTAGGCGTGCCAGAGGGCATCCATCACCGGGGTGCTGGCAGCACGTATGGCGTTGTGATCGGCTTCGTGGCTGTAACCCCAGCCATCCAAAATGGCGAGTACTACCGGGGCCACAGAGGATGAGGCCCTAGAGGCCGATGCTGGGCCTGGCGCCAGGGTGGATTGCTGCTGGGAGGGAATAGTCGTCACCCGTCTCGCCTAGCGACGTTGAGCCAACGCCTTCCAAAACCAACTTACAGTGCAAATGTGCTGCAATCCCAGCTGCTCCCCTCGGGGTCAGCCTTTGGTCACACAGCCAACCAGCCCTGGCCGACTTGCCGGATTCCCTAATGCATCGGCTCGAACTGCTATCGGCCTTGGATTTGGGCCGCACCCTTGATCGGCTTGCCTCCCAGGTGTTGGAAGGAGTCGCCGACAGCCGCTCCTTGGTGCTCCTTGGCATACCCACCCGTGGAGTGGCGTTGGCTGAGGTTTTGGCCTCCCGCTTGGCAGTCTTAGCCGGCCATCCGATCGACCAAGGCAGTGTCGATCCCACCTTTCATCGAGATGACCTGGAGCGAGTCGGCACCCGTCTGGGCCAGCCCACCGATTTGCCCGTGGCTCTGGATGGGCGCCAGGTGGTGTTGGTGGATGACGTGATCTTTACGGGGCGCACTGTGCGGGCGGCCCTTGAAGCCTTGCAAGCCTGGGGGCGGCCCAAGCGGGTCAGCTTGCTGGCCATGGTGGATCGCGGTCACCGGGAGCTGCCGATCCAGCCTGATTTCTGTGGAAAGCTAGTGCCCACCAGTCGTCAAGAATCAATCCAGCTGTGCCTGCAGGAGATCGATGGCGAGGAGGGGGTGTTCCTGCTGCGGCCGGAGCTCTAGCGAGAGTCAGGCAAGCGATCAGGCGGGAGCCAGCTCATCTGAGCGGAAATGGGCCCGAAATTTGCCGAAGGCAACCACCACCGGCAAGGTTGGGCTGATCACCCGGCCCTTCCACTCGTTGAGCACGGTGACCACCTCACCCTTTTGCCCTTTGAGATCGAAGGCGATCCCGCGGTGCTGGGGGTGGTGGTAGACGACCACGCTTTGGGAGACCTGAACCTGATCACCTGCCTGCATGGCTCCAGAGCTTCATCGCGGGGCCAATCTTGTCACGCGCCAATCACCGCTTGCTGGATCGGCGCTGACAGGCCGTCTCCGGCCCGGCCTCAACAACCTGTCCACCTAAGGCCCGACAGGCCTCCTGGAACGCAGACCACTCGTCCATACCCTGGGAGATCCGTTGGCGCACCTGGGCATCGAGTTGGGCGGCGGGCACGGTGTGGGGCAGCTGGCCATGGGCGTCGTGTTCGCGCTCCTGCACTGACAAGCCTTCGATGCCCTTCTGCACCTTGGCTTGTAGGCCGCGGCTCTGGGTTTTCCACCAGGGATGGTCGATGCGGGTGAGGGCTTCGAGGGCCTCCCACCAGCGTTTTTGCTCTGTGAGGCCCTTGGCCCGCTCCAGCTGCAGCCGGTTGCGAGTCCAGTTTTCACTGAGTTTGTCGCCCAGGCTGTCGCCGTCGGCCCGGTGGTCATCGCCCATCACAGCCAGGATCTTCAGGGCTGCAGGTAGGTCGCCCTCCTGGAAGCGGGTCATGGCGCGCTGCTGCAGGTTTTGCTGCCACACCAGCAGCCGCTGGCGGTCGGCTTCGCTGCCGGCAAAGGAGTTCACCAGTTGCAATTGCAACTGCAGAGCCTCGCCCCAGCGCTGCTGCTGCCAGAGCTGGGCCGCTTTGCGGCGCCGGCAGCTGCCCTGTTCGGCAGGGGCCTGCCCCCCCAGCCAGCGCAGGGCTTCGAGCTGTTCGCTATAGCGCAGGCAGGCTTCTAAGTCGCCGCTCCTTGCCGCCTGCTCCAACCGTTGCGGCAGCTGCTGCTCCCACCAGTAGGTCGCCCCAATGCCGCAGGCCACAAGACCCAGGGTGAGACCCAGCCAGAAACGGGGCAGCCTGTGGCGGCGTAGGGCCAAGGCAAATACGGAAATATGAAACTTAGTTTTATGGACGCTGCGGCCGAGATGCCGTCGGCGGAGGGCAGCGCTTGCGGCGTCCACTTGAGTTTGCCTCTAACTCTCAGCGCACCGGGCCCAGAAGTTGGGGGGCGCTGAGGCGACCACTGCGTAGGTCCGTGACCTCCAGCACCAGCTGGCCCTGGTCGTTGACAGAAAAAGACAACCGCAGACAGTCCTCGCCAGGCTGTCCCGGCACGTCCAGGGCAAGGTCTGGGGGTTGCTCGCTCCAGGGCATCACTCGGGCTTGCCCCGCTGGTCGCGGACGCAGCACCGGTAGCCCGGCCTCAAACACCACCTCGCTGCGTCTTTCGTTGTCTGGTTCTCCCAGCACCAGCTCCAGGCTTCGCTGGTTGGGGCTGCTGCAGGCGAGCACGATTTCCAGCGGCCGCTCACTCGGCCAGGTTTGTCCCGCCACAAACAGCGGTTGCCAGTGATGGCGGCTGGAGCGCTGATCCCAGCAGCGCAGGCAAATTCCGTAGCGCAAAACATCCCGCACCCGCACCCCGGGGGTGAGGGCCAGGGCCCCCAGGGCTACGGCTTCCACCGGCCGGCTTTCCTGCAGGGGAATGCCGCCGCAGCGCTCCTGCAGCCATTGGTGGATCAGGGGCATGCGGCTGCTGCCACCAACCGGCAGCAGGGCGGTGATCTGGTTTGGGGCCAGGCCATCGCGTCGGGCTCCCGCCAACACGACCTCCAACAGATCATCGAGTTGGGCCAGCAAGCCCCGCTCCACCAACAAGGCGTTTAGGCCGCTGCGACTCAGCCGCAGAGGTTGGGGAGGCAGGCCTGCAGGACTCCAGAACACCAGGGCCTCTTCGGCGCTGCTGAGCTGGCATTTGAGCGATTCAGCTGCCTCCAGCAGGGCCCCATCAAGGGGGGCTCCGGGACAAAGGTGGGCTGCGATCCAGCGATCTATATCCCGGCCTCCCAGGGCCACCCCTGCCTTGCCTATCACCCGGGCACAGCGCAGGGCCTGGCGACTTGAACTCAGATCCCGGCCGGCGAAGCGCAGCAGCTGGGCCATGGGCGCCGGGCGTCCTTCGCCACCCTCTAGGGCCACCAGGGATAGGTCGATGGTGCCGCCTCCCAGGTCCACCACCAGCACCGTGCTGCCAGCAGGCAACCCCGCACCGATGGCTGCGGCGGTGGGTTCGTCCACCAGGGCCAGCTCAGGCACCTCTAGCTCGCTGCATACCTCCTGCAGCCATTGGCGGTAGCGGGGGTAGCTGTCAATAGGAGCGGTCAGCACCAGCCGCTCGGGCGCAAGCCCTGGCGGCAGGGCGGCCCAGAGCTGCCTCAGCAGCAAGGCTCCGGCCTGTTCTGGCCGCAGTGGCAAGGCTGGGGGTGGTTCGGGCGCCGGGCAGGGGAGCGCGCCGATTTGTCGTTTGAAGTCCCGATGCAACTGGGGGCCATCGCTGTGGGCCAGGCCCGCCTCCAATACCTGGCGACCGATCAGGGGCCGTGGCATGGCTGGATCGCTGAGCCATAGCAGCGTTGGCACCGCAACCGGCTCGCTGGTGCTGTACGGCGGCAGGGCCAGCAGCTTGGCCGCGGTGTCTGGCCCCTGGTAGGCCACCACCGTGGTGCTGCTGCCTAGATCAATCGCCAGCGTGCCCCGCATTACACCCTTCTAAACGGGGAGTTGCCGTTGTTGACCTAGGTTGAGGTGATTGCAAGGTTGCCCATGCAGAGCGGTATTGATGTCAACCACAAGGAACTGGCCCAGCGGGCCGAGAGCCTGATCCGCCACACCAGCAACCGTTACCTCACCACGGTGAAGATTGCTTTTCGGGCTAAGCAGCGTCGTTTCGATGATTTTGATGGCCTGCTTGACGATTCGATGATCAAACCCGTGCAGCGGGCCATCATCGAAATGAGCGATGAGCAGGACCAGCCCGATTTGCTGCCCGGCTGATTCGGCGGATGCGTGTTCAAGAAGGTGAGGGGTGGAGGTGGCTGGAAGATTCAGCCCGCCACCCCTTTTCTTTTTTGATTGGTGGCCAAGGCTGGGCCTCTGAGCTCACAGCGGAGGAGGCCCGCGGGCTGGGTCAGGCTCTGGTGCAGTTGGTGCAAGAGCACCATGATCTGGCCAGTCAGTTGATGGCTGAAGAGTCGATCAGCATTGAACTCGAGCGCGGCCCTTTGTGGATTGCCTTGGAAGGCGACCGCAACGCCTGGTCGCTGCGGTTTGTGCTCACGCCTGGGGCTGATTGCCGTGCCGTTGAGGGCAGCTGGCTACCCGGGCCTAGCGCTGCTTTGGTGGCGGCCCTGGCTCAGGGGGCTGGCGGCTAGCTGGGGCATGTGGGCAAGCCAGCACGGTTGCAGCTGAGACCAAGCGGCAGTTGAAGCTGTTTAGCACTGCTGATCATTGCCGTATTCCCGCCCAGCCACCAGATCACTCTTAGTTTTGCTCAGTTTTTCCCCAGGTCAGTTGTTCAGATGGGGCTTGCCCACTAGGGCCTGGGGAGAAGCTCGCTGCCAGAGCCTTTCCCCTTGACAGCGCTGGCTCCAGCCTCACCGCTTGGCCCAAAGGCGAGGGGGCCATGGCAAATGCTCTGGCAGGGCTGGGTTCTTAGCCTGGGAGGCTGGCCAGGGCAGCTTCGCCAGGCCATTTGACGGGCCCGGCCTGATGTGGAGAACTGGTGCCACACAAGGCCGTTATCTCCCATGGATCTGCAGACTCCCGTCCGGGCTCAAGCTCCCGTGGAGGGGGAAGGCTTAACGGTGAGCTTTCGCGCAGAGGTGCCTGAGGCATTACTGGCCTCGATGCGTGGCTTTATCGAGCAGCACCCCAATTGGGATCAATACCGGTTGTTTCAAGCTGCCCTGGCTGGTTTCCTGGTGCAGAACGGCCTTGGCGACAGGGAAGTCACCCGCTGCTACCTGGCAAATCTCTTTCCCGCCCAGGCGAGCTTCAGGCAGCAGTGAGCTGGCCGCGGTCCTCCTGGCCGAAGAGTTGCTGGTAGGCGGCCGTGAGGGTGCAGGCCGCCACTGGCAACGCCACCACCAGCCCGATTAGCAGCACCAGGAAGCCGGCCAGCACCATGGCCAGCAGCACCAGGGTTAGGCCAAGGGCTTGGAGCCAGTGGGGATCGGTGGCGGCCCGACCGCTGCGAAAGGCTGCCAGGGGCGTAAGCCCTCCGATTAGGGCCAGCGGCAGGCTCAGAATTTGATCGGCGCTCAAATAAACAATGGCTGCCAAACCCGCCACCAGCGGTAGGGGAGCTAACAGAGGTTGAATCATCGTGAGCAGCCAGGAGCTCGCCTGGGCCAGGCGCACTATCAGTGCCAGCACCACCAGGATCAGCACCACGGTTCCAAGGCAGCGCAACATCGCTCTGCCATCGACCCGGATCAGTGCTCCCAGACTGGGTCGCCCCTGATTGAGAGCTAGTTGGCCCCCCCGCATCAACCCCACCACCAGCCAAAGCCCGGTAAGGGCATAGATGATCCAGGCAGCCGCCGCCAGGGCGATGGCGATGGGGTCGGGCTTGCCTAGCAGCGACAACACCAGGCTGCTCTCGTAGCGATAAAGCAGCTGGGCAGCCAAATTGGCGCCGCCGCTCAGCAGGGTGAACCCCATCAGCACCCAGGGGCAGTGGCTGAAGGCAGCCCAGCCCCGCTCGACGGCGCTGCGGATGGCTAGGGGGGGCTTGGGGCTGATCCTGGCCAGTTGACTCATGGCGACTCAAGCAGCTCCAGCAGTCGCTTGGCACTGCTGGGCTCAACCGGCAGGATCGAAAGACGGTTGCCCCGCTTCACCACCCCCAGCTGCTCGGGGCTGAAGTTTTCCCGTAAGGCATCCAGGCTGAGCAGCTGCTGGAAATGGCGTAAGTAGCGCAGCCGGCAACAGTCCCAGCGGGGCTTTTGCAGGCTTGCGGCGGGATCGAAATATTTGGAGTTGGGATCAAATTGGCTGGGGTCGACAATCTGGGTTTCAACCACCTCCATCAAGCCCACGATGCCTGGTGGTTTGGTATTGGAGTGGTAGAAAAAAGCCCGATCGCCAATTTGCATGCTCCGCATAAAGTTGCGAGCCTGGTAGTTGCGAATGCCGTCCCATAGGGTGCTGCCCTCCCGCTGCAAATGATCAATCCCGTAGACATCGGGCTCACTTTTCATCAACCAATAGGCCATGGCCAGTTGCGTTCGCCTGGTGCGCGAATGTTAGGAGCTAAATAGCTGAACGCCCTTACAGCGACATCACCAGCTGGCGGAAATGATCACCACGGGCCTCAAAATCGTTGTATTGGTCAAAGCTGGCGCAGGCAGGGGAAAGCAGCACAGCTCGGCAGCGATGGCTGCGGGCTAATTGGTCGGCCAGGGGTACGGCTTCAGTCAGGCTGTCGCAGCAGTGCACAACTCCGCTAAAGCCTGCCTGGCTAAGTAGTTGATCAAACTCTGCCTGGGCAGCTCCGTAGAGCACCACCGCTGCGGCTTTCTGTTGCAAGGCTGCCAGCCAGCTATTGGGATTTCCCTGCTTTGATTCACCACCGGCTAGCACTACTAGCGGACCGTCCAGGGCATGCAGCGCCACCTCGGCGGCGTCGTAGTTGGTGGCCTTGCTGTCGTTGTAGAAGCTGATGCCTTGCTGCTCGCGGATGAGCTCAAGCCGGTGGGGCACGCCGGTAAAGGAGCGGAAGGCTTGCTCCATCTGGGCGCCGCTCAAGCCGGCTTCGAGCCCGGCCGCAGCGGCCAGCAGCATGTTTTGGCGGTTGTGGGCGCCGGGCATGGCTAGGCAATCCGCAGCCATTAAAAGTTTGCCGGGGCCGGTCTCGCCGGGCTGGGGGGCTTGCCATACCTGGCCAGCTTCGATCCAGAGACTGGGCTGGATCGTGGGTGGGAGGTCCTCCCGGCTGCCGGCGGTGACCCAGATTGCCCGCTGCAAGCCGGTGGCATGGGCGCGAAGGTCGGCGTCATCGGCATTGAGTATGGGCGACGTGGAACGCTCCAACAGGCTGTGTTTGATGGCCCTGTAGGCCTCGATAGTGCCGTGGCGCTCGAGATGGTCGGGGGTCAAGGTGGTCCAAATTCCCACCCGTGGTGCGACTTGCGGGGCCGATTCGATCTGATAGCTGCTGAGCTCCATCACCAGCCAGTCGGGTTGGGGATCGCCGCGCTCCAGTCGCTCCAGCACCAGCTCTGCCCCGGAGAAGCCCACGTTGCCGCCCATGGGGGCATCGAGCCCAGCGTGCTGAAGCAGGTGGCTTACCAGGTGGGTAACGGTGGTTTTGCCATTGGTACCGGTGATGCCGATCCAGGGCACGTCGCCACTGGCTTGGAAAGCCAGCTCCATTTCGCCTTTGGTGCTTACTCCTGAGTTGCGCAGCTCCACCAGGGTGGGATGGTCCCAGCGGATTCCTGGACTCACCACCACGGTTGCGGTAGTAGGGCCAAGGGCGGCAAAGGCGTCGCCGTGGAGGGGCACGCCAAGCTGCACATCAATGCCTGCCTGGCGCAACTCGCCCGCTTTGGCTTCGAGTGCTGGGCTGGATTGGCTCTCAATTACCAGCACCGCATGGCCAAGATGGTTAAGCAGCCGAGCAGCACCAATCCCTGAGCGCGCAAGTCCAACAACAACGGTCAGTTCCCTTGTTGCATCTACCATCTCGAAACTTAGGGCTAATACTGAACTTTTAAAATGGGCGATACTGGATTCGAACCAGTGACTCCTACCGTGTCAAGGTAGTGCTCTACCTCTGAGCTAATCGCCCCAGAAGCTTTGCCAGGTTACAGGTAGGCCTGATTCAGGTAATCCCTCAGCAGCGCACCAGCTCGATTCGCCAGCGCTCCCGCTTGGTTGCTGTGACCGTCTCAAGCTGCAGTTCGCCCCGGCCCTCAAGCTGCACCCGGTCTCCCACCGTTAGCGGCCGGCTGGGACTGCTGACTTGCTGCCAGTTGAGTCTCACCCTGCCTTGGCGGATCAGCTCGGCCATGCGGTTGCGAGATAGCCCGAATCCAGCAGAGGCCACCGCATCGAGGCGCAGGGAGGCTTCCACGGTTTGAAAGCGGCGGGGCAGGCGCGGCGCCGGAAGTTGCAACTCATGCAGGGGGCGGGCTTCCAGGGCCACCTCCACCGTGCGCACCACAGCGGTGCGGCCATCAAGGGCAACAGCTTGAGCAGCCGTGAGAATTGCCTGGGCACCCCGGTCGCCTCGCAGCCAGAGATCGCCCAGCTCTCCCTCCGCAGCGCCGAGGGCTAGCAGGCCCGAGCGGAAGTCTTGTCGCTCAGCCGGGTCAAATAGGAAATTGCCGCCCAGCTCCAGGCCCATCAGGCCGGCGGCAACTTCATCGGCATCAATGGCTGCGTCGTAGCGCTGCAAAAGCAGACGCTGGCGTTCAGCTCCTGGGTAGCCCCCCCGGCTGGCCAGCTCCAGCTCGGCCAGCCCTGCCAGGCGCTCTTGGGCCTGCTCAAGCAACGCCCCATCAAGAAAGGGGGTCCACACCGGCTCCCAGGTGCGCAGGGCCTGGTCTGCGGCAGCGATCACGGCTTCAAGGTCCCTAGCCATCGCCCAGTCGCACCACCGCCAGGGGTTTGGCCTGCTGCAGGGAAATCCAGGGCATATCGACGCCGTTAGCTGTTTCGGCCAGCAGCAGCCAGTTGCCTTCTTCCACCCGGTTGCGCAGGCTGCGGATGCGGTCGTCCTCTTCGGAGCGCACGCTCGCGGCGGCTGCAAAGCTGCCCATCCAGCCTGAACCCATGCCGAGCAGGGCGCCGATTAGGTGCTGGCTCCAGGCACCCGCAAAGGCGAAGGTGTCCAGATCGGTGATGTAGGTGAAGGTGAGGCCAGCCAAAAAGCCAAAGGGAATTAGCCAGCGAGCCATGCCCTGCTGGCGGGCCCGCCGTGCCACCGCAGGGTTTAGCCGGGCCACCTCGGCCATGGCCTGCTCTCCCTCGCCGATGGCCTCCAGCTGCAGCAGCGGCGGCTGCAGCTCGGCCAGTCGATCCCGAAGCTGATGCAACCTTTTGCGGTCGTTCAGAACTACCACCACACTTGTGCCCACGCTGCGCCCTGCTCAGTGTTGTTGGGGCGATTCTCGCCGCTCACTACACTGCACGGCCGGCTCTCCGCTTCGCACCGCCGGGCATGACAAAGGTTCTCGTTTCGGATCCCATCGACCAGGCGGGGATCGACATCCTGTCCCAGGTGGCTCAGGTTGATGTACGCACTGGCCTGCCCCCCGAGGAGCTCAAGGCGATCATCGGCGACTACGACGCCCTGATGATTCGCTCAGGCACCACGGTGACTGCCGAAATCATCGAAGCGGCCGACAAGCTGCGGATCATTGGCCGAGCCGGCGTCGGCGTCGACAACGTCGATGTGCCGGCGGCCACCAAGCGCGGTGTGCTTGTGGTGAACTCGCCGGAGGGCAACACCATCGCCGCCGCTGAGCAGGCCTTAGCCCTGATGCTGGCCCTGTCGCGCCACGTGCCCCACGCCCATGCCAGCACCATGGCCGGCGGCTGGGATCGCAAGAAATACGTTGGCAACGAGCTCTACAAGAAAAAGCTGGGCGTGGTGGGTCTCGGCAAGATCGGCTCCCACGTGGCCCGGGTGGCCAAGGCGATGGGCATGGACGTGATGGCCTACGACCCCTACGTATCTGCCGAGCGGGCCCAGCAAATGCAGGTCCGACTGCTGCCCCTGCCCGCCCTGTTTGCCGAAGCTGACTTCGTCAGCCTGCACCTGCCCCGCACCCCAGACACCGAGAACCTGGTGAACGCGGAGCTGCTCAAGACAATGAAATCGACGGCGCGGATCGTTAACTGCGCCCGCGGCGGCATCATTGACGAAGCGGCCCTCGCTGAGGCGGTTGAGAACGGCACCATCGGCGGCGCGGCCCTTGATGTGTACGCAAAAGAGCCCCTAGAGGCAGATTCGCCCTTGCGGCAGGTGAAGGAGCGCCTAATCCTCACGCCCCATTTGGGTGCCTCCACCGAAGAGGCCCAGGAAAACGTTGCGATCGATGTGGCCGAGCAGATCCGCGACGTACTGCTTGGCTTGCCTGCCCGCAGCGCTGTGAATATTCCTGGCCTCAATGCCGAGGTGATGGAGCAGCTCAAGCCCCACCTGCAATTGGCCGAAACCCTGGGTCAGCTGCTGAGCCAGCTGGCTGGTGGCCCGATCAGTGAGCTCGAGGTGAGACTCCAGGGCGACTTCGCCGCCCACCCTGCCCAGCCTCTGGTGGTGGCGGCCCTCAAGGGTCTGCTTTCCACCGCCCTGGGCGACAGCATCAACTACGTGAACGCCAGCCTGGAGGCCAAGGAGCGCGGCATCCACGTGCTCGAAGTCAAGGATGACGCCAGTCGTGATTTCGCCGGTGGTTCGCTGCAGCTCAGCTGCCGCAATTCCCAGGCCAGCCACAGCGTTACTGGAGCTGTGTTCGCCGAAGGCGAGCTGCGCATCACCACCATCGATGAATTCCCGGTGAACGTGGCTCCAAGCCGCCACATGCTGTTCACTCGTCACCGGGACATGCCCGGGATCATCGGCCAGTTGGGCTCCCTGTTGGGCGAGCACAACGTCAACATCGCCTCTATGCAGGTGGGCCGCCGCATCGTGCGTGGTGACGCCGTGATGGTGCTCAGCCTCGATGACCCCATCCCCCCCAGCCTGCTGGTCTCGGTGCACGCCATCAACGGCATTCAGGAAGCCCACCCGGTAACCCTTTGATGGCTGCTGCCCCGGGCTGGTGGCGACTGGAGCTGGCCTCCCTGCCGGAGCTGGAGGAATCCCTGCTCTGGAAGCTCGCTGACCTAGGCATAGCTCGGGTTGCGGTTCAGCACCGCCCCGAAACCCCCAGCCAGCGGCAGCTGATTGCCTGGTTGCCGGCAATCGATTGGCCTGAGCTGGAGCGGCAACAGCTGGCTCTGGCTCTGTCGCCCCTGGCCGAGCCCTTCGGCTTGGCCCTGCCCCCACTGCGGTGGAGTCAGCAGGCCGATGAAGACTGGAGCCTTAGCTGGAAGCAGCACTGGCAGGCCGATCCTGTGGGCAAGGGGCTGCTGATCCTGCCTGCGTGGCTGCCCTGTCCGCCCGAGCATGTCGAGCGGCGGCTAATTGCCATGGATCCGGGCAGTGCCTTCGGCACCGGCAGCCATCCCACCACCAGGCTGTGCCTGGAGGCCTTGGAGCTGCTGGCCGCCATGACGCCAGAGGGGCTGGCTGGCCTGCGGGTGGCCGACCTCGGCTGCGGTAGCGGCGTGCTGGGCCTGGCTGCCCTGCGGCTGGGCGCGGCCTCGGTAGCGGCTGTCGATACCGATTCGCTGGCAGTGCGAGCCACCACCGACAATGCAGCCCTCAACGGGCTCACGCCTCAAGTGCGGGTGCAACTGGGCTCGGTAGAAGCCCTCGCTGAGCTGCTCGAGGGCCAGCCGGCCGATCTTTTGCTGTGCAACATCCTTGCTCCGGTGATTCAGGCCCTTTGTCCGGCCTTCAACACCGTGCTGGCTGCCAACGGCGTGGGTCTGCTCAGTGGCCTGCTCGTTGACCAGGCTCCGGCGTTGCAGCTGGCCCTGCGGGACGAGGGCTGGCAGGCCGAACTCACTGCCGAACAAAGCCAGTGGGGCCTGATGACGATCCGGCGTGTCGCATAAGGCACGCTGATCTGTGCCTTCAATTTGATTGGCCTTCCAGCGTTCTGGCCGCCAAATCGACAGTTAGGGCGTCGGGCGGATGTATGAAGGGCGAGTCCTACAGGCCCGGCTTCCGGGTGCCTGTGAGCCCCAATCTTTTTCATGGCTTCCTACAAGGTCACCCTCATCGGCGAGAGCGAAGGCCTCAACAAGACCATCGAGGTTCCTGATGACCAGTACATCCTCGACGCTGCTGAAGAGCAGGGCGTTGATCTGCCCTACTCCTGCCGCGCCGGCGCTTGCTCCACCTGCGCAGGCAAGCTGACCTCCGGCACCGTCGACCAAAGCGACCAGAGCTTCCTCGACGACGACCAGATCGAAGCTGGTTTTGTGCTCACCTGCGTGGCCTACCCCACCAGCGATTGCACCATCAAGACCCACGCCGAAGAAGAGCTCTATTGAGCCCCAGATCAGCCTGCGCAGGCTCGGCAAATCCCGGACCTGCGCTTGAGCAATCTGAACTTCTCTGCCACCCTTAGGGGTGGCTTTTTGCTGTCATTCCCGAGCCGCAGTTCTGTGTCAGCCCAGGCACCCCCCTCCCGGGGCAACGTCGCAGCCCTGCTGGAGCCAGGGAGCGAGCACACCAGCCCCGGCGGCCACTACAGCTATCGGGTGCTGGGCCCCTGCTGCCGCCTGTTTGATCGCGAGGAGTTGCCCTGGCCCTGCTGTCGGTTGGCCTGGCATAGCAAGGAGCCAAGCTGGCGGCGCATCGGCCGGCGCTTTGTGCCTGATCTGGCCTCCCGCCGCTGCCCGTCCTATGCCGTTGAGCTGCTGCAGCCCGGCGCCCGCCCCACCCGCACGGTTATCACCCTGTTCCCGATGCGGCTTGAATCCCAGTTGCAGGAGTGGTGGTACAGCAAGCAGCCCACCTCCCTAGACCTGGCCAACTGCAAGCCCCCGCCTTTCATGGCCAATAAAAAAGCCGGTGCTGTTGCACCGGCTGATCAGGGTGATTGAGGCTAGAAGTAGATCTGAGACTAAAAGTTGATCTGAGAATTAGAAGTAGATCTTGCCGCCGCCCCACTGGATGCCCTGAACCTTGGGGGCCACCAGGATGTAGCCAGCCATCAGGCGCAGGTCGTCGTCGTCGAGGTCGCGCATTTTCACGAAGATGTCGCTGCTGCGCATGCTGGGGTGCACGTCAGCAATGCTGTATTCCCCGTCGTAGGAGGTGGGGTCCTTCATGTAGTCCACCAGGGCCTCAACGCTGTCCCGCGACGGCGTCGCCAGGGCCAGAGTTTCAGGGTCGAGGCCCACGTTCTGATTGGTTTTGGTGATGCCACCGGCGTGGCACTCGCCGCAGCTGCTGTTAAACACCTTGCGACCGGCCTTGATCTCCTGCTCGCTGAAGGTCACCAGGGTGCCGTCTGGCGTGGCGGGCACGGTGAGCTGCTCTGTGGTCCAGGCGGCTGCCAGAGCCGGGCTGCCGAAGCCCATGAACAGCAGCAGGGCCAGCATGGTTCGAGCAAGAACGCGAACCGCCTTGCGGAGGGCAGCCGAGGGGAAGGAGGAGGCCATTGGAAAAAGCCGGCGGGTAGGCGGTAAAGACCGCATCGGAGACCTTGTATCACGGGGAAAGGGCCCTCCGCAGCCGATCAACGCGAACTGTTGCAGGGCTAGGCCGTGGCTGGTTCGGATGGGGTGATGTCGATGCTGAGGAAATCCTTGGCCACCAGGGTGTTGGCAAAGATCGATTGGGCTTCCGCTACCAGATCGTCGGGGGTCATCGGATTGCCTGGCATGTAGCGAGGGCTCAGGTGGGTGAGCACCAGTTGCTTGACGCCGGCCTCCAGGGCGGTTTGGGCCGCCATCGTGCTGGTGGAGTGCTGGCGCTGGTAGGCAAGCTCCGCTTCGGCGTGGGAAAAGGTGGATTCGTGGATCAGTAGGTCAGCGCCGCGGGCCAGCTCCACCGCCGCTTCGCAGAACACGGTGTCGGTGCAATAAACAACGCTGGCCCCCGGGCGATCGGGGCCGCAAAGGCTGGCGCCATTGATGATCCGGCCGTCTTCAAGGCTGATGTCGCGCCCAGCCTTGAGCTCGGCGTAGATCGGCCCTGGCGGGATGCCGAGGGCCTTGGCTCGCTCCACGTCGAAGCGGCCAGCCCGCGGCTTCTGATCGACCCGGTAGGCGTAGGCAGGCACCCGGTGGGTCAGCGGCGTGCAGCGCACCGTGAGGTCGTCGTCATCGAGGAGCAGGGCACCGCTCTCGGCAGCGGATCGCACCCGGTGGGTGCGAAGGGGGTAGCTGATCCGGGTGGAGGAGGTGCGCAGCACCCCTTCGAGGTAGTCGCGCAGGGGATCGGGGCCGTAGAGGTCGATGCCCGTGCAGGTGCCCGCCAGGCCGAGGCTGGCCAGCAGGCCGGGCAGGCCAAATACATGGTCGCCGTGCATGTGGGTGACGAAAATCCGCCGCAGCTGGCTCACCCGCAGGTCGCTGCGCAGAAACTGGTGCTGGGTGCCCTCGCCGCAGTCGAACAACCACAGCTCGCTGCGCTGGGGCAGACGCAGCGCCACCGCCGAGACATTGCGGCCCCGGGTGGGCACACCGGAGCTGGTGCCTAAAAAGGTGACCTGCACGGTCGTCCTGCCTCTGGCGCATGTTGCCACGCCGGGCACAATGGGCCCCCTGAGTCGGGAGAAGCAGCCCCCGTGCCCGTATTGCGCTTTCCCCTGGTGTCTTTGCTGGCAAGCGCCCTGGTGCTGACCGGTGCGGCTCCGGGACAGCTGCGGGCCCAGCAGGCCAACGCGCAGGTGCGGGTGCTGTTGCTTGAAACGGCCAAGCTCACGCTGGCGGCGCCTCAGCAGCCCTTGGTGTTGCGGGCCGGTAGCCAGCGCTGGTCGCTGGCGCCGCTGGAGCCGGTGGTGTTGCAGCTGGCTGCCGGCAGCCTTGTGCTGGAACGCGCCGCCGGCGTGGAGCGACTGCCTGCAGTTAGAGAGCTATGGCTGGAGCCGGCAGCCCAGTCCGCTGGAGCCCCGCTGAATTTGCAGTTCAGCCCCCAGGAAGGCGCCGACTTTCAGCTGCAGCAGCGGGGCTATCGCGGCCGACTGCAGGTGCTTGTGGGCAGCTCATCCCTACAGGCCGTGAACCATGTGGCCCTCGAGGCCTACCTGCCCAGCGTGGTGGCCAGCGAGATGCCGGCGAGCTGGCCCCAGGCAGCCCTGCGCGCTCAGGCGGTGGCCGCCCGAACCTATGCCCTGCGTCAGCGCAAGCCAGCTGCCGCCTTTGACGTGAGCGCCACGGTTTCCAGCCAGGTTTACAAGGGTGTTGAGGCGGAAACCCCTTCAACTCGTCAGGCGGTTTTTAGCACCCGCGGCCAGGTGTTGATGTTTGGTCCCAGCCTGGCCAACGCGGTTTTTCACAGCAGCGCCGGTGGCAGCACCGAAAACAGCGGTGATCTCTGGAGCCAGCAGCTTCCGTACCTGGTGAGCGTGCCCGATTTTGATCAGCACAGCCCGGTGCACGCCTGGCAGTTGCGCCTGGAGCCCGAGCAGCTGCAGAAGGCGTTTGGCGAGATCGGTGGTGCCCAGCGCATCGATGTGCTCGCCACCACCGGCTCTGGTCGGGTGCGCCAGGCGCGGGTGACTGGCCCTGCCGGCATCCTGGTGCTCACCGGCGCCCAGCTGCGCAGCCGCCTGGGGCTCAAGAGCACCATGGTGCGCTTTGAGGTGCTGGCCCCACAGCTGGCGGCCCTGCCAACTTCCCTGCCCACCTCCCTGCCGGCCTTGCCGCCGCTGATGCCGCGGGCAGCCGACCAGAGTGGGCTAGCCGAGCCTGCCATCAGCCCGGATCAGGGGCCCGTGCAACTGCCGCCGCCTTCGCTGCTGGCGATCGGCCGGGGCTTCGGCCATGGTGTGGGTATGAGCCAGTGGGGCGCCCACGGCATGGCCAACCGGGGCCAGAGCTACGAGCAGATCCTGCATCACTACTACCGCGGAACGGAGTTGCGCCCCTACGTCAGCCCCTGAAGTTGGAGTTGCGCTGCCTCGTTGATGGGCCGGCCGTGGCTGCTGCGGTGGCGTCCCGCCTGCTGGAAGAGTGCCTGCAGCGGCCCCGGCTTCCCCTGGGACTGGCCACGGGCCGCACCATGGAGCCTGTCTACGCGGCCTTAGCCCAGCAGCTTGAGCAGCTCAGTGGGGCGCAACAGCAGGCGATCCGCCAGGGCTGGCTGAGCTTCAACCTGGATGAATATGTGGGCTTGGCGGCCACCGATACCCGTTCCTTTGCGGCCTTCATGGCTGCCCGGCTGCAGCGCACCTTGGGGTTGCAGCCTGAGCAGGTGCTGCTGCCCGATGGCCTGGCGGCCGATCCCCAGGCTGAGGCCAGGCGCTACGGGTCCGCCCTCGCGGTTGCTGGTGGTGTGGGGCTGCAGCTGCTTGGTTTGGGCTTAAACGGCCATGTGGGCTTCAACGAGCCCCCCTGCGGAGCTCAAGCCCCCTGCCGCTGCCTGACCCTCAGCGCCGCCACCCGGACCCAGAACGCTGGTGCCTTTGGCGGCGATCCCGAGGCGGTGCCGGCCCAGGCGATCACGCTTGGATTGGCGGAGATCCTGGCGGCAGAGCGGATCCTGCTGGTGGTCACCGGGGCCAGCAAGGCGGCCATTTTGAAACGGGCTTTGCAGGAGCCCCCCTGCCCTGAGGTGCCAGCCAGCTGGCTGCAGCACCACCCCCGGCTGGAGGTAGTGGCGGATCGGGCGGCCCTAGGGACGTTCCTGCAGGGCAGGTAGCTGCCATTGCCCTGAAAGGGCCGACGGGCCTGGCCCATAGAGACGGCCCACGAAGAAGAAGGGCCCAGCAGGAGCCGGCAGCCAGTTGGAGACCTTGGCTGGGCCTGGGTTTTCATGCTGGAGATAGATCTCCAGGGAGCCATCTGTCCCCAGCTTCAGGCCCTCAGTGCGATCCCCGATCGAATAGCGGTTGATCGGATTGGCCACCAGCAATCGCTGGGGGAGTGAATACATCGTGATCGACCAGAACTCACTCACCGGCGGTAGCTGGCCGGCGGGGAAGCGCAGCACCCACTGACGGCGGCCATCGAGCACCTTGCCGTCGGGGCCTTTCTGCTGGGTGGCGTACAAGGCCTCGGAACTGCTGTTGCCGTAGATCCCCAGCATCGCCCCCATGGCCCGGTAGGTGAGGTAATCGCTCCCGAGTTCCTCGCGGGTGCCGAAGAAGCCCTTGGAACTGCTCTGGGCCAGGGCCTTGCTGCGCAGGTTGGTGGCGGCGGCGGCCACCCCGGCCTCGATGGCGCTGCGGGTGGCGGGAGTCAGTTGTTTGGGGTCAAAGGGCCGCCCTGGACCGATGCCGATGCGGGCGAAGCGAGTCATCATCCCCTGCTCCGACGGCACGGTGGGCATGAACGGCAGCAGGGCGTTGAGATAGCCGATGAAGCCGATTCCCCCGGCCTTTGCCGGATCCCAGGCGGGCCAGTTCACCGGCGGAGCGGGCTTGGGCGGCTTGGTCCCTTCGAAGCTCGAAAGGGGGATCAACTGGTACTGCGCCTGCAGCGCTTGAAGCGCTGGGATGTCCCCGGGCCCGTTGAGCTGGGTGCGGGTGAGGCTGCCTACGAAATCTGTCTCGGCGCGGAACACCTTGGTGATCCCCTTCGGCACGCTGCCCTGCCAGCGGGGGCCGGCAAACAAATAGGTGCCGGCGCCGCGCCCCGTGGCCCGCACGCCGGTGTAGGCGAAGTTGTGGGTGTAGAGGTCGACCCACTGGTTTACGTAATAGCGGGGTGCCGGCACGGCTGGCAGCTTCAGCACGATCGGTTCAGCCCTTAGATCCAGCCAGGTCCAGGAATAGGGCGTGTCGTTGTTGGGGGTGACGATGTCGGTGTCGGCCGGGGTGGCGGAGCGGCTGTAATGACGGAATCGGTTGAAGCCGCCCACATAGCCCGGAAAGGCCTTGTTCTGGGTCTGGTTCCAGAAGGTCTGGTAGCCCTGCAGGGGGGCATAGGCGTAGAGCCAGGCCTCAGCGGCGATGGCCTTCGCTTCGGCGGGGGTGGGGGCTGGCGCCACAGAGGCGGCTAGGGCTGGTCCCGGCGCGGCGCTGGTCACTGCCATCAGGGCGAGGATCAGCCCCAGGCTTCTGGGCGGACGCTGGTTGCTGGTCTTCATGGCTGGATCGTCGTGATGTCGTTGAGTTGCCAGGTTTTGGCGAAATAGGGCTCGGTGGGGCCGTAGAAGCGGAAGTAGGCGAACCAGCCCTTACCTGGAGTGGTCTGGATCCAGTTCTTTGCACCGGCAGGCCGGATGGGCCCGAAATCCACATCCACCGAGCCGTCGGCGTTGCTCACCAGCTCGGGCTTGCGGGAGCTGAGGTCGGCGGCGCCCTGGGGGGTGATCAGCGGGCCGCGGCTGAGGTTGTCGTAGAGGGTGATCGACCAGAACTGCTTCACCGGCGCATTGGCCGGCACGCGCATGCGATAGCTGCGGCTGCCGTCGAGCCATTGGCCCTTGGCATCTTTGGAGGCCTCCAGATACACCTGGCCGAAGCCCACCACCCGGCCCTGCATCCCCACCGACATTGCTATGGCCTCGTAGAACCAGGAGCTGCGTTCGTCGAACTGAACCCGCAGCTTGTCGGGGGATTCCTGATTCAGATCAAACAGGACGGCGTACTCCCAGTGCTTGCCGGGGTACACCGTGGCTCCAGGGGTGCGCTTGTCGTAGGCGATGGTGCGGGCCATCAGGTCACCCAGCTGGGCCCCCTCGCTGAGGATTCGTGCCTGCCGGGCATCGGGCTTGAAAGGCTGGCCCGGCGCAATGCCCAGGGGCGACAGCATCCCAAACATCATCCGATCGCGGGGGGCGACGGGCTCATTGGCGTAAAGATCACTGAGCAGCCGCCAGTAGGAGAGATCGGCGGGTTGGGCCGACTGCCAGGGGCGCCCGCCCACCTCGCTGTACCCGGTGGCCGCTGGGTTGGTGCGTTCGTTCCAGCCGTAGAGGCGGTGCTGGCGCACGGTGGCCTCGGCCACGGCCTTGTCCGGCGCCAGGCCCCGGGTGCCGAACCACACCTGGTTGCTTGGGGAGCGGAAGATGCGGTAGCCCGGGGCCACCACCTCCGGCCCACCGGGGGGAAGGATCAGGTACTTGCCGCCGGCGCCCTTGTCGGGCCCGGTCTGGCCCAGGTCGGTGATCGGCTGCTGCCAGATGTCGAGCACGCCGCCGGCGGTGAGCCCGGCCGGCACCTCCACCACCAGCGGCCCCTGCTTGGCCAGATCCCAGAAGCTGAAGGCGTAGAGGGTAGTGATGTTGGGGGTGAGCATCCCCGCCTTGTCCTGCAGCGTGCGGTAGAGCAGCACATCGCCGTTGCGCACGCCCATGGTTTTCGCCTGGGCGTCGTAGAGGGCCTTGAAGCCCACCGCGGGCAGGGCCCACAGGTAGCCCTGGGTGGCCCGCTGCAGGTCGAGGGTGTCGTAGAGCTTGCGGGCGGTGGCGGCCGTGGGGTAGCCGTTCTCCAGTTGCAGGCGTCCCAAAGCCGGCGTGTCCACGCTGGTTTTGGCTGAGGCGGTGGGTGCGGCCTGGGCCAGGGACGGGCTGCTCAGGGGGGCCAGCAGGGCCAGGATTCCCAGGGATAGCGCTGCGGGGCGGACAGGGGGCATTAAGCGGGGTGCTAGGGGGGTCGCGTACTAATTATTAGTGAGGAACCTCGCCGCTGTTTGCCGCCGAATCACACAAAGTCGTGTGGCGGCTGAACGATCAGCTAGTCACGATTATGTAAGGAATCTTTCTCGGCCTTGCCAATGACATCCAATCCAGCTCCGCCCGCTTCCGGTGTTCGCAAGATTCCGGTTCGGACTGCTCACGGCACGTTTGAGGTTTGGACACGTCGCAGCGGTGCAAGTCCAAACATCAAGCTATTGCTGCTCCATGGCGGGCCTGGCTGCACCCACGAGTATTTCGAGGTGTTTGATAGCTTTCTGCCCCAGGCGGGAGTCGAGCTCTATTTCTACGATCAGTTGGGTTCGCATCACAGCAGCCAGCCTGATCACGCTGATCTCTGGGAGATCGAGCGATTTGTCGATGAGGTGGAGCAGGTGCGCCAAGCCCTGGCTCTCGATGGCAACAATTTTTTCTTGCTCGGTCACTCCTGGGGCGGGATTCTGGCGATTGAGTATGCGCTGCGCCACCAGCAGCATCTGAAGGGATTAATAATCTCTAACATGGTTTGGAGTGTGCCCGAGTATAATCGTTATGCTGAAGAAAATTTTCTACGTCAACTGCCGGCGGGCGTTCTGGCCGAGCTCCAAGCCATCGAAGCTGCCGAGGATTACGACAACCCACGCTACATGGAGTTGTTGATTCCGCACCACTACGAGCACCATGTGTTGCGCCGACCCTATGCGCAATGGCCCGATTCGGTTCTGCGTGCATTTGAGCACCTCAATCCGAAGGTCTACATCCCCATGCAGGGCCCCAGTGAGCTGGGCGCGCGTGGCAAGTTGGCCCAGTGGGATCGCAGGGCTGACCTATCACGGATTCAGGTTCCCACTCTCACCATTGGTGCCGCCCACGACACCATGAATCCCCAGCAGATGGCGGCTATGGCCAAGGCTCTGCCGCGGGGTTCCCATCTCCACTGCCCGAATGGAAGCCATATGGCGATGGTTGATGACCAGGTGGTTTATATCCAGGGTCTGATCGATTTTCTGCGGCGGGTTGATGCCCAAACGATTCGAGAGGATCCTTAAGTGGGTTAGCCACTGCCTAGAGCAGTTGCTTGGCACCGCTGCTCTCAGCCCATCACCGCCGCCAGCAGCCCCTCGTCGGCCTCCAGGTTGCTGGTAACGCTGCGCCCATCTTCCAGGTCCTCGAGGGCATCAAGCATGCGCAGGCAGGCACGCAGAGTTTCGGCGTCGCTTAGGGGGCAGGCGGTCTGGGGAATCCAGCGGTGTTCCCAACCCACCACTACCCAGTCTTGGTGCCGCAGGCCGTCCTGCAGGGCTTCCAGGTCTGCGAAGTTGCCGAACACCTCCAGCCCCCCTTCCTCAAGAGGGCTGTAGCCGAGGGCGGCGGGTCCGCCCTGCTCCTCCAGGGCCAGCAACCCCTCCAGCAGAGTTTCTTCATCGATGGCTTGGCCATCCCCGGCGGCGAGCTGCACCACCGAGCGCTGCTCAAACAGGTAGCCCACACAGCCGGTCTCGCCCAGGTTGCCGCCATGCTTGCCGAAGGCCAGGCGCACCTCGGCGGCAGTGCGGTTGCGGTTGTCGGTGAAGGCCTCCACCAGCACCGCCACGCCACCGGGGCCGTAGCCCTCGTAGCGCACCGCCTCAAAGGTTTCGCCAGCGCCACCGCCTTGCCCTGAACCTTTGGCGATGGCTCGCTCGATGTTGGCGTTAGGCACACCTGCGGCTTTGGCCTTCTCGATGGCGGTGCGCAGCTGGAAGTTGCCGGCGGGGTCGGCCCCGCTTCGGGCCGCCACCATGATCTCCCTGCCAAGCCGGGTGAACACGGCGCCGCGTTTGGAATCCACCACGGCCTTGCTGCGTTTTATCTGGGCCCACTTGCTGTGGCCGGCCATCGGGGTGCGGGGGGAGAGGAGCGAGGGGCTAGCCGGTTGCGTTGAAAACCAGCTTGGGCTGCAAGAGGCCGCTTTCACTGGTGCGAGCCATGCCGGCCAGGTTGCCATCCGGCCCCAGCACCGCCACCGGCGCTCCTTCCTCCAGCGACAACCCATGGTCAAGGGCGCGGCCGCAGCGCCAGCCTTCAAGTTCAGCATCGAGCAGCCGCCGTTGGGGTAGGTGCCCAAGGGCTGTCAGTGGATTCAGCAGGGCGGGCAATGGCGCCTGATCGAGGGCTTCCAATGGCACGGCCTGTTCGAGGCCAAAGCCCAGGGCCTCGGTGCGGCGCAGCCGCGCCAGGGCACCACCGCAGCCCAGCGCCTCGCCAAGGTCGCGGGCTAGAGCGCGGATGTAGGTGCCGGCCGAGCAGCGCACCAGCAGCTCCAGGCTGGCGGTTGCGGCATCCCAGCCCAGCAGCTCCAGCCGCTGGATTGTGACCGCTCGGGCGGCCAGGTTTAGCTGCTCTCCCAGACGCACCCGGGCGTAGGCCCGCTGCCCCTCCACGTGCACGGCAGACACCTGGGGCGGCACCTGGTCGATCGTGCCACGAAAGGCTGCCAGGGCCGCCTCCAGATCCGACGCCACCAAAGCGGGCACGGCAAAGCGGGCCAGCACCTCTCCCTCCAGGTCGTCGCTCACGGTGCTCACTCCCAGTTGGACGACGCCTTGATAGGTCTTGTCGCCCTCCAGGTAGGGCAGTAGCCGGGTGGCGGGGCCTAGGGCGATTGGCAGCACCCCGGTGACTGCTGGATCCAGGGTGCCGCCATGGCCCACCCGCTTGAGCTTGTAGGCGCGCCGCACCCGGGCGACACAGGCGTGGGAGGTGAGTCCCGCCGCCTTGTCGAGCACCAGAAAGCCGCAGGGCTGGTCAGCCATGGATCGGAGCGTCACCCTTGCAGCGTCCCATGTTCAGCTCCAATGACCCTGCAGCAGCGCCGCGACCTGGCGTTTCTGGTGCTGGCTGGGATCTTCCTGGGCACCATGGGCATGCTCAACATCCTTGGCCTCACCCGCTTTCTGCAGTTGGGCACGATTGGCTCCTGGCCGATCGTGGTGGCGGTGGGGGCACTGCCCTATCCGATCACCTTTCTTTGCACCGACCTGATCAGTGAGCTGTGGGGCGAGCAGAAGGCCTCCCAGCTGGTGTGGGTGGGTCTGCTGCTAAACGGCTGGATTGTGCTGATCCTTTGGCTTGGCGGCATCCTGCCGGGGCTGGCAGGCGCGCCCGATGCCACCTTTTTTGAGGTGCGCCGGCTCGCCTTCGGCGCGGTTGGCGCCTCGATGGTGGCTTACCTGGCGGCCCAGTTCACCGACGTGCGCCTATTCCATTTCTGGAAGCGCCTCAGTGGGGGCAAGGCCCTATGGCTGCGCAACAACGGCTCCACCCTGGTTAGCCAGCTGGTGGATACCAGCGCCGTGGTGCTGATCAGTCACTACGCCAGCCATGTGCTGCCGGTGCGCCCCGGCGAGCCGGTGGTACCCCAGCTGGCCTCCTTCATCGCCAGTGGCTACCTGTTCAAACTTGTGGCAGCCCTGGCGGACACCCTGCCCTTCTATGGCCTGGTGGCCTGGCTGCGGCGCTGGTTAGAGGTGCCGGGAGAAGGGGCTGAACTAGTGGAAGAGGCCCGTATCGGGGCTGGCTCCTAGGTTGACGCTCATCTAAAGGGCATGGCAAGGCATGGGCGCGGCAGGGGAGCTGGAGTTCGGGGTGGAGCGGTTCTTGGCTGATGGCTTCGCCCTGCGCCCCCAGTTGGCCAGCTTCCTCGACATTTCTCCCGAGGAGCTGGAGCGCCGCCTGCCCAGCAGCACCGACGACCTGGCCGCCCTGCACCCCGGGGCCTTTGATCCAGACCAGGCGGGTCGCTTTTATGAAGACACTGTTGGCACCGGCCATCTGCTGGAGTTGGCGGCCTGGCACTTAGGCAGCGCCGACTACATCGCTGACACCCTGCGGCTGCAGCAGCGCTTTGCCCGCGGTCAGGTGCTCGACTTCGGCGGCGGCATCGGCAGCCATGCCCTGGCCGCGGCGGCTCTTCCCGAGGTGGAGCGGGTGTGGTTTGTGGATCTCAATCCCCACAATCGCGCCTTTGTGCAGGCTCGCGCTGCCGAGCTGGGCTTGGGCGCCAAGTTGAGCTGCTATCGGGATATGGCTGATCCGGCCCTGCCCGGGCGCTTCGACACGATCGTTTGCCTGGATGTGCTGGAGCATCTGAGCGATCCTGCCGCCCAGCTGGCCCTGTTTGCCGAGCGCCTCGCCCCAGCTGGCATCGCGCTACTCAACTGGTATTTCTTCAAGGGATTTCAGGGCGAGTACCCCTTTCACTTCGATGCCCCAGAGCTGGTGGAGGCTTTTTTCCGCACGCTGCAGAGCCGCTTTCTCGAGGTGTTTCACCCCTACCTGATCACGACCCGGGCCTACCGATTGGCCTGAAGGGCAGGTAGCCCGGGGCATAAAAAAGCCGGCGGATCTCCGCCGGCAGTAAGGAATCGCTTTAAGAGCTTGGGGCCAATTCAGCCGATGGCAACGTTGATGCGCTTGCGGTTGCGCAGGCCGCGCTTGATGCTCTCGAAGTTGACTACGCCATCCACCAAGGCGAACAGGGTGTCGTCGGAGCCGCGGCCAACATTGAGCCCGGGCAGCACAGAGGTGCCGCGCTGGCGAATCAGGATGGAGCCGGCGCACACGGTTTCACCGCCGTAGCGCTTGACGCCGAGGCGCTTGGAGTTGGAATCGCGGCCGTTGCGGGTGGAGCCTGTGCCTTTCTTGTGGGCCATGGATCGGGGGTGTCAGCGAGTGGAAGTGGAAATTGGAGAGGGAGCGGTAAAAAAAGCTCAGGCCAGAGCCTTGCCACCTACGGAAATCGATTCGACCATCACGCGGGTCAACTCCTGACGGTGGCCGTTCTTGCGCCTGGTCTTTTTCTTAGGACGCATCTTGTAAATGATGATCTTGGGCCCGCGGCGATGGGCCATCACCTTGAGCTCAACGCTGGCTCCTTTGACGTAAGGCTGGCCGAGAGTGGTGGTCTTGCCGTCGTTGACCAGCAACACGTTGTCGATGGTCAAGGTGCCGTCGACATCGATGCCAAGGCGGTCGAGGTCGTAGTAGCGGTTCGGCTGCAGCCAGAATTGTTGGCCTGATGCCTCAACAATGGCGTAGGCGCCACTGGTGGGGGCGTCTTGGGGAGCGGCCGGTTCGGCGCTGCTCTTGGCTGCGGATTCGGTGGTAGGGCTCATGGCGGCAGGAGCGTGGCCAGGCTGACGCAGCACTTTTGAAGCCAGGGTTTTCAATAAACCCTGAGCTAAAAATGGCTTAGCGTCATTCGGCCTGGCGCACAATCGAAAAACAAACAATAATCCTCTCGCCCGGCCCTTCCTTTCGTCAACATTCAGGGGCCTTTCCCGCGGGTTGCCCCGCTGCCAAAGCGGTCCATGCCCGAATCGGCCCTCACCATCGCTTCTCTGATCCGAGATCCCAGCCTGCAGCAAGCCTGCTCCCGCTGGCTAGTCGGGGGGCGTTGCCGCATGGTCTGGGTGGATCCCTCCACCAACCCCCTGGTGGAGCTGGACCAGCGACGGGAGGAATTCGACGCCGTGCTGCTGGAGCAGGGGGGCCTCAGTCCAGAGGACTGCCGCGCCTTTGGGGATCTGGGACTGCTGATGCCGGCGGTGGTGATCGGGGGCGTGGGAGGGAAGATTGAGCTCCATGAAGCGGAGGTGCACCTGCCCCCCGATCAGCTTGAGCAGCTCAGCTACAGCCTGGATGCGGCTGTCTCCCGCTATTTGCGTGAAGGCCTGGCCGGCTCCGAGAGCTCCCCTGCTGGCCAGAGCACCGAAACCCCCGATCGCTGGAAGCTGGCCAACCGGTTGAAGGGCCGCGTCGGCTTTGTGGGAGTTTTCTACAAGCGTGATCCAGCCCGCTTTCTACGTAACCTGAGCGAGCGGGAGCGCGAAGATTTGATCCATTCCCTAGAGCGCACCTATCGAGACCTGCTACTCAGTTATTTCCGGGATCCGGCGGCGGCAAACCAGGCTTTGGAAAGTTTCGTCAATACGGCTTTTTTCAGTGATTTACCCATTACTAAAACTGTTGAGATTCACATGAATCTCATTGATGGCTTCTCCAAGCAGCTCAAGCTGGAAGGGCACAAGAACGATTTCCTCCAGGATTATCGGCTGGCTCTGCTCGATGTGATGGCCCATCTCTGCGAGATGTACCGCCGCTCCATTCCACCCGATGCGCCTTTGACTGGTTTGCCCGTCAAGGCGTCCGGCCAGCCCAAGACGGCTTGAACCAGGATGTTTCTTAACCATGACTCCACGCAAGACCTACATCCTCAAGCTCTACGTGGCGGGCAATACGCCCAACTCGATGCGTGCCTTGAAAACACTGCGGAATATTCTGGAAACGGAATTCCGGGGCGTATATGCCCTCAAGGTGATTGATGTCTTGAAAAATCCTCAGCTGGCTGAGGAGGACAAGATTCTCGCAACCCCCACCTTGGCCAAGATCTTGCCGCCACCTGTGCGCCGCATCATCGGAGATCTCTCCGATCGGGAGCGGGTGCTGATCGGGCTTGATTTGCTCTACGAAGAGCTCAGTGAGGAGGTTTTGGAAGAGGAGCTATGCGACGCCGACGGCATGGCAAATCCGTCGGTTTCGGTTCCTACAGATCCTCTCCCTTCTCTTGAGCCGCTGCCCTGAGTAGTTTTACTTAAGAACCTTTCCCTCGATGCAGGAACCAAGCCCCACTAGCAACCCCCTGATGCAGGTGCAGAAGCTCCCGACTGGGATCGAGGGCTTCGATGACGTGTGCCATGGCGGTTTGCCCATCGGCCGCTCCACCCTGATCAGTGGTACCTCAGGCACCGGCAAGACGGTGTTTTCTCTTAATTTCCTATATAACGGCATTCGTCAGTACAACGAGCCAGGAATCTTCGTAACCTTTGAAGAGTCGCCCCTGGATATTCTGCGTAATGCGGCAAGTTTTGGCTGGGATCTGCAAGAGATGGTGGAGCAAGACAAGCTGTTTATTCTTGACGCCTCGCCGGATCCGGAAGGCCAGGATGTGGCGGGGAGTTTTGATCTTTCCGGTTTGATTGAGCGGATTAATTATGCAATTCGCAAGTACAAAGCCCGTCGGGTGGCTATTGATTCGATTACGGCTGTATTTCAGCAATACGACGCGGTTTCTGTGGTGCGTCGGGAGATATTCCGCCTTATTGCCAGGTTGAAGGAAATTGGTGTCACCACGCTGATGACCACCGAAAGGATCGATGAATACGGTCCGATTGCTCGCTACGGGGTTGAAGAATTTGTTTCCGACAACGTTGTGATTCTCCGCAACGTGCTGGAGGGGGAGCGGCGGCGCCGCACTGCGGAGATTCTCAAGCTGCGCGGCACCACCCACATGAAGGGCGAGTTCCCTTTCACGATGGGTAGCCACGGCATCAGCGTTTTCCCGCTGGGAGCCATGCGCCTCACCCAGCGATCCTCAAATGTGCGGCTCAGCTCCGGCGTTCCCAGGCTCGACGAGATGTGCGGCGGAGGCTTCTTCAAGGATTCGATCATCTTGGCCACCGGTGCCACGGGTACGGGTAAAACCCTGCTGGTATCCAAATTTGTCGAGGATGCTTGTCGCTCTAAGGAGAGAGCAATTCTGTTCGCTTACGAGGAGTCCCGTGCCCAGCTGCTTCGCAATGCCACCAGTTGGGGTATCGATTTTGAGCAGATGGAGCAGGACGGCCTGCTCAAGATCATTTGCGCCTATCCCGAGTCCACGGGTTTGGAAGATCACCTCCAAATCATCAAAACCGAAATAGGCCAGTTCAAGCCATCGCGGATGGCGATCGATTCCCTAAGTGCCCTAGCCAGGGGCGTGAGCCACAACGCCTTTCGGCAGTTTGTGATTGGCGTTACTGGTTATGCCAAGCAGGAGGAGATTGCCGGCTTCTTTACGAACACCTCCGAGGAGTTCATGGGTAGCCATTCGATCACCGACTCCCATATCTCCACAATCACCGACACGATCCTGCTGCTCCAATACGTGGAGATCCGCGGTGAGATGGCCCGTGCCTTGAATGTGTTCAAAATGCGCGGCTCCTGGCACGACAAGGGCATCCGTGAATTCGTGATCACCAGCAATGGCCCTGAGATCAAGGATTCCTTTTCCAACTTTGAGCGCATCATCTCCGGGGTGCCCCACCGGATCACCACCGACGAGCGCAGCGAGCTCTCCCGTATCGCCCGCAGCGTCGCCGCCGACGAGATTTAAATCTCGGCCTGGTCGTAGCGGCGTCGCTCGGCTAGTAACCGCAGTTCGTCCGTGTCGGAATTCTCTAGGGGTAGGTCAAACCAGAAAGTGCTGCCCACCCCTAGGGCGCTGGCCATGCGCACCTGGGTGCCGTGTTTTTCGAGGTTGCCACGCACAATCGATAGGCCCAGGCCCGTGCCAGCTTCGGTGTGTACCGCGTTTTCAACTCGATAGAAGCGATCAAAAATGCACTCCTGGTCTGCATCCGAGATGCCGCAGCCGCTGTCGGCGATTTCGATTCGAATCCGGGGTAGGGGCGAGGTGAGATCGCAGCTGGGGCTGTCGCTGCTGGGTTCGTTGCCCGGAGTTAGCACGCAGAGATCGGGCCAGGGGTAGGCCCGTAATTGCAGCCGCCCACCCTTGGGGGTGAACTTGAGGGCATTGCCCACCAGGTTGTCGAACACCTGCAGTAGCAGGTCCCAGTTGCCCAGGATGCGGGGCAGCTGGGGATCGGCTTCAAAGGCCAGGGAGACGCCCTTTTCATCCGCATTGAGGCGGTAGGTGCGCAGGATCTGCTCGATGGCTGGGGCCAGCTCCAGCGGTTCTAGGTTCCACTCCCGCTCCGACTCCAGCCGGGATAGGTCGAGTACGTCGTTGACAAGTCTGGTGAGCCGGTCGGCTTCGGCGTTGGCGATCCCTAGAAATTCGCGCTTTTCCTCTTCGCTGAGCTGGTCGCCTAGGTCGTGGAGGGTTTCCACGTAGCTCTTGATGTTGCACAGCGGCGTGCGCAGCTCGTGGGAGACATTGCTGATGAAGCGGCTCTGGGCGGCATTCAGCTCCACCTCGCGGGTTAGGTCTTGGATGGTCATGGCGATGCCCTTGAGGCTTTCGCCGCTGGCGTCACTTACCGACTGCAAAACGATGCGCAGGGTGCGGATCGGTTCGCCAAAACTGCAACGCACATCGGCGCTGTCTCGGTCGCGGCAGGTCACGCTGTCGAGGGCTGGCTGCACCTCCATCGCCAGCCTTTCCGGCAGCTCGGCAATCAGGTCGTTGCCCTCGAGGTTGCGGCCCTCCCAGCGGAACAGCCGACGGGAGGTGGGGTTGGCCAGCACAATTGCGCCCTCGGCATCCAGCAGCACCGCCCCATCGGCCATCTTGGCGATCAGGGACTGCTGCTTCACCTGGGCGGCGGTGAGCTCCTCGATGTTTGCAGCCTTGTAGTCCTCCAGCTGGGAGGCCATGGTGTTGAAACCGTCGAGCAGCTCCCCTAATTCCCCTCCCACCGGTAGGGCCAGCCGGGTTTCGAAGTTGCCGCCAGCGATCGAGCGCACCCCCTGCAGCAGCTCTTTCACAGGGCGCGTGATGGTGAGGGCATTGAAAACTGCCCCCAAAATCACCAGCACCCAGATTGAGATGAACACAGCCACTGTCACCTCCCGGGTGAGGGCGGCACTGGTGAGCAGGGTTTCGTTTGGATTGATACCCAGGGCCAGCACGCCGAGATAGCGGCCGTCACTCACCATCGGCACAAACACATCGGTCACCTGGCCGCCTGGGCTTAGGTGCTGGCGGATCAGGGGCGTGTCAGGCCGGTTCTGTAGGTCTGCGGGCAATTCGAGTCGGCGGCTGAGCAGCAGCTCGCTGCTGCCAGAGCTGGCACCGATCGGAATGCCTAGGTAGATCACCCCTTCTGGATCGGCGAAAAAGATGTAGCGAAGACTGCGGCTGGAGCGCCAGAAACGATCTGCTACTGCCGCCAGCTCCCGGTCGTTGCCCTCAGCCACCAGGGGCGTGATGTTGGCCGAAAGCAGCAGGCCTAGGTCTCGGGCGTAGCGGGTATCGCTCAGCTGGGCATCTCTCTGGATGCCGTTGAGGGCCAAAAAGGTGATGCCCGTCATCAGCAGGCTCACCACCAGGGTGGCCACAGCCAGCAGCTTGGTCTGCAGGCTGAATTCCGCCCACCAGCGGCCCATGGCCTGGCGCCAGCTCATCGGCTGCGCACCTGATGGCCGATGTCGCGGCGGAAGCTCATGCCCTCAAAGTGCACTTGGGCTAGCCCGGCGTAGGCCCGCTCGAAGGCGGTATCAAAGTCTTCGGCCTGGGCCACCACCGCCAGCACCCGGCCGCCGCTGGTTAGGCAGCGGCCGTGGTCATCACGGCGGGTGCCGGCATAGAACAGCTGCAACTGGTCGGTGGGCTGCAGGGCGCTTGCGATGGGGTCGCCGCGGCGCAGCTCACCTGGGTAGCCCTCCGCAGCGGCGATAACGCAGGCACTGCAGCCGGGATGGATGGTGAGGGCTGGTGCTTGGTCGAGGTTGCCGTTGGCGCAGGCCAACAGAATTTGGGCTAGCTCCGGCCCCAGCAAGGGCATCAGGGTTTCGCACTCCGGATCGCCGAAGCGGCAATTGAATTCGATCACGCTCGCTCCGGCTGCGGTGAGCATCAAGCCGGCGTAGATCACGCCGCGGTAGTCGATGCCTCGAGCTCTCAGGGCGGCCACGGTGGGCTCAAGCACCCGCTGGCGCACTTCTTCTAGGCCGGCCGCATCCAATAGGGGAGCCGGGGCGTAGGCGCCCATGCCGCCGGTGTTGGCGCCGGTGTCGCCCTCGCCGATGCGCTTGTGATCCTGGGCAGTGGGCAGCAGCACCATGCGCTGGCCATCGCAGAGGGCGAATACGGACACTTCGGGACCAACGGTGCGCTCCTCCAGCACCAGGGAGACGCTTGTCAATTCGGCGCCAGCATCCTTGGGCCCCGCGCTGAAGCGGCCGGCAAAAATTTCCTCGATGGCGGCGCGTGCTTCCTCAACGCTTTCGGCCACCGTGACGCCTTTGCCGGCGGCCAGGCCATCGGCCTTCACCACCAGGGGGCGCCCCTGGGCCGTCAAAATTTGCAGAGCTTGTTCGCGGCTGTTTGCAGCCCAGTAGCCGGCGGTGGGAATGCCGGCCTCCTGCATCAGCGCCTTAGCCCACTGCTTACTTGCCTCCAGCTGCGCCCCATCGGCCCCCGGGCCGAAGCAGGGGAATCCCGCGGCGCGCAAGCTGTCGGCCAGGCCAGCCGCCAGGGGGGCTTCTGGACCTATCACCACCAGTTCAATTGCTAGGTCGCGGCAGGCGGCCTCTAGCGCGTCGTGGTCGGATTCGGCGATGGCCAGTTGCTGGCAGCCCGGTAGGTCGCAGCTGCCCCCATTGCCAGGGGTAATCCAGACCGCCTCAACCCCTGGCGAGCGGGCCAGGGACCAGCCCAGCGCGTTCTCGCGGCCACCCGCGCCGATCACCAGGATCCGCGCGGGTGTTGGACAGGAGGCAGGGGGCATGGGCTGGACGCGAGGTGGGGAGTGAGCGAAAGCTCTTCTAAGTTGAAACGTGCTGCGGGGGGCTGCCAGGCCCTGTTTCTAGACATGCCGGCAATACCAGCGCCATTCTCGCCCCGGGCCCGGCTGTTCCTGATTTTTGGGGCTGCGCTGGTGGGCCTTATGGCCGCCGCGCCTGCCGCAGAAGCGCAAGCCAAGACCAGGGCTGCCAGCGCGGATCCAGCCCTGATTGCCCTGCTGCGCGATGGAGATCTCAATGCCCTCGACGCTGCCTGCGTCAGTGCCGTGCGGCGCAGCGATTGGCCGCTGTTGCGCCAGCTGCAACAGCGGCTGCTCACGATCCACCCAGCGCCCCAGCCTCTTGTGGTGGTGCTGGCTAATGCCCACAGCCTGTTGAGCTGCCAGGCACCTGACGGGGCCCTGCAGGTGCTGGCACGGGTGGGGCCGGCACCGGGCGCTGAGCGGACCCAGTGGCTGGTGCTGCAGTGGCGCGCTGCCCAGGCGGGACTGCACCACCAGCTGGCGGCCGATGCCCTCGAGCGGCTTGCGGCTGGAAACCTTGGGCAGCTGGCGTTGCTGGAGTTGCCGGCGGGTCAGCGTCAGGACGGCACCCCGATCAATCGCCCAGCCCTGGATCTGTTGGCTGGCCATCTGGAAAGCCTGGGTCAACGGCAACGGGCCGCTGAGGTGTTGGTCAGCAGCGCCCAGCCCGGTGCGGCGACGGCGGCCCGGCTGGCTAAGGCGGTGGCGCTTTCCGGAGCACTCCCAGCTCTTGAGCAGGACCGGCTCCTGGAGCTTGCCCTCGAGCAGGCGGCTTCCTCAGGCAGCTGGGGGCTGGTAGCTGAGATCCTCGATCAGCAGCTGGCCCTGGCCGGTAGTACGCCGGAGCAGGTCGCCCGGGCAACGGAGCGGCGCCTGCGCCTTAGCTCCCGTATCGACGATGCCTACGGTGAGTGGATGTTGCAGCGGCGGGATCCTGCTGCCCTGTCCCGGCAGGGTGATCTGGAGCGTCAACTTCGCTCCCCCCGCGCCCCTGGTGGCCATGCCGCCGCAGCGCAGTCCCCCGATCCCCAGCCATGACGGCCTACAACCTTGGTTCCCTGCTTTACGAAGGCAAGGCCAAACGGGTATTCGCCACAGATCAGCCCGACTTGGTAGCGGTCGAATACAAAGACGATGCCACCGCGTTCAATGCCCTCAAAAAGGCCCAACTGGCAGGGAAGGGAGAGTTGAACTGCCGAATTTCGGCTTTGCTTTTTGAGCATCTCGCCGCACGGGGCATCCCCACCCACTACCTCGGGGTGGAAGGCAGCCGCTGGATGCTGGCCCGTCCAGTGCGGGTGATCCCGATTGAAGTGGTTATCCGCAACGTGGCTGCGGGCTCGCTTTGCAAGCAGATGCCCATCGCGCCAGGCACGCCGCTGGAGCCACCCTTGCTTGATCTCTATTACAAAGACGATGGCTTCGGAGATCCCTTGCTAACCGAGGCCCGCCTTGAGCATTTGGGCTTGGTTACCCCCGAGCAGCGCCGCCAGTTGGAAGAGCTGGCCCGTCAGGTGAACCGGGAATTGCTGGCCCTGTTTGATTCAGTCGGCTTGCAGCTGGTCGATTTCAAGATCGAATTGGGGCATACGGCCAGTGGTGAATTGGTGGTTGCTGACGAGATCAGCCCTGATACATGCCGTCTTTGGGATAGGGCGGTACTGGATTCTCAGGACCGGATTTTGGACAAGGATCGATTCCGACAGGATTTAGGCGGCGTTGTCGAGGCATACGGGGAGGTCCTCAAACGGGTCCAAGGGGCCTGTCCTCCACCCAGGGTCTACCGGTAAGGTCAGCCCAATTTGCGGCCTGTCCGCTCCGCTACCCCTTCCCCATGGCTGGTTTGCTGAGTTTGAAGGCTGTTTGGCCCCTGATGGGCGCCGCCCTCATCTCGGCGACCCCGGCCCTGGCCCAACCCGCATCACAGCAGGTGGACAATCCTTTAGCGGAGCCTGCTACCCAGGCGCCTGCCAGCCAGGAGCCTGCCCCCGCCCAGCCGATCCCCCAGACACCATTCCCAACTCAGGCCGCTCCGGCAGCCGAGCCTGCTGCCAAAGCTGAACCCAAGGTTTTGATCGCCGAGGTGGCGATCGAAGGCCTTCAAGACCACCCCGAACGGGAACGGCTGGAGCTGGCTGCCTATGCCGCGATGGCGGCCACCCCAGGCTCGCGGGTGACCCGAAACGAGCTCCAGACCGACCTTTCAGCGATCTACGCCAGCGGCTGGTTTTCCGATGTGCGTATCCAGCCCGTAGATGGTCCGCTGGGCGTGCGGCTGGTGGTGGTGGTGGTGGCCAACCCGGTGCTGCAGCAGGTCAAGCTCGATCCAGCCGACCTGAAGTTGCCGGAGCAGGTGGTTAAGGACACCTTCGCCGCTGACTACGGCAAAACCCTCAACCTCAACACCCTGCAGACCCGCATGCAGGAGTTGCAGCGCTGGTACGCAGATCAGGGCTACTCCCTGGCGCGGATCACCGGTCCTAGTCGGGTGAGTCCGGAGGGGGTCGTGGAGCTGCTGGTTCGCCAGGGCACCGTTGAGGGGGTTGAGGTGCAGTTCCTCAACAAGGAAGGCTCCGCTACCAACGACAAAGGCGAGCCAATTCGGGGCAAGACCAAGCCCTGGGTCGTGACCCGCGAGGTGTCCCTGCGCCCTGGACAGGTGTTCAACCGGCGCGAGCTGGAGGAGGACATCAAGCGCATCTATGGCACGGGCCTTTTCAGTGATGTGAAAGTGACTCTCAAGCCGGTGCCGGCCGAGCCTGGCAAGGTGGTGATTGTGCTTGGCATTGTTGAGCAGTCCAGCGGTTCTTTGTCAGGCGGCCTGGGTTACAGCCAGAGCCAGGGCGTGTTTGGTCAGATCCAGTTGCAGGACAGCAACCTGTTTGGCCGCGCTTGGGACCTCGGTACCAACATTTCCTACGGCCAGTACGGCGGCCTTGGCGATATCACCTTTACAGATCCTTGGATCAAGGACAACAAATACCGAACTTCCTTCCGGGCTCGCCTCTTCTTCAGTCGGGAAGTGCCCCAGTTGTTCCAGAACGAGAACAATTCCTTCACTTATGAGTTGCAGAATTTTGATGGATCCGACTTTGACGTAGTCACAAGTCGAACTGTCAATAACAATGGCACCGAAACTGTAACCACGAATTTTGATACGGTTGCGATTCAGCGTATCGGCGCCAATATTCAGTTCGTGCGACCCCTAAATGGTGGCAACCCTTACAAGAAAGCTCCCTGGAACCTGATTCTCTCGTTTGGCGGGCAAGAAGTTACGCCGATGGATTTTTCCGGTAGCAAATATTCCTATGGGGTAGTTGGTGCAACGACATCTCCCGATATTGTTCCGAGTAATCAGGTCATTTGCCTAGCCTTTAATTGTGCTTCTGAAAACCAGCTGGTGAGTTTTCGGGTCGGGGCTACTTACAGCACTCTTAATGACTCACGTAATCCCACTAAGGGTAACTTTCTGAGTATCGGCACGGAGCAATTTATTTCGGTAGGCGAGAATTCACCCACCTTCAACCGCGTTCGCGGCAGTTTCACCCACTACATACCTGTGGAATGGTTGAAGATCTTCAAGGGCTGCCGGCCTAAGCCCGGTGAGACCAAAGACTGCAAGCAGGCACTGGCTTTCCAGGTTTCGGCTGGATCCTTGGTGGGCAGTGATATTCCGCCCTATGAGGCTTTCTGCCTGGGTGGCGGCAATTCAGTACGCGGTTATTACGATTGCGATTTGGGAGTTGGCAAAAGTTTTGCTGAAGCCACGATTGAATATCGCTTCCCCATTTTCAGCATCATTAGTGGTGAAATCTTTTTTGATGCTGGCACCACTTTCGGGAGCCAGGCAGACATCCCTGGTAACCCTGGTGGTCTGCTTGGTAAGAAAGGTGAGGGTTATTCGCCTGGAGTTGGTTTAATCGTGACAACGCCAGTGGGGCCCCTGCGTCTTGAAGTTGCCACCCAGGATTTCTCCAGTGATTGGCGCTTCAACTTGGGTGTGGGCTGGAAGTTCTAGTGGCGCAATGGCCAAGTGACTATTCCGGTGCCTGGACTTTGAGCCAGTCGGTGCAACGGGAGGGTGTGGGCTTGCACAGCGGCCAGCAGGCCCAAGTGCGCTTACAGCCATCACGGTGCCCGGGCTACTGGGTGGGATGGCTGGACGCACCGGAGCTCCCCTTGATTCGCTTGGCGCCGGATTACGTAAGCGAAACTCAGCTTTGTACGGCTTTGCGGCTAGACCAACGCCGTTTAGCCACGGTTGAGCATCTGCTGGCTGCCCTGGCTGGCACCGGTGTTACCCAAGCTGAAATCCTCGTGAGCGGCGAGGAGATCCCCTTACTGGATGGATCGGCCCTGCCCTGGGTGGAGGCGCTAGATGAGGCGGGGCTGGAAGCTCTGCCCTATGCATCGGCGCCTCTAGAGCTTGAGTTGCCGCTCACTGTTAGTAGTGGCGTCAGTTTTGCCACGGCCCTGCCCCACTCCGGCTTGCGGGTAGGTGCGGCAATTGAATTCGCCGATGCGGCCATTGGCCGCCAGCTGTTCTCACTTGATTTGTCACCGAGCACTTTTGTTGAGCAGATCGCCCCGGCACGCACCTTTGGATTGCGCTCTCAGGTGGACCAGCTGCTGGCAGCTGGCCTGATCCGGGGCGGCTGCCTTGAAAACGCCCTTGTTTGTGACGGCGACAGCTGGTTAAATCCGCCGCTGCGGTTTGTGGAGGAACCGGTGCGCCATAAAATCCTGGACTTGTTGGGAGACTTGGCGCTGATCGGATTGCCTCGAGCCCAGGTTTTCGCCTACCGCGGCTCCCACGGGCTTCACACCTCTTTGGCTGCGGCCTTGGCCGGCCTGGCCAAATCTTCTACCTCCAGTTCTTTCGCCAGTTGATGCCCTTGTCTGAAGCCAGCCCACCGCTTTCTGATCCCGCCGCGCCGGCGTCTTTGGATCCCACAGCTGCGGTGATCCTCACCAGCGAGCAGATTCAGGGACTGCTGCCCCACCGCTATCCCTTCGCCCTGGTGGATCGGGTGATTGAGCATGAGCCGGGTAAACGCGCTGTGGCGATCAAGAACGTCACCCTCAATGAACCTCAGTTTCAGGGCCATTTTCCCGGTCGCCCCCTGATGCCGGGAGTGTTGATCGTTGAGGCCATGGCCCAGGTGGGCGGGTTGATCGTTACCCAGATGCCCGATCTGCCCAAGGGCTTATTTGTGTTTGCTGGCATCGATGGGGTGCGGTTTCGTCGTCCGGTGGTCCCTGGCGACCAGCTGGTAATCACCTGTGAGTTGCTGAGCCTCAAGCGCCGCCGTTTCGGCAAGGTCAAGGCAGAAGCCAGAGTGGATGGTCTGCTGGTTTGCTCCGGGGAACTGATGTTCTCGCTGGTGGACTGATGGCAACGACCATCCATCCCACGGCTGTTGTCGATCCCAAAGCTCAGCTGGCTGACGGTGTTGAAGTTGGGCCCTACGCCGTGATCGGCCCCCAGGTAGAGCTTGGTGCCGGCTGCCGCATCGGACCCCATGTGGTTCTCGATGGTCGGGTGCGCATGGGCCGCGATAACCGCATATTTCCCGGGGCCTGCATCGGCCTCGAACCTCAGGATCTGAAATACACGGGGGATCCCACCGAGGTGGTGCTTGGCGACGAGAACACCATCAGGGAGTGCGTCACTATCAACCGGGCCACCACGGGCCACCAGCAAACACGGCTTGGTAGCGGCAATTTGCTGATGGCCTATTGCCACCTGGGCCACAACTGCGAATTAGGCGACCGGATCGTGATCGCCAATGGGGTGGCCGTGGCCGGCCATGTGGTTATCGGCGATCGGGCTGTGATCGGCGGTGTACTTGGTATTCATCAGTTCGTGCATATAGGAACCCTGGCCATGGTGGGGGGTATGAGCCGTATCGAGCGAGATGTACCGCCGTTCACCATGGTGGAGGGCCATCCCTCCCGTGTCAGGGCCCTCAACAAGATCGGCCTGCAGCGCAGCGGCCTATTCGATCAGGACGGCGGCCAACAATTCGAGCAGCTCAAACAGGCCTGGACCCTGCTTTATCGCAGTGGCATCACCCTTGCTGAAGCCCTAACCCAGTTGCGCTCCCAGCCCCTAGGAGGTGCTGCAGACCAGCTGTGCAGTTTCCTAGAGGCCTCCATTGGCCCCTCCCGCCGCGGGCCGATCCCGGGGACGCGCTGATGCTGCGGTTGCTGGTGAGCACCGGTGAGGTGTCTGGGGATTTGCAGGGATCGCTGTTGGTAAAGGCTTTGCACGAGGAGGCCCGGCGACGCCAGCTCGATCTCGAGATCGTGGCCCTTGGAGGCGAGCGCATGGAGCGCGCCGGTGCGGCACTGCTGGCTAACACCACCCGGATGGGTGCCATCGGCTTGCTGGAGGCGATTCCCTTTGTGTTGCCGACCCTGAGGTTGCAGCGGCGCTTGAAGCATTGGTTTCGCCGCGACCCTCCCGATGGCGTGGTGCTGATCGACTACATGGGCCCCAATGTGAGCTTGGGGCTGCGGCTCAAGCGCAGATTTCCCAAGGTGCCCGTCACCTACTACATTGCCCCGCAAGAGTGGGCATTCAAATTCGGCAACGGCGGCCGCTCCAATCTGATCAGCTTCACAAATCAGATCCTGGCGATTTTTCAGGAGGAGGCCCGCTTCTATCGCTGTCGTGGCGCCAATGTCACCTATGTGGGCCATCCTCTGCTGGATACCATCGGTGAAGTGCCAAGCCAGCAGGAGGCCCGCCGTCAGCTTGGGCTGCGCGGTGATGCGCCAGTGCTGCTGCTGATGCCGGCATCGCGGCGCCAAGAGATCCGTTACATGCTGCCCTACATCGTGGCGGCGGCTGCCGAGCTGCAGCGCCAGCTGCCCGAGTTGCAGGTGGTGGTGCCGGCGGGATTGCCAGGTTTCGAGGCCCATCTGGCGCGGCAACTTGGCCAGGCAGGGGTGCGGGCGGAGATCATTGCTGCCGCTGATTCAGACCAGCTCAAGGCCTGCCTCTGCGCTGCTGCCGATTTGGCCCTGGCCAAATCGGGCACGGTGAATCTGGAGCTGGCCCTGCGGGGTGTGCCCCAGGTGGTGGTGTATCGGGTCAGCCGGGCGACAGCCTTTGTGGCCCGCCACATCCTGCGGTTCAGCGTGCCCCACATTTCCCCGGTAAACCTGGTGCTAGGAGAGCGGCTCGTGCCGGAGCTGCTGCAGGAGGACCTCACGGCTGCGGCAATCGTGCGCGAGGCCCTACCCCTGCTTGAGCTTGATGCCAGCTGTGGGGCACGCCAAACCATGCTGGATGGATACCGGCGGCTGCGATTGGAACTTGGGGAGCCGGGCGTCACCCAGCGGGCAGCATCCGCCATCTTTGACCAGGTACTGGAAGCTCGATGAATACCCGCCCCCCCTCTCTTGGGGCCCGCCCCCTGGCCTGGCTGCTGAGCCTGCTGTTCCTGCTTTGCGTAGCCGTAGCCGTAGCCCCAGCCCCTGCCATGGCTGCAAGTGCGCCTCAGGAAGCGGTGCTTGCGGGCGGTTGCTTCTGGTGTTTGGAACACGACCTTGAAAAGCTCCCAGGGGTTTTGGACGCTCAGAGTGGTTACAGCGGTGGCGCCGGAGCTAACCCCACCTACGGCCAGGTATCGGCTGGGGGAAGCGGCCACCAAGAGGTGGTGCGGGTGCGGTTCGATCCCGCTCGGATCAGCTACGGCGCCCTGCTGCGCTCCTACTGGCGCAACATTGATCCCTTAGATGGTGGCGGCCAGTTTTGCGATCGCGGCAGCTCCTATCGCCCGGTGATTTTCACCAGTGGCTCCGATCAACAAAATCAGGCCCAGGCAAGCCTGCGCTCGGCCGCCGCCGAGCTGGGCCGTCCGGTCGCAGCCCTGAAGGTGCAGATCAAGCCGCTGAATCGCTTCTGGCCTGCGGAGGCCTATCACCAGAACTACGCGGAGATCAACAGCGTCAAATACAACTACTACCGCTGGGCTTGCGG